>Ga0316187_10003122_pt1 | contig 14439 bp, 15 predicted proteins | sample CroRivburrow1_MG_FD_204927 | JGI IMG/M metagenome (GOLD analysis project Ga0316187, IMG submission 204927) | Coastal sediment microbial communities from Maine, United States - Cross River worm burrow 1 | ecosystem: Environmental > Aquatic > Marine > Coastal > Sediment | place: USA: Maine... | reverse complement strand
CCGCATGTCCTGAAACCTTTCAGCAACCTCAAGTTTAACCGGATAACCGCTCAAGTCTTGCGGATAGATCTGACGTTAAACCAATTGGTGAAAAGTTGAATATGGCACGGCAAAGAAATAGAGCAAAATTTATAACAATCGCATGCAGTCGGACGCGGTAGAGCCGCGCCGCTGATGCCAGGCGTTGAACTAAGGAATATAAACATGGAATTCTTTTTCAAGCATTTTTTCTTCTTTATAGAAAATGCTGAGAATCCAGGTGCCAGGTGCGATTTCCCATTCCTCATCAAAACTAAAGCCATAGTAAACTGTTCTCCCTATTACATATTTGTCTGTGTATCGATAGCTTGAAAATGATTGTCCATTATGCGGATTTGTCAGATCAGGATGTGTCCCGGCACACTCGACAGTAATATATTCTCCGCTCGGCTCACCGATTATTTCGAATCTGAAACCAAATTCAGTCCCGAGCTTTGCTGGAATATGATTACTTTCACTTAGCATTTTTTCAAATTTTACATCGTTCATATCAGTAAAGTTCGGATCATCTGTCTCGGACAACTTATCCAGCTTTGTTTGTACTGTTCCAAATTCAATTAAAGAGAAATTTGATACGCTTACAGTCGAGCACCCTGTAATCATGATTGACAGCAAGGCAATTGATAACTGGACTTTATTCATTTTCAACTCGTAGCAATATACGATTCAATAATCCTACGCCCATGTTATAAAAAACGAAATTCACAAGTTCGCTGCTGGCCGAAGATTGTCTCCCACCTTCAGGCGCTGGGGGACCGATTTCGAGTTTAAATAAAGCCCTTATTATGTGACCTTTAAATACAGCTGGCGCTCCCTGCTGGAGTACAACGTCCAGTTAATTTTTGTACCCGACCAATGATTGCTTGGCTTTCGGCCGGATCGTGTTAATTTAGCGATTCGTCGAAACGCTCAGCTGTTTTATGCCCGCACCAAACACAAGAACTGTCAGTAATCGCCAGGCAGTTATCGCCTTTGCGCTTGGCACCCTGTTCTTCGGTTATGCCTTCGTACAGCGGGTATCACCCAGTGTCATGACTGCCGAGCTGATGCGCGATTTTGCCGTCGGCGGCGCCGCGCTGGGTTCACTGTCGGCGTTTTACTTCTATGCCTATGCATCGATACAGTTGCCGGTCGGGATGCTCACCGATCATTTCGGTCCGCGTAAGTTGATGAGCTTTGCCGCCGCCCTGTGTGCGCTGGCCTCGCTCGGCTTTGCACTCTCCGATTCGGTACTCACCGCCTCGCTCGGACGGGCGTTGATCGGTGGCACCGTGGCATTCGGCTTCGTCGGCACACTGGCGATTGCCGGGTACTGGTTCAAGCCTTCACAGTACGCCCTGCTCGCCGGCCTGCTGCAGACTGTCGGCATGAGTGGCGCCATCTTCGGCCAGGCGCCATTGCGCCAGATGGTCGAGTCCATCGGCTGGCGCGACACGATTAACCTGCTCGCACTGGTCGCCCTGGTGCTGGCGATATTGCTGTTCAAACTGGTGCCGATGCGCTCCAGCGTACAAAAGCAACGCACGCCAGGCGTCAGCGTGCTGCAAGGTCTGAAGGCGGTTACCACCAACCCGCAGACCTGGATCTGTTCGCTGATCGGTTTCGGCATGGCGGCGACCATGCTCGCCTTTGGCGGACTTTGGGGCGTACCCTGGCTTACCTCGGCACACGGCTACAGCACCACTGAAGCGGCGGGTATTACCTCGATGATCTTTGTCGGCTGGGCGATATTCTCACCGCTGGCGGGCTGGACTTCCGATCGCATGGGCCGGCGTAACCTGATTTTGCGCGCGGGCTCATTGACCGCACTGTTGTCGACGACCTGCCTGGTTTACTTCACTCCAGGCAATACCCTGCTGTTGATGGCCTTGATCTTCGTCATCGGCGCCGGCGGCAGTGCGATGACGGTATGCTTCGGATCTGTCAAGGAATTGAACGACGTTAACTACGCCAGTACCTCCCTCGGCTTGATGAACATGTGCATCGTCGGCGCCGGCGCAGTGATGCAACCACTGATCGGCTGGCTGCTGGATTCGAACTGGGATGGCACCATGCAGGCAGGCGCGCGGATCTATTCTGCCAATAACTACAGTACCGCATTTTTCAGTCTGCTGGTGGTCAATGTCGCCGCACTAGTCGGCACGCTGATGCTGCGAGAAACCCATTGCCGGCAACTTCCATCACCCGATTAGCCGAGTCTGATGCAACAACTTACCACCCTGTGACCAGGGAAGAGCGCACTGGATATTGGGGTAGAATCCTGGGCAAGTGACGACAGCTCGCCTAATTCAGTGCAGGTTTAACCAAGAAACCTCCCTGTTTCGAATCAAATCCGATCAACAGAATCTGCGCTGGCTCGATGGTCACCACCTGGTCGAACCGATGGTTGAAGCCCTCGATGCGCACACTGTCGTTCATCCTCAGCTCGAGCCGATGTACGCCCGCCGCTATTTTCGCGCTGTAAAACACATCGACGCCGCCATCGCCGAACAGGCCGGGCGGCGGCAATGACGCCGCATATATCATCGCGCCATCGAGTTGCGCTTCGATCGAAACCGGCGAGCGCTCACGTGGACAGTCATCGATCTTGCGCATGTTCGGCGCCAGTTTATTCAACTCTTGCTGACTCAACATACGGCAGGGTTCACGCAGTTGCCCGGCATGGGCAAAGGCAATCGTCAGTTTCGCTTCGTCTGCGCCAAGCAGGCGAACCGATGGTGAACTGGCAAAATACCACAGCAACCCCATAAACAGGCTGTAGTTCAAGGCCTGCAACAAAAACCGCAACCACTTGTTGGCAACATCATCCATGACGGGCTCAACCGGCCTCTTCGACCGCGACGCGTGCTGCCTGGTTCAACTCGCGCAGACGTTGGCGAAACGCAGAGAGATCCCTGGCGATCAAGGGCGCATCCGGTTCGGCACCGCCGTGCAGCAGTATACGTGCGTGCTCGGCGCGCCCTCGTAAGCCCGGCTTGCGCTCACCAGCGAAGCGCATCCGTGTCCACAGGTTACCGAAGCGATAGTAACAGTCATTGTGGCGACAGCCCGTTACCATTACGCCGTCGGCCCCCTGCTTCAAGGCGTATTCCACCAATGTTGGCGGCAACATCCCGCTGCAGATCAACTTGATGCCACGGGTATCGTCGCCATTCAGGCGCATGACATCGATTCCGTGTTCACAGCCGAATACCAGGATTTTTAAATCACCGCTCATCGAGTCGATTGCGCTGCGAGTCAAACTTCGTAGTTCGTCGACACGCAGTTGCGGCATGTCGATACCCGTCTTCAGTTCGCCGCGAGGGGTACGAAACGGATTCGATGCCGGACAGGAACCCGCACAGATACCGCAGGCGCCGCACAGCGCCGGATCTACCGCAACCTCGTAGTCGTAACGGGCACCATCCGTACGCGCCTGCAGCGTAATCGCATCGAACGGGCAGTCTTCGAAGCAGATGCCGCAACCATTGCAATGCTCGAGATCGACGACGGCTTTGGCGCCATCTTTTTTTGGCAATAACCAGGGCATCATCATCAATAAGAAGGTCACAGCCGTGGTCAATATCCAGATCTGCTGCGCAGGCCAGAGTTCCAACAACGGGTAAACATTCAGATAAAACCAGTCGAGGTGAATTTCCGTCGGTACGCGTCCGAGATCGGCGGGCGCATGGCTGGTAGCCGGTGCGGCCAGCGACAGCGCCAGCAGTGCAACAAAGGTGCCGGCCGCGAGCCCACGCGGCGGATTGATATTGACGTTGGAAAGACGCTTGACGTGCAACCACAGCATGAACATCAGCAGCATCGGTTGGCCCAGTAAATGCAGGAACTCGATGAGAATGAAAAATCGATCGGTCATACCACCGGAAACAAAATTACGCGTCATCGCACCCGAGAAGATGGGCAACGCATCCATCAACTGCGCCGATCCAACCGCTATATACTGCGCCATTTCGTCCCAGACCAGCCAGTAGCCGGTAATACCGATGGTCACGATCAACCACAGATTGGGAATGCCGGTGACCCACGAGAACCAGCGGAACCCGCGATAACGTCCCGAGGCGAACTCCTTGAACAGGTGTAATAGTACGGTGACGATCACCGCATCCGACGCGTAGCGATGCAGGCTGCGCATGACCCCCGCCGCATACCATTGGTCATGTGTTATGTATTCAAGCGACGCGTGGGCGCCATCCAGGCTGCCGTGGAACGGAATGAACAGGTAAATACCACTGACCAGGATAATCCAGAACAGGAAAAAGGACAGCGTGCCGAGGTGATATAACGGGTTCCACTCGGTACCAAAGGAAAGGTTGAACCAGGACTCGAGCGCGAGATAGACGCGCTTTAGCGGATTGATTATCACCTGATCGGGTTCTCTAAACAGACTGGCAGAGCATTGACTCTACCCGATGCCCCGCCAGTTCGATCTGACTAAAGTCAAATCATACCTGCCCGTTGTGAAGTCCGCGCACTACGATCACGGCGGTAAAAACGATAATGGAACCACCGATCAGCATGCCGATAAACAGCGAGTAATCGAAGTAATAGCCATCCCGGGCGGGGTCGTAAGTGGTACAAAACAGTTTGATCCTGTCAACCAGGTTGGCCAACAAAGGTTGCTCAGAGGGACTGCTGCCGAGCACCAGTTCGATTAACGGATCAACCAGCAACGGCGTCTCGAAGACCTGGCCGTAAACCTGGCGGTAGACGCGACCCTCGGCATCGATGACGGTCGCCTGGATCAGGTGATCGAAACCGTTGGATGTTGGCAGATACTGAAAGCCGATGTCGCTGGCCAGTTGCTCAACTGCACTGCTGTTCCCGCTCAACAGTTGCCAATCTTTATCGTCGATCCCCTGCTTGCTGGCGAAGTATCGCATCGCGGCCGGGGTATCGACGTGTACGTCGAAACCGACGACGGCAACCGCGAAACTGTCGTCACCGAGCGCGGTGCGCGCCTTGTCCACCACTTCTGACAGAAAGCGGGTAGTCATCGGGCAGATTTGATAGCAGCTGGTATACACCATGCTAAGTACCAGCGGCTTGCCGCGAAACTCACTGAAGCTGAGGCTATGCCCATCGGCACGCAAAAACCGAACGTCTGCGACTGACCGACCAATGGCGGCCTGACTGATGGCAAGCGCCCGGTCATAATCGAAGGCAGAGCCGCCTGGGCTCGCATCGCCGAGTGCTGGCGAACCCTGGGCCAATACGGGTACCGCGCAAAACAGCAGCGCATGCAGTAGCAAAACTCGAATCAGGGCGGGCAGTTTCATCGCCGGGTTTAATCGATGACTAGCCGAGCAACAGGACGTCGACAAGCGCACCGATCAGCAATAATACCAGCTGCAGCAACGATGCAAAAAAACTCTTCATCGCCACGCGCGGCGACGGATCCCGCAGCATCAGAATATTGTGGTAGATGAAAAACCCACCGCCTCCAGCAGCGGCAACCAGGTAGATCCAGCCCATGCCATAGAAGAACGGTAAAATCGAGATCGCGACCAGCATCAGGGTATTGACCAGCACCACCTGGGCACAGCGCCGATTGCCGATGATCACCGGTAGCATCGGTATCCCGGTACGCTGGTAGTCCTTGCTCTTGGCAATCGCGAGGCTCCAGAAATGCGATGGCGTCCACAGGAACAGCACCAGTGCCAGCATGATCGCTATCGGGCCAATCGCGGGGTCGACCGCCGCCGCCCCGGCGAGCACGGCGAAGCTGCCCGAGGCGCCGCCGATGACGATGTTGGTCCAGGAGCGGCGTTTCAGCCACACGGTATAGACAATGGCGTAGAAGAAGGCGCCGAGAAAAATGTAAAACGCCGCCGGCAGGTTCAGCAGCAACGCTGCCGAGCCAACCCCGACGACCAGCAACAACAGGATAATGCCAAGCCACAGCGGACCCTTTTTGAAATAACCGGTGACGAAGGGCCGCGTAGCGGTGCGCGGCACACGACGGTCGAGCTCCACCTCGTAGTACTGGTTGAAGGCCCCGGCGCTACCGGCCGACACCAGTATCGCGAAAGCGAGTACCAACATTTCCAGCAGGCTCGCGGGCGGACCCGGTGTGACCACCATCGCCACCAGCGCAGTCACCATCATGACGACGCCGATACGCAGCTTGAGCAGATTGATTAGTTGACTGAACATATTCGTTGCAGCGTCCTCGCCTGATTACCCGCCAGGGGCGTTACCGGTCGACCGCCTCACTCCCTGGCAGCCGACCATGCGTTCAACCGCTAACTGAGCGGCCACACCGAAGACAGGTAGTCCCAGTTGATAAAGTAATAGACGACAAAACACAGCAGCAACGCCATCGCCAGCGCAAAGGTTCCCGGCGCCTCGAATCCCGCTGAACCGTGCTCTTCAACGGCGAGCTTAGGCGCCATCGGCAGACGCTCGGGCTGGATGATGTTGTAAGACGAAGCCGCCAGCGGCACGCCAAATCCCTGGAACAGGCCGGCAGATTCGTCAAGCTTCTTGCCGAACAATAACGAACCAACGGTAACAATCAGGTACATCGCACCACCGAGTACACCGAGTACACCGCCGATTCCAGCGACCGCCATCATCGTATAGGCCGTTCCCGGGTATTCGAAACTCAGCATCGCGCCGGTGAAATCCATGTCCCAGTGACGTCGCGACACACCGAGCGTGCCCGCGCCGAGCATGAACAGGATCATCAACGTCATGCCCGCCGAAAACACGTAGGGTTGCCACCTGGCCATCCATGGTAAAAACAGTGCGCGTCGGAACAGCACCGGGATCAACAGATAGGTCAGCGCCATGAAGGTCAGCGTGGTGCCCACTGCCACCGTTGCATGGAAATGTGCCGGTACGTAGATGGTGTTGTGAATGATGATATTGATCTGTTCGGTACCCATGACCACGCCGGTGATACCGCCGATAAAGCCGAAGATAATCAGTGAGAGAAAGAATCCCGAGAATACCGGATTACCCCAGGGCGCCTTGCGCAACCATTCGAACATGCCCTTGGTGTATCCTTTGGCGCGCTGCGCCACTTCCATCGAACCCGGTACCGTGAGGCCGTGGATCATGCTCGCCAGCACCGCCAGGTACATCGCGTAACTGGTATTGAACACTTTCCACTCGGAACTGATGCCTGGGTCGACCAGTATGTGATGCGCACTGGCGAGCTGCAGAAACAGGATGTAGAGCAGGAAGGCGCTGCGACTCACTTTTTCCGACATGGGCCGCGCGTTGAACAGCACCCCCACAATCAGGTACCAGATCGACACGTGCGCAGCGACATTGATTTGTTGCGATGAATGACCCATGGCCCACCAGATGACACGGTACATCGCGGCGTCGATATGACCGATATAGCCGATCGACCAGAGGAAGGTCGGCACCAGGATGATAGCGCCCGAGGCGATGGTGAAGATCGCGATGATACAGGCCGTCAGTGCGCCGAAAGTCACCAGCGGGATCGAACCTTCATAGGTGCGATCGTCGCGTGCGATTACCAGTGTTCCTAGAAACACGAAGCAGCCAATCAGCGCGCCCACCGCGAACAGGATCAGGCCGAGGTAAAAGTGCGGCGCTGCCTGCATCGGTGCGTAAGACGTCATCATTACGCTGGAATTACCCTGCCATACCGCGATGTTATTCATCACCATGCCGACAATCATCAGCGCGAATCCGGCCCAGGCCCAGCGCGGCGCCGCCAGGCGCGTGCGTAACAGCGTCGACGAGGCAAAATACAACACCGCGATTTCGAAGAAGATTATCCAGAAGATCAACGCGTTGATGCCGTGCGCCGTCAATACCTGGTAAAACAGATCAGCAGGCAATAAATGCACTTCCTGCCAGCGCGTCAGGATAACGCCTAATGCCAGGATTCCGGCGATCAACAGGGAAACGGCGCCCGCCACCGCGTTCGCCTTCATCAGGCTTTCGGCCGACTTGTCAAAAAAGAACCCCGAATCCGGGCAAACCCTGAACTGAGCCATGATCAATTCTCCTTCACGTAGATTTTGCCGAGCATCAGGTGATGACCGATGCCGCAGAATTCGTTACACACCACGGTAAATTCACCGGAGGTATCCGGAGTAACCGTGAGCACCATTTCGTAGCCGGGTACGATTTGCAGATTGATGTTGACCGGTTGCAGGGAAAACCCGTGGTTCCAGTCCATCGACGACAGGTGCAGGCGATAGCTTTGATTCTTCTCCAGTTCGAGAATCGGGTACCACTGCCACAGGCGGCCAAGCATATAGACGTCGCTACCCGCCGGCGGTTTGACAATCGGGACACCGGACTCTTCGCCAATTTTGTATTTGGCTACCATTTGGTCGACCTTCGCCTGGTAATGCGCGGGCGTCGTCTGGTAGGCCTCGTTGGACAGGTTCTGTTTTCCGTAGATGTGCCAGTAAGGCATCATCACGAACATGATCAGGCACCACACCAGTGCGATACCGATCCACACCACTTCCTGCCTGCCGACAGGCGTACTCCACCAGTTACGTTCCGATGGGGGTAAGAATGTACTCATCGTGGTATCTCCTTGACTCTAGGGTGCAATCGGAATAGTGGCGATCTCCATAACACCCCAGAGGATGTAGAATACCGTCGGCATTACAATGCCCAGAAACAAAAGCAGGAAGGGGTTATCGAGAACTCGCTGGAAAAAAGGGACATGCTCGGGTTGTGGTAGATCGTCTGGTTCTGACATGGCTGACCTCGTTTATTAGTGGGCCATCAGGATCACCTGCCCTGGTCCCCCTCGCCTACCCGCCCGGATAATTATGGAATGCGCTGGCCACTGGACCACAGTGATGATAGTTCTGGCATTGGCAGGTTACCCAAGCACCTGGCAAATTGATTTGATAAAAGTCAAATTGCAAAAAAGCACATAATGGCAGCGTCACTGACCCCGATTTTCAGCCATCCCGGTAGTGGTTTGGAACGGTTTGACATTGGTCAATTTATACTCGCCAGGGACGTGCTAGCGTAGCGACTTTCAACTATTCGCATCAACGGATGCCTGCCGCGTATGGCGCTACTTGATTGGCGCGACGATTTCTGTATCGGGATCAAGGGAGTCGATTTCGAGCACGAGAAACTGGTCCAGCAGATTAACGAGGTGTATGCATTGATCAACGAGCGCGCCGATCGCGAGCAGGTGATCGACAGCCTGGGCGAAATCTATGGCAGTATTTCAGCCCATTTTGCGCTCGAGGAGCAGATGATGAAACGGCATGAGTACGTTGATTACGCCGAGCACAAGGCTGATCATGAGCGTCTGCTCGACGATATACGCGACATCACTGACGAGTATGAAGCCAGTTCGCAGCTGGATGAAGCCACCTTTTCGCAGAAATTGGCCAACTGGTTTCAATTCCACTTCAAGACCCACGATTCGCGCCTGCATAACCTTGCCACCATGCGCAAGCACGATGCGGTCAACCCCTTGACGCTAAGAAACCTGGTGCAAAATGCCAAGAAAAAGCTGCTGCAACGAAACTATTAAACTGAAGCCCACCCTGCTCGGCCTGATACTCCTGTTGGCGGGTTTGCCCGGCAGTGGTTTCGCTTCGAATAGCTCGTCCCTGAACGAATCCCTGTCCGGCTACTACGCGCGCGAAGGCAACGGTGGCAGTCCTGCACAGGCGGCGGGCAACAACATTTACATCCGCTTTTTCCCGGAGCGCTGGCTGGCGATGCTATTCCTGCCCTATCCCGAGGCCCAACAGGTTGACAACTCGACTATCACGCGGGTTTTCGACGCAGCAAGGGCACAAACCACCAGCAGTGCCTACCTGCGTGGCACCTTCGACCTGCTCGAACAAAATGCCACCTTGCAGATTGAGCGCTATGGCTACCTGGAAGACCGTATCGTGTTCGAATGCGGTTCGCTCGCACCCTGTACCATCAAACTGGGTGACGGATACCTGGAACTGATCAAGCCTGGCGTGATCAACGAACACATTATCCGCTATCGGCATATCAACGCAGACTAGCCCGGGCCGCTATACTCCGCGCATGAATCGCCTCAATTTTCCCATCGGCAGCCTGCTTCTGTTCGCCTTGTTTCTGCTCGTCATGTTGGCGACCTGGCTGTTGATAAAACCGCCCCCACCACCGGTCGAACTCGAAGGCATATTACGATCGCAGTACCGCCTGGTTGCTCCTTTCTGGCTAACCGATCATCACCGGCAACGATTTGACGAAAAAAACCTGCAGGGCAAATGGAGCCTGATTTTTTTCGGCTATCGTTACTGCCCCGACGTTTGTCCCATGACCCTGCATGAACTCAACGCGTTCTGGCGCCTGCTAGAGGACGACAGCGGCAGAAAACCGCTAAACCTGCAAGTCCTGTTCGTCTCGGTGGATCCCGGGCGGGACAGCCCCGAGGCCCTGGCTGACTACGTCAACCAGTTCAACCGGGATTTTATCGCGGCGACCGCGCCAAAAGCACAAATTGACGATCTACTGAAACAATTCGGGGCAGGATATGTCGCCGAAGCCGAAACGGCGCCGGGTCAATACTCGGTGGCGCATACCAGTGCCATATTTATGGTTGACCCGTTGGGCCGGTCGGTGGCGACCTTTTCACAACCGCATTATGCGGCGACACTGCTCGCGCAGTACCGCAAGATTACGCAATATTTCGGCGCTAGCGGGCAACTGCAAAGCAGACCGTCATCAGTGCTTGTCGCGCGTGCCGGACTTTTTCCATTGCTTGAGGGCCCAGATCAGATAGGCTGTGATCAGCGCCAGGTTGATCACCATCCCGACGGCAAAAAAGCCGATCGGCGCCTCGTGCCCTGCCGGGGTCTGCACGACGCTGGTCACTTCATTTTCGCTGGTTTGAATATTGCTCACGGACATTAACCCAGGTCATGATCGCCAATCAGTTTACGCTACCGCCGGTTGATGACAACGCCCGTCGTTTAACCACGGCATGGCTGCTGTTGGGACTCAGCGCGTTGGTAGTCGGGGGCCTTTATACCATACTGATCGTACTGTCACGCACCCCCTTCTTCCAGGAAATCGTGCCCTGGGTCGATTTTTTCCACACCGCGCTGGTGGTCCACGTCAATCTCACCGTGCTGGTCTGGTTTCTCGCCTTTGCCGGCGTTTTCTGGAGCTATAGCAATTCCCGGCGTTGCCTGGCCTGCGGCTGGGTGGCACTGCTGCTGTGCAGTCTCGGCACGCTGGTCATCGTTGTTTCACCATTTACCGGCGAAAGTCATCCGTTGATGAATAACTACATACCGGTACTGCAAAACCCCGCTTTTTTCACTGGCCTTGGGCTTTTTGGCCTCGGTTTCCTGTTGCTGGTGCTGCGCAGCTGCCTGACCGCTTTCGACAGCGATAACCAGAGCAGCGGTGAATCCAGCCTGCGCTTCGGCCTGTTCGTGGCGGTCGTGGCATCGCTATTCGCACTGGCCGCCCTGCTGTTTTCCTATCTTGGCATCGATCCGGGGTTCACAGGCCTGGCCTATTACGATCGCCTGTTCTGGGGTAGCGGCCACATTATCCAGTTCAGCCATACCCAACTGATGCTGGTCGCCTGGTTGTGGCTCGCCAGCATCAGCGGCGCGCGCCTGCGACTCTCACCCCGCGTGGCATTATTGCTGTTCATACTGGGCCTGCAACCCGTGCTCGCGGCACCGGTCATTTACCTCGTCTTCGACGTCAGTTCCGGCCTGCACCTGTTCTGGTTCATCCAGTTAATGATGTACGGAGGGGCCATCGCGGCCGTGCCCATTGGTGTTGCCGTCACCCTCGCCATTGTCGAAACATGGCGTCCCACGCCAGGCTACGAAGTGGAAAGAAACGCATTGCTGTTTTCACTCATCCTGTTCGGCGCGGGTGGCAGCATCGGATTCATGATCAGTGGTAGCACAGTCACTGTGCCGGCTCACTACCACGGCTCCATCGTCGGCGTCACCATCGCCTTCATGGGCGTCAGCTACCATTTGCTGGCACAACTCGGCTACCGTAAAGTGAGTGGACGCATGGCGCGCTGGCAACCGGGCATCTATGGCGGTGGCCAGCTGATGCACATCATCGGGCTGGCCTGGTCTGGTGGCTACAACGTTGCACGCAAATCCACCGATGCCGAGCGCGGCATCGACCAGATTGCCGGCATGGGCTTGATGGGTTTCGGGGGTCTGGTCTCGATTATCGGCGGCATCACCTTCCTGGTACTGGTGTACCAGTCCTTGAAAGCGGGACGCAGCACAGGCGTCTGTTGACTGCCCGCGTGCATCCAGACACCACAGCGCTTAGCTGGATTTCTTCAGGTCCTGCGACTTTTGTAACTGCGCCCTGACCACTTTGAGCCGGGTTTCCAGCTTGTCACGTTTCTGCTCCGACATGTCTTCCTCGAGACGCGCCTGGTAGCGCGCAATTTTATCGCCCAGCAAGCTTTGCAACTCAGTCAATTTTTGCGAATCGACCTGGTCCCCCTGCTGGTATTTATCAGCAATTTTTTCGACCTTGTCGATCAGCCTGGAAAATTTCATAGTTACCTCTCGTGAGTTATCTGCCCGGGATTCTTATCCGCTAACAGACGGATTCATTCAGGCTGCGGAGGCCTGCTCGATTTCATCCTTATCCAGCACGACTTCGCGAGCCGCTTCGGCGACCAGATCCGAATGTGAAACCAGCAGCGCCTGGGCGGTATCCAGCAACTGCCTCGAGGTTTCATCGACGTAATTGAAATCATTCAACAACGAGGTCGCCATCATCGCCGTAATCTGGTCGTTGCGCAGTATCCGCGTGACGCGTTCATCCAGCTGTCGGTGCTCCAGTTGAATTTCCGCCTTGAGCTCATCCAGTTCCAGCATGCCCAGCGCATGATCATAATCGCCTTCGCCACGCAGCCGGTAGATTTCACGCAATATCATCGAAACCTGGTAACGCAGGCGATTGTATTCGTCACGAATGTGCTCGTTGTCCGAAACCATGTAGCGGGTAGCGTTTTTGCGCAAATGCTTGACGTGCTTGACGCATTCGACGATTTCCGCCGACGCTTTGCGCAAACGAAACATTTCTTCCGAATAAATGCTCGGCATTTGCGCCTGGGCATTGGAAATGAAATCGATGATCGCACTGTAGAGCACCTTCACCTTTCTCTCGTATACTTCATCGATATCCAGCTCGTGAATCTCGCGATCTTCATCGATGGTTTTTTGCAGGTCTGTAGACTTCAGTATTTGCCTACGATGCAGGTTTATGCCATGCGCCATAATCTCGAAAGCGGAATCAAACAGGTGCCAGACTTCCTTCTTCAAGGCCTTCAACACGGTTTCCGGGAACTCGATCGCCGCTTCGCTCAGGTACAGGGGTTGTGCCAGGTCTTTCGCCTTTTCCGGAAATACCTTAAACAGGGAATCCGCCAGTCGATGGATTAGCGGCACCATCACGATAACGCCGACCAGGTTGAACAGGGTATGGAATACCGCCAGCTTCATGGTGTAATTGTCCGCGGCGATACCGACACGGTTGCTGATGGCATCCACAGCCCAAACGAATTGACCGATAAACGCGATGGCGATAATCCCGGTTACCGCGTTGAAAATAAGATGTGCACCGGCCAGCCGTTTACCCTGTATATTGGCACTCAGCGAACCGATGATGGCGGTAATGGTGGTGCCCACATTCGCGCCGATGGCCAGCGCCAGGGCATTTTCATAAGTGATCTGGGAAGCCGCCAACGCAGTCAGAATCAACACCAGGGTGGCGTGACTGGATTGCATGATGACAGTCGCCGCCACCCCGATCCCCGCGAACAGGAATAGCCCGGGATAGCCTTCGACCGCGAGCGCGGCCAGGTCAAAGGTATCCTTGAAGGCTTCGAAGCCTTCCTTCATGTAATGGATGCCGAGAAACAGGAAACCCAGGCCCGCGAGTACCGATCCGAAACCCTTCAGGTACTTCGACTTCTGGAACGACAGTACGATACCGAACACCAGCATCGGCATGGCATAGGCTGAAATCTTCACCTTAAGACCAAAGGCCGCCACCAGCCAGGCGCCGGTGGTAGTGCCGATATTGGCGCCGAAGATAATGCCGATGCCAGCTACCAGCGTTACCAGACCGGCGCTGATGAACGAGATGGTAATGACTGAAACCAGGGAACTCGACTGCATGATGGTGGTCGAGACGATGCCGAACAGCAGGCTCTTCCAGGTCTTGTTGGTGGTTTTCTGTAGCAGTTTTTCCAGCATGCCACCGGTAAACGACTTGAAACCATCTTCCAGGAACAACATGCCGAATAGAAAAATAGAGACCCCTGCAGCGATTTCCTTGAAATCGGGACTGACCCAGAATCCGTATCCGAGAATTCCCAAAATGCTAGGAAGCAGTATTTTTCGCAACATCGAAATATCCTCTCAACCCCGTGACAGCTGCTACAGATAG
>Ga0316187_10003119_pt1 | contig 14448 bp, 13 predicted proteins | sample CroRivburrow1_MG_FD_204927 | JGI IMG/M metagenome (GOLD analysis project Ga0316187, IMG submission 204927) | Coastal sediment microbial communities from Maine, United States - Cross River worm burrow 1 | ecosystem: Environmental > Aquatic > Marine > Coastal > Sediment | place: USA: Maine... | reverse complement strand
GGACCGGATCTTGAGCCTGTAGTGGCATCACTGCAGGAGCGCTCAAAGAACCTTCTTGATCTCGCTGAAGGCGCACGCTTCTTCTATGTGGCACCGACCTCATATGATGAGAAGGCAGTCGCCAAAAATTTCAAGGAGGGCACTGCAGCGCTGGTGGAGAAGTTCATCGCAGGCATCGAAGCGATGGATGATTTTTCCGGTGAAGCAGCCCATGAGCTGATTGGCAAGGTATGCGAGGCCGAAGGTGTAGGCATGGGCAAGTTGGCCCAGCCGATCCGCATTCTCGTTGCCGGTGGTCCTGTTTCCCCGCCGATCGATCTCACCCTCGGCTTGCTTGGAAAAGATGAGTCACTAGCGCGCTTGAAAAACGGCCTGGAAAGCCTCAAGCAGTAATCTATCTGTTCTCGCCAGTTAAGACTGGCGGTAACGGAGATGTTTTTGGCAGAAGTTCTGTTACCTGCTGTTTTTCTGAATCCGGGATTATGGTTTTTGTGGTGCAAACTCCACCGATGCCCACTCATTCTGTGAATCGCGGCGGATTTCGAAGAGCCCCTCTTTGATATAGGCATCGGCGACATCGTCCACCTGCGTGGTCAGCAGCCCTGAGAGGATCAGGTGACCACCGACACAGGGGGTCAGCTCTTTTGCCATCCAGACCAGAGGACCTGCCAGAATATTGGCAACAACCAGGTCGAAGCTCTTTTTTGGTGGCGTGTCATCAAGAAGGGCTTTCAATGTAACATGGTTCATCACTGCGTTGGTTTCACACGCCTCGACCGACTCCTCCTCCATATCAATGGCCAGAGCAGATCCAGCACCGAGTTTAAGTGCGGCGATGGCGAGAATGCCGGAGCCTGCTCCCATATCGAGCAGGGTAGCAGGAGGCGTCTCGCTGCAGATACGCTCTACCGCTTCAAGGCAGAGTTGTGTGGTGGGGTGGGTGCCGGTGCCAAACGCCATGCCGGGATCGAGTACGATATCAATGCGACCGTCATTCGGCGCTTCACAGAAAGAGGGGCGAACCCGTAGGTTTTTGCCGATATCCATCGACTGCCAATCCTTCTGCCATGCAGTTTCCCAGTTCTGCTGCTCCAGCGTATTAAGTGAGATCTGTTCGCTGCTAATGCCGTGTTGCTGCACTGCCTCAGTGATGGTTGCGCGGAGCTCAGTTTCACTCTCTTCGATGGCAAACCATGCAATGCGATCGGTGATGCCGGAATCGGCATCGGTCTCTTCGGCCAAACCCAGTGCATCAAGGGATGTTGCAAGAAGTTCAAACTCCTCTTCAGAGACTGTTATAGCCGGAATTTTAAGTTCAAGGCATTTTGATGCTTGCATCTTCTGCTCCCCTTCGTTGCAATAGCCCTCCTGACATCGGAGGTCATTTTTCAAGTGCAGAACTCTTCTACATATCGCATGCGGGTGAAAGAAAATATCCGCATCACCGATCCTGACTGTAAGGATACTGTTGTTCACCTGAGACTTGAGCCCTTGCGGGGAAAGCTTCCAAGCTTCCGCCCAGGCCAGTATGTGCGTATCGGCATCCCGAAGTTGAATGAACCTGCGCCCGGTTACTTTGCCATTGCATCGTGCCCGGATGAGCCAGAGGGTTACGAATTCTTTGTTAAAAATGCTGGACCGCTCTCCGCCTATCTCTGCGATATTGAAGCCTATGCACTTCTCGACGTAGAAGGTCCAATGGGTAAAGGTTTTGACCTTACCCCATTCAAGGGTGCTGATGTCTATCTGGTTGGTGTGGGTACCGGCATCGCGCCGCTACGCAGTCTCTGGCATAGTATTATCCGCCATCGTGAGGATTTCGGGAAGGTGACGATCTATGCCGGTTTCCTGACCGAGATGCATCAGCTGTTGACCGAGGAGTTGGCCGAGCTTTCCCGTCACGATATCGAGGTCTCCATCACGCTTGAAATGGGGCACGAAAGCTGGGATGGGCCGATAGGTTATGTGCAGCATGCACTCAAGTCTGATGCCCCGGATGGAACCAATGCCGTGGCCTGCCTTGCAGGCATGAGTCCAATGGTAGACGCCTGTACCGAAACGCTGCAGAATCTCGGATTTAATGACGACTGCATTCTGCTCAACCACTGATCCAGTGACGCTCAATTCCGGAGCAGAACCGCCCCTTTCAAAATCACAGGCTGAAAAGCTACCTGATAACCTGCAACTTCCACTACTGGCACTCGATATCGGAATGAAACGCATCGGTGTGGCCGTTTGCGACCGCCTCGCCATCTCCTGCCGCGGGGTAACCTTTCTGCACCGCAATGACAAAGGCTGGCCCAGGCAGCTGCTCAAGCTTATTCGCGAGTATGGCTCCAGAGGCATTGTGGCCGGTCTTCCCAAAAATATGGACGGCACAGAAGGTGTGCAGGCAAGGGATGCGCGCGCAGCAGTGCGGGAACTCAAGCTGGTGATCGACCTGCCGGTGGTATTTCAGGATGAGCGGCTTTCGACCTGGACTGCAAAAGAGCGCCTCTATGCACAGGGACTAAACGAGAAAAAGGTACGGGAGAAGATCGACCAGACGGCAGCAGCCGTGATACTGGAGGATTTTATTTTCGCACACCCGGAGTTGAAAGCATGAGTGAAAAGGTACTGTTTGATAACCGGGCGGTTGAAGCTGCACTGGATGAGATGAGTAAGGCAATTCATGGTGATGAAGTTTTTCTAATCGGCATTCATAGCGGTGGTGCTGATGTGGCTGATGCGATTCAGCAGCGCCTTGAGGGGCGGGGTGCAACCGTAAGCCGTGGTAATCTCGATATCAGCTTCTACCGCGACGATCTCGATACCATCGCAGCGAATCCGCTGGTGCGCTGCAGTGAGCTGCCGTTTGATGTCGCTGGCAAAAATATCTGGCTGGTGGATGACGTGCTCTACTCGGGCCGCACGATACGCGCAGCGATGGATGAGATATTTGATTATGGCAGGCCGGCATCAATCCATCTGGCCGTGCTGGTGGATCGTGGCGGCAGGCAGCTGCCGATTGCGGCTGAGTACGCAGGGCTAACCCATGAAGTAGCGGCAGATTGCACGGTGGAGCTGCTGACAGAAGGGGCTTGGACTATTGAGCAGAGGCAGGTGAAACAGTGCGACCAATAAAACATCTCTTCGGCATAAACGATCTCGACCGGGAGCAGATCGAATACCTAGTCAATCTCGGTGACTCCTTTATCGAGATCAACCGACGCCCGCTGAAAAAGGCGCCAACGCTGCGCGGCAAGACAATCATCAACCTCTTCTTCGAAAACTCCACGCGCACGCGCACCAGCTTCGAGCTGGCGGGTAAGCGTCTCTCCGCCGATGTGATTAACATCTCCGCCTCAACCAGTGCTACCAAGAAGGGTGAGACACTGCTCGATACAGGACAGACACTGGCAGCAATGCAGCCGCATGTGCTGGTGATTCGCCACTCGCTGGCCGGAACCTGCGAGTTTCTTGCTGATTACCTGCCCAATACCGCACTCGTGAATGCCGGTGATGGAGCGCATGAGCATCCCACCCAGATACTTACCGACCTGCTGACGCTGAAGCAGACTTGGGGAAGCCCGCAAGGCAAGGTGATCACGATGGTCGGCGATATCGCCCACTCACGCGTAGCCCGCTCACATATGCTGGCAGCGAAAAAGCTGGGTTATACCATGCGTATCGTGGCCCCGAAAACACTGCTTCCTGCCCAGATCGAACGTTACGGTTGCGAGGTATACCACGATTTCGATGAGGCACTACCTGGCTCCGATGCGGTCTACATGCTGCGCGTGCAGACTGAGCGGTTGACCGATAACTGCGCCTTCCCATCGATTCGCGAATATCATGAGACCTACGGCCTGAATGCGAAGCGACTGCGCTCAGCAGGGCCCGACTGCATTGTCATGCATCCAGGACCGATGAACCGCGGCGTGGAAATTGCCACCGACGTCGCCGACTCGGCGAAAAGCCATATCCTTGATCAGGTTGAGCACGGTGTAGCCATTCGCATGGCTGTGCTGGCTGCTTTGTGCGGTGGTCAGACGGAAGAGAAGAAAAAGACGGGCAGCAGGAGACAGCAGTCCGATGAAGCGATGCAGGCACAGAGGACACTGTTATGAGCGGCAAGCTGCTGATAAAAAACGGACACATTATTGATCCGGCCAATGGCCTTGATGAGGTAGCCAATCTCTGGATCATAGACGGTAAGGTTGTCGCCATCGGCGCTTATGATGGAGAAGCCGATGAAGTGATTGATGCAGATGGTAAAATTGTCTGCCCGGGGTTGATCGATATGCATGTGCATCTGCGTGAACCCGGTCAGGAGTGGAAAGAGGATATTGAATCGGGCTCCCGTGCTGCGGTTGCCGGTGGTGTTACCTCAATCTGCTGCATGCCCAATACAGGCCCCCATATCGATCACGCTGGCATTGCGCTGCAGATTATCGCACGAGCCAGACAGGTGGGGCTTTGCAATGTGCATCCGATCGGTGCCGTAACGAAAAACCTTGAAGGTAAAGAGCTGACCGAGATGCGTGAGCTCTCCCGCTGTGGCTGTGTGGCCTTCTCTGATGATGGCCTGCCGATCTGGCATGCGGGCGTGATGCGCAAGGCGCTTGAATACGCTTCCAGCTTCGGCTTTATGGTGATCCAGCATGCCGAAGAGAAGCAGCTGACGGCTGGTGGTGCGATTAACGAGGGGTGGGTCTCCACCCAGCTTGGCGTTTCAGGTATGCCGGTCGAGGGTGAGGATTCAATGATCGCTCGCGATATCATGCTGGCCCGCCGCGCTGATGCCCGTTACCACGTGGCGCATATCTCATCTCAGGGCGGCGTGGCGCTGGTACGCAAGGCGCGCGCAGAAGGATTGAAGGTTTCAACCGAGGCTGCACCGCACCACTTCGCGCTGACCGAAGAGGAGGTGCTGGGTTACAATGTGGATGCCAAGATGAGTCCACCGCTGCGCACCGAAGAGGATCGCCTGGCCGTGATTGAAGGTTTAAGGGATGGCACCATCGAGGTGATCGCTACCGACCATGCGCCACATCACGAGGATGACAAACGCTGCGGCCTCTCCTGCGCCGCATTCGGCATTGTAGGGTTGGAAACGATGCTGCCGGTTTCCCTTGATCTGGTACGCGCCGGTGTGCTCACGATGTCCGATCTGATCGCCAAGATGACGGCCAATCCAGCCCGTTTGTTGGGTCTGAATTCTGGCACGCTTTCAGTCGGTGCGGAAGCTGACGTAACTATATTTGATGCTGATGCGACGTGGGTCCTGGATCGCGAGAAACTGGTTTCCAAGGGTAAAAATACACCGTGGCACGGTAAAGAGATGAGAGGTCTTGTGACCCATACCGTGAAAGCGGGACGCATTGTGTTTGCAGAAGGGGAAGTGCGTGGCTAACCAACATCAGGGAACTATTTTTGAAGAGCAGGCCGAGGTGCTGGTCCATGTCACCCATCCGGGTGATCAGTTTGTGATGCGTGTGAAGGCGCCGAAAACAGCAGCCAAAGCCAAACCGGGTCAGTTTGTGCATCTGCGTGTATCCGATGAGCGGGCACTGCGCCGCCCGATCTCGATCATGCTCACCGATCCTGAGCGTGGAACGGTGGATCTGCTCTATAAGGCAATTGGTGAGGGTACCCATCTGCTCTCAGAACGTAAGGTTGGCGACACTGTTCCGATGCTCGGGCCGATTGGTGAGCCGTTTGACCTCTCTGATCTCTCAAAACGATATATCCTGATCGGTGGCGGCGTCGGAATTCCACCGATGATCTTTGCTGCTGACAATCTGCACGGCATGGGCGGCGATTGTGTCATTTTTGCCGGTTCCGAGGTTGAATTCCCATTCGCGCTTAAACCATCGGCCACGCTGCTGCCTGGCGTCAACGGCCACGCGATCCTTGCGATTCGTTCGCTTGAGGAGCGCGATATTCCCTCCCGCCTGGCCTCCAATGCAGGGCTTTATGGCTGTTATGAGGGCCATGTGCCTAATCTGGCGCGTGATTATCTGGCTGCCCTGACCCAAGAGGAGCGCGACCGCTGTGTGCTGCTCTCCTGTGGCCCGCATCCGATGCTGCATGCAGTAGCGAGGGTAGGGCGTGAGTTTGACCTACCTACCTACCTTAGCCTTGAAGAGCATATGGCCTGTGGTATCGGCGGTTGTGCCGGTTGTGTGGTTAAGATCGTTGAGGATGGCGAAGAGAAGTATCGCCGCGTCTGTGTCGACGGGCCGGTGTTCGAGGCCGGACTGCTGCCCGAGTTCGCATGAGTTCTGCATCTGCCATCGATGTTCTGCAGTTCTGGTTCTCTGAGCTTGAACCTCGCCAATGGTGGGTAAAAGACGAAGCGCTTGATCGCGAAATCGAGGGGCGTTTCGGCGATCTGCACCGGGATGCGATAGCCGCCAAGCTCTACGACTGGCGCGAAACTGCAGTCGGCCGCCTCGCCGAGATTATCGTGCTCGACCAGTTTTCACGGAACATCCATCGCGACACCCCGAATGCCTTCGCCTTTGACGGCATGGCGCTGGTGTTGGCACAGGAGGCGGTACGCATTGGCGCCGATCAGGAGTTCGATGTTCCTGAGAAAGCATTCTTCTACATGCCTTACATGCATAGCGAGTCGATGGCGATTCACATGCAGGCGGTCAAACTGTTCGATCAGCCTGGCGCTGAATTTAATCTCGAGTTTGAGATTAAGCATAAAGCTATTATCGACCGCTTTGGCCGGTACCCTCACCGAAACGCCATCCTCGGCCGGGAATCCACGCCGGAAGAGATCGAATTCCTGACCCAGCCCGACTCCTCCTTCTAATCGAAGCTTAGTCACAGTCCATTTTCGGCCAAAACGGCTATTCAGCCATTATGCCCTATAACATGAAGAAGAACGCCGGAAGCATATGGTTTCGTATCATGGGAATATCATCTGGACGACAGCTTTATTGGTAATAAACCTTAGTGAAAAAGCACCAGTCGCTTAATAAGGTTTTCGGCCTATATAATTGCCGGGAGGGTCATAGCTGCAGACCCATATCTGACCATTATCAGGACAAACCGCCATTCCACATCCAAGCCTTGTCGAACTTTCCCACACAACCTGAGTGTAATGCCCACAAATCTTACCCTTTCGGCAAGTGTTATTATTATAAGAATAGTTTTTTGCCTCACTTGCCCAGCTTTTCACAACAATATCCGGAGATATTTTTTGAACCTCCCTTTTACCATCGGACCACCTGAGTGCGCTGGCCCAGAAGATGTTTTCTCCATAATGACGTGAATAATTTCCATGCTTAGGACGATGCTTCATCTTGCACTGATTGTTTTTGGCAAGGTGGGTTGCCCATTCTTGAGCAACTCCTGCGAGTTCATCCGACCATGTTAATCCGCGAACATTTAATGCAGCTCGTAATTCATTATGCGAATTAGTTATGCCTATCATATTCCCAGCTTCATCAGCCACTGTTTCGCTAGAGATAATGATCACCAACGGTAATAAAAGAATATATAGGATACGCTTCGCTTCACTCATCAATCGCTCTCCTGCAAACAGAGTTGGTTCCGTTCCAATGTAGCATATATCTAGTGGCAAGAGTGGGTTTGGCCGAAAGCGATCGATAATCGCCAGCCCGATTACCGATGCTTTCGGCCAGCAGCGACCTTCGCAGAATTAAAACATCACCATGACTCAGAAGTAACTTCTTTGCCCTCTGTCTGCCAAGCCGCAAATCCACCGGCCATCGACTTTACATCTGAAAACCCCATTTCCTGAAGGGTAGCAGCAGCCAATAGACTGCGCACACCACTCGCGCAATACACAACCAAACATTGCTCGCGGTTTTCTAAACATGGTTCACGATGCGGGTAGGACAAATCTGCCTTTGCCTCAAGCAGTCCACGGGGGACATTAACAGCTCCAGATAAATGGCCCTCACGAACTTCGCCCGGTTCACGCACATCGAGCAATAACACATTCCCGCCTCTTGTTAGAGCAACCACTTCATCAGTCGATATCTCTTCGACCTTTGTTCTTGCTTCAGCAGCAAAGTCCATTAAACCCTTGGCCATAATTCATCTCCTAAGTAGATATTTCATCAAAGCATACCGACGCAAAATATTATAGTCACTTCGCATTTGGGCGTTATACGCAGATCACCAAAGGCAGGGTTTAACTGTTGTCGATGATTGATTCGAGGCGGGTAAGTGCCAGCAGCAGTTGCATGCGGCGGGACTCAGCACGGCGCGGCTCTCCCTGTGGTTGCTTCTCAGGCTTGCCTTCTCTCTTTTCCCCATTCATGTAATGACCAACTGTTTCCCAGAGGGGGTGCTCGTGCCACAGAAGTTTGCCAGCCTCTTCGAACTGGGCTTCATGCTCATCAAGCAGGCGGCGAATCGCATTCTCTTTGAGCATGACAAGGCGGTGCAGCCATTCACGGCGCAGGCTGTGGGCATCGGGTTCACCCCAGTCACGGGTGCGCAACTGCGCCTCCATCTGCCTGATCGGCAGTAGTTGCAGGCAGACCCGGCTCGCCGACAGGCTGCGGGCCATCGTTTTGTTCAAGGTTGAAGAGAGGTGCAGGGCGCAGGCGGCATGGCTGAGTTCCGGCATGGCAGCCAACTGCTGGGCCTGTTCAGGCTGTAGCCCGAAGGTATCGGCAGCGGCCGCATCTTCGGCCAGATGATCGCGGAAGTGTGAAAGCCCTTTGCTGTGCCGCGCCACCCATGCTTGATCGAGATGTTCTACAGAACAGAGGCGCAACAGCTCTTCGGCAAAGTGAAGTAACTGCTCCTGAAGTTCCAACTGAAGCTTGAGCGCCTGGTCGGGACTATTGACCTGCTGCCAGATCGCATCGCGCAAGGTCTCTGCATCAAGCAGCGACTCGCTGATCAGCAGCGCTTCGACGATTTCGCTGACGGAATGGTCGACCATGGTCTCCAGGTGGTGCACGGCACCGAGCCCGAAATGGTTGACGACATGGTTGGTTGCCTCTGTCTGGATAATCTCCGAGGCAAGTGGATGGAGCTCAAAATTAATAGTGAAACGTCTGTGCAGCACTTCCGGGAAATAGCGCTTGAGCAACGTCTTGTTGAAAGCGCAGCTCTGGTGAAACGATTCGCTGTTCAGGCTGGCATGGATGCGGTTTTTCTCCTGCCCGAGCAGAATCGATAGCTGAGGTCTGAGCGGTAGCAGTTCATCCTCACTGATCCTCGGGGCAACAGCTTCATCGAGCCAGCCCTGCTTGGTCAGGTGGTTTCTCAGCCGGCGCAGGCGAAGCGGGTGAATGGTGGCAGCCAGTTCGGCCAGGGTGAGGCAGCGCGACTGCAGCAGGTTATCGTGCAGGCACTGATGCGTAACCGCTTCGGTCAACTCCTTGAGCAGCGTATTACGCTCTTCGAAGCCGAGATGTCTGCCCGACTGTTCCGATAGCAGGATCTTGAGATTCACCTCATGGTCGGACATGTCCACACCGGCTGAGTTATCCATCGCATCGGTGTTGATGATGCCACCGGCCAGGGCATATTCGATGCGTGCCCGCTGGGTAAGGCCGAGGTTGCCGCCTTCGCTGAGAACCTTGCAACGCAGTGCTGTTGAATCGATGCGCACTGCATTGTTGGCGGGGTCGCGCACATCGGCGTGGCTCTCACTGCCAGCTTTGATGTAGGTGCCGATACCACCATTGAAGAGTAGGTCGACCGGGGCGGCAAGGATGGCCCGGATCAATGCCTCACCGGAAAGGGCGCTGGCCTCTACACCAAGCAGTTTGCGAATCTTAGGGGTAAGCGGGATATGTTTGGCGCTGCGCTCAAATACGCCACCACCCTCGCTGATCAGCTGTTGGTTATATGCGCCCCAGCCACCCATTTCATCAAACAGTCGTTTGCGCTCGGCAAAGGCCTTTTTCACATCAGGGGTTGGGTCGAGGAAGATATGGCGGTGGTTGAATGCCGCGATCAGTTGCAGTTTGGGATTAAGCAGCATGCCGTTGCCGAACACATCACCGCCCATGTCACCGATGCCGACGCAACTAATCGGGTCGCTGTAGGCGTCGATGCCCTGTTTGGAAAAGTGGTGGGCAGCGCAGACCCAGGCGCCACGCGCGGTGATGCCGACCTTCTTGTGGTCATAGCCGTGACGCCCGCCGCTTGCGAAAGCGTCACCGAGCCAGAAGTTGGCCTTAAGGGCGCGCTCGTTGGCATCATCGGAGAATCGTGCGGTTCCCTTGTCTGCGGCAACGACAAGATAGGGGTCATCACCATCATGTGCGGCAATTCGGATGCCCTCAGGGTGTGTGGTTAGACCATCATGCAGGTTGTCGGTCAGCGACAGCAGGGTGTCGATAAATCCGCGGTACTGATCCAGCACGAAGGATGCACCTGCGCCGCCGCGCACGACAAAACCACCCTTCGATCCGGTCGGCACGATCTGCCCGTTTTTGACCACCTGGGTACGCATCAACTCGAGCACCTCGGTCCTGTAGTCGGCGTGGCGATCGGAGAAGCGCAGCCCGCCGCGCGCGATCGGGCCAGCGCGCAGGTGAACGCCTTCCAGGTGGACGCCATGAACGAATATTTCGCGGTAGGGCCTGGGCTCCGGGCTGAAGCTGAGCCTGCCCGGTTCGATCTTAATGCCAATCGGTGCACCCTCTTTCCGAGTAAAGGCGTTGGTGCGCAGACCTGCCTCTACCAGTTCGGCCAGTGCCCGGAACCAGCGATCATCTGAGAGATTTTCGATCGTACTCATCGCCTCGCTGAATGTTGCCTGAGCCTCCTGAAGCGCACTCTCGGGCGCATCCGGTTGATGGAGCGCTGCAAAGAGAGCATACAGTTCGGCTGTGACAGAAGGGTGGCGCAGCATCATGTCGGAGATCGGCAGCTTGGCCGCATCGGCCAGTAGCTGAATCAGGTGACTGCGCAGGGTGATCACTACGGCAATCTGTTCTATCTCCAGTCCGGCAGAGATCAGCAGGGCGTTGATCGGGTCATGGTCGGCGGCATCGTTGAGTGCCATTGCCAGGCCGCGTCTGAGCCGCTGGGCATCATCGCTGTCGAGGTGGCGGGGAGCACGGCAGACCAGGGAGCTGATATGAATGCAGCCACATTCACCCTCGGGATCATGTGTGTGCCCCACTTCTTTGCCGAAAGGCACCACCGACTCCTGAATCGGATCCAGCCCGAAAGCCCGGATGGTGTCGACCAGCGTCCCCAGCGACGGCTGTTTGAGCGAGTAGATGTGCAACTCAACCTCATCCCCGGTCGCTTTGGCGCGTGGTGTTACATAGACACGGGTCTGGCCACTTAGCAGCACTCGCTCGCGCATCTGAAGGTCACGGGTGAACTGGGAAGGAGGAAAGAGCTCCTGATAAAGCGCGGGCAGCCGTTCAAGTTCATCCAGTGTCGCCGGAATATTCAGAGTGTCGGCATTGCGCATCACCTCAGCACGGGCCGTATCCTTCCAGAAGGTGATGCAGGAGAGGATCAATTCATCGAGATTGTTCTGCAGGATGGCCGGGGTGTCGCGGTCGATACCGATCAGGATGATGCGGTGCGGGCCGATGCCAAAGGCGTCATAACCATGGGTGATCTGTCCTGCATCATTAAGCGTTTGCAGCAAGTGCTGCATGACATGCGGACCGTAGCGTTTAGCCGTGATGGCAATCATCAGCGTATCCATATTGCCTTCGATGGCAGGGATCAGGCGGGCAACCAGCTGCATGGGGCCGGCAAGGTCGATGATTGCCTTCAGTGGCTCCAGCCAGTCGTTGGCTTTACTGGAGAGTAGGATCCGCTTGGGCATGCGGTCGAAGAGGGTGCGGATTTCGCGGCGGTAGAATGCCGAATGCTGCAGCAGCGGATCAGAGGCAAGGGCGCGCCAGTGGGCAGCCAACTTTGGAAGGAAGCTGGCGTTGGCGTAGCGGGCGCTGCGTGAGAAGTGGCCGATAATGATGGCCTCCTCAATATTACCATCTTTCCCTTTCCAGCTGATGCGCACCACCTCCACATTGGCAGCGCTGTAGAGATAACGGCTGCTGGCGCTAAGGCTGAGCCATGTGGCACCAATCTCAGTGGCTGTAGGTCTGGCGGCGATCTGCTCTGCAAGTCCGGGTGCGATGCGTTCAAAAACGCGACTGTTTTTAAACACGCCCAGATGGCTATCTCCGTGGGAAATGCCGAAATAGAGGAAGTGTTTTTCATTGATCCAGTCGAGTAGTGACGCGGCATCGATATCGTCCGTAATCAGGGTTGCGACAGAGCGGGCAACGAATTTTCGCATCGACTCGTAATCGCGAACGGAGAGGTCAACTGCCTGCAGGATTGCCAGAATATCCTTCCTGAGCGGTTTGATGTCCGGCGTAACCGTGGCGGAGATGTGCAGTGCGATAAACATGAAGTTCTCTTCGTCATGTGTATCGGGTTTGCGCAGTTCGAGCATGCAGCCGTCACTTCCGCACTCCATCTTGCCAACCATGGTCTGCTGTCCGATCGGCTGAATGTCACGTTTGAGAAGGTAGGCTCTGATCGCATCGAGGTAGAACGCCTGATCAGGACAGCGGATGGTGAAGATATGGCGGTGCAGGTTGCCGTGGGTGAGTGTGCTGGAGTGCATCTTCACCCGCTTGGGTTTTCCTTTCGGCAACAGGGAGAGAAAATCCTGCACCAGCACGGCGAGCAGTCGTGCCGGAACGATATCCATCCGGTGTTGCTGACGTGCCTGATCGAGCAGATCGATCAGTTGGCGGCGAAGGTGACGCATGGTCATAGCATAGGGGTTGCTGCTGGCAAGGGCAATCCGCCGGATTTGACGCTGGTGGCCCGATCAGCTTTGATAAGATTATGGATGAGAGTGTACAGGGACATCGCCAGCGTTTACGTGAGCGCTTTTCACGCCATGGCTTCGATGGCTTTCACGATTATGAGGTGCTGGAACTTGCTGCCAAGGGTATGATTCTTTTTCACAACCATCCGGGCGGCATGCCGCATGCAAGCAGGGAAGATATCGAACTGACAAAACGCATGGCAGAGGCCTGCACAGCACTTGATATCAAAATCCTTGATCACTTCCTGATCGCCGGAAAAGAGGTGCTCTCCTTCAAAGAGAATGGCTGGTATTAATACCCTGTTTCGAACGCCGGCAGCCCTTCGCCGAACGAGATTACCGATAAAAGTAGACATATAACGTTAGAGTTTAAGATATGATACTATATGGTTAGATGTGGATTTCATTTAGAGAGTCAAAGGGAACTCGCCCCATGGAATTGATTGCACTTGGTTTAGATCGTTGGTTTGAAGAGCATGCTAAAACTCTGCTTAAGCCGGAGCAGAGCATTGCTCGCGTCATTGCAGTAGACAGGGATAGATGCATCGTAAATGACGGGCAGAGAGAAATGTCTGCAGTTCTACTTGGGAAGTTTTTGCATGATATTGAATCACCTGCGGACTATCCATGTGTTGGGGATTGGGTCTGCATAGAACAGCATGACGAAGGTAGTTTTGCGACCATTCACTCCATTCTGAAAAGAAAAACGCTGTTGCGCCGGCAAGCTGCGGGAAGGGATATCGAGGCCCAGATGATCGCTGCCAATATTGATGCAGCCTTCATAGTCCAGTCATGCCACTTCGATTTTAATATTCGCAGACTTGAGCGATACCTGGTCATGGTGAACGAAGGCCATATTGAGCCGATGATTCTTCTTACCAAGACAGATCTGGTAAGCGCAGATGAATTGGATCTGTTGATTGCTAAAATTCGTAGTGCAGGCATCAATACTAAAATCATTGCGCTAAGCAATGTGACCGGAAGCGGTATTGAACAGATCAGGTCACTTATGGTTGCCGGGAAAACGTACTGCCTGCTTGGCTCTTCTGGTGTAGGTAAAACCACATTGATCAATCGACTTCTAGGCAGCATTGAATTGGAAACCAGAACTGTTAGCGGCACAGGCGAAGGTCGACATACAACTACGCGCCGTCAGCTTATAATGCTTGAAGATGGAGCAATGCTGATTGATATGCCCGGCATGCGTGAGATGGGTATGTTAAGTGCCAGTGAAGGGATAGATGACAGTTTCAGTGATGTTGTGGCGCTTTCAGCAGGGTGTCGTTTTGCCAATTGCAGCCACAGCAATGAACCAGGTTGTGCAATTTTGACGGCACTAGAGAATGGAGCGCTGAGTGAAGGCCACTTTCAGAATTACCTGAAGCTCAATAAAGAGTCGGACTTTTATGAGATGTCACATCATGAAAAACGTAAAAAGGACAAGGCATTCGGCCGACATGTCAAATCAGTAATGAGACATAAAAACAAGCATTGAATGCCCGCTTTTGGATGCAAGCAGTGATTCGGACCCTATTCTAAGGGGCTTTGTTCACAATCTATATAGATTAACTGGTTGCATTTGACTCTGGAGTTACGAAGTCTTGGCGGATGAGATGTTTTGATGTTTTTAATGGTGATGCAGA
>Ga0316187_10003117_pt1 | contig 14450 bp, 10 predicted proteins | sample CroRivburrow1_MG_FD_204927 | JGI IMG/M metagenome (GOLD analysis project Ga0316187, IMG submission 204927) | Coastal sediment microbial communities from Maine, United States - Cross River worm burrow 1 | ecosystem: Environmental > Aquatic > Marine > Coastal > Sediment | place: USA: Maine... | reverse complement strand
TAAGGCCAGGCCATCGAGGTAGGCGATCACCATCGGCAACTGTTCGGTTCGATGACGTGCCTGGGCACGGCGAAAGTCGGCTCGCAACGTATCCTTCTGAGAGGCCGAAAGATCCACCAGCGCGTCGGTCTCGCGCAGCACATACCATTCGAGATTGTCGTAGGCCACGCCCACCAAAGAACAGGCCGTCGCGGCCACTGCGACAATCGCCGCGGTAAGCCCGGACCGGATCCTCTTGGGCGTGAGGTTGATCGGTTTGCGCAACATGCTCATCGCCGTTTACCACTCCGAACCGTGAGACCGCGGATGACCACAGGTCGTTCCGAACAAGGACCGCTGCTTAACTGTGCCCTGCCGATGCTGCCATCGCGCTGCCGTACCCGTTAAACTGCCGGACCGTGAAAGGATCAGGTACCGTACCGAGCCATCCAATGCACAGCGAAACCCGTCAAGCCCGACTCGACTTCAACAAACTGCGGAAGCGCCTGCGGCACAATGCCGGGCGTGCGATTCAGGACTTCAATATGATCGAGGATGGCGACCGTGTGATGGTTTGCCTGTCCGGCGGAAAGGACTCCTACACCATGCTCGATCTACTGATCGGGTTGCGCCAGAGCGCACCGGTGGATTTCGAACTGGTGGCCGTCAATCTGGACCAGAAACAGCCGGGCTTCCCCGAGCACGTGCTGCCCGAGTATTTGGGCAAGCTGGGCGTGCCATTCCACATTGTCCAGGAAAACACCTACAGCGTGGTAAAACGGGTTATTCCCGAGGGCAAAACCACCTGCGGCCTGTGCTCGCGTCTGCGCCGCGGTATCCTCTATCGCACGGCAGAGGAACTGGATGCCACCAAGATTGCCCTGGGCCACCACCGGGACGACAGCATGGAGACTCTGTTCCTCAATCTGTTTCACGGCGGCAAGCTGATGGCGATGCCGCCCAAGCTGATCAGTGACGATGGACAACACATCGTGATCCGGCCCCTGGCCTACTGCAAAGAGGCGGATATTGAGCGCTTTGCCCAGTTGCGGGAGTTCCCGATCATTCCGTGCAATCTGTGCGGATCACAGGACAATCTTCAGCGCCAGGCCACAAAAGAAATGCTCAGGTCGTGGGAGCGCCAACATCCCGGCAGGATAGACAGCATTTTCGCCGCCCTGCAGAATGTGGCGCCATCCCACCTGGCGGACCGGCGCTTGTACGACTTCGTCAACCTGGGTCCGGGCACACCCACCAAGCCAGCCAATGGTCAATCGGACGAAGGCGATATCGCTGAGCGCCCATCGGCATTGCGGAACATCCCCATACGCGTGGTGGGTGCGTCTTCCTAAGTGCCTGTTGGATCGCCGTTTCTCACGATAAGAAATTGCCTGGGGCGATATTTCACCAATACCCCCGGAGACTGGCCGGCAACTTGCCTGCACCCGCCCGCCTAGGTACGCTGGGGGGTTTAGGGATGGTCCGATCGAAGACGGGTCACACCGGACATGAATTCGAACAGTTCCCATTAAGTCTATGAGGTGGCACAGATGGATTTCAGCGCGGCTCTGGAGAAGCGCTTTGGCCTGAAAAAGGTCTTTTACAAGTATGGCCTGGACAAGCGCGCCCTGTTTCAGGCCGCCCTGGAAAACGACCGTGGTCGAATTCGTCCGGATGGTCCCGACGACGAGCCAAAGGCGCATGCCACCAAGCTCGGTCTGGACGGCCCAATGGTCTACTACACCGACCCCAGTTGCACCGGCCGCCCGGTACAGGACACATTCGGGGTGGCCTGGCCGGAGGTGGATGACAAGATCTGGTGGAAGGACGATTTCAAGAAATTTGATCCCGACACCTTCGAAAGGCTGGTGGACCGGGTCAGCGAGCATCTGAACCGACGCCGCGCGACGCTGTACGTCAAGGACGTGTACTGCGGGGTCAACCCGGAGTACGCGATCCCGTACCGATTCGTCGGCGAGTACGCCACCCATGCGCTGTTCGCCCACAATATGTTCCCCAAGGATCTGCAGGGTGTCACCAACGAGGAAGAAAAACGCTGGACGATGTTGAACGTCCCTTCCTACCACTGCGATCCGGACGTGGACGGGACGCCGAGCCATCGCGCGGTGATCATCGACATTCGACACCGCCGGGTGCTGGTACTGGGTCGTGCCGACTACTGTGGCGTGGTCAAAAAAACCATGTTCACCGTGATGAACTACATGCTGCCGGACTTGAACGATCTGTCCATGCACTGTTCGGCCAACGTGGGAGATGCCTCGGACGCAGCGATTTTATTCGGGCTGTCCGGCACCGGAAAAACCACGCTTTCCGCCGACCCGGCTCGAAAACTGGTGGGCGACGACGAACATGCCTGGACCCGCGACGGCGTCTCCAACTTCGAGGATGGCTGCTATGCCAAGCTGATCGATCTGGACAAGGAGGCAGAGCCGATTATCGCCGCGGCCCTGTCCATGCCCGGCACCCTGATCGAGAACGTGCCTCCATTACCGGGCAAGCCGCTGGAGCAAACCGATCCGCAGGAACTCGACCTGACCGACGCCTCCTATACGGAAAACACCCGCATGTCCTATCCCCTGGACGCCAACCCCAATGTGGCCCCCGGCGCCCAGGGACCTCATCCGGAGACCATCGTGCTGCTCACTGCCGACGCCTTCGGCGTGTTGCCGCCGATATCAATTCTGGAAGGCAAAGAAGTGATGTATCACTTCGTATCGGGTTTCACGGCCAAACTGGCCGGCACCGAGGTGGGTCTGACGCGACCGAAGGCAGCCTTCAGCGCCTGCTTCGGGGCGCCCTTCATGGCTCGGCCACCGTCGGTCTACGCCAAGATCCTGGCCGACAAAATGTCTAAGCACAAGGCACGCTGCGTCCTGCTCAATACGGGCTGGTCGGGCGGTCCCTACGGTGAAGGCAAGCGTATATCCATCAAACACACACGGGCACTGCTCGACGCTGCACTGAATGGCGACCTGGATCCGGGCAAGACCGAGTATGTAATCCACCCGGTGTTCAATCTGAAAATGCCAAAATCCTGCCCCGGGGTCCCGGATGAGATGCTGAATCCACGGAATACCTGGGGCGACGCCGACGCCTACGACGAGCAGGCGGAAACTCTGCGCAAAATGTTCCAGGACAACTTCAACTCGAAAGGCTTCGGCGAGTTGGGCATCGAGGCCATAATGTAGCCATTAACCGTTGCGGTGCCGCCTGTGTGGTGGTGCCGGGTAGGGCGATCGGGCCCCGGCATCGACCGGGGCCCTTTTTTTGGACGGAGGGACTCAGTCCCCGGGGCGCCTTCGGCGATTGCTGAATGCATCCCAGCTGTATACGCCGAGGGCGCTCCAGATCAGGGCGAAGGTCACCCCCTGAACCCAGGTGAACAGTTCCCCGTATACCGCCACCGCCAGCAGGAAATGAAGGGTGGGGGCGACATACTGCATCACCCCGAGGGTGGAGAGGCGAATACGGTTGGCCCCTTCCAAAAACAAGATCAAGGGTACCGAGGTCACCACCCCGGACAGAATCAGCAGACCGTCCATCGGCAGCCCGAGATGTCCAAAGCTGCCGGCACCCCGCTGCCAGAGAAACGCGATATAGCCCAGCGCCAACGGCAGCATCACCAGGGTCTCGACCAGCAGTCCACGTAATGGGTCGAAGCCGGCCTTCTTCCGGAGCAGTCCGTAGAAGCCAAAAGTGAAGGCCACGGTCAGCGAGACCCAGGGCAGTCTTCCGTAGGCCAGCACCTGAAAGCCAACGGCCAGGCCCGCCAGCAGCACGGCCAGCTGCTGGGGACGGTTAAGGCGTTCCCTTAGAAACAGCACGCCGAGCAACACATTGACCAGCGGGTTTATGTAATACCCCAAGCTGGCCTCCAGCAGTCGTCCACTCTGAACCGCCCATATAAAGACCAGCCAGTTTGTGGACAGCAGAAGCGCGGTCAGCCCGTAAAACCCAAGCCGCTTCAGATCCGCGAACTCACTCAACAACACACGGGCGCCCTGGCGAACAACGACCACGCCGGTCAGAAGAACGGCGGACCAGACCACCCGATGGGCCAAGACTTCCAACGGCGGGACCGAGGCCACCGCCTTGAAGTAGATCGGCGCCAGGCCCCACCAGGTGAATGCTGCCAGGGCGAGCAGGGCGCCGGTCAGGCCGCGGTCGGTGGATCTGGAAGACGCTGAACTGGACACGGCTCGCGGCCTGATGACACTTGTTGCGGGTCGGGCAGTCTACCAGCAGAACCCTGCAGCTGCGGCAGACGTGCGACCACCGATCCATGAGCCGCTTACCCGCCAGCAAGCGACCCGCATGTTCCTCACGGCGACGCCGGCACCCGGGAATCGTTCCGATACACAAGTGCATGTCGATTCTGGGCAAGCCGATGGACGCTCGCAGGCGGACCATCCGCCGGCGGAAAGGCTTGTTTGATCAATGAATTCGGAGGTGTCGCGTGGCGAAGCAAAGTGGCTTGACGGATATCGAAATCGCCAGTGCGGCCAACATGCTGCCGATTCAGGATGTCGCCGGCAAGCTCGGCATCGAGTCCAAGCATCTGTACCAATTCGGCCATCACAAGGCCAAAGTCACCCGGGAGTTTACCGATCAAGTCGGCAATCGGCCGGATGGCAAATTGGTTCTGGTCACTGCAATCTCGCCAACACCCGCGGGAGAGGGCAAAACCACCACCACCATTGGCTTGGGCGATGCCCTCAACCGCATCGGCAAACAGACCGTCATGTGTTTGCGTGAACCCAGCCTGGGACCCTGTTTCGGGGTCAAGGGTGGCGCCGCCGGCGGCGGTTATGCCCAGGTGGTGCCGATGGAGGACATCAACCTGCACTTCACCGGTGACTTCCACGCCATAGGCGCAGCCAACAACCTGTTGGCTGCCATGATCGACAACCATATCAACTGGGGTAACGCGTTGGACATCGACAGTCGCCGCATCAGTTGGCGACGGGTTGTGGACATGAACGACCGTGCCCTGAGAGAGATCGTGTGCTCCATGGGCGGCGTCGGCAACGGCTACGTACGAGAGGACGGTTTCGACATAACCGTGGCTTCGGAGGTCATGGCGATTTTTTGCCTGGCCACGAATCTCGAAGACCTGCAGCGTCGCCTGGGCAACATCATCATCGGCTACAGTCGCGACCGTAAGCCCGTGACGGCTCGGGACCTCAAGGCTGACGGCGCCATGACGGTGTTGCTCAAAGACGCCTACATGCCGAACCTTGTTCAGACGCTGGAGAACAATCCCGTGTTCATCCATGGCGGCCCCTTCGCCAACATCGCCCACGGCTGCAACTCGGTTATCGCCACCCAGACAGCCCTCAAACTGGCCGACTACGTGGTCACCGAAGCTGGTTTCGGTGCCGATCTGGGGGCGGAGAAATTCTTCGACATCAAATGCCGCAAGGCCGGTCTCAAACCGGCGGCAGCGGTGATCGTAGCCACGGTTCGCGCGCTCAAGATGCACGGCGGTGTCGATCTGAAGGGTCTGGGACCGGAGAATGTGGAGGCCGTGCGTAACGGCTGTGACAACCTCATCCGGCACATTCGCAACGTGAAAACCTTTGGCGTACCGGTGGTGGTGTGCATCAATCGATTCGGCGGCGATACCGACGCGGAGCACGCCGCGATTCAGGAGATCAGTGCCGAGAACGGCGCCACCGCAATCGTCTGCAGCCACTGGGCGGACGGTGGTGAAGGCGCGGAGGATCTGGCTCATGCTGTTTCCGACCTGGTGGACGGCGGCACCAGCCAATTCGCCCCTCTGTATTCAGACGACATGCCCCTTTGGGACAAAGTGAAACGCATCGCCACCCATCTCTACCACGCCGACGGCATCATTGCGGATAAGAAAGTGCGGGCCCAGTTCGTCCAGTATCAGGAAGCCGGCTATGGCCACTTCCCGGTGTGCATGGCCAAGACCCAGTACAGCTTCTCCACCGACCCCAACCTGAAGGGCGCGCCGTCGAACCACGTGGTCCCCATTCGCGAATTGAGGCTGGCCGGCGGGTCCGAGTTCCTGGTGGTGGTATGCGGCGACATCATGACCATGCCCGGATTGCCAAAGGAGCCGGCGGCAAACCGCATCGGTCTGGACGCCGAAGGCAACGTGGTGGGTTTATTCTAGGTTAGCATTCTCACCGCTGGCGGACAGACTCATGGACTTGTTTCAGGGCTTCGAAACGCGACGGGTGGAGGTCAACGGTGTAGAACTGCACTGCCGCATCGGCGGTTCCGGGCCGCCCCTGCTGCTGTTGCACGGCTATCCCCAAACCCACGTGATGTGGCACAGAATCGCCCCGGATCTGGCGCGGGACTTCACCCTGATCTGTCCAGACCTGCGCGGATACGGCGACAGCGCCAAGCCCACCAGCGACGGGACCCATGCGGCCTACTCGAAGCGGGCCATGGCAGCGGACCAGGCTGGCCTGATGGCGGCGCTGGGGTACGAGCGCTTCGCCGTGGCCGGACATGACCGGGGCGGACGAGTGACACACCGGCTGGCCCTGGATTATCCCGAGCGGATCGTCGCCGCCGCGGTACTGGATATAGTCCCCACCCTGACCGTGTTCCAAACCACGGACCAACGCCTGGCAACCGCCTACTATCACTGGTTTTTTCTGATTCAGCCGGGCGGACTGCCGGAACGCATGATCGGCGCGGACCCGGATTTCTATCTGACTGAGAAACTCGCGCGCTGGGGCCGCATACCCAATGCACAAGACCCAGCCGCCCTGGCCGAGTATCTGCGCTGTTTCCGGGATCCTGCCACCATCCACGCCACCTGTGAGGACTATCGGGCCGGCGCATCAATCGACCTGGACCACGATGAGTCGGCTCTTGGGCGTCGCATTGAATGTCCACTCCTGGTGCTGTGGGGATTACGCGGATTGATGGAGGCCCTGTATGACGTGCCCGCAACCTGGCGGGAACGCGCCGTCGATGTCACCGCGAAAGGCATAGACTGCGGGCACTTCCTGCCGGAGGAAGCGCCAGCGGAAACGGCGGAAGCGATGAAATCGTTTTTCAGCCTGCATACGAGCTGACGCGGTGGATGGAATGGGCCTTCGCGGCCCCGGCCAGAGGCGCGTTCGGCACGACACCATCACAGGAACCGGGCATGGCGACAAATGCAGACGATGACTTCGATCTGGAGCGACAGGAATGGCTGGACGCCCTTGACTCTCTGATCGCCCATCGTGGACCGGACGCTGCCGTGTCGCTGCTGAATACGCTGGAAAACCATGCCGAGGAGCGTGAACTAAAACGCCGGCCGCTGCCCTATATTCCCTATCGCAACTCGATCCCACTGGAGCAGCAACCGCCGTATCCGGGCGATATCAGGATCGAGCAGCGGATCACGGCCATGCTGCGCTGGAACGCGCTTGCGATGGTGATGCGGGCCAATCAGGCGTATGGCGATCTGGGCGGGCACATCGCCAGCTATGCGTCGGCGGCCGAAATATTCGAAGTCGGCTTCAATCATTTTTTCAACGCCGGTGAAGACGGTGACCTGGTCTACTTTCAGCCCCATTCCGCACCGGGTGTGTATGCCCGTGCCTTTCTCGAGGGCCGCCTGGACGAAGGCACCTTGTCGAGATTCCGGCAGGAAGTGGCGGGTGGGGGGCTCTGTTCCTATCCCCACCCGTGGTTGATGCCGGCTTTCTGGCAATTCCCGACCGGATCCATGGGCATCGGACCGATCAGCGCGATCTACAACGCGCGTTTTCTGCGCTATCTCCAGGCCCGCGGTCTGCGGACTACCGAAGGCCGCCATGTCTGGGGCGTGTTCGGCGACGGCGAGATGGACGAGCCGGAGTCCATCGCCGCGCTTTCCCTGGCGGCCAGGGAGCGGCTCGACAATCTGACCTTCATCGTCAACTGCAATCTGCAAAGATTGGATGGACCGGTGCGGGGTAACAGCCAGATCGTCCAGGAACTGGAGGGCCTGTTTCGAGGCGCCGGCTGGAACGTGATCAAGGTGCTCTGGGGCAGCGATTGGGACGCGCTGTTCGCACGCGATTCCCACCACGCCTTGCTGCGCCGCTTCGCCGCCACGGTGGACGGAAAGTACCAGACCCTGGGGGCCAAGGACGGCGCCTACAATCTCAGCCATTTTTTCCAGGAGGATCCGGAAACGGCCGCCCTGGTCCGCCACATGAGCGACGACGACATCGACCAGCTGCATCGCGGCGGTCACGATTTCAGAAAACTTCACGCCGCCTTTGCAGCCGCCCAAGCGCACGCCGGGCAACCGACGGTAATCCTGGCCAAAACGAAAAAAGGCTTTGGCATGGGAGACGCGGGTGAGTCCCGGATGACGGCCCACCAGACCAAAAAACTCAAACTGGACGGGCTGCTCACGTTCCGCGACCGTTTTGCATTGCCCCTGTCCGATGCAGAGGTGGAGGCACTGGCATTCGTAAAACCGCCTGCCAACAGCGAGGAGATGCGATACCTCAAAGCGCGGCGCGAGGCGCTGGGCGGGCCGCTGCCAACTCGACGACAACAGGCTGAGCCGGTGACGGTGCCACCGCTGGGCACCTATGGCAAGTTCGCGCTTGAAGCAGACGGCAAGGACATGTCTTCCACCATGGCCTTTGTTCGGATGCTGGGCACGATACTGCGCGATGAGCGCCTGGGTCCCCGTATCGTTCCAATCGTGGCCGACGAGGCGCGCACCTTCGGGATGGCGAGCCTGTTTCGTCAAATCGGCATTTATGCGCCCGATGGGCAGCTGTACGAGCCCGAAGACGCATCCAGTCTGCTGCTGTACCGGGAATCGGAAACCGGACAAATGCTGGAGGAGGGAATTACCGAGGCCGGCGCCCTCGCCTCGTGGACGGCCGCCGCCACCGCCTACAGCGTCCACGGCACGGCCATGTTGCCGATCTACATCTACTATTCCATGTTTGGCTTCCAGCGGGTGGGGGACCTGATCTGGGCTGCGGCCGACCAGCGCGCTCGCGGCTTTTTGATCGGCGCCACCGCGGGCCGAACCACGCTGGGAGGCGAGGGGCTGCAGCACCAGGATGGCGCCAGCCATCTGATCGCAACCACCGTCCCCAATTGCCGTGCTTACGACCCCTGCTACGCCTATGAAATCGCGGTTCTGTTCGACTATGGCGCCCGGCGGATGATGGAGGCGCAGGTTGACGAGTTTTTCTACCTCACCGCCATGAATGAAAATTACCCGAATCCATCGCAACCCGAGGGGATCGAGCCAGATCTGATCAAGGGTCTGTACCGATTGTCTGAGGCAACGCCCGACAGCCCGGTCGGTCGGGTGCGGCTACTGGGCGCCGGCGCCATTCTGCGGGAGGCGGAGTACGCGGCACAGCTGCTGCGTGATGACTGGAATGTGTCTGCTGAAGTGTTCAGCGCCACCAGCTTTTCGGAACTGGAGCGGGATGCACGGGCCGTGGAACGCCGCAACCGACTGAACCCAGGAAAGGACCTGGAGGTCTCCCACGTGGCGCGCCTGCTGCCGGGCGCCGATCCGGTGGTGGCTGCCACCGACTATGTGCGCGCAGTACCCAATTTGATTGCACCCTATGTGGAGGGCCGATTTACCACCCTGGGCACGGACGGATTTGGACGCAGCGACACCCGTGAAGCCCTGCGGCGTTTCTTCGAGGTGGACCGGAGACACATCACTCTGGCTGCGCTGGATCAACTTGCCCGAGACGGCGCAATGCCGAGGGAAACACTGCTGGAGGCCATCGCCCGGTACCAGATCGACGCTGACGCGCCGGCGCCCTGGACGGTGTAAAGCGGCCAGCGGAACAGCGCCGACCGACCAGACCCGCTTCAGACACCCAGTAGCTTCTTCCTTTTCGACGCAATCTTCTTGCGCACGTAATCCAGATCCTTTTTCTTCGGCAGGGCAAACAAACCCCGGGGTATCGATTTGTCCACCTCTCCGATGATGTTGACCAACCTGCGTGTATGAGGCGACGGATCCCTTGGTGTGACTGCATGCAGGGAGTCCTGGGAGTTGATGAACATCACCATACGGTTGGCCTTGTACTCGACCGTTTCCAATAGCTCGGCATCCACCTCATCGACTTCCGAGCGACGAAACCGTTTGCGTCGCGGGTTTTTCCAGCGACAGATCTCGAGATCCCCCCCCTCGGTGTCGTCTGCCGGGTCGCGGAAATAGAGCAGGATGGCAAACAACTCCTCGCGGGCATCGACGTGCACGCGACGAACGCTGGATCGGGATTCGGCCGGCGTGTTCATGCCGATCTGGCAGTCAAGAGAAATGTCGCAATCCGAGCGGTATCGGACACCGGTACTCATGGCCCCTAGCGGACGACCGATGGTGTCTTCAAGGGCAGGGTAGACGTGCCGGATCGCGTCCCCACAGACCGCTACCACTTCGGAGAAAAAAGCGCTGGACGTGTGATATTGGATGAATTTCAGCCAGATGTCAGAAAGCAGATCTGGATGCTCGATCGCCTGATAGGCCGACACGTCATAACGGTCATTCGCCCGCGCCGTTCCCTCGACGAAGTTGAACCGACTATCCAGATGGCTCCTGCAGTAGTCGAGAATGACCTCGTTCGAAGGATAGTTCGCAGCCAGCGCCTGAAAGTAGGCGGCCGGCAAGCAATCGTCCACCACAAAGTGGGGATAGGGATCGAGGCGAACCTGATCCGGCGTGACATTGGCCAGAACACTGTGCACTGCCATTTCTTGTCTCTCGCGATTCCGTAGCATCGGTTAAGGAAGGTCTGATAAGCCTCGGTCGCTCATTGGAGCGCAGCTTGAGGTCCCGCGCAAATACTAAGGAACACTCGGACGGGCAAACATGATCATGAGCACGTTATCCTCGGTCCTCTGGCAAAGATCCAGTCAATTGCTGCGATCGCGGCGAGACACTTTGTATCAGACAGCGCCCGCCGCGCGTGCCACCGACCAGGGACGCCCCGCTATCCCTCAGCCGTCACCGGATCGATCATCTTCCGCACTTCGGTGACCACCGTTGCAGGAAAGCCGCTGCGTTCAGCGTGTTCATGGACCAACGCTTCATTGTCGGCAATGTAGATACAGAACGTCTTGTCGGCCGCTACATAGCTGTGTTCCCACTGGATGTTCTTTGATTCGGAACGCATGTCCGCAAGCACACCGTTGGATTTCTCCGACGCGCCCCGCAGGGCCTCGCGTTCCGCAGAGCCGATCTGGGGAATATCTCTTTCGATTACAAACCTGGGCATGTAACGCACTCCCTCTTTGCAAATGGCGCGGCCGTTCGAACGAGCCGCTGTTCAGTTAGCACATCACAAGCATAGTATCCCTGCGCGTTTTCGTAAGAGCATCCTGCTTGGGACCGGCGTACTTACGGGCGACTACTGTAGGGGGCGCATCGGGGTGCCACGTTCAGGGATCACACGTTGCGGATACGCCGAACCGCGGCGGAGGGAAAGTGGAAAGAACCGGACACCAGAACATCCGGACGGCTTGGTGGACCCTGTAGGATATGGCTTCGCGATCATGAGACTTAAATTGGGAAACCCGTCGCAATGTGTGGAATAGCAGGCGTTATAGAGGCCCGAGGCCGCCCGGAACTGGCTGCCCTCGAGCGGGCCGCGGGCCTGCTAAGGCATCGCGGGCCCGACGACAGCGGCGTCTATGCCGAGGGGCGTGCCGGCCTCGCCCATACACGGCTGTCGATCATTGACCTGGAGGGCGGGCATCAGCCCATCGTCAGCCCCGATGGGCGCTACGCCCTGATCGTCAACGGCGAAATCTATAACTACCGGGAACTGCGGAAAACTTTGATACAGTCGGGTTGCCGCTTTGCGACCGATTCCGACTCCGAAGTTATCCTCCATCTGGTGGCCAGCCAGGGCGTCGCCGGCCTCACTCAGCTCAATGGCATGTTTGCTTTCGCGCTGTTCGACCGGGACGATGACACTCTGTTACTTTGCCGGGACCGGCTAGGGATCAAGCCTCTGTTTGTCGCACGGCTGGCTGACCGTGTGGTGTTCGCCTCCGAACTCAAGGCCCTGGTCGCGCTTCTGCCCCGGCGCCCCGATGTCTCTCCCCAGGCGCTGGCTGAGTTTTGCCACAATCAGTTCAACACCGGTCGCCATACCATTCTGGAGGGTGTGGAGCGCCTGTCCCCGGGCCACTACCTGCAGATCGGGGCAGACAATCAACTCCAGGATTCCCCCTACTGGATGCTGCAAGACATAGCGCCCTGGCACGGCACTCTGGATGAGGCGGGCGAGGCGTTCGAGAACCTGTTTGCCCAGGTCTTGACGGAACACCAACGCGCCGATGTGCCCTACGGCCTGTTTCTGTCCGGCGGGCTCGATTCAGCATGCATTCTCGCCAGCCTCAGTCCGGTCACCCAGTACCGACTTAGAACCTACTCGGTCGGTTTCGCCGCCGATACCAGCGGAGAAGTGGAGGCTGCCGAGGCGATTGCCCGGAGATTCGACACGGATCACACCACATTGACGCTGTCTCCGGAAGCGCTTCGGGGCCGAATCGTTCAGAACGTCTGGGCCTGCGACGACTTGATGCGGGACTACGCGGTGCTGCCCACGTTGGCCATGTCGGAGCGGGCCGCCCAGGACCTGAAGGTTGTGTTCACCGGCGAAGGGGGCGACGAAGTGTTTGCCGGTTACGGGCGCTACCGCCAGCATGCGCCCGTGCGGTGGCTGAAGAACCTGATCCACCCCGGGTCGGGTGGATTTCGAACCCGCAGCCAGGTGGCATCCAGTTGGAACGCCGTCGCCGGCCCGCGTCTGCAGGATCCGACCCTGGATTTTCGGCACCCGTTTACAGCTGCCTGGCGCAACGCGCCGGCTGACTGGTCGTATCTGCGCAAGAGCCAATACACCGATATCGAGACCGCATTGCCCGACAACCTGCTGGTCAAGGTCGATCGCGCCACCATGGCGTTTGGCCTGGAAGCCCGCGTTCCCCTGCTGGATCACCGCATAGTGGAATTCGGCCTGGCACTGCCAGACAGCGTGAAAATGCGCGGCAAGGTTGGCAAAGCGCCCCTCAGATGGTGGGCTGCGCGGCGCCTACCCACCGAGCACATCAATCGCAAAAAGAGGGGTTTTCATGTGCCCACCGGCGTCATTCTGACCGATGAATTCGTCAGCGCGCTCGGTCAGAAACTCCGCCACCACCCAACGGTGAAGGAGTGGTTTTCCGCCCCGGGGGTCGAGCGCCTGGTCCGCTCCGCGCCCTCGCCCCATCGCAATCGCATGCTCTGGTCGCTGATGCAGTTCGGCCTGTGGAGTAATCTGCTGATCGAGCATCGGGGGCAAACACCGAGCTCCGACGAAGACCCGCTGGCATGGTTGTAGTGGTCGTAGACGATGATCCGCGACCGGCCTTTGTGGCCGCACTCAACATCGAACGGCGGACCACAGGCGCAAGCGGAGCAGTTTTCATGGCGGGCGGCAACCGGGTAATGCCTGGGCAATCTGCGTCCGGCGGCAGGCCCACCTGGTCTCATAGCAGTTCGTAGAGGCGGTGCACTCCACCTCGATCAGGCATCTGGACGGTGCCGATGGGCGTGAGCGGCGAGTTGTCAAACAACGCCACCTGCTGAGTGTGGGCGCCGGGTGCGTGGAAACACACGCGTCCCAGGGCCCACTGGTCCGACCTGAACCAGGCCAGCAAAGCATGGAGCAAAGCGCGGTCCAGCCCCGTCGGCACCAATGGCTGGGTCACCCAGAACCGGGTGAGACTGTCCCCCCCCGCGGCCGAGCCAAGCGCCACGCTCAACGGCTTGATGTAGACGCACCCAAGGCAGCGCTGCCGATCCGGCGACAGCACGGTGTAGGTAAACGCGATTCGCCGCTCTTGTTCGTCCGCGTGCCAGGCCAGATCCGCCCGATTCTCGGTCAGCGAAAAGTCATCCGCCGGCCAGTCACTGCCGCTCCAAAGACGCAGCGCGTACCTGCTTTCCATCAGCGCCCGGTAATCCCGCTGGGCATGTTCGGGGGTCAGTGGCTCCAACACGAAATCGGTGGTGAGCAAAATACCGGGTATCGGAGAAGGATCTGGATAGAAGGACATCTAAACGATACCGGACACGGCCTTGACCAACGGAGAACGCGCCAGAAGGCGACAATACCGTCGAAGCATAGCGGATTTGACTTGCGCCAGTGCAGCACGGCGCAGTTCACCGGCGCGTGCTTATCCGGTCCCAGTCTGCCCCAGGGTGCAACCTTTGGTGCGCGGTTTCCGCGTCCAGCCGGCGTCGGCGTCGAAATCCTCAAGAGAATGGGATTCGAGCTTCGGCGTACGGTCGATTTCCCGCAGCCTGAGCGCCCAGGCGTCGAGCATTGCCGCACGGGTGGTGTCGTCGGCCCGCGCCGGTCCCGGAGCATTGAAATGCGGCAGCAGATCGTAGCCGACAAAGTTCAACACGCCGTTCTGCAGCGGCCACAGCACGACATCCG
>Ga0316187_10003113_pt1 | contig 14452 bp, 17 predicted proteins | sample CroRivburrow1_MG_FD_204927 | JGI IMG/M metagenome (GOLD analysis project Ga0316187, IMG submission 204927) | Coastal sediment microbial communities from Maine, United States - Cross River worm burrow 1 | ecosystem: Environmental > Aquatic > Marine > Coastal > Sediment | place: USA: Maine... | reverse complement strand
CGCCCAGCCGGCGAGTTGCTGCCCCTGGACAGGGTCAAGCTGAGACTGCTTGATCAACCGGAGTTCCGTTTACCGAAAGCTGACCCGGCACTGACAGAACAGGTAAAAAAGATGCTCGGCAGCCACGTGGATCGTTATGGAATTGCACTGCTGGATCTTTCAGATCTGGATCACCCCCGCTACGCGGAGTGGAACGGGAACCAGCATCAGAATCCGGGGAGTGTGGGGAAGATCCTCATCGCGCTCGGGATATTCCAGGCCCTCGCCGACAGCTACCCCGATGACATCGAGGCGCGCCGCCGGGTATTGCGTGAGTCGATAATCACAGCCGATGATTTCAGCAAGTATGATCACCACACGGTCCGATTATGGAACGAGGCGACGGGCGAGATTACCCGGCGACCGATTGAACCGGGCGATCGCGCTTCGCTGTGGGTCTATCTTGACTGGATGATGTCCCCCAGCTCCAATTCCGCAGCCGGTATGGTTCAGAAGCATTTGATCCTGCTAAAGCATTACGGCAAGGCCTACCCGGTTTCGCCAGAAGAAGAGGCTCGCTTTTTCAAGGAGACGCCACGCAAGGAACTGGGGGAAATTTTCGAGGCGGCGATACAGTCCCCTGTTACCCGCAACGGTCTCGATCTTGGCAAGATCCGCCAGGGCAGTTTTTTCACTCGTGAAGGCAAAAAGCGGGTTCCCGGAACCAGTAGCTACGCCACGCCACGCGCGTTGATGGAATTCTCGGTCAAGATGGAACAGGGAAAACTGGTAGACGCGTTTTCCAGCCTCGAGATCAAGCGGCTGCTGTATGTCACGGAACGGCGCATTCGCTATGGATCGTCCGGCGTATTGAGAGACTCGGCGGTTTACTTCAAGTCGGGCTCACTGTACAGCTGTGAGCCGGAAGAAGGCTTTGTCTGCAAGAAGTATCATGGCAACAAGCGAAACTTCATGAACTCGCTGGCAATCATCGAGTCACCGGCCGGACAGAACCGGCTCCATTACATGGTTACCGTACTCTCCAACGTGCTGCGCATGAATTCGGCGCAGGACCACCGGGACCTTGCGCGGGCCATTCATGGCATGCTGCTGCACGATCATCCTGCACAGCCGCCGGGGCCCGGGGAGCTGCCGTTTTCTGCCACCTTCGGTGAAGGATTTATTGGCTATGAAGCGGAAAGGCAGGCAGTACGCCTCAAGTTTGAAACCCAGGAGGCACTGCTGGGGCTCGGTTACGACATCGGGGAGATCGACGGCATTATAGGCGCGAATACGCGCAAGGCCATCAAGGACTTCCAGCAAACGCAGGGGCTGAACGCAGACGGCAAGACATCAGAAAAACTGGTGCAGCAGATGCGCACGGTGGCACAGGAGAAGGGCTTGATCCGGGCAGATACCGTTGCTCATCCGGTACCGTAACAAGCGCCGCTGCATCCTGGTGGACAAGCTGGGGGTTAGCAAATGCACCCTGTTTAGAAAACTGCAGAATTTACAGACCAAATAGTGCAAGCCGGCATTCGACCCTCGCCGCGGTCACCCTTGCCCTGTCCGGCTGGCTGTTCCGGCAGCGGATGATGTAATTAGAGTTTCACGCCGGGTTACCTGGTAACCGTAAACGTATGGGTGGAGGAGTCGACCAGGTTGCCTCCGAACCATGCCGCGGCCGTCGCAGTGGCTAGCCCTTCCTTGTCAGCCTGACCTTGCCAGACCTGGCTCACACTGCCGCCCGCGGGTATATCGGCAACGGCGATGGGGCTGCCCGGACTGATATTCCGGATGCGTCGGTTCGGACTAATCCCGTATGTCAATTCAACACCGGTCATCGTGGTCGTACCCGTGTTTGTCAGTGTCACTGTAAACGATGCCTGTTGACCCCGATTGACTGACAAAGGTCCGACTACTGTCACCACACCTTGTGCAGAGGATGGAGATGGCGGTGGCGCGGGGTTCACCGTCACTGTGACACTACTACTCGTCACACCACCGGCACCGGTTGCCGTCAGGGTATAGGTCGTGGTCGCTGCCAGGGTTATTGTGATACTGCCGTCGGCCACCAGGCCAGTACCGACACCGCTAATCGATACGCTGCTGGCCCCCGCAGTCGTCCAGGACAGGGATACCGATTCACCGATGGTGATAGCTGCCGATGCCGCCGTGTAGGTATCGATCGTTGGTGGCAGCGCAGCCGCGGGCTCGATCTGGACATTGACCTCATCACTCCGGCTAAGACCACCATAGTAGACGAAGACGGCACCCTCATTCAGTTCCCCCGCGTCGAAGAAGCCAAGTCCCAGGGCCACATCCGCAAAGCCATCATTATTGACATCACCCAGCCCGGCCACATCCAGTTCATAGCGATTGAGTCGTCGTACGGCTTCTGACTGATTCGACTGCAGCCGTACGGATGCATCTGTCAGGTTGCTCGCGACAATACCCGACAGAAGAGCGCCGACGATAATGTCATCAAAGCTGTCACCGTTGACGTCCCCGGCCGCCGCCACGCTAAACCCGAGTATCGAATCAATCTGATTGGCATCGATACGTGCATCGGCCATCGCCGGGCTGGTGGCACTGATTCCTGCAGGCCCGCCATAGAATACGAATGCCGCGCCTTTGACCGTCAAAGAGTGAATTTTCGAGAAGACGCCGTTTTGGACAAGTACGCCTTGATCCGAACCGTCATTGGGGCTCCGAGTGTTGGCTAATCAGGGTTCGCGTTAGTAGTAGCCTGTCGGACTTAGGGGTTCGTAGCGAGGCAAGTGGGAGAGCGAGAACAAATGGTTGCGGATTTGAGGTGCATAGTGGGCCTATGCAATTCTCCCGCCCCCTTCAAAGGGGGCGGGGACAGGATAATGGAATCTAACTAGTTACCAAGGTGAAACGCTGCTGGACTCCTCAAGCTCTCTGATCCGATCTTTCAGACGCCTGATTTCCTCAGCATCTGAATTCGATCCCGGCGCATTGTAATCGGGCGCACCGCCATAGCCAGGCGCACCGCCATAACCAGGTGCACCGCCATAACCAGGTGCACCGCCATAACCAGGTGCACCACCATAGCCGGGCGCACCGCCATAGCCGGGCGCACCACCATAGCCGGGCGCACCACCATAGCCGGGCGCACCGCCATAGCCGGGCGCACCGCCATAACCGGGCGCACCACCATAGCCATAGCCGGGTGGGACACCTGGATAACCGTAGCCAGGCTCATCATAATAATCATCACGATCATTATCTTTATTACCGTCCATCCATTTGGATGGATTCATCATATTGCCCATATCGAATGCACTGGCTGAATTGGCAAGCAGCAAGCTGACCGCCACGAACACTACTCTGAATCTTATTTCCTTATTTTGCATTGTCTGTTCCTCAATAGATTAATGTAATCGCCGCAGGTTAAACGGTGCTGCCCAACTACCCTTATCCCACTGGACGGTCATGGCGTCAAATAAAAGTGTATGAATGAGTTGCATACACGGGGAATGGGGCTCGGGTCTTTTTAACAGCGGATAATTTGCATAACAGGTTTCTTTTTGACGCATAAAAGGAAAAGGTCGATAGCCCCCATTTTGCCGAAAATACATCCACTTACCTCAGGAACTTACGACTTCAATCGGTAACCTGCTGTTCAAAGCACTCTTGAAGACCGATTGCTGACGGGAACGATAATCGGGGGCAACCGGCCACACTAGCCAAACAACCCACTTGGCCCAGCGACCGGACGGTGTCACCTATCGCAACGCTTTAAACAGGGATTTCCTGTTTTTTTTCCCTCGAATGTGGGTGACATCCATGCTGATATTGTGCGGCGTATACAAGGTAGTCCTGATCAGCGAGTCCCCGGATGGCATCTGCGCCTGTTCGGTCATGGTTCTGATCTGCGTTGTATCGTCGTAAACATCTTCGATGACATCGTATACAAGTTTCATTGTTATCTCCTTTGTACTGATACGATGATCCCGAGGCAGCGGGATCGGTGCTGGCTACTCATTAAGCATAGCGTCAATTTGAGACGCGCGAGTTACAATCCTGATGATTTTGTAGTTAATAATCAGGACTGCGGAGTTTTTTCTGTCATTCCATGCCGACCAGACTAGCTGAATGCGCCACAAAAAAAAAGACATTCCCCGGATTCCGGTGAACTTCTGAGTTGCCGCATAAGCGATCATTCCATAACTAGTAATCCAGACCCAGGCCTATCACGAAGCGGCAATCATCCTTTTCCGGTACGCTACGGTTGGAATTGGCAGTCGGGTTCTGGATGTGGTTCGAATTGACCGCTACAATTATGATTATATATTTCAGGCCTTTCCAGGGCAGCTTGACGACCGGGTCGACAATAAACTGTATCTGATGTTCCGGGCCGAAAGAATCCGGTGACTTAATGAGGGTAGCCAGCGGTGCCTGCATACCGCCAACCTACCCCAGAACTGTGTTTAACCCGTCAAGTTTGTCTGCTAACAACAAATCGATAGGCCACCGCACCTATGATCGCGCCAGCGATCGGTGCCGTCCAGAAAAGCCACAATTGTGCGACCGCCCAGTCACCTACAAAGAGCGCCACAGCAGTGCTTCGCGCGGGATTAACCGACGTGTTCGTGACTGGAATACTGATCAGGTGAATCAACGTCAGACACAATCCAATGGCTATTGGTGCAAAGCCTTGTGGTGCGCGTTTGTCCGTTGCACCCATAATCACAAACAGGAACATCATAGTCATGACGATTTCGGTGACCAATGCGGAGAGTAAGGTGTAACCGCCAGGCGAATGCTCACCGTAGCCATTGGACGCAAAGCCGGCAGAGACATCAAATCCGGCCTTTCCAGAGGCGATGATATAAAGAATACCACCTGCAACAATTCCACCCAGCACCTGAGAGACGATGTAAGGTACAAGGTCTTTCGCAGGGAACCGCCCTCCAGCCCACAGCCCAATCGAGATTGCCGGATTCAGGTGGCAACCCGAGATATGGCCTATTGCATAGGCCATTGTCAGTACGGTCAGGCCAAAGGCAAGTGACACACCCAGCAATCCAATACCAACTTCGGGAAATGTTGCAGCCAGAACGGCACTGCCGCACCCACCCAGAACAAGCCAGAAGGTTCCAAAGAACTCCGCAGTGTACTTATCCATATCTTCTCCTTAATTACAAAGTGATACCCCGATCAGGAATCCTTGTATCAGTTAACCCGCAGGTACATCAATAATTATTTCTGATTCTTCTGTAAGCACTGTACTACCGGCCACCCAGCGCCGGCTTCGGCAATTGATCATGTGTCACTCTTTCAAGCATTCCGCCGGTATATGGCTGGATTTATGATTGATTTCGCTCACCCTTATCAAGCCATCGTACTGCTCCGCGAACCCACCACGCACCTCATTGAGAATATTGCCTCTAAATTCAATATATATGGACTGATAGGGTGTAGAGATACTATTTTTTACATATTCAATCAATGGCCTCAGGACCCAAGATGAAGCTGAAACCCAGAATACATCACTTGATCCGCACGGCTGGAATACATTTACCTCTGCGCCCCATGTATACAATCCCTTAAATACCCTATTGCAGTCATTAGCTTTGACTGCGCTAAATGCCAGTATCGAAATGATAAGGAAAAGAGTTGCTCTCATTTTATATTACATAGAAATAATTGGATAAACGCGTGTTACCGGCCATTTGGTGTTTTTGGATTACTCCTTGGGAGTGGAACCTGACACTGAATCTGCAACGATTTGTTTCGACCCTATTCCCCACTGGGAGATGCAATCAGCAATCTCCGAGGTACCTACTGACAAGTGGGTAACCCGTTCACGGTCGACAACATATAGATTGCCTACGGTCAGCACCGGCGTTGAGGGAACGAATACGGTCAAAAGGCCGTTGTCGTGCTCTTCCATGATAAAACCATACGCCGCTATCCCTGGCCCATGGATTTCTATCATCACCGGTGGATAAGCAGTCTTACCCTCGGAGAATCCCTTGGTGATACTGGCGATGATTTGATAACCGGGAATCTTCTTGAGAATAGCCGCTTCGAACTTGTCGTATGAGACAGCCCTGCGAATGATTGAACCAACGATCCAGCTGAACAACAACACCACGGCAAGGGCGACAGTGATGGCGATGATGAGCGCAACCATGGCACCAAAAGCGGATTCCAACCCAAGTGGAGCAGCGATTGTTTTCAGAATCTCTGTCAGCTTTACCAATAGCAGAAATACGATGCCGAGTGGCACGATGATGAATAAACCGTACACTACGGTACCCGCCATTGACATCGAACGAGAGGATTTCTGTTGCATATTACTAATCTCCATTGCGCAATTTCTGTGCCGAGGGGAATATGCAGCAGTATTTCAGATGCATGTAGTATTGCCCTGACTTTCCACGCGAACCACCAAAACCAGGTAGCCATTCGCTGAATTTAGAGTGGGCGGGCATGTTAGCAGAATCCCTACAGGGAAAAGTACTGTTAGCCTGATTTTTATTGAATTGACGGTACCGTCGACTTGGATTGTTGTACAAGGACAGTATTGATTAACTTGGAGAGGATGCATATATAAAATAGCCCTGGTAGTTGGCGGTTTCGCTGCTGGTGTTGCGCCACCACACGGCTCTCGCGAACACCTTGCTTGCCGAGGCGTCCGAGGGGTGAGTGTCCGTTGACCTTATGGCGCTGGCAAACCTCGGTGACTTGCCAGTTAAATAAACGACCACGTAAAAACCCTGGAATACGAAACGCCGGCAGAACTATTTAACACGTGTGTTTCATTGATCGGTTGAGCCCGCAAGTTAATTCTGTAAGTGGCCTCCTTTATCAGCATTCGGTGATCAATATCGCCACGACATGGAATCATGACTGCTTCTTAGTCTATAAACGGTCCTGACCTTGTTGCGGCATGCGTTTGGCAAGCAGTGCCTCCATGGCGCAAAGTAGCTGCGGCACGTCATGCGCTTTCGGCCTGAAATCAACATGGGCGAGACCGTCAATGAGAAACAGCTGCACCTGACTCTCCGGCAGGGCGTCCGCCAGTGCGATGCTCTCGCTATAGGGGATGAAGTTGTCACCTCGCCCATGCAACAGGATGACGTCGGCCCGTAACTGTGAAAGATCATGGGCCGCAGGATTGATGCCCTCCAGTTCGGTGCGCATACGCGGCGGAAGCTTGTCCAGCAGGACGGGGACTTGTGCAGGAAGAGGATTGATGAGCAGGTCATAGAAGGCCTGCGCATCGGGTGCCAGGTAAACAGGTGCCGGTTCGTCCTCGTCAATACTGTTATCGGTGATATACGCCGCATAGCCCCGAAAGAACCCTCGGTCCACCGGACGTTCCAGGAGATCCAGGTTCGAGCTGATGAAGGCAGCCTCACTGTACGGGTGGGGTGACAAACGGCCCGTTTCTGATGCCGACGTCCCGGCAGGCTCATTAACATGGTAGTAACCAGTGGTGAGGTAGGAGACAACATTCTCCAGCGAATAATACCCACCAACCGCCAGCACAAAGCGCACCCGATCGCGGATATCGGGCTGAAGCGCGGCCAGCAGAACCGGGCCAACACCATAGCTGAAGCCGGCGATACCGATATGTCCTGGTGGCGCAAGCGCCGGATGGGACGCCAACCATGCGAAGCTATCCGCCACCTCACGCACATCACTTGACCGCATCCGGTAACGGCGCACACCAGGCATGTCTGGTACCAGCACCGAGAAGTCCAGGCGCGCGAGGGTGTTGGCCATGGCGACTACACGTGCATCCCTCCTGCCGCGGGCCGCCACTCCGGGTACCAGGACAATACTGGCACGCGCACCCTGCGGTGGCCTGTAGAGATCGGCAACGCGTTCCTCCCCCCCTGTTATGAAGCTGATCGATTCGCGTGATATCCGGGGTACCTGCTCCGCCAAACGGCTGGTCGCCAGACCGGAGGCCAGGTCCTCCAGTGCCAGTCCCGCCTCGCTATCGCCGAAATCAGGGGGCGCGCAACCTGACAATGCGGTCCACAGAACCAGCTGGGCTGACAGGTATATAGAGGTGCATGGTCTGGACATATCCGTGACGATACCCGGTTTACTGCATGGCAGGAATCGATGACTGTAAACCGTACCGGTGGGTATGGACCATCAGAGTTTTTTCCAAGTAGATTCAGTATGAAGGCGTACTATCGTCCAAAGCTACATTCCCCGTGTTTCGGTGAAGGTCTCAGATGCAGCAAGAGAAGGTCGTTGAGGTGAATAAATTGAGCGGGTACCATTAGTAAAAGTTCCGGGAATTTGTGGAGATCCGCCGAATAACGGAATACCATGGCTAACCGAACAGGTCAGGCCTGCTTCAGGCCCCGTGCAATAATCAAGCGCCAGTGATCACCAGAGTTTACCGTGCTGGCCTGTTCAAAGTGATCTTTAGCCCAGCTAACTGTCATCGGCTCTAGTGATAGGTCGATGTGGTCCACATATCCTCGTTTGCGAATCAAGACTTGATAAAGGCGGACCAGCAATTGACGCCAGTGGCTATCACCCTGGTGGACAACACCGCCGATCGCTGGAGGAAAATAGCCAACGATCAGTAATCCATCCTCCTTGAGAATACGCGCTACTTCTGCAATCACTCGTCGGAGATCAGAAAAATGGCGCCATGCCCCAAGAGAGACCACTGCATGACAAGTTCCATCGGTAAATGGCAACAGAGCTGCATCCGCCTGAATCGTGTTTATTCTGGATTCACGCTGCTGCAACAAGCGCAGCGACTCTAACGAAATATCTATGCCGAGTACCTCAAAGCCTTTACTGACCAAGATGTTGCTCAATAAGCCGGTGCCGCAGCCAAGATCGAGCACCAACGTGTTTTTTTCCCGACCCTTATAGCCTTCAAGTAATATTTTGGCCATATTGCTCGCATGCAGCTTGTGCGTCACAAAGCACTGGTCGTAAATCGGGGAGATCCGGTCATAAAACTCCTGGTTGGATTTGCTGCAAAAAGCCGCCACCAGGACCTTGCCCCATAACCGAATGCTAGCCATGGCTCTTGCGGACGTAATAGATTCGAACCGGGAACAGGGATACACGGCTTACTTTAGTATAGGCCATCACCATATTATCCAAATCCCGCAGGGATGACCCCAAAGCGATCGGACGGCAATGCGGTGCGTAACCGGCAAACAGAAAGCGCCATATCGGATTCCATCTACCCTTGTCATAACCAAGACAGTAGAACTCATTCATCAGACGATAGGAAGTCCGGCTGATCCAGGGGATGTCATCCAGCACTGTGGTCATGGTAACCAGAATCGCATAGCCATCCGGTACCAGGACGCGCTCCATTTCCTTGAGTGCCTGCTTGAGTTCTGTCTCTGGTAAGAGATCGAACAGGTAGCTGGAAACATACAGGTCAAACGTATTCTCTCCCCACGGCAATGTTCGGCAGTCAGCCTGCCTGAAATTTGTGCGCTGTGTCAGCAGGTGGTGTTTTGATAGATACGATTCCGAGTTATCCAGCATCTGCTGTGACAAATCCACCGCGACAATTTCCTGGTCTTCCCGGGTTGCTTTCACAAGGCGGCTGAGCAGGTAACCCGTACCAGCGCCAACGTCCACAATCTTGCGTGCTCGTTCGAGCATGGGGCCGCGAAGGGCCTCTCGATTGGACACGCGTTCATAAAAACCCATGATCCAGTCGTAGAAGGGAAACGGATTTGGAATGAGTTTGAAGATCTTCAGTTTCTTTCCAATGGTTTGAAATTCACTGGTTATGGATTCGGAGGTTTCAAACCAAACTGGAACCTCTCGCCGACCAATCCTGTGGATCCAAACGCTGAAATTTGACCAGAGTTTCAATAGTCTATTCTTCCTTCCGAGGTTGTGAGATTCATCAGTAATCCCCTGAATGCCAGGTATACCAACAGGCCATTGAGAAGATGCCAGAAATAATGAGTACCGACTGGAAGATAGTTACAAACAGCCAGATCGATGGGGCGCAGGAATAGTGATGCTGAAAATATTGCAATTGCCCACAACAGCAGTGTTGGTTCGGTTCGTGCGTGATGGTAGTGATAAAGGCCCAGCCCCAATAACAGTATAAATGCCGGCAAGTAAATGAGCGATCCGTTGAGAAGATGCGGGAACTGCCGCGCGAGGCAAGCTGCAATCAGAAACAATATCACCAGTCCTGCCAGATGAACGGTCCGCATCATGATGACCCGACTACCGTTAAGCGGTCATTGCTTGTATGCGCCTCTGAGTACATAGATAAAAAGCCCGGCAACAAACTCAGGTCGCTTTTTCGATCAGCGCTTTAAAATTATCAAAGCTAGTCAGATTCAGCATTTCTTCCCGGTTGTCAGCCATAATACGATATTCAAAAAAGGGATTACCATCTCCTTTCAGCGGCGTATCTGGTTGATTTGTTGCTGCAAGACAACAAAACCTGGACGAGACACGATTGACAATCCAATATAGAGATTTGTGAGTAATCGGTACCTTATCAGAAGGCGCGGAGACTGAACGGCCGAACTCAGTAATTTAAGCTGATTTGGTGAATGACAGCTTTGGAAATACTTGCTACTCAGGTATTCATTCCAAATGGCTGACTTGGGTCGTTCTTTCTCATCTAGTTACCGCTTATCCGCCGTCACTAAACGGGCATTTCCAGCCACTTGCGCTTCCCGGACGACTGGGGGCAAGCATCTTACAGTCCTTAACGGAAGTGCTTGTTTGCCTGCCAGTTGCATAAATTACCGGCCTGGAAAAGTTTTCGACCTATAATCAGCGTATTTCATGCCAAAACGACGTGTGGCAGATATAATTATGCATCGTGTCCCCACATTTTTTCAGGCTCGTCAGGATATGGCTGCCGCTATAATGTGATTTCTTTATGCAGAAACTCCACTTGCTCTATTATGAGAAAATTCTACGTTTGAACTCGCCACGTAAATAACCTTGAAATGAACCTGCATACAGATTTTGATTATCAAACCATTCAGCTTTCTCCCGATTATGAAGGAAAAGTTACCGCTACTCTAATCTCTTCAAAATTCAATGTTGGGGGCAGAGAGAGTGTTTTATATCTGCATGGTTACATTGACTATTTTTTTCACCCACACGTGTGTGAGAAATTCATAAACAATGGCTTTGATTTTTATGCACTGGATCTTCGCAAGTATGGCAGGTCAATTCTGGAGCACCAGCGACCAAACTTTTGTTTGGATATTGAAGAATATTTTGAAGAAATAACGATCGCAATTCGACAGATCAATAAAACAGGCAATTCTCTAATTCATCTCCTGGGCCACTCAACTGGAGGGTTAATAGCAAGTAATTATATGAACTATGGCAAGGAAATTTCTTCAATAAAAAGCCTGATTTTGAATTCGCCTTTCCTGGACTTCAATCAACCGGATTTTGCAAAAACAACAACCTTTCTCACGGCTAAAATCGCTTCAACTATCCTGCCATACTCTTATATTAACGGGGCTTTGTCACCAGTGTATGCGCAGAGCATACATAAAGACTATTATGGTGAATGGGATTTCAACCTGGACTGGAAACCAATAAAAGGCTTTCCTACCTATTTTAAGTGGATCGTTGCGATAAGCAGGGCGCAAAAAAAACTACTAAACTCAAACATCGAAGCTCCTGTTCTAGTTATGCACTCATCCCATTCCAGGAGGATTTCTACTTTTTCTCGGGAAGCCATGTCCTCAGATACTGTGTTAAATATTGAAGACATTAAGACTATCGGTTCCAAATTAGGTAAGCAGGTAACTTTATTGGACATTGATAATGCGCAACACGATATATTCTTGTCACCCAAAGAGGTAAGAGAAGTGGCTTTTAATGAGATGTTTTCGTGGTTAAGGATGGGCGCGCGCCCCTGACACAGGAAATTTCGCTGATGCGGTCTCCTGGTCGGCGACTATAGGCCAAGACTAGTACGCTAACGCCGCATTAAAATCTCCAGCGTGACCTTGATCTTGGCCATGCGCGCTTCGATCATATCCAGACGTTGTACCACCTGACGATACTTTTCATGGCCTTCTTTGCCGTGCTGAGCACCTCCGTGCTTCATGCCACCTTGGCCTTTGCCGTACTGACCACTCCATGACTGCTCCGATTGCTTCCGGCTGGAGAAAACCGCCGGGTGGGATTTGCACCCACTGAGAAACGCCGCCTTTACACGGCACACGCCAACTCCAGACCTTTACGAATAAAAAAAGGCGGCTGTATAGGGGGCAGCCGCCTTACTTGGAGGACTTCAATGAAAAAGTCACTGCACACGACTCAACGGGAGAATGATAACGTGTATTAACAATACTAGCAGTTATGTACTAAAAACGGATGCGACATAGTGTCGCATAGCCAAAATAATTGGCGACCAAGATAGAAGTTGTGAAGATATTAGAATGGTCATCTCCCACCAATTAATGAATCTTAATTTTGAATCAGTTCCTTAGGCCATTGCCGGCCAGAACACGTAATTCCAATGGTTAAAAAGCACCCGGGGATATGGGGATCCTGATCAGGGACTAGCGGCCAGTTCTCACTTAGCGGCTGAGCACAATCCTATACCGTGCCTGTCCGCTCTTGAGCCGTGCGATCGCTTCGTTCACCTGTTCGAAACGAAATACTTCTGTTACCGGTTTGATCTGGTGACGTGCTGTAAAATCCAGCATGCGCCGAATAGTGGCCGGACTACCAACCGGAGATCCCGACACAGAACGCTGCCCCAAAAGCATCGGAAACACTTGCAGATCCAAGGGGTCTAATGTCGCGCCAAGGAAATGGAGGCGGCCCCTGGGCTTAAGGGCAGACATATACACGTTCCAGTCCAGTTTGATGTTTACGGTAGAGAGGATCAGATCGAAGTAGCCAGCCTTATCTTCAAGTGCCGATGGGTCTCTGGAACTGAGCGTATGGTGCGCACCAAGTTTTAGCGCCTCCTCTCGTTTCGCCATGCTCGACGTAAAAGCCGTAACCTCGCAACCCCATGCGTTAAGAAACAGAAGCGCCATGTGGCCGAGCCCGCCAATACCGATCACACCGACCCTGGCGGTCGGTGAAACGTCAAATTGAACCAGTGGATTGAAAACCGTGATTCCACCGCAGAACAAGGGTCCGGCAGTCGCCGAATCGACCGACTGCGGTAACGGAAACACGCTGACCGCGCTGGCGCGTACTTTGTCGGCAAACCCACCGTGTCGTCCGACAATTGTAGCCTCAGAATTGGCACAGAGGTTATGATCACCCGACAGACAGGAGCCGCAGGACATGCAATATCCGGAATGCCAGCCCAGTCCCACGCGCTGACCGACCTCAAGGTGCATCACAGCACCGCCGACTGCAGCGATTGTTCCGATGACTTCATGCCCGGGTACGAGGGGGTACTCTGTCATCCCCCACTCGTTATTCAACATGCTGAGGTCACTGTGACAGATGCCGCAGTGCTCAACATCGATTTCGACCTGATGGGCACCGAGCGGACCGGGGTCATATTCGAAGGGGCTTAGCTCACCGCAAGGCTCGAATGCCGCAAAAGCTTTTATCATTATGCTTCTCCTGTGAGTAATTCTGTTTCGGTTGCCTTTAAAAAAGGATTTTCATGCAGGACGATCCATGCTCTGTATTCATCGAACAATTCGCAGTCTAGCCTGTGCAGGCCGGATTGAATACTTGAACAGTGAGCCAAACGAGGCATTATAAAGCAGATTTCAGGACAGAACCCTGTATCAACATAAATTCATGAAAAAGATAATGGTGGTCCGCAAGTCGTCTTTGGATCGTCTCCCGCCTGTTAGAATCTAATTTTGAATCTTTCCCACCATGTCCGGGTAGCCCCGGCAACCTGACGTTCACGGTGGGGACAGGGCTTCCCTTTGGCTCTACAGCGTACGGTAAAGACTCGGCGCACGCCACAATGCGACATTCCCCCGGTTCCAGCGAAGGTCGCTGGCCTTGATCCCGTAGACATCAGCCAGCTGATTAGGCTGGCCAAACTCTCCGACATAGAGTCCACCAGCTTGCGCAGAGATGTCCAACATCAGGCCAGAGTAAAAAATCGCAAGTTGTTTGAGTTATGCAATCGGTTTAGTCATCATTCTATAGTTCTGATTCATTTTTATGAATCGTATACTCAACGACTCCGACGCCAGCTAGGGCCTGAAGTCATCAATTGAAGTAGAGAGCGTCCAGCTGGAGCCGTTTATCGAAGGCAGCATCTGGCCATTGTCTTCGCCCACCTCCTCCTCAATGAGGAGATTCATTTTTATATTCATCATGGCAATCACTTCCCCGTACTTCCCGATATTCAGGGCCAGGTTTTTTATCTCCAGAGGGTCGTTTCTCAGGTCATACAACTCGACGTCGTTATTCGCAAATAATTGCTCAACCGTTTTTGGTGTATGGTGATCCAATGGTGAAAAATATCGGCTGAATTTATACTGCCCGTCGTAAATACTTC
>Ga0316187_10003110_pt1 | contig 14458 bp, 13 predicted proteins | sample CroRivburrow1_MG_FD_204927 | JGI IMG/M metagenome (GOLD analysis project Ga0316187, IMG submission 204927) | Coastal sediment microbial communities from Maine, United States - Cross River worm burrow 1 | ecosystem: Environmental > Aquatic > Marine > Coastal > Sediment | place: USA: Maine... | reverse complement strand
GCACGAGCTCAGCCCGAAGGGAGACCGGCCTGGCACTTACGTCGACGAGAAAGGAAGGCCTGCCTACCGTCAGAGCGGGCTCGGCAAGCGCGGACTCATTTTCAGACTGAGCGATCAATCCGTGTATGTGTATTGGGACACGGCCGGGCTGCCAGGCGCGAGGCCCGCTCCTCGCGCGCCGGCACCGCCGGTGCCGTTCGAGAAGACGCTCACGCTGCAGGGCGTCAGCTTCCGCGTTACCTGTCCCAACAACTCCTCGGCGAACATGCTCGGGATCGTGCCGAGCGGGCTCGAGATCGACAACTCGCCGATCTCACGAGAGATCGATGGACAAGTCGCGGGTGCCGAAGTGGCGGACTTGAATGCCGACGGCTCACCGGAGATCTACGTGTATGTCACCTCCGCCGGCAGCGGCTCTCATGGCTCGCTGGTTGCGTACTCGGCGAACCGACGCAAGTCGCTCAGCGAGATCGTACTGCCCCCGGTCGTTTCAAACGGGTCGACTTGGAAGGGGTACATGGGGCACGACGAGTTTGCGGTGGTTGACAACGTTCTTGCCCGGCGCTTTCCCGTTTACCGGCCTGGTGACACCAACGCGAAGCCCACGGGCGGTGTACGGCAACTTCAGTACAAGCTCGTGCCTCGCGAGGCCGGTTGGCTTCTGAAACTCGACCGGAGGGTCGACTTCTGACCGCAACGACGCAATCGTAGAAGTGCACACCGCTAGTCGCCATCTCCTCGAGTGATGCGACCAGCTCTCTTGGCCCATCGGGCCCACTCGGAAGTCCGAGTTACCCGCTGCTAAAGCTTATGTCGCCTGGGACGTGAACCTCGAAGGGCGCTTGTAGTTACTATCTGCCATCCAGACAAAGCTGCTCAAGACGCCACCTCTCTGCGATTCTCGCGATCGACAACGCACCAACCACGAGCGCCAACACGAGCACGACCCTGGAAACCCCCATCGACCGGAAGCCTATCGCGCCGCGAAATTCCCTCAATTCCGGAAGTGTTGACACGGATATTGGCATGCTTAGTTTGCCTCCAAGGTCGGAACGCAGGGTCGTCGAATGGTTCGTCGCCCGCCTTAGCCGGCCTATCGAGCGGCCTGCATTCGCAGGCGAACGGAGGAGTCGATCATGTTGGTTCGCTGGGATCCATTTGAAGAGATGAATCGCCTCCATGACCACTTATTCAGTGGCCGGGGGCTTACCAAGGAGGCGTTTCAAGTCGCGGTTGATATCCGCGAGGAGGACGACGCCTTTTATGTAGACGCTGAGGTACCAGGCCTGTCGGCTGAGGACATCAAGGTCGACGTCGAGAAGAACATTCTGACGCTGAGCGGTGAGCGTAAGGTCGAAAAGGAAGAGACCAAGGACAAGTATCGCCGGGTCGAGCGACAGTACGGCAGCTTCAGCCGCTCGTTCAGCCTCCCCGAGACGGTCAATACGGACGACATCCGTGCCGACCTCAAGGACGGCATCCTCGAGCTGCGGCTTCCCAAGAAGGAAGCTCCGACGCCGAAGAAGATTTCGGTCAACGTCGGCTCGTAGGTAGCGACTCGCAATACGCGAAAGCCCCGTTTCCGGACGGGGCTTTTCGTTTGCCCAATGCAATCGCGACCTCAGACGCGATCCACGTCGTTCGCCTAAGGGGCGAGCCGTGTGGCCTAGTTGCCGAGGATCACGTGTTGAGAACCACTGGCCTCCAAGCGCTCTTTGGCACGCTCGCCCAGGTCTCCGAGGAGGATCAGGTCGTCTCCTTCGATGCTAGCTCCGCAGCCGAGCTCCTTCTTGAGCTTCTTCGCCCAACGACGACGGGCTTCGGCTGACGGCAAGCCTCGCAAACGGGTCACGGTCTTGCCGGCCCGGCCCTTCTTCTCGCGCTGCAGGAGCAGCTTCACGGACGACGCGCTGGTGTCGGGCTCCGCTTCTGGATTGGCTTTGGGCTCTGACACCTGGGGATCACCCATCGGGAGCTGGTCGCGGAGGGATGCCAGGCCGGAGAGTGCGGGGTGGAACGGTTCGCCTGAGGGAGCGCTCTTCGGGGGCTTGTTCTTCTTCTTTCCCATGGTGCTTCGGCCCAGGCACCCCTGGGCGTGCTGAGTCGGTAGCACGACGCGAGCCGCTAGCGCTGAACCGACACCGTGATCGTCGAGCCGTCGACGCCACTGCCCTCGAACGTGGCTGCATCGGTGATGATCACGACATCGACCGTTCTGCTAGGTCGCTCCCGGTCGCCGTCCTCTGAGGCGACTCGAACCTCGACCACGTCACCGGATTGCTCGGCCGCGTAACGGGTCAGAAGATAGTCACCGGTCTCGTACCCGTAGCCCTCGCCATCGTCTTCGTTGAGCTGACCCTCGGCCCGGCCATTGGCGTCGAGCGAGACGAGCAAGGTGAGCGGCTCGAGGAGCGCGTCCGATGTACTCTGGACGACCCGCCCGAGCAGAACGATCGCGCCCCCCCCCGAAGCGTCATTACGAGCGATTCGGGCGTGATGCTGGGGTCCTCGCCGACCAAGGTGAGCTCGCGCCAAATGCCCGCGCGAAGCTGAAAGGGCGTTTGTAGTTACTTCTGTGAAGCGGCCTTCGGGTCAGCATCCTTTGTGCCCAGACGACTGAGGAGGAGCCACCGTCAACGTTTGCTATCAGGACACCGGATCGATAGCTGGACGCCAGTCTTCTACGATCCCTATCCGCCCCGGCAGGCGCATCCGTTTCGGGCAGGCGTCAGGATCCGCAAACGGTGCGCGCACCCTTGGCCCGATCTCTCCCCGATTCCATAGGATTTGGACGCGGTTGAATGGCACGCGATTTGCTGTTTGGTTGGGGCGGAGTGGTCATGATGAACGTACACAGATTAGGCACGCCGGCCGCGCTGTTGGGTCTGCTCCTCGCTTGCGGGGGCTGCAGCAGCGATGGTGACGGAAATGGTGGTGAAGACGCGGCCCTCAGCTTTGACAGCGAAACTGCGATGCCCGCAGTCGGCGGTGCGTCAGTCGCAGCCGATCGAGGCGTCGCGTTTTCGACCGTGATCTCGAGTATGCTCGCAGAGCTTGCCGTCGACGCCCAAGCGACTTCAGCAGCGACGAAGATCAACGCTCCTTTGGAGATTTGTCCGGGAGGGGGGAGCGCGGTCCTCGATGGGGTGCTCGCAGGCGGCGAAACGGCGTCACTCACTTTGACGGACTGCGTTGGTTCACCGCTTGGTGGCACGGCCAATGGAACACTAGTGCTCGGAGATCTCACGGAACGCTTTGTCGGCACCACCCTCGAGGCCAGCGCCACCGCGTCGCTGGGCGGTCGAGGTGATAGCTATCCGGAATTCACGATCGATCCCAGCACCGTGCTCACAGGCAACTTCGAGGTCCAAGCGGACATCACGCTGAGCTTCTCTCCCGTGATCACGGTGAGCCAGGTCGACCTCGTGTTGGGACGTAGCGAGCCCGAATCGAGCAGTGACGACTGGATCCTCGTTGAGGATGCAAGCGGAGCAGAGTTGCGAGTGACGTGCTTCGAGATTTCCACGAGCATCGCCACTTCACCGTTCGCCATCAACTCCTTCCAGCCTCGGGGTGTTTTGGTTTTGGAGGGGGACGTCTACTACACGTTCAACAGCCCGGACATCGGTTTCGATGTCTCGGGTGGTAGTGCGATTCCCGTTTCCGGGACGATCGAGCTATCAAGCGGTGACCAGATGGGATGCGGCTTCGGTTCCGGAGATGGGTCTAGCGCGCAGGCAGAGCTCTACCGAGAAGGAGCCACCACGTTCGTCAACGTGACGGCGACGGGGACAGACGGGACGGTCTACGTATGCACTGAACAGTGGGAGAACCTTCTCGCCGCCCTGGGTGACCTCAACGCCTTCGAGCGCTGCCCGCCTGCTGTCGCGGGCGATGTCCTCACATGCGCCGAGGATGCCTTGCTGGACTTCAACGCCTATCTCGACCCGCTCATCGAGGTACTCAAGCAGGTCGACAGGTCAGGGTCCGAAGACGACACTCTCATCGACTGGACAAGCAGCGCCGAAGCGGGGCTATTTACGATCGGCGTCGACGCGGACGGCAGCGGAGGACCCGACCGTGACCTGTCCGGTACGGTGACGCCCAAGGAACGCTGCTCGGGCGGTATGGAGAAAGACGACATCTGCATCCTGAAATGGACCGTGAACATGAGGACGTCGTCCGAAGAAGAGGTCGCATACGGCCGCATCAGCGCTCTCGATTTCGGTGTCTCTCTTCCGGCAAATGCGAGCTCTCACCGAGTCACGATCATCGACTTCGATCCGGATGATCCCGACAAGACCAACATCCAGATTGACCAAAGCAGCTTTTGCTCCATCGCCGTCAATCGATTTCAGATGCTCTGGCGGGGCACAGACCCAGCGACCGGTTTTTCCGAAATGTACAACCTCGACGTGGGTTTCGAAGTGTCCGTGCAGGGCGCGGCGACAGACAGCGGACGCGGTGACGTCATCTGGGGTAGCGGAACGGGCTCGGAGGCGACCATCACGTTCACGGTCGACGGCGAGCGGTTCGACTGCGGCTTCGATGTGGACACGTTCGTAGTCTCCTGCCCCTAGAGAGATCCGACCGAGGTTGGTGCCAGGCCACGAAGTGAGGTGCGATTGCTGAGGAGAGGCTTCGAGCCAATCAGGGGTCGGGAGCTCACTGCTAGGATCTCGCCGACGGGGCTGAAGGTGCGTTTGGTGTGCGCCTGCCGAAGCACCCGACGGGCGCCCGCAAACGCGATGCCCGTGCGCTTTGATTCCTGCCACGCGCGGTGCCCCCGGGCTTTGACGCGCTCCGCGATGCGCTGTCGGGCGAGCTCCGTGCCGTAGTCGAGCTGCAGTTCAGTCGGCATCTGCAGCCGAAGCTCGACGAGGTCTGGCCATGCGGCGTTGTCGGGGTCGAAGTAGTGCGCCGGGCGCTTGACCTTCACAACTCGGGTTCCGATGTCCTGGGGTAGGTGTGTGCACCCGGCCAGTCTTTAGCGTAGCGGACGGCGCCCGCTTCGACGGGATTCGCGATGAGGTAGGCGAGCGCCTCGATCGTCGCCTCGGGCGTCAGCAGGGAATGCTGCCCGGTGCTCCGTTTGTCGAAGACCTCTCCGGGCCACCCACGAAAGGCCTTGGTGGTCAGTGCAAGCAGCCGATGAAACTCCTGCAGGAACCGAGGCAGCACCCCGCGCACGTCGGTGACTACCTCGTGCGAATGCGTGCTCATCAAACAACCCGCGTGCACGACGACTCCGAACCGCTGTGCGGCCAGGCCGAGGCAGTACCAGTAGCATTGCTCGACCTCGCGGGCTTGGTCGGGATTGAGGAGGAAGTGGCGCCGCGTAGTTCGCCGTGAGACGCGCCCAGGAGAGGGCCAAACCCCGGCGGTCCACCACAGGGCGCCGGCGGCCACCACGTCACGACAACACAACGAGATCTCTTCCGTCCAAACGCACAATAATGGGTTGCGCGATCTCGTTTGCAGAGCGAGGTTGAGGCAGGTTGATCCGATCGCTCCAGCTCTCGATTCCCATGATTGCCATCTTGGTGGTGGCGGTCGCCAACCCAGGGCACGGTCGTGCGGAGGGTTCGCCCATGAGGGCTCTCGTGGGCACGTTCGTTTACGCGGGCTCGTCGGAGCGCGGCCGCATCATGATCGACCGCGTGATCGAGCTGGCGACCGAAGACATGGGCTTTCTCAGAGAATCCATTGCGTCGGATCGCCTCGAAGAGAAGACCGCGATCGCACCGCGTATCGTCATCGCTCGAGAGAAGAACATGGTCACAGTCGAGTTTCAGGGCGCGACGTATCGCAGTCGGATCAATGGCGGCTGGGTCACTGCGACGAGCCCCGGAGGCGAGTCGATCACTGTTCGTCACCGAATTCGGGGTGACAAGCTCGTCCAGGATATCCGCACCAAGAAGGGGCGGCGCGTCAACCTCTTCAGGGCTCGGGGCAAGGACCGCTTGGACCTCGACGTCGTCATTTCGAGCCCTCATCTTCCCGAAGATGTTCGCTACGACTTGAGGTACCGACGGGTGGAATAGCTCTGATCTCTTGCCCGTTCGATTGCTGGGTCAGCCTCCATCGTTTTCATGCCTCGCCCTCCGTCAACCCGCCCGGGTCGAGCAGGCATGCCTCCAAGGCATCCTGCGGGACTCGAGGGTTCGCGGTCTATACGTAATTGTCCGCTCGGATGCCGCAGCGGTCGGGCGCTCGCCTCTGGACCCACTCAGCACAACGTCGGTCGGATCTTCCGGATCGACGATTCCAAGCGTTTGAAGAGCAGCAGACCCGTAGCCGCCCCTACGGGCATTCCTCCTGTGCGTCGCAGGTCGGGGGGTCGCACATCGCGCGAAGCACGTTGAACTCGTTGTCGGTGAAGCCCTCGCAGTCGGTGCTGACCGAGATAGTGCAGCTCTCCTGGGTGCTCATGGTGTAGGACACGCCAGACAACCACCCGGAGATGTGGCTCTTCTGGATGTCGGCCGTGATGTCGCCGCCTTCCTCGTAGCAGTAGAGGTCCACGCCCGCTCCACTTTGCTGGCTGCCGACGTTGTGAAGGGTCGATTCGTAGATGGTGAGCGAAGACAGAGCTCGGCCTGGCCATGGGTTCCAAGTGATTGCGTCGTTACCGAAGGTCTCGACCGTCACGTTGCACAGGGTGACGTTCTCTGGATTGACGCAACTGACCCCCCAGAACTCGCGCGCCGCGATCGTGAGGTCGCGAATGGTCGCGCTTCCGTACGTGCTCAGGCCCACGGCACCGTAGGGGTCGCCTGTCATGGTGAGCGTCGTGCGCCCCTCGCCCGAGCCGGCGAGCGTCACGTCGATCAGAAGCGCTTGGCTCGGCCACGTGCCTCCGTCGTCCGGCAGCGTCCAATCACGGATCGGTGGCGTGTAGTTACCCGGCGCCAACAGGATGACCGAACCGCCGGGCGCCGCTGTCAGCACGTCGTAGAGATCATCGTCTGCTGTCACGTGGATCACGTTGGTAGGGAGCGTCCCACATGGGCTGCTCGTGCCGCCCGCGCCGGCGGTGCCGCCTGTACCAGCCACGCCACCGCTTCCGCCTGTGCCCCCAGCGCCACCGACAACGCATGTGCATGACGCGTTTGTGGTGTCGTTGTCGCACTGGCTCGAATCGCAGTGCGTATCGAGCTCACAGGAAGACCCCAGCATTCCGTCGCCGCCGACTTGGGGGCATCTGAGCGTGCATGTGTTGCCGGAGCAGTACTCGTTGTCGGCCGTGCAATCTGCATCCGTCGTGCACGTGGCGACGTTGCAGTTGCTCGCACCGAGGAACAGAGCAAGCGCCGCAAAGACCAAGGGCATCCACAAACAGCGTGTCACGCAGACCACCTCCTACGGTGCTCTACGAGGCAAGCGGCATGCCAACACGCTCGCTGCGATTTGCAGCGAAAACAGCCCAAAGCGAGTGCTCCGTCTAGCTCGATGCATGCAGAGATTGCATGCGAGGATCCTTTGGCGAATCGGCTGCGCAGAACGAACGTGATGTAAGCGTCTACCCCGTTGGTCGTCCCCTACTGCCCCACCTTCGCGCTCACGGCCTTTTGAATCTTTTGCTTGACCGCCTCGAGGTTGAAGCTCGCGCCGGGCTGCATTGGCGGATAGTCGATTGCCGTTTGCGCCAACTTGGCGACCTCCTGTTGCACAAACACGAAGCGCCAGAACTCGTACATCCACCATTGTGCTGCCAACATGGATTGCCCGATGGTCGTACGCTCGAAGGGGTCCAAGCGCAGGTTGACGATGCCCGGCCAATCCGACTTCTCCTTGGACCCGAACCAACCACCCGGTTGCGTGAGGAACGTATACTTGTAGTCACCGATCCGTGCCGCCCCAAGGCTGGATTCCGCGAAGTACCAGACTTCGCTACGGGCCGATTTGGCGCCTCCGAGTAGCATTGCCGTTTGGTCGTATCCGTCGAGATGAACCTTGTACTTCTTCCCGTTCAGCTCCTTGCCCTCCAGCAGCTCTTCTTTGATTCCGGAGTGGCCGGCTGCAGTCAGCAGGGTCGGGAACCAGTCGAGGCCCGACATCACGCCATTTTGAACGGTTCCGCTCGGGACTTTGCCAGGCCAGCGCACAACGAGAGGCACGCGGAAGCCTCCTTCGGTCACCATCCCTTTTCCACCCGCGAATGGAGTTTGACCGCCATCAGGCCAGGTGAAGTTTTCAGTGCCGTTGTCGGTGGTCACCGCCATGATCGTGTTGTTGGTCAAACCCAGTTCTTCGATATGTGCCATCACCGCGCCGATGACGTCATCGAACTGCGCCATGCCAGCTTCCTGGATGGTCCACCCGTTCTCGGGTGTCCGCATGTTCTGATACTTCTCGTTGAGATGGGTCACCACATGCATGCGGGTCGGGTTGAGCCAGACGAAGAAGGGTTTGCCGTCCGCGTGGGCCCGGTCGATGAAGGCGAGGGTGAGTTCCAAAATGTACTCGTCGATGTCCTCCATGTTGTGCTTCACGCCCTCCGTGGGGTGAGGGGGAAGACCGCCTTCGTCGATGATCTTTTGTTTGCCAACCTTGCCCCAACGGGGATCGACTGTGGGATCGTCGGTGTCTGTTGCCCACGTGTGTAGGAGGTTGCGTGGCCCGACGCGATCCAACAATTCCGGCGGATAGTTGGGCATCCACGAATCTTGCATGGCGTCCAGGTGGTATAGATAGCCAAAGAACTCGTCAAAGCCGTGGAGTGTCGGCAAGAACTCGTTCTTGTCGCCGAGGTGATTCTTGCCGAACTGCCCGGTTGCATACCCCTCGTCCTTGAGTGCCGTCGCGATCGTCGGCGCGGTGGCGGGCATCCCAACATCGGCACCGGCCATTCCGACCGTGGTGAGACCGGTACGAATCGGTAGTTCGCCTGTGATGAAGTTGGCTCTGCCGGCCGTGCAACTCGCCTCCGCATAGTAGTCGGTGAAGATGGCGCCCTCTGCGGCCAACTGGTCGATATTGGGGGTGCGCCCCGCCATCAAGCCGCGGTGGTACGCGCCGATGTTCCACATGCCAATGTCGTCGCCCATGATGACGATGATGTTGGGCTTAGCATCGGCCGCAGCGGCCTCGGCGTCCGACGGTGGCGACTTGGGCTGTTGGGCATACTGTGTCGTCTCGAGGTCGTTCTTCGGTTCGACCTGGGGCGGCTCGCTGGGCTCGAGTTTGGGCTCCGCCTTGGTGCAACCTATCGCCAACGCGCAGGCGACCAGCGCAGTGATCAGAAGTGGGCGCTTTTTCATGACCGTCCCCTTACCAGATCCACCTAGCGTTGTCCCTCTCACAACCCATTTTGGCCGCAGTCTGGTGGGTCAGGTTGTGCTCTCGAGAAGAGTCTTGAGTCGTTGAACGTCGGCGAGATTCTGCCGTCGACCGATCCTCCCGAAGATCGGACCCAGCAACCGATACCAGCCGGTCGGCTTTCCATGCGCTTCGAGGCTGAATCTCGTCGCTTCCGCCGAGTTCTCGACGCAAGATGGCGCGGACCTGCTCGATCGGCATGGGTTGCGCGTGTGTTTGAAGCACGGAGAGCGCGTTGCGCAGCTCGTCCGGAAGCGCCACGTCGATGTAGCTCATGATCTGCCCCATCGGGCTCATGTTGAGAGTCGAATTGCGCGGTACTAGATGTTATCTCGCTTGGGGCATGAACCTGGGAGGGCGTTTGAAGTGGCTATACTCGGTTTGATGCGACTATCTACGCGCCAGTTGTCCGGGGCGGTGCTGTTTGGTTCCGCTTCCGTTTTTCTGTGGTCGTCCGCGCGCAGAGTCCGTGCCGAAGAGGGGCGCGCGCAGGAAGAACTCGTCGAAGCCATCGAAAACACGACCCAGCGAATCGACGTAGTCGGTGAGAGGCTCGCTCTGCTCGGAGACCGTGCTTTCGAGCTCCTTCCTTTGTTCGCGGTCGCGCTGGCCACGATCGCGGTGTTTGCCGTGGTCGGGCACCTGCTCACCCGAGGCGACTGGCTGTTTCGCTGGATCGACAACAGGTTTGTGCGCGACACGGTCCGCCACTTCGTGCAAATCTTGGTGACCGCGGCGGGTGTGCTGATCGCACTCGAGCTGCTCGATGCGACTGCTCTGGTGGGCGCTACGCTCGGGGCGGCCGGCGTCATTGGCGTTGCAGTTGGTTTTGCGTTTCGCGACATCATCGAGAACTATCTCGCAGGGCTCCTGCTCAGCATGCGGCACCCCTTCGCGCCGAACGACCTCGTCTCGATCGACGGGGACGAGGGCAAGGTCGTCCGGCTCACGTCCCGCGCTACGATCCTCTTGTCGCTGGCGGGAAATCACTTGCGGATTCCCAACTCGAAGGTCTTCAAGGCCGTACTGGTCAACTACTCGCGGAACCCCCTCCGAGCGTTCGACTTCGAGATCAGTGTTGGAGTCAACGAAGATCTGGTGGCAGCACAAACGCGCGGGCTCGACGCACTGGCCTCGATGGACGCGATCCTGGACGAGCCGCCGCCTCGCGCGCTGCTGGAGCGGTTCGGGGACTCGAACGTCCCCATTCACTTCTACGCCTGGGTTGATCAGCGCGATACCGACTACTTCAAGGCGAAAAGCGAAGCGATGCGCTTGGTGAAGACCGCCTTTGATTCTGAGGGCATCGACATGCCCGAGCCCATCATTCAGGTGTACGTGAAGAGCGACGCGGAAAGCCCAGCGGAGCAAACCACTCATCCGGGTGCGGAGCTTCTCGAGTCCGGAGACACGGCGGCTGATGACCGACTCGATACCCAGATCGAAACGGAGCGGGCGGCCGAAGGGCCCGACCTCCTCGACGATGATGCGCCTCACGAGTGATCGCGCTCAGCGAAGAGCTTGGCGATGTGTGCGATGGCGTCGCCCCGGGGCACGATGGGTGACGTTACGTGGCCAACGAGAATGCCGCTGGTTTTTGCTCTCATAGCCCTTGGGGATCATTCTGAGAGCCGAATTGCCCGGTATTAGCTTGTTGTGTCGCGTGACTGACAGCGCAGACAGGGCCCTTGAACTTGCTATGCTCAGAGCGAAAACCCCTGGCGACTCGTGCGAGGAGCCGTCACTTTGCGCGAAATCATCATGACGTCTGATCAACCCGCCGCGCTCCGAGTGATCTTTGCCTTCTTTCTCGGATTGATGGTCACAGCGTTCATCGGCGTGGGCGTCTACACCTTCTACCCTCCCGGCTTGGAGGCCTTCGAGGAGCAGAGCCGGGGGGTTCGTGACCGGCAGCAGGAGGTTCGCGATGCACGCGGGTCAGCTGGCTTGACCGAAGAGCAGCAGGCCGAGTTGTCCGCTTTGACCCAAGAACTCCAACAAGCCGACCAGAAGATGCGCGAGCATCAAGAGTCGTGGGCGCGCACGACCAGCATCATACTCGTGATTTTCGCGACCCTGGTCATGGCGGTCTCTCTCGTTCGGGCCGAGCGGCTTCCCGTGATCAGCAACGGGCTGCTTCTCGGCGGCGTGCTCACCATGCTCTACGGGATGGGATGGATCCTCGCATCCGGGGATTCGCGAGCGCGTTTCTGGGTGATGGCCATCGCACTGCTCATCACGCTGCTCCTCGGCTACGTACGATTCGTGCGACGGCGCGCCGCGGTTCAACCGACGATCGGCTCCGCTTCGGAGCTCGGGGACCTCGAAGCTCGAGTGGAACGGCTCGAGCGAAAGATGAACGACGCAGCCGAGGCGATGAGACGGGGCTCGTAGTCCCAGGCTCATTGCAGCTCATCCAGCCGCTAACTGTGAAGAAGTGAGCCGACGCCAAGTCGCGTCGCAGCGCTCACAGCTTCGTACGGCTAGCAAGGCGCTTTCTCCGCTCAAACCCCTTGGTATCCGCCGCCGACCCAGTCGAGGATCATTTGCGCAAACTCCTCGGGCTTGTCCTGGTAGCTGAAGTGGCCACAGCGCTCGAACACCTGAAGGCGACTGCGCGGGAGGCGCTCATGCAATCGATGGGCATTGTCGACCAAGAGGAACGCATCAAGATCGCCCCAGAAGAGCTGGACGGGTAAGTCGAGGGCGGCCAGGTGCGGGTCCACGGTCGCAAGATTCTCCGGATACGTTTTAAACCAGTGGGTCACCGCTCCGATGCGTCCGTCATAAGACGCCACGTAATCGGCGACTTCGTCTGCGCTCGGCACGTAGTTCACGCAGGCAAGCCGATACCCACCCTCGACGAATGCCTTGGCGCCGGTGATCTGGAACATCATGCGCCAGAACCCCGAATCCACCGCTTTGTTGATGATGCTCCCGTTTGCAGTCGGTAAAATACCGGGTCCATCGCCGATCAACAGGCTGGCTGCATCGTGATCCTGGTGGATGACGTAGTGGAGCGCAGCGGCCATGCCGACATCCGGCCCGACCAGATGCACGTGCTTGAGGCCTTGCGTCTGTACGAACTCGTGCAGGAACCGGCTTTGGGCTTCGAAGCTCATGAACTCGAGGCCGCCTTCACTTCGCCCGAAGCCCGGAAGGTCGAGCGCAAGCACGTGGCACTGCGCCGTGAGCTTGGGCCAGATGGGGTCGTAGCAGAGGATGCTCTGGGGTAGTGGCGACAAGAGAAGCACGACGGGTCCGTCCTGCTTGCCTCCTTCGGCACAACGCACCTTGACGCCGCCGATGCTGCGATACTCGGGCTGCATTGCGAAATGCGTCTCGCGCGCTTCGGCGCGTCCAGCGCCAGGGCGGCGCACGGCTTTGATTTCGCGGTATTCGGGGGTGACGCTGAGCAGCACGCTCGCATTGAGCTTGCCGAAAAAGCCGATGGGATCTGCCGTTGAGGTCATGTCGCGGAACGCTCCGTTCGAGTCATCTGGATGTCAGTTCTTCTGCGCGTCCTCGGAGAAGCCGTGCCATTGATTCCATGCGTCGGCGACCGGGACGATACCTTTGTCCTTCGCGTGCTTGCCATAAGTCCGGACCATTCGCTTGAGGCGCCTGCGTTGCTGGGAATCGAGTGTCCGAGTCTCCCCGGCCATGATGTAGCTGTTGCCAAAGAGCTCGAATTCCGGGTCCGTTGCGAGCTCTCGTCGTTCGCGGTCGAGACGGTGCCGTCGCTCTGGGTGATGCTCAATCATCGCTCTGCAGCGCGGTCGCGTGCGTGGGCTCGTAGTCGTCTTCGTCCTTTCCCCACGACACGCCGATCCCCAGCCCAAGCAACGGTCCTTTGATACCCACGCCGCCGACGGTAACGGGCGCTACGACGTAACCCGTGCGCAAATCGAGGCCCAACCAGAACTCGCCGCGCACCCGCCAGTACAGCAGCGCCCGCAGGTATCCGCTCGATACGAAGTCGGTTCGCGGGCCGACGCGAGCCCATCCGAGATCGAACATCGCACCCACCCCAAACCAACGGCTCCAGTCGCCAGTTCCCCAGAGGGCGCCGACGGCGGCTCCGGCAGTGCGCATCTTGAGATCATCGGGGGTTCCATCCTTGTTGCCAAACCGCGCGAACCCTTCGCCGGCAAAATGGATACTCTTTTCGAAAGGCCGATAGAACGATCCTAGCGAAAATCCAATGAGTGCCGCATCTGCGTTCGGGTAAAGGCGCATGCTCGAGGAGAGATCGGCGAAGAGCTTCGGCGACTCCCCCTCGGAAGCAATCTGCGCCATCGCGCTCCGTGTGCTCCCGAGGAGCGTCAGGACAGACGCCATGCAAATCATCGGAACCACTTGCCTCATACGTGCTGCTTCCATGAGATGATGAGCGTCTACCGCATAAGCCACCGAGGACAAGCCTCCAATCGACAGAGCGGCGCTTTGCCCCCTTGCCCGGGTCGGAGAGGAGACTTACTAGTCCAGAAGACAAGAGAAGCGCGGCATCCTTCGCTGCTCTTGCGGCCGGGGTCAGTTTGTAGCCGGGACCATCCGACGCTCTGGAACCCGATCAGGAGAGTTCGTCATGAAGCAGTCCGTTGCCCAAGTGGCTTTGCTGATAGCTGGAATTTTTGCGCTCGCCCCGCGCATCGCGGTCGCGCAAAACGACACAGGGGCTGAGGCGCCTCCGGACGCCGATACCGCGTCGACCGAGGTCGACACAGCCATGCCCGAAGAAGCGAATGAGACCGCATGGACCTACCCCAAAAGCTATTCGGTGCGCCCGCTCACGATGCAGAAGGGGATGGTTCGCGCGAATGGGATCTTCACCGTCTGGGATGACGGCGTCGACACCGTCTTCGGGATGACACTCGGCGGTTCCATCGGCGTGCTCGACGACTTGGAGCTCGGCATCAACAACTATCGCATCGGCTCGTCGCTTCAGCAGAGGTATGAAGGACTGATCCCCGTCATCTTTTCGCCCTCGGCGGGCTTTGGAAACATGCCGCTGTACGCACGGTACCGCTTCGTGCACCGCGATAAGCTAGACTTCGCAGGCGACCTGATCTTCGTTCTGCCGGTCGACACGGCGTTCGCGCTCGAAGTGGCCTTGCCGTTCCGAATCACGCCCAAC
>Ga0316187_10003108_pt1 | contig 14460 bp, 11 predicted proteins | sample CroRivburrow1_MG_FD_204927 | JGI IMG/M metagenome (GOLD analysis project Ga0316187, IMG submission 204927) | Coastal sediment microbial communities from Maine, United States - Cross River worm burrow 1 | ecosystem: Environmental > Aquatic > Marine > Coastal > Sediment | place: USA: Maine... | reverse complement strand
CAGTCACCGCATAAACGTCGGCCGAGCCGCTGCGCAATAATGAGGGTGACCGAGGTCGCGATATTAAACGCCGGCACGCCCATGTTCATTAATCGTGTCAGGGTTTGCGGGGCGTCGTTGGTGTGCAGTGTCGACAACACCAGGTGGCCGGTCTGGGCAGCCTTGATGGCGATGCTGGCGGTTTCGAGATCACGAATCTCACCTACCATAATGATATCGGGATCCTGGCGCAGGAATGCCTTCAAAGCTTCGGCGAAGGTAAGGCCTACCTTGTCGTTTACATTGACCTGGTTAATCCCCTCGAGGTTGATTTCCGCGGGATCTTCAGCCGTCGATATATTGGTTTCCGGGACATTTAAGATATTGAGACCAGTGTATAGCGATACCGTCTTACCACTACCGGTAGGTCCAGTTACCAGGATCATGCCGTAGGGATTTGCCAACGCATCCATATAGAGCTTTTTCTGCTCCGGCTCGTATCCCAGCGCATCGATGCCGAGCTGGGCGCTCGACGGGTCTAGAATACGCAGCACGACCTTTTCCCCGAACAGCGTGGGGCAGGTATTGACACGAAAGTCGATGGCGCGTTTTTTCGATAGCTTGAGCTTGATGCGACCGTCCTGGGGGACCCGGCGCTCGGAGATGTCCATGCGCGACATGACCTTGACCCTGGCGGTGAGCTTTGGGGCAATAGTAATCGGTGGCGATGCAACTTCGGACAATATCCCGTCGATACGGTAACGCACCCGATAGCGTTTTTCGTAGGGCTCGAAGTGAACATCCGAGGCGCCCTTGTTAATTGCATCGAGGAGGATTTTGTTAACATATTTGACCACCGGCGCGTCTTCGGCGTCGGCGGCGGAGGCAGCTTGCTGTTCCTGTTCTTCACCGCCGATATCAAGATCTTCGAGATCGTCGTCGAGCATGTCACCCATATCCATGCCAGAATCCATGGAGCTGATCGCCTTGTCGATGAAAGTGACGAGTTGATCTTCCTGCACTAGTACCGGTTCAGTAGAGAGTCCGGTAGCAAACTTGAATTCGTCGAGCGCCTGGGTGTTGGTTGGGCTCGATATGGCAATGTAAAGCTTGTTACCGCGTTTGAATAACGGTATCGCATTGAGCTTGGTAATCAATTTTTCTTCAACCAGCGAGAACGCTGCTAGCTCGGTGTCCATTACTTCCAGGTCAAAAACGGGCAAGCCGAATTCCTGTGAGGAAATCATTGCGATTACATTCGACGGCACGATCTTGTTTTTCACCAGGTAGCTGGTGAGTTGAACGCTTTCCTTGTTCGCGCTTTCGACCGCTTCAATCGCGGCCGCCTCGTCGAGGTGCTTATCGAGGACCAGCTTGCGGGCGATCCCGGTTAAATTCATGTTGGTTGCAGCCATAAGTGTTTTTTTAATTGGGAAAGAAGTTAACCCATCCAGTCGAGTACATTAAAGTTTAGTGGCCATGTTGAACTATCTAACCTCAATTCTAGACTGAAATCACAGTATCACAACCCCAATTGGCTGCCGGCTATAAATTAAGGCTAATCAACCGCTTATCAAAAACGTTTAAATTAGTTTGTGAGCCGGAGATCGAGCGATACCTGGACTATTGAAGGGACCTGAAAATGGAACATATAAGGCCCGATTTTATGTTTGGATGGGATTAGAAATCACAGACCTGAACAGTCGATGGTGCGACCAAGCTCAGCGCCGGCTCCGCCATCGCAACCGTTACCGGTCAGGACCCAGTCAAGCACGGCACTTGTCCCGAGGTTGGGCGTTAAAAGAAGTCCAATAACGGTTGTGTCGGACTGTTTTGCAGTGGTCGACAGGGTTATTACACCGTCAGTGACGGTTACCGAATTAACGTAGTTGATGTCACCCGCGGCGGCGGGTAAGGCGGGAATGCCATTTGTATTTGCATTACAACCCGCCAGGAGACCTGTTTGCTGCAGGCACATGGCAACAGCGGTCCTATAGCTCCCAATACCGCTCAGGGCGCCTGAGATCTTGGATCGCTGGGTATAGTCGGTGTACTGTGGGATTGCGACCGCGGCCAGGATACCGATGATCGCGACTACGATCATTAATTCAATGAGAGTAAAGCCTGTATGTTGTTTTTTCATTTTGCCTTTACCTTTTATTCAGATGGGTAATCAAGGCATTAAGATCGACAGATGCTGTTGTAGTGAGTTCGTAAAAACTGCCGACACCTGATTTATGTGAATATTATCCATATTAAAATCAATAGGTTAGGATATCCCGGGATTTTTTTGTTTAAGTCCTGCTGTAATTACCGCTAAAAAGGAAAACGGGCCCGTAGGCCCGTTTCCAGTCTGAATGGAATCAGTGATTACAATCCAGTACAGCTGACGGTACGACCAGGTTCAGATGTTCCGTCACCGTCACAACCCCTGCCAGCTAGGTCCCAGTTAATTGCAGCTCCGGTACCGATATTAGGCGTCAGGGTAATATCGATTTGATCACCATCTGACTGTAATGCTGTGCTAACCAGTGATATTACACCGTTGGCTACAGCAACGGATTGAACGTAGTTGATATCACCTGCAGCAGCAGGTGCGTCAGGGATACCGAAAGTGTTGTGGTTACAGCCGGCCAACACGCCGTTAGTCTGGAAGCACAGGGCAACCGTAGTCTTGTAACTGGCGATACCGGATAATGCGCCCGAAATCTTCGAACGCTGGGTATAGTCAGCGTATTGCGGAATAGCGATGGCGGCCAGGATGCCGATAATCGCGACTACGATCATGAGTTCGATCAGTGTAAAACCAGCTTGTTGCTTTTTCATTTGTATTTCCTCTTGTAAAATTCTTGAAGTTCGATTCAGAAATCGACTAATGCCGTTTCATGAAGATATATAAGCAATCCTGATGCCAACTCCGACTATTTCATTTTTTTTCAATTAAAACAATAATTTAGGAGTATCAGGGATATTCTGAAAATAAGTTTTCCGGCAAAAACATGACAAATTTGTCAAATCTTTACAGGGAATGTCAGACTTCACCCCTGTTTTTGTCGAAATCAGGGTTTGTCGAGTTTCAGCTTGTCGATGCGATATCGCAGCTGCCGCAATGTTATGCCCAGTGCTCGCGCGGTAGCGGACTGGTTCCAGCGATTATCTTCAAGCGCGTTTGCGATTTGTTCCTTTTCGAGGTTCTGGGTCATTTCGCCGAGACTGGCGGGACTTTCCGGTGTGCTCCTGGTGATCTCCGGTAATTGCAGGTCTTCAACCCCGATCAAGTCGTCTTCGCATAATGCCAGCGCACGTTCCAGGATATTTTCCAGCTCACGCACGTTGCCTGGAAAAGGGTAGCTTTGTAGCGCGTCCAGAGCCTGATCGTCGATCGTGACCTTGCTCGCATGTTCATAGTTATGTTTTTCGATCAGGTAGTCGACCAGTTGTGGAATATCGTCGGCACGGTCAGCGAGCAGGGGCACCGTAATACCAATTACGTTGATGCGGTAGTACAGGTCCTGGCGAAAACTACCTTCAGCTACCATGCTTTCAAGGTCCTTGTGTGAGGCGCTGATAATGCGTACGTCGATGCTTTTTTCCTGTTGCGCACCGACCGCGCGGATCGATTTTTCCTGGATCACGCGTAACAGCTTAACCTGCATAGCGAGAGGCAGGTCGGCTATCTCATCGAGAAACAAGGTGCCGCCATGAGCCGCCTTGAATAAACCCTCGTTATCGCTGGTGGCGCCGGTAAAACTTCCCTTGAGGTGGCCGAAGAGTTCGCTTTCCATCAACTCCGACGGAATGGCACCGCAGTTAACCGCGATAAATGCAGCCTGCGCGCGTGACCCCTGCAGGTGAACCTGACGCGCGACCAGTTCCTTACCGGTACCCGAAGCACCGCAGACGAAAACCGGAGCCTGGCTACGCGCAAATTTCGCAATCGAGTGCTTGAGTTCAAGCATCAACTCGGAATCGCCGATAATTTGATACTTTTCATCTGAAATATTACTGGCGAGCTGGGGTGAACTCGGCAGGGTCAGGGCCTTGTCGACCAGGTTGCGTAGCGTTTCCAGCGAGACTGGTTTGGAAACGAAATCGAATGCGCCACATTTCATCGCCTTGATCGCGAGGTCGATACTGCCATGTGCGGTGATTACCGCGGTCGGTGTGTTCGGGCAATGCTGCTGTATATGCTCAACCAATGCGATGCCATCCCCATCCGGCAGTTTCATATCGGTTAAACAGAGATCAAAGGTCTCGTCATGCAGCAGACGCGTGGCGTTGTTGTAATCCTCGGCACTGCGCGTTTCCAGTCCCATGCGCAGCAGGGTAATCTCGAGTAACTCGCGGATATCAGGTTCGTCGTCGACGATTAAGACACGCTGCTTGGTCATCAGTCAGCCTGCCTGTCCGGGTCGGTTGCGAGCGAGGTCATCTGCAGGATGAAGCTGGTGCCATCGTACTCATTATGTTTGGCTGCAATGAAAGCGTTATTAAGTTCGCACAGCTGCCCGACTATGTATAAACCCAGTCCCGAACCTTCGTGACTGGTCGTATAAAATGGTTCGAAAATCTGGTCGATGATATCGCTGTCTATACCTGGTCCCTGGTCGGCGATCTCGATACACAATGGATAAGCCAGCGAGGCGAAAGCTCGAATGATAATCGGCTTATCCTTATCTCCGTGAACGCAGGCGTTAGTGCAAAGGTTGGTCAGAATTTGCGTCAGGTGACCGGCATCGAATTGCATGCCTGGATTCTCCGTTTCAATTTCAAGGGTGAAGGATTCAGGTTTGGCTAGCCCCGATTGACAAAAGTCATCGATAAATCCCGGCAACCAGGTGCTCAAATCGATCCATTCTTTCAGCGTGGAGCCGCCACGCGAGATTTCCAGGACATCCTCGATAATATTATTGATGCGCAACGTATGCAGGTTGATGATTTCGATCATGCGTTGATCTGCCTCGCCGAATTCTTCATTCTCATTGAGCAACTCGGCCGCGTAAGAAATGGCCCCCAACGGGTTCCTGATTTCATGCGCAATACTCGCCGTCAAATGACCAAGAGAAGCCAGCTTAGCCTGCTGCATACTATCGCGGATCGACGACACGTCGTTTAAAAATATCATCGTATTTGGCTGGCCCTCACTTTGCAGTTCGCGAAAACTGATCTGGATATTGTCAATGCCCATATCGGCAAGCGGGATTGTTGATTCCTCGCTTGAAATATTTCGCCAGGATTCAAGTGCTGATAGTAGCTTGGGACAGTCTTTTTGCAGCGAAAAAGATTTGTTATTAGCAATGTGTAACATGTCCAGTGCGGCCTGGTTGATATTACGAATCTGATCACTGCGGTTAAGCACGATAACTCCGGCCTGCAGATTTTCAATGACTTCCTGGTTCAGGGCCGATAGCAGCGCGACGTCGCGTTCGCGTTGCTGAATCAACTTCTCGCTACTGTGTACCCGCATCATTAGTTTATGCGTAACAATAGCGGTCGCAATCAGACTTGCGCCGAGAATGCCAACCTGGGTAGACGTGCCGGTATAACCCGGGATATTGATTACCGAGTAAACATGCTCGGCGAGCAATCCGATCGAGGCCAGTGATGCGAACAGGATTGCCAGTGCCTGCTCGGTGAGTAAACCGGTTATCGCGACTGAAATGATCAATAACATGCCGAGGCCACTGGAGATCCCGCCGCAGGCATGCATCAACAGTATAATGATTATAGTGTCACTGTAGACTTGCAGCGATACCTGGCTCTGAAAGCCGCGCCTTTCGATCCAGGCCGCCACTACCCACACCATGGCTAGTACGAGGAAAGCAAAACTGGTCCAGGAGTAGAGCGTCAGGTCGACGATAGTCAGTAATGGCGAAGGACTGACAAAACTCTGGCCGAAAAATATTGCTGACAGCCCTAGACGGTATACGTTTAACAGACGAACCGAGGTCCAGTTCGTGGTACGGGGTTTGTATCCGCTATCGCGCAGATTACTGCTGGTCAAGGTCAGCATGTTCCTGGCAGCAATAAGACTCGTCTTTGAGTGAAACGATGGCTGACTCGGGTACGTGGACTCCGCAATATTTGCATTGGCGCATATTTTCCGGTCTGGCCGCCTGCAATTGCTCCGCTTCCGGGTCGGTGCTGAACAGTCGTTTCAGCAACCAGAGCAATATCGCGACTACGACTAACAGGATAATCAGGCGGATTATGAACATAGAATCAAAACTGAGATTGTTTTACTGGATAATTGACGGCTAAGTCTATGATTAATCGGGCAAAAGAACAAACCATGGTCTGGTGGAAGTCTTCAGTGTCGTTTATATAGAAGGTTTTCGGGCTTCAGGTTATAAGAATAGACCAGATTCGGCCATTCTGCGCGGGGGAGAATTGCCAATTTTACGGTTACGCTAAATAAAGTTGAAAGGCTACTTGATGAACTGAAAAAACGTCCCTATACTGCCCGCCTTTTATTGTTCTGGGCACTACTGGAGCGCGAATTAATGACAATAGAATTACCCGAAGGTTACAAGCCTTCTCCGAAAGAAGATTACATGTCTCCCCAGCACCTGGAGTATTTCCGCCAGAAGCTGATGGCCTGGCGTACCGAACTGTTGCAGGAGTCCGAAAATACCATTTCACATCTCAAGGAAGAGAACTGGCAGGAACCCGATATCAACGATCGAGCCTCGCTGGAAACCGATGCCGCCCTTGAACTGCGCACTCGCGATCGTTACCGCAAGCTGGTGAACAAGATCGACTCGGCACTATCAAGACTAGCTGATGGCAGCTATGGCTATTGTGACGATACCGGCGAGGAAATAGGGTTGTCCAGGCTCGAGGCGCGGCCCATAGCCACGCTCACCGTCGAGGCGCAGGAAAAACATGAGCGGCTGGAGAAGCAACGTCGCGACGATTGAATAATCCAGCGCAAATCCAGATTTACCCAACGGCCTGTTAATCAGGCCGTTTTTGTTTCATCGTCCTTGTGTGGTACTCGCGCGGTAGGCACAACCCTGGCGGCACCTTCACAATGCTGGTGCTGATCATCGAAGAATATGTGCGGCGAGAACGATTGCAGAATCTTGTGCTTGGGAACGCCACCGAGAAAGAAGGTTTCGTCGATACGAACATTCCACGTGCGCAGTGTCCGAATGACCCTTTCATGAGCCGGACTGTTGCGTGCCGTCACCAGTGCGGTGCGAATCGGGGGATTCACCTGCGTCGAGTTGCTGTCAAGATCGAACTGTAGAAATGACAGTGTTTTCAGCAGTTTGGCAAATGGACCTTCGGGCAGTGGTTTTTCAACATTTATTTTTTCATGTTCGATGAAAGCCTCGAGCCCCTGTTGCTGATAAATCATTTCAGATTCCTTGGAGAACAAAACTGCATCACCGTCGAAGGCGATCCTGATTTGCTGCAGTGGATCTGCCCAATTGTGACTGGGTCCGTCATATATCAGGCCTGCAGCAACATTTGATTCGACCGCAGCCTGGACGTCTTCTTCGGTGGCGGACAAAAAGAGGTCGACTTCAAACGCATTAAGATACTTTGCTACTGGTTCGCCACCGGTGAACGCGGCACGCGTTATGTCGAGATTGTAATTGTCGATGGAATTAGAGATGCGCAGACTGGTGTCAGCCGAGTTGCGTGAAATGATCACCACTTCGGTACGCCGCACACCGGTGTCGATTTGGTTGATACGCAGCATGGCTTCGATCAGGGCGAATCCCGTACCCGGTTTGAGAACGTCGTTTTCATGTTCCAGTTGATAACTACAGTAAGCCTCCAGGCCCTCTTTCTCATATATTTCGTTTTCACGACTGAGATCGAACAGCGCGCGCGAAGATACACCGATTACCAGGTAGTTGCTTAAATCATAAGGCATCAGATCGTCTTCAGTAGAATCTTGGAACCACGCCGCGGATTATAGCTCGCCCGTTTGGCCGCGGGTAAGTGAAAGTCCGCAGACTCGGTAAAGCCATGTTCGATAAACCAGTGCGAGCTGCGGGTAGTCAAGGTATACAATTTTGAGATGCCTGACTTTAATGCTCGATCTTCAGCGATTTGTAACAACTGATTTCCCAGTCCTGTGCGCTGGTAGTCTGCATGCACGGCAAGACAGGCGATTTCGGCAACCATATCCTCGCGGTCGGGTATACAGGCGATACATGCGATGATCATGCCATCCTTTTCGATAACCTGAAAATGTGCGATTTCAAGTTCCATTTGTTCGCGTGATCTAATGACCAGTATTCCGCTCGCTTCCAGTGGTTCGATCAGGCTCAGGATACCGCCGATATCATCGATGCTGGCCGCTCTGCTACCTTCGTAAAATAAATTAGTCACCATGGTCCCGTAGCCGTCACGGGTGAACAGCTCCAGCAGCAAACCGCCATCGATCCGGGGATCGATAAAATGCACCCGCTTGACCTGTGCCTGAATCGCCTGAATCGCCTGGCTTAGCAAATTCCTCATCTCGTCAGGCGTCGCCGAATCCGCCAGCAAGGCTTCGCACTGGCTAGTCGACAGCGTACTGGCTGCTGTCTCTTCCTGCTCAAGCCCTTGTTGGATGTATACGAGTTTGTCGGCCTTGAGTGCCTGGGCGACTTCCCCGGCCAGTTCCTCGGCGGGCAGATTGAAAACCTCGCCGGTGCGTGAGTAGCCCAGGTTCGATAACAGCACGACATGATTAAGCGCCAGCAACTCGTTTATTGTCTGATGTTTGATTGCGCGTACTTTACCTGAGTGTTGCATGTCGACGCCGTCGATTACGCCTAGTGGCATGCCGATTACGAAATTACCGCCAACCAGAGAAATTTCTGAACCGGACATGGGGGTATTCGGTAAACCCATCGATAGATGCGACTCGAGGCAGGTTTTGACTTCATTGATCGCCTGCACCACGAAGGGTAAGGCCAGGCTATCGGTAATTCTGATATTCTGATGAAAACTGACCTCAAGCCTGTTTTTCTGCAGGTGTGAATCGATGCTGCTGCGGCTACCGTGCAGTATTACCAGTTTTATGCCAAGGTGGTTGAGCAGGGCTATGTCATGCACCAGCCCGATAAACTGGTCTGAATAAATCACCTCATCTGAAATCATGATGACAAAGGTTTTTTTACGATGCGCTTTTATGTAAGGCGCAGCGCCCCGAAACCACTGTACATAATCCTGCGTATTGCTCATCTTTGCCGAATTCCGCTAAACTCGGGTAGCACTATATTACATTCGTGGTAGCTAACAAAGGCCACAAAAGGAATTCCCGATCGACAGCGAAAGCCAACCAGTCAGCAGCCATCATCTTCAGCAACAGGAACTGGTTGCTTTTCTCTACAATCGCTTTCGACTGGGGATTTTCATTACCCTGTTCGTATCCACCATAGCCTCGGTGCTGGCCTACGTCGAACTTGCGATACAGGGCCGCGGGCATTGGGTAGCCAGCTGGTTCCTGCTGCTGTGTTCAATCATGTATGTGCGCTGGCGATACTTGCAGAGCTTCCTGCGCATTCGCAATAAAGCCTATTTCCCCTACCAGCAGTGGCATGACCGGTTCCTGGTCGGGGTAGTCGTAACCGGATTGATGCTCGGTTGCGGCGCGGCTTTGCTGATGCCCTATATCACCATCAATGTGCAAATTATCCTGCACTCGCTGTTGTTGACAATGTGTGCCGGTGCGATTGCCTACCTGTCGACTTCGCTGCGCGTTTATATCGCCTACATGGTAACCATCATGCTGCCAGTGACGATCTGGTTATTTCTACAACAGGATTCAGTTACCTATGTGCTCAGTTTCCTTTACATTTTTTTCATGGTAGCCGGTTTCATAAGTGTCAAACGGATGCATGAACTGGTTAATGATGCGCTTTATTATCGCTATGACAACGAAACCCTGATTGAAGACCTGCAACGGCTGCTGCAATCGGTTTCGCAAAGCAACAAGGCACTGGAAAAAATTTCGACCACCGACGAACTCACCGGGGTGTCAAACTATCGTGCCTTTCGCGTCCATCTGGAAGAGGTCTGGCGGGAGTATCGGGGAAATAATGTCCAGCTATCCATGATTAAACTGAACATAGATTACTATCACGAGTTCAATGCGCACTATGGACAGGAAGCAGGGGACAGGCGCCTGCGCGAGGTCGCGCGTATGTTGAGTGAGCAGATTACCGATAAAAGCCAGATGGTCGCACGCTTGCAAGGCGCCGAGTTTGCACTGTTACTGCCCGGGGTCAGCTGCGAAAATGCTCGCCAGATAGCGCTCGATATCATGCAGGCCCTGGCGCAGAAAAAAATTGAACATGCCAGGTCGCGTGCGCAAAATTATCTAAGCATGAGCATTGGGCTTGGCAGCCAGGTTGCCACCGAAGGCTCTAATTCGCGTGAATTGCTCGTCAGAGTCGATACCGCGCTCAAGCTGGCCAAGGAACGCGGTCGCAATCGACTCGAGGTTCTGGAAGGCTAGCAGTCTGTCGGACTCAGGGAAATCTACTACGGCGATTGGAAACTGGCCCATTTATTCGATCTTTTTCGTTGCGTAGTTCCCACTATGCGCCTCTAAAGATCGAATAAATGGACTCGTTTTCCCATTCGCCTCACTACGATTCCCTGAGTTCGACAGACTGCTAGTCTGCCGGCTTGATCAGGGACTCGAGCAGGGCTTTTTGAGCATGCAGGCGATTTTCGGCTTCTTGCCAAACCACCGATTGCTTCGATTCCAGGACCTCGGCGGTAACTTCTTCGCCACGATGTGCGGGCAGGCAATGCATAAACAGTGCATCCTTGTTGGCTCGCCGCATGATGTCCTGGTTGACCTGGTAAGCGCTGAAAGTTTCAACCCGCTGTTGTTGCTCCTGCTCCTGTCCCATGCTTGCCCAGACGTCGGTAACAATCAAATCCGCACCGCTGGCGGCGGCTTCGGCAGAGTCATGCAGGCTGACGCGTTCGCCGCCGCTTTGCAGTAAGTCCGTATCCGGGTCATGTCCCCCGGGGCAGGCGATTTTAAGATTGAAATCAAACCTGATCGCCGCATTGATATATGAGTGGCACATATTATTACCATCTCCAATCCAGGCGACGGTGGCGTCGGCGATGTCACCACGTTGTTCAAACCAGGTTTGCATATCAGCCAGCAATTGACAGGGATGAAGTAAATCACTTAGACCGTTAATCACGGGCACCCTGGAATGTTGCGCCAGGGTTTCAATGCGCTCCTGGCCGAAAGTACGGATCAGAACCCCGTCCACCATGCTTGATATTACGCGCGCACTATCCTCGATAGGCTCACCTCGTCCCAGGTGACTGTCGCGCGGTGACATAAATATTGCGTGTCCGCCTAGTTGATACATTCCCGACTCGAACGAAACACGGGTTCGGGTAGACGATTTTTCGAAAATCATCGCCAGTAGCTTGCCTTGCAGGGGGGTATGCGAAATCCCCTGTTTCAGTTTCTGTTTGACATCGATCGCATGCGCGATCAATTCCTTCAGTTCGTCGCTGGTAAAATCCAGCAGACTCAAAAAATGTCGAGTAGTCATATCTATTCTGTGAAGTCGTTAATGCAGGCGATCAATATACTGGCGATCTCGGCGGTCTGTGCCTCGTTGATAATCAACGGCGGTAGCAGGCGGATAACACGTTCGGCGGTAACATTGATCAGTAATCCCCTGGCCAGGGCCTGGGTCACAAGCGCCTGGCACGGAATTTTCATTTCTACGGCAAGCAGTAACCCGAGATGTCGGATATCAGCAACCTGGCTATTTTCGGCGAGGCCCTCGCGCAGGGCGGAAAACAATTGTTGTCCGCGTTGCGCTGCATTGCCCGCAACTTCATTTGCAATCATGTTTTCGAGCACTGTATGCGCGGCCCTGCAGGCTAATGGATTGCCGCCGAAGGTGGATCCATGGTTGCCAGGCTTGATTACCTCGGCGGCCTTGCCTTTAGTAACACAGGCGCCGACAGGCACACCATTACCGAGCGCCTTGGCAAGGGTCATGACATCGGGCACAACCGCTTCGTGCTGGCAGGCAAACATCTTGCCGCTGCGCGCCATGCCGCTTTGAATTTCATCCAGCATTAGCAACCAGTCGTTGCTATCGCAGATTTTACGCAACGCGGTGAGATAACCCGGGTCAGGTATTACTATGCCGGCTTCGCCCTGTACCGGCTCAACCAGGATTGCGACCACATTTCGATTATTGTCAGCGATTGCTTCGATCGAAGCGATGTCGTTATAGGGTGCGCGTACGAAACCGGAAACCAGGGGTTCAAAACCGGCCTGCACCTTACGACTGCCGGTGGCGCTAAGCGTGGCCATGGTACGACCGTGAAAAGCATTCTGCATGACGACGATTTGTGGATTCTCGATACCTTTCTGATGACCATACAGACGTGCCAGCTTGATCGCGGCTTCGTTGGCTTCGGCGCCTGAATTGGCAAAGAATACCCGGTCCATCTGAGCAGTTGCACATAACAGGTCAGCCAGTTTTTGTTGCCAGGTAATCGAATAGAGGTTCGATGTATGCAGCAGGGTTGACGCCTGTTCCTGGATCGCTGCGGTCAACGGTGGATAGTTATGCCCCAGGCTGGTGACCGATATGCCGCACAGCGCGTCCAGATATTGTTTGCCATCGGTATCGTACAGGTAGCATCCGTCGCCGTGCGTAAAGTTGACGGGCAAAGGTCGATAGGCATTAACGAGATGGTCTGACATCGGCATAGGGCTTGAAAAAAACGCTCAAACATACAGTGATTCGCAGCAATTTCAAGTTATTTGAGCGAAAAAAAAGCCCCGTCGAAACGGGGCTTCAAGTTTAGTTTGTAACCAGCTTAGAACGGGAAGCCACCATGCCCGTATGCAGTCATCGACAACAGCATCGGAATCGACAGTGCCGTATTGGTGCGCGAAGCCATCAAGGCGACAGATTTCGCTTTGGCAATGACATCCGGTTCGTGGGATTTCCCATCCAGGCCGAGGATTTTTTTCTGGTTCGGCCAGATGAAAATCCAGACATTCAGAGCCATGATAGTGCCTAACCAGGCGCCGACGCCGATAACCGCGGCACCCGGCTGGAAAGTAAAAGCAGCCCCCAGGATCCCCATTTTGCCCAGAATCGCGGCGCCCGACAGCCAGGTTGCAACCGCGGCCCAACGGAACCAGAGCAGCGCTGGCGGGGCAACATATTTATTGATCGCTGCGGGTCCGGGGCCACCGCCCTCGACTTCTGCGAGCGCCTTGGCGACACCGGGTACCTGTACGAAGTTAAAGTAGTAAAGTAACCCGATCCAGGCCACACCTGCCAAAACGTGAAACCATACTGTCCATTCGATCGAATTGGTTACGCCATCGGCAAAGATGATCATCACTATTGCGGAGATCACGACGCCGGTGACAATTGTGCCGGTTATTGATTTTAACGGATTCATGGATGACTCCCGGTTATAAATGTTTAGAATACAGGGCTGGGTGTTTATTCTTACCCCTCGCCACACGCGGCGGAGTATAAGGATTTTCGGTATGGGGTGCAATGAAATCTCCGGACCGTAATCAGGTGTGCAATGTAAGGTAAAAGTGAGGTTGTATGTGCGGCTTGTTCGGTGCTTTGAGTTTCAACGATAACCCCGTTAATTCGGAACATGCCCACAGCATGTCGGCCAGGGTTGCACAACGAGGCCCGGATGACAGCGGCGAATTTTTCGACGTCCCGGTTATGCTCGGACACCGGCGGCTGGCGATCATCGATCTGTCGCCCGCAGGACATCAGCCGATGCAGGATAGCAGTCGGCGTTACACTATTGTTTTTAACGGGACTATCTACAATTACCCCGAATTACGCGAAATATTGATTGCACGGGGATTCAAGTTTAACTCGCACAGCGATACCGAGGTAATCATCAATGCTTATGCCTGCTGGGGTGACGCCTGCGTTGCGCGACTGCATGGCATGTTCGCGTTTGCGATCTGGGATTCCAGGTTGCGTAAACTTTTTCTGGCGCGCGACCGTATGGGGATCAAACCGCTCTATTACGCGATATCGGAGCAGGGATTTTACTTCGCATCGAACCCACAGGCATTGCTTGCTACCGGCCTGTTCGCGACCGATATTGATCCCGTTGGCCTGCATCATCAGTTGAGTTTGCATGCGGTGATTCCAGCGCCACGTACTCTCATCCGGTCGATCAAAAAATGTCGCCCCGCCTACCATATGACGGTAACGCCTGATGGTAAATGCGAAGACTCGCGTTACTGGTCGCTGCTGGCGAAGCGCCCAGCAGAGCCGATGTCTGCACAGCAATGGAACGAGGCTATTCATGACTCGCTGATGCAGGCAGTGAAAAAACGACTCACCATTGCCGACGTTCCGGTCGGCGTGCTGCTTTCGGGCGGGCTCGATTCGAGTTTGCTGGTCGCCTTGCTGGCGGAGGCGGGACAAAATGATATTCGAACCTTCAGTATTGGTTTCGAAGACCAGCCGGAAGAGC
>Ga0316187_10003105_pt1 | contig 14462 bp, 18 predicted proteins | sample CroRivburrow1_MG_FD_204927 | JGI IMG/M metagenome (GOLD analysis project Ga0316187, IMG submission 204927) | Coastal sediment microbial communities from Maine, United States - Cross River worm burrow 1 | ecosystem: Environmental > Aquatic > Marine > Coastal > Sediment | place: USA: Maine... | reverse complement strand
CGCTCACCCGGGGCCAAGGTATCGACCGCGAAACGCTGCATCGTTTTGTGAATCAACTGGACTTGCCGGAATCGGCGCGCCAAGCGCTGCTGGCCCTGTCGCCGCGCAGCTATACCGGCAACGCTGAACAGCAGACCAAATCGTTGTGCGCTCCAAAGCGCTGATCCGATCGTGACGACGCCGTCCGGGACGTCGATCCACCTGGGCGGCTATTCGATCGATCGATTTCTTGCCCAAGTCTGGCAACAAAAGCCCTTGTTCATGGAGGGCGCCCTGGGGAATTGGGCTGTGCCCATCGACGCGGATCAACTCGCCGGACTGGCCTGTGAGTCGGAGGTAGAATCCCGCCTGGTAAGCGGACCCTATCCGGACGGCGATTGGAGGCTATGCCACGGACCGTTTGCGGAATCGGACTTCGCGGATCCGCCGGCGGCACCCTGGACGCTGCTGGTCCAGGATGTGGACAAGCTGATTCCTGACTTCGATCCACTGATCCAGCGCTTCCGGTTTCTCCCCGACTGGCGTTTTGACGACATCATGATCAGCTATGCGGTCACCGGTGGCTCGGTGGGGGCGCATTGGGACGATTACGATGTGTTTCTGATCCAGGCGGCGGGTCGCCGCCAGTGGCATATCGACACAACAGATCCACGCTGCGCCGAAGTGATACCCGATCTGGCGCTCAAAATACTGAAGAACTTCACAGCGCAACAGAGCTGGATACTGGAACCGGGGGACGCCCTGTACCTGCCACCGGGTGTGGCTCACCATGGCGTCGCGCTTGATGATGCGTGTATGACGCTTTCAGTCGGTTTCAGGTCGCCGAGCTGGGCTGAGCTCATGAGTGGGTTCGGCGACGCCCTGCTGGAAATGCCGATCGGTGAGACCCGTTACGCCGACCCGGGCATTGGTCCTACGCCGCACCCTGGAACGCTGTCTTTGGACGTACGGCAAAGCATCCGTTCCCAGCTCAGTGATCTGTTGCTCAGACATCCCGATGCCTTTGACCAATGGCTGGGGCGCTACTTGACCGAGCCGAAAATCAACCTGCTCCCCCATGGCTGCGAACATGGGGTCCCGTGGCGGGGCGCACGCGGGCATTTTCGCCGCAACCCGTCCAGCCGCATTGTATTTGCCGCGAGCCATGACGGGACAAGCGGCTGGCTGTTCGCCGACGGCGAGCAGCACACTTTGAACAATGCCCAGTTGAACGGCGCTGAGTTCCTGGCGGATCACCGTGTGTTTCGGTTTCATGATCTCCCAGGGAAGTCAGATAGGGTGGCGCTGGCCGGTTTGGTGGACGCGCTGCTCGAGTCCGGTTCGTTGGAGTGGATTGATGGCGGTGAATAAACTTGAAGTGGTGCCCTGGACCGTAGCGGCGAATGAGCTCACTCACATACGCCACCAGGTGTTTGTGGTGGAGCAGAACGTACCTGTGGAGTTGGAAATCGACGGACTGGATCCGTCCAGCACCCATGTGTTGGTCCGCGCTCAGACCGGTGTTGCAATCGGAACGGCGCGACTGCTGCCCGATGGACACATCGGCCGCGTGGCGGTACTGGGGCCGTGGCGAGGTCAGGGTTTGGGGCAGGCCATGATGCAAACCTTGATCGAGTTTGCCCGCGACCGGGGCGACGCGCACGTGCTGCTGAACGCGCAGGCATCGGCTCTCGGCTTTTACAGACGGCTTGGTTTCAAACCGCAGGGGGTGGAGTTCATGGAGGCAGGCATTCCCCACCAGTGTATGTGCATGACGCTCCAAACAGCCGATCCAGGCTGAACACACACCGGTATCATTCCGAGATGTGGGTAACGGGCGATGAAGCACAATTGGGCACGGCTTCGCCAGAGAAATTTCAGGCCTTCAAGCGCCCATGATTCATTTGTAACCACTGTAGGGCGATGATCGGAGGCGCCGAGGAGACGGTCCCTCTCAGCACGCGCTCAAGTGCCGCTTCGCGGCTCAGTACAAACGCCCGAATATCCTCGCCTTCCTCAGACAAACCGTAAATGCCGGCGGCGTCGCTGGCATCCACCAGCGCGCAATACAGGCTCACATGCTCGGACAGGCCGCCTGGGCTGCTGAGATAGCGACAGATCGGTATCAGATCCAGCAGGTCGCAGCCCGCCTCCTCCCGAAGTTCCCGAACCGCCACGGCTTCGGGCGTCTCGCCGGATTCCACGATACCCGCCACGATCTCCACCAGCCAGGGGGTCTCAACTTGCCCCAGTGCTCCAACCCGAAACTGCTCAATCAGCACCACCGAGTCCGACGCCGGGTCGTAGGGCAGCACAGCAACCACCGGTTCCCGGGTCATGAGTTCCCGAACGATCGGCTGCCCCATGCCACCCTGGTAGAGTTCGTGCTCCAGCTCGAGCCGATCCATCTGGAAAAATCCATCGTGGCAACGTACGCGTCCCCGGACGCGATAACGATACTGCATGGTCAATTCAACCTCAGCAAAGCGAAGGGCTGGTCAACTTGCGCCGCCTACGAAACAAGCCTGAATCCGTAACCCGAATGTCCATACCCATAAACACGATAAACGCATCAGCACTCGAAAACGCACCTGGATGACAGGTCGCAACCATGGCCCGGACCGTCAGCGGACCAATCCCGGGGATCGTCTCACGGGTCCGCAGCGTCTCTAGTAGAGCCTCTGACTTATTCTGGACGAAGCAGATTGGAGGGTGAAATGTGCAGATTCAAAGGGCGGATCGCGGGTAATAGTTGTTCTATTGCGAAGATTTGCAACGATGAAGCTGTGCATTTCAGTCCCAAGATGCTCGTTCACGAATAGACCAGATGGTATGGACTCCCTAAGTGTAAACGTATGAATTGGCATCCCATTTGCTTTTTTAAGAACCGGGCGCAGCGCTCATACCCCCTCCTCCGTGAGGCTGCCCCAGTGTGTTCGACCCCTGCAGGGGCGCTCTCTTCGGAGGCGCCCCTTTTCTATTGAGGCAAATCCGACGCGTCGGACAACGGCCTATTCCCGCATCAGTTTCTCGTACAGATTGACCAGCATGGCGGCGGTCGCGCCCCAGATGTAGTGATCGAGATACGGCAGAACATAGAACTGCCGACGCTGTCCGCGCACTTCCCGATGGTGCCGCTCATGATTGACGGGATCCAGCACGAAGCTCAGGGGCACTTCAAACACCCGTGCCACCTCAAAGGAGTCCAGTTCGAGCTCAAACCCAGGGCGCACAAACCCAACGACTGGGATCACCCGGAACCCGGTGACGGTCTGATAGGGATCCAGATAGCCTGCCACCTCCACCAACTCGGACGCCAGACCGATCTCTTCCTCGGTTTCGCGCAACGCCGTGCGAATCGGGCTCGCGTCCCGCTGCTCGACACGGCCACCGGGAAAGCTGACCTGCCCGGGGTGATGATGCAGGTGATCGGTACGCTGAGTCAGAAGCACGGTGGTGCCGTGACGATGTTGCACCAACGGCACCAGAACCGCGGCTGGTTTTGGATTCGAAGTGTCATCGTGCCAACCGCCAAGGCGAAAGTCCCCGTTCAATACGCCTGCGGCGGGATCGGACAGGAGTCTGCTGAGAATGTACTCTTTGGTGAGGGTTGGAGGATCAGCCATGCGGTCTATTGGGAGGCTGGCCAAACAGCCTGAAGTAGTTCTCAGTCGTCTGCTCTGCCAGCTGATCGAAAGGCACTTCCCTAACCCGTGCCACGCACTCGGCCACCAGCCGGACTCTAGCCGGATGATTGGGCTTGCCCCGCTTCGGCACGGGCGACAGATAGGGTGAATCTGTCTCGACCAATAAACGATCCGACGGCACCTTGCGAGCCACCTCTCGCAGGGTCTCGGCGCTGCCGAAGGTAACGATGCCTGAGAACGATATGTAAAAGCCCAGATCAAGCGCCGATCGCGCCATGTCCCAGGTTTCGGTGAAGCAGTGCAACACCCCACCCACCGCATCGGCACCTTCATCCCGAAGTATACTTATGGTATCCCGCTGGGCGTCTCGGGTATGCACGATGAGCGGTTTACCACACATTCGGGCGGCGGCGATGTGGTTTCTAAAAGCGTGCTGCTGGGCCTGCTCAAAACCGGCGCCGTAATGATAATCCAGGCCGGTTTCGCCAAGCGCCACGACTTTGGGATGAGTCGAGCGGACCACCAGGTCCTCGGGCTCAGGGATTGCAGTGTCGGCGTCACAGGGATGCACGCCGACGGAACACCAGACGTCGTCTATCGACTCGATCTGATCAACCATGGTCTGCCAATCATCCAGATTGACCGAAACGGATAAGAAGTGGCCCACGTCCGCCGCTCGAGCGGTGGCCAACGCTTTGTCCAACTCACCGTCGAATTCGTCCAGATTGAGACGGTCGAGGTGACAATGGGAATCCACCAGCACCGTATAAAATCACATGGTGTGAGTAGGCTGATCTGCCTGGGCGTACCCTGCCAGATGCGTCTCGATCTTTTTATGTACTTCAATCCCTTCGGCGCCCTCGAAGCGAATGCCAATACCGGCAGGGCGCCCCCCTAACGCACCCTTTGGTGTAATCCACACCACACGCCCGGTAACCGGCAGACGCTGAGGCTCCTCCATAAGGGTGAGCAGCAGAAACACCTCGTCTCCGATTTCATACTCTTTGTCGGTGGGAATGAACAGGCCACCTTGAGCCAAAAAAGGCATGTACGCCTTGTGTAACGCGGTCTTGTCCCGAATCGACAGGGACATGACGCCTTGGCGTGGAGACTTACTGGACATCAATCCCTCCCGATCGGCTTTGGCGGTCCACGCACAGGGTGGCGCAGCCAAAAAACTCACTCATGCAAACACATCCCGCCCGTTCCTTTCATCGAACAACGTCGCGAGGCGAAGCAAAGCCCGCTCCAACATCAATCGCTTGACCAACGCAGTATCGCACAGCTCAAGGGATTGTTGAGCCGATCTGTAGCAGTTGCTCAGTCGAGCTGCGTTCACTTTATTGGCAAGGGCATGCAACTGCTCATGACGGTCCAAATGATAAAGCGGCAACGACCCCGGCGACAGCTTGAGACGCATGAGATCCACGTAACATCCGCACAACACCGAGAATACCAGCTCAGGGTCCTTCTTTTCCCAATCTACCGCCACCGACAACGGGTCGGATCGGCCATGGGCAACCTCCATGATGCCATCGACCAGATCTGCCCGCTCAGCCCGCGCATCAGGCCTCAGCAGCCCAAGGGCGGTGAGTGGGGAACCGCCACCCTGACTGAGCGCCAACGCTGCCACCCCCTCGTCAACCGCAGCCGTATCCTGCAACCAAGCCTGGGCAAGATGACGGTCCGGTGTCCAAAAGCGGATGCTTTGGCAACGACTGCGCAGGGTGGCGGGCAGACGGATGGGCGCATCAGTTATCAGTACGATCAATGAGCCCGGGGCCGGTTCTTCCAAGGTCTTGAGCAGTGCGTTTGCCGCCTGCGCATTAAGCCGGTCCGCCGACGGCAACAACGCGATCTTTAAACCCTGATACTGACTCGTCAGATCCAGAAACTCGATCAGGGCGCGGATCTGTTCCACCCGAACAGCCATACGACCGCTTTCAACCGCGATCTCACGTAAGTCCGGGTGTGAGCCCGCCATAAATTGACGGCAGCCTCTGCATTCGGTACACGGCAGTCCGTCGGACCCGCGCCGCTCGCACAGTTCGGATTGAATCAACAGCGCGCCAAAGCGCTGCTTGCCCAGTCCTGCCCGGCCCTGCAGCAACAGCGCATGAGGCGATCTGCCTTGTCGTCGGGCCTCCGCAAAACCAGACCATTGGGATCGATGCCAGGGCAGCAGCTCAGCCATGGGCGCTAAGGAAGGTCTGAACAATTGCTGCGATCACGCCGGCGTCTTTGCGCTCCCTCGTACAAGGCGCACCGAGCGAAGTTGGCCCAAGGCAAATACGTGAGCTGCCAATGAGCGAGGTGCAACGCGGTACGAAGGGGCGCAAAGGCCCGGCCCCGCTGGGGTTTCGCCCACAAGGGCACATCTACCGCGTTTCCCGGCTTGGCCATAGAATGACTATGGCGCTGCGCCGGGAGCCTCGCATCTGCGCCCTCGTGGACCGAAAAGTGATTCGTATCAATTGTTCAGACCTTCCCTAAGGAGGGACGCTTCGATTTTCTCGCGCATCCGTGTCTGGATTTGCTCAACGGATTGCCGCGCATCGATGACCACGTACCGCTCTGGATCCGCTGCTGCACGTATCAAGTAACTCTGCCTGACGCGTTCGAAAAACGCGCGATCCTCAAGCTCGAAACGATCGGGTTGGCTACGCCGAGCCGCACGATCCATACCCTCCTCCACCGGAATGTCCAACACCACACACAGATCCGGCCGCAATGATCCCTGCACCCACTGTTCGATTGCGCCGATCCGGCCTTGGCCAATTCCCCGTCCAGCCCCTTGGTAGGCGTAAGTCGCATCGGTGAAACGGTCGCACAATACCCAGTGACCGGCATTCAGCGCTGGCGCAATGACCTTTTCCAAATGTTCCGCGCGGGCGGCAAACACCAGTAGCAACTCGGCATCCGCGGACATGGGTTGGCCGCGGTGACTCAGCAACAGCTCGCGCACTTCTTCACCGAGCGCACTGCCACCGGGCTCACGGGTGACGACGACGGTGTCATGACGCGATCGCAACCATTCAGCCAGTAGTGGCAATTGGGTGCTCTTGCCTGCGCCTTCACCGCCCTCAAGGGTAATGAAACGCCCTCTCATTGCTTAAGTTGATGGGTACGCACAGCTTGATTGTGCGCCTTCAGCGTATCCGAGAACTGGTGGGTACCGTCACCACGAGAAACAAAGTATAGACTCTTACCGGGCGCAGGATGGAGCGCGGCGTGAATCGCCTCACGACCGGGTAGGGCGATGGGTGTCGGCGGCAATCCACCGCGCGTATAGGTGTTGTAGGGGGTATCTCGGCGCAGGTCACTGCGGCGGATGTTGCCGTCGAAGCTCGGGCCGATGCCATAGATTACCGTCGGATCGGTCTGCAGCCGCATCCCTTTCTGCAATCGCCGGGTGAATACACCCGCGATCTCCGGTCGTTCGAAGGCGGCGCCGGTTTCCTTCTCGATGATTGAGGCCAGGATCAGAGCCTGGTAAGGCGTTTCCAACGGGATGTCCTGGGCACGACCCGCCCACTCCTGCTCCAGAACCCGCTCCATGGTGGCGTAGGCTCGGGCAAGAAAATCCAGGTCGCTCATGCCCCTTGGGAAATGATAGGTGTCGGGAAAAAAGCGCCCCTCCGGATGCTCATCTGGTCGCCCTAACGCGGACATGATCTCCGCTGGCGTCAGGTCTCCAAGTGTCTGCTCGAGCACGGGGGACGCATGCACTGCGATCAGCAACTCAGCGAAACTCCAGCCCTCGACAATGGTCAGGGTGTGCTGGACGACTTGACCTTCAACCAGCAGAGTCAGCAGCGCCTGGGGCGTAGTGCCCGGCGGGATCTGGTACTCGCCCGCATGTATCCGATGCGCCTGCTGCCCAAGACGCGCCAATCCAATCAGGTATTCAGGGGGGCGGTCAATCCAGCCCGCATCACTGACGGTCTGGGCAACACCACGCAAAGCCTGTCCGCGCTCCACCGTGAGCGAGCGATCGTCGCCGAGTGTCATGGGCCGTTGAGAGAACTGAGTGACATCCCAGTACAAGCCGTACGCCGCGCCGCCGGCCAGCAGAATCAACAACACGGCCAGAGTGATGAATCGCTTGAGCACCCGCCGCTACACCCGCTTCCGCACGCCTGGCCCCAACCCCGCCCGCAGCGCGCCCCGGGTACCGGGGTGCGCCGATGCGTTGGGTCAAACCCGGCGCAGCACCAGTGACCCGTTGGTTCCGCCGAAGCCGAAGGAATTCGTCAAGACGATGTCCATCTTACGTTCCTGAGCGGTGTGGGGTACGTAGTTGAGATCGCACCCTTCATCCGGGTCGTCCAGATTGATGGTGGGTGGCGCAACTTGATCCCGCAGCGCAAGCAGGCTGAATACAGCCTCGATGCCGCCAGCGGCCCCAAGTGTGTGACCGGTCATCGACTTGGTCGAGCTCATCGCCAAGTCGCGGGCATGGTCGCCGAACGCCGCCTTAACCGCGTTGGATTCCGCCAAATCCCCCGCCGGAGTGGAGGTGCCGTGGGCATTGATGTAGTCGATCTGGTCCGGGTTGACCTTCGCATCGCGCATCGCCATTTCCATGCACCGCCGAGCCCCTTCCCCACCCGGTGCAGGCAGTGTCATATGGTAGGCGTCGCTGTTGATGCCAAAGCCGACCACCTCCGCATAAATCGGAGCGCCGCGGGATTTCGCGAGTTGGTACTCTTCCAGAACCACCACCCCTGCCCCATCACTCAGCACGAACCCGTCGCGTGCCTTATCCCAGGGCCTGCTGGCGAGTTCCGGCGCATCGTTTCGGGTGGACAGCGCACGTGCGGATGCGAAACCGCCAATTCCGGTCGGTGTGGAAGCCATCTCGGCTCCACCGGCGATCATCACATCGACTTCGTCATAAGAGATCATGCGCGCTGCGTACCCGATGCTGTGGGTACCCGTGGCACAGGCTGTCACCAGAGCCAGATTGGGCCCTTTGATTCCATATTGTATGGAGAGGTTTCCCGACACCATATTGATGATGCTTCGGGGAACGAAAAACGGCGAAATTTTGCGGGCGCCGCCCTTCAAATATGAACCGTAGCCTTCCTCAATCCCAGGCAGCCCACCAATACCGGAACCGACCGAGATGCCAATTCGCTCCGCGTTGTCGTCGTTCACTTCGAGCCCGGCATCCTGGATCGCCTGCACCGCGGCCGCAATGCCGTAGTGGATAAACGCATCCATTTTCCGCGCTTCCTTGCGCGGGATGTAGTCGGTGACCTCGAAGTCCCGAATCGCACCGCAGAATCGTACCGGCATGTCGGAGGCGTCGAAGTGGGTGATCGGCGTAATGCCGCTCTTACCAGCCACAATATTCGCCCAGCCAGACTCGACCGAGTTCCCCACCGGCGAGATCATCCCCAGACCGGTCACCACCACGCGCCTTTTCGTCAAGGGAACTGCCTCCTAAATCTCAGATGCCAAAACGACCATCGTCTTACCGCACCCAAGCTGGCACTGTCCGAGCCGCAACCGGTTCACATGTCGCGACCCGGGCTCAGAACCGGAAATGTGCGTCTTCGTCCGATCAAACTTTGACGTGTGCCTGCACGTAGTCAATGGCCTGCTGCACCGTGGTGATTTTTTCAGCCTCTTCATCTGGAATCTCACACTCGAACTCCTCTTCGAGCGCCATCACCAGTTCCACTGTGTCCAGCGAGTCCGCACCCAGATCGTCGACAAAGGATGCATCGGTACGCGCGTCCTCTTCAGCCACGCCAAGTTGCTCAACAATGATCTTCTTGACGCGTTCTTCGATGCTGCTCATTTTTTCGAATTCCTCCCAAAGAATCGGGGCAGCGGCGCTGCCGCGGGTATTGTATGTAAAAGCCGACCACCAATCCAGAAAGCAAAACCTTATCGTACAAACTCAATCAGTACATATGAATCAATGTATTGCACTCACGAATTCATGCTCATCCCACCGTTCACATCCAGGGTGGTGCCAGTTATGTAAGCCCCTGCCTCAGATGCCAGGAAAGCCACGGCATTGGCCACATCCTGCGTCGTACCCAGGCGCCCCAAGGGAATTTGACCGATGAGCGCGTCCCGTTGCCCATCAGGCAGTGCCCGGGTCATGTCGGTGTCGATAAAGCCCGGGGCCACCATGTTCACAGTGATTCCCCGACTCCCAACCTCGCGCGCCAGAGACCGCGTGAAGCCGCCCATACCGGCTTTTGCCGCTGCATAATTGCACTGACCGGCGTTGCCGGTCGCCGCCACCACGGAACCGATATTGATGATGCGGCCTCGCCGTGCCTTCATCATGCCACGCAACACGGCCTTGCTGACCCGGTAGACCGATTTCAGGTTGGTCTCGAGAATGACATCCCAGTCATCCTCATCCATGCGCATGAGCAGCGTATCCCGGGTAACACCGGCATTGTTGACCAGAATAGTCGGCGCCGTGAAATCATCGGTCACCTGTTTGATCAATGCTGCCACCGACTGCGGCGCGGTGACATCCAGCACTCTGCCGGTACTGGCGCCTGGCAGGGCCTCGGAAATGGCGGCCGCACCCTGGTCGGTGGTGGCGGTTCCGATCACGGTAGCGCCCAACCGGGACAGTTCCATGGCGATTGCACGACCAATCCCCCTGCTTGCGCCGGTCACCAAAGCCGTCTCTTCGTTTAGCATCACGCCCGCCGTATCCCCATGGGTAATGACCAAAACAACCGTATGAAATCAGAAACGAACCAGGGAGGCACCCCAGGTAAAACCCCCACCGAACGCCTCCAGGAGCACCAGATTACCGGGCTGGATACGAGCGTCCCGCACCGCTTCATCCAGCGCCAGTGGCACTGAAGCGGCCGACGTATTGCCGTGCCGTTCGACCGTCATCACAACTTTGCTGCTGGGCAACCCGAGCTTGCGGGCGGTGGCGGTCAGGATTCGAGTGTTTGCCTGATGTGGTACCAACCAGTCCACGTCGGCCCGGGTAAGGTCGCACTCCGACAGCGCCTCGTCCACAATCTTGCTCAGATTGTTGACCGCCCATTTGAACACTTCGTGCCCTCGCATTTCGACGAAAGGCCTTTGATCCTTGGCTTCACGTTGGTCCTCCGATACACCCGCCGGGACCCAGAGGAGTTTCCGGTAGCGCCCGTCGGCACGTAATCGACTGTGGAGTATCCCCGGCGTGTCGGACGCTTCGAGAACCACCGCGCCTGCACCATCGCCGAACAGGATGCAGGTGCCACGATCGGTCCAGTCGATGATGCGGGTGAAGGTTTCGGCACCCACCACTAGAGCGGTTTTCGCGCCACCCGTTCGAATGTACCGGTCTGCTATATCCAGCGCGTAGATAAATCCTGTACATACCGCCTGGATATCGAAGGCTGGATAACCGACTCCGCCAAGGCGCTCCTGCAGTTTAGTGGCGGTACTGGGAAAAATATGATCGGGGGTGGTTGTCGCCACAATCAACAAGTCGATCTGACGTCCGCTCAGCCCAGCGGCATCCAATGCCTTGCGTGCAGCGGCCTCGGCCAGGTCGCAGGTCGTTTGCTCCGGTGCCGCACGGCGACGCTCCCGGATGCCCGTTCGTTCCAGAATCCACTGGTCGGTGGTGTCCACCATACGTTCCAGGTCTGCGTTGGTGATCACCTGGTCTGGAAGATACCCCCCAGTGCCAATGATGCGCGAGTACATCAAGACACATGTTCCTCGGGCAGCGTGAGGGCGCCCACGCGGGCGCGAATCAGATCCGGCACACCCTTACGCGCCTCGATCATGGCAATTTCGATGGCATGCCCGAATGCGAACGCGTCAGCGTTACCATGGCTCTTGACCACAATTCCGGACAGTCCCAGCAGGCTGGCGCCATTGTACCGCCGCGGATCAATCCGGCGGCCCAGTCCCTTTATTACCGGCAGCGCAATCAGCCCCGCAAGGCGGCTGAGTGCGCTGCGCTTGAACTCTTCACGGATGAATTGAATGATCATCTTGGCAACGCCTTCGCTGCTCTTGAGCGCGACGTTGCCCACGAAGCCATCGCATACCACTACATCATAATCACCCGTATAGATGCTGTCCCCCTCCGCGTACCCCACGTAGTTCAAGGTGCTCGCGCTCAGCAGCGCTGCAGCCTGCTTGACCTGTTCATTGCCCTTGATCTCTTCCTCGCCCACATTCAGAAGCGCCACCCTGGGACTGGCGATGTCGTCCACAGCGCTGACAAGCTCCGACCCCATGACGGCGAACTGCAACAGATGAAGCGCTTTGCTGTCCAGGTTCGCGCCGAGATCTAACATATGGGTATGGCCGCGCAGCGAGGGAATGGTGGTGCAGATCGCCGGCCGATCAATGCCTGGGAGCGTTTTCAGGACGAAGCGCGCCGTCGCCAGAAGCGCGCCAGTATTTCCGGCGCTGACACAGGCGTCGACGCGCCCCTCCTTTACCAGGTTGATGGCCACCCGCATGGAGGAATCCTTTTTCGTGCGCAGAGCCACGGCGGGAGACTCATTCATGCCAATGACCTGCTCGGCGTGATGCACTTCGATTCGCGCGTGAGCCGACCTGCTGCCGCCAAGCGCCCGCCCGAGCTCGTTTTCCCGGCCCACCAGTATGAGGTTCAGATCAGCGTGAGTCCGAATGGCTTCCAATGCCGCCGGCACTACGACGGTGGGCCCGAAATCCCCACCCATAGCATCCAACGCAAGAGTGACCTCACGACTCACGAGGGGCAAACCGCTTGCGCGTCCAACTCGCCATTGCAGCCGGTCGCAATCACCATTCCCAGTCCGCCGTTGCCTGAACAATCCAAGGCTGATTCAAGCCGGCGCGCGATCGCGTGCTCCAGTGGCATGCAGGGTCCCATCACACGAGCTCGTACTTCTTTTGCCGGTTCCGCTGTTCGCGTTCGGGCTCAGTCCTCGTCCTGCGTAGCGATAACCTTTCGGCCCCGGTAAAACCCATCCGGTGAGATATGATGGCGCAGGTGGGTCTCGCCGGTCGTGGGCTCAACCGACAGGGCTGGGCCGGATAAGGCATCGTGAGAACGTCTCATATCCCTTTTCGAACGCGTCTTCCGATTTTTTTGGACAGCCATGGTACAGCTACTCCTTGGATTTACCGTTGTTTCTCGCCAAAATTTCTGCCAGGTCCGCAAACGGGCGCTGACGCGAAGTGTCTCTCGAATCGGAGTCGTCCCGCCCCGCAAGCTGACCTGCGCACCCCCCGTCTTGGTGGTGCGCCACAAGGGGCAATCCCAGGATCAACTCATCCTCCACAATATCGCTCACCTTCACGCGACCCTGTAGCGACACCATCAAGGGCTCGCAATCGGCCGGCAATGTCTTCGCCTCATCGGTGCATGTGACCGGCACCAAATCGAAATTCACTTCCAATTCCAACTCAAGCGGCTGCAGACACCGTTGGCAGGTCAATCGAATCCGCGCGCTGGCCAGACCCGTGAGGCATGCCCTATCCTCAGCATCCGTTTCCCCACACAGATCGAATGTCGCCGCGCCGCCGTCATCCAATAGTAGCGATGCGAGGCGAGGCATGGCTGCCATCGCCACCGACCCCCGCAGGCGTCCTTGGGTACGTGCAAGCATCCACGGATCAAAGGTTTCGGGGGGGCCTCCTGACATAGGCGCGCAATCTTAGCCGCGCGGTCGGGCCCTGTCAAAGCGAGGTTGCAGAGGCATTAATATACTGAATCACAATGCGTTTTAGCCCCAACAGACTGGCACTTGCCAAACCAGATACGACACGGGAACCATTGAGCGCACCCGCCCACTGGCAATATTGTGCGCAGTTCAAGCGACACCTCGGTGTATTCACATGAACCAAAGGCCCCATCCTGAGCATCCCAGGCGACTGGTGCTGGCATCGAGCTCGCCCTACCGCCGGGCGCTGCTCGATCGACTCGGCTTGAGTTACGAAGTGGTGCCCCCCAGGTGCGACGAGACCAGATTGCCCAAGGAGTCAGCGGCCTCGTGTGCCCTGCGTCTCGCCCGGATGAAGGCCGCGGCCGTGGCCGATGCCCATCCCGATGCCTTGATCATAGGTTCCGACCAGTTGGCGGAATCCAATGGCGAAATTCTTGGAAAACCCGGCGACGAAGCCACCGCAGTGAAACAGCTTTGCCAAATGGCGGGCACTGTCGTGACCTTCCACACCGGCCTATGCGTGCTGGATGCCGCCACCGGCAGCCACCAGGCAGAGGTTGTGCCCTATACGGTCAAGATGCGGGTCCTGCCCCAAGATGCGATTCTGCGTTATGTACAGAAAGAGCGCCCGTTCGACTGCGCGGGCAGCTTCAAGGCCGAAGGACTGGGGATTGCCCTGTTTCAATGGATGCGGGGCGATGACCCCACGGCCCTGATCGGCCTGCCCCTGATCGCACTCATTCGAATGCTAGAGCGCACCGGGGCGTGCGTGCCCTGAAAGCCCTAAGAGCCCCTGATCTCATCGTGAACGGGTATCCTGAGCATCAAATGCACAGATTGATCGTTGCAACTAAACAGCTATTGGACGCGATCTGCGCCTCCAATCTGCTTCGTCCAGAGCAAACCGGAGACTCCCCAGAGACAGCCAATGTCGTTCCAACTCAAGGCAGGACCTGGGTGCTCCAGCCGAGACGCTGGAGCGCGCTGGACAACGCGACGCCAAGCTGCTCCGACAACCGGGACAACACATCCTCGCTGGGCGTAAAATCGACCAGCGTCTCCACCCCGATTTGCTCTCGGGCCAGATCCCGAATGTCACTGATACCGTCGATCAGTCCCAGCGCCTGGGCCTCGTCTCCGGTCCAAAACAAGCCGCTGAATATCTCGCTGGAATCCGGGT
>Ga0316187_10003101_pt1 | contig 14469 bp, 11 predicted proteins | sample CroRivburrow1_MG_FD_204927 | JGI IMG/M metagenome (GOLD analysis project Ga0316187, IMG submission 204927) | Coastal sediment microbial communities from Maine, United States - Cross River worm burrow 1 | ecosystem: Environmental > Aquatic > Marine > Coastal > Sediment | place: USA: Maine... | reverse complement strand
CCATGATTGCCCGGTCTATCTCCGGCACGCCGATGCTCTGTGGGACGAGGGGATCTCCTCGCTTGCGCCGTACCGGCGGATCTGGTGGGGGCGAGTGGATCCGTTCGATGCTCGGGAGATGCCGGACACCGTGGTGTCTGGTGGACGGAGATTCGAAGTCATTCCGACGCCGGGCCATGCCCGTACCCAGGTGGCACTCTACGAGGCAGCCACCGGCGATGTTTTTACAGGCGATCTCGTCATCTCACCGGGGGCGGCCGCCGTTCTGACGTGGGGCAATCCGTGGCAGGAGGTCGAGTCGCTGCGTCGGGTCGCTGCGCTGCGACCGCGAAGGATGTTGACCGGTCATGGTCTGATTGCGGAGGATCCGGCGCCCATCCTCGAGCTCAAGGCTGAACGCATCGAAGACGCCGCCCGGAGATCGGTCGAGCTGCTTGCTCGAGGAATCGATCCTCGCCTTGTCGTGACCAGGGTCTTCCCGAGAGGGGCGTTCAAAGACCGTTTCTTCGAATGGTTGACCAGCCGCGAGTTTTCTCGACTCAACTTCGTCCTCGCCGCCGACCGTCACGCTCCGGAAGGGCGTGAGGCTTGAGACCTGAGGCTTGAGGCTGCCCACCCACCCAAGCCACAGGCCCCAGGCCATCTGAATTCTGCGACAATAGACTCCGTGCTGACGGTCGAGTCCTTCCGCGCCGCTCTCGGCGACTTTCAACCCCACCTGGTTCCCGAGGTCGAGGGTCAGATGAGGGCCGCCGTTGCGGCCGTATTGCGGCCCGCAGAGGGTGGGGCCGAGTTCCTCTTCATTCACCGGGCAGAAGATCCCCGCGATCCCTGGTCGGGCCATATGGCGTTTCCGGGCGGAAAGGTCGATCCGGGTGACGCCGACCCACTTGCGGCCGCGGTGCGCGAAACCCTCGAGGAAGTCGGGCTCGATCTCCTCTCGATCGCCGAACAGATCGGCCGGCTTTCGGATGTGGCCGCCATCGGCCGCGGTCGACCGATGAACATGGTGATCAATCCGTACGTCTTTGCCGCCGACTCGGTGCCGACGCTGACTCCGAACCACGAGGTGTCGGCGGTGGTCTGGGTGCCGGCGAGTTTTCTCGCCGATCACCGGAATCGCGAGTCGATGGAATATCAACGGGGCGGATTCTCTCTGGAGCTTCCCTGCTATCGTTACCAGGATCGCCTGATCTGGGGTCTGACCCTGGGGATGGTCGATGAACTTCTCTCACTCGTTGTCTTCTGAATGTTGAGTCTGAAAAGGTCACTCCTATTCGTCATTGCGCTGTGTGCTGCCGCGACCGCGGCAGCGCTCGAGTGTCGTGTCGTGCTGCCGGACGGTTCCGCCCTCTCGGGCGCCAGGGTCAACGTCATCGGCCGCAACGAAATGCTGGTCGCCGACGGCGATGGGCTCTTCGATCTCGATCCGGTCCCGGAGACCCCCTTCGTACTCTTCATAGCGCGCCCCGATGGGGTGGCCCTCCGGCCGGTCACCGTGGTCGAAATCCCCGCACACGGGTTGCTGACGGTCGAAGTAGCTCCGGCTGGCGAAACCGTGACCGTGGTCAGTGGCGTCGTGCCGGATCTCGAGCTGCCGCCGGCAGTGGCTGCGACGGTGATGGGCCGCGGTGATCTCGGCCAACGGCTCCCGGCGCAGCTTTTCCAGACGCTGGAGAATCTGCCCGGCGCCGGCACCAGCGGTGACGGCCACGCGGCGGTCCCCAGCATTCGAGGTCTGCCCCAGCATCGCACTCTCCTTCTTCTCGATGACGGCCGCGTCAGTTCGGAGCGCCGGGCCGGGGCATCGGCCACCTACCTCGATCCCGAAACCATCGACGAGGTCGAGGTGATCCGCGGTCCGGGTTCGGTGGCCTACGGTTCGGACGCGTTTGGCGGCATCATCCGTGCCCGGACCCGCATGCCCGATCCGCAGGGCACCAACGAATTGCGATTCAACCTGGTTGGCGGGCACGGCCTCGACGTGTTCGGGGCGGCTGCCGAGGCGACCACAGGTCTCTTTGGCGGTGGTTTCATGCTCGGCGCCCACTACCGCGACTACGGTGACTACAGCAGTCCCGAAGGCACGGTATTCAATTCGGGTTCGGAGATGCTCGGTTTTCGTGCCGGGTGGCAGGCTGCCGTATTTAACGGCATCTTCCACGTCGGTTGGCGCACCGATGAGGCGCGCGATGTCGGGAAGCCGACTCCGGATTCGGAGATCCGGCGTGTCTTTTACCCCGAGGAATCCTCGAACCGGCTCAGCCTCGGCTACGAGCGCCCGGGGCCCGGGAAATGGAACCGGCTCAGCCTGACCTTCGGCTGGGACGACTACTCACTCACCCTTGCTAAAGACCGGTTTGCGACCGACACGACGCCGCGCGACGTCGCTGAGTCACGGGTCGACGCCAACGACTTCTCGATCCGCGCCGACGCCGAGCGACCACTCGGCGATTGGCGGATGGTGATCGGCGCCGATGTCAGCGGCCGCTACAACCTCGGCGCGGTCGACGAGTACACCACCTTTGGTGAAGACGGAGACTCCGTCGAGTTTGAACGAGAGGTCAGTATCGAGAACGCATACGGCACCGACCTTGGAGTTTTTGCGAGCCTCGGACGTGGGCTCGGCAGGTGGCATCTGGACTTCGGTCTGCGCGGTGACGGTGTCTGGAGTGCGAATCGGGGCGGGTATTTTGGCGACCTGAATACCTACAACTCAGCGATCTCGGGCTTTGCCGCTGCGGGTTTCGAGCTGACAACGGACCTCGAGCTCACCGCCCAGGTGGCGCGGGGATTTCGCGACCCGCTGCTGTCGGACCGCTACTACCGCGGCGAGTCGGGCCGCGGCTTCATCACCGGCAACCCCGACCTCGATCCCGAGACCAGCCTCCAGTTCGATCTCGCCCTGCGGTTCAGCCCGGATTCCATGGCGGTCGGGCTCTACGTCTATCGATACCGCATCTTCGACCTCATCGAACGCTTCCGGGACGGTGACGATTTCTTCTTCCGCAACCGGGGTGAGTCGGATATCACCGGCATCGAGGTCGAGACCAGCTTCGTCATCGGCAATGGGCTCGAGCTCCAGGCTGGTGCGCATTACCTGCAGGGCGAGGTCGTCGAGGACGGCTCGCCGACTGACGGTGTGCCGCCGCCCGGAGTGTTCGCGGTCCTGCGGGGAAACCCTGGTGAGCGCTGGTGGTGGATGGTGCGCGGCGCGGCATATGCCCGCGACGATCGCCCGGGACCCACTGAACAGGAGATCCCCGGCTACAGCGTCCTCGATGCCGGAGCCGGTTTCACCATCACCGATTGGCTTGAGGTGTCGATCCTGGGGCGGAATCTGCTCGACCGTGCCTACCTCGCGTCATCGGACGAAGATGCTGTTCTCGCGCCCGGACGGTCGGTGCAGCTGGTCCTCCGCGGGAGGTTGTAACAATAGTTGAAAACGAAGGATCCCGAGTTACTCCGTCTCCCGCCCGATACTCGATACTGGATCCTCGATCCGCCCACCCGCCCCTCGACAGGAACGAAAGGGGACCGACCATTTTCTCGCATCGAGCATCGAGCATCGAGCATCGAACATCGAACATCCAGCATCCAGCATCCAGCATCCAGAGTCTGACGTAACCCTGGCACATTCACGGACTCTGGCGGCGCGTCAGTTGTTACACAAAATGTCGACCTTCATCAACGCGCGGTCGAACTCCGCATCGGTCTTGGCGGCGGCGAGCTCCGTTCGCGCCATCGCGCACTCCTCCGCTTCCTCGACGAACTCCTGATTGAGTTCTTTGACGACATCGGCCGCCGCCGGATCGCAGACCTCGGGGTTGACGCGGCGAACGTTTGCACGATCATTTGCCATCTCGACGACCACACAGTCGCCCATGTGGATCTCAACCTGGTCGGTGACGACCTTGACCTGGCCACTTCCGGTGTCGACGGTGTACATCATGCCCATCTGCTGAGTACTGCCAGCGGCGCCGAGCAATCCTCCGGCCGCAGCACCGATGGCGGCGTTGCGCCGACGCTTGTAGCCGGAAGAACCTCCGGTGAGCAGGCCGACAGTGCCACCAACCGCGGCGCCCTTCGGGGCCTTGTTTTCGGACAGATCGACTCGTTCTGACCCGACGACGATTCCGTGCTGAACCGACGCCGATTGGCCTTTCTTCGCTTTCTGAGCCTCCACCGGCGCGGGGGCCAGCGTCAGCTCCACGATCACGAATGCGGCGATTGCTGCGATGGCAATTGGTCTTTTCATTTTCCCGTTCCTCCTATTGCTTTCAACCGCATACGCGGCTGGTGTTTCCAAGACTGTGTGGCGTATTGTACCGTCCCTTTTGGTTTTCAGTTCACTCAAATCGGTCCGGGCGGGTGAGTGGAATTCCCAATTCCTAATTCCTAACTCCTAATTCCGAATTCAAACAGGTATCCTGTCGGCGGAGGTTGCCATGAAGCGTTTCCTGATCGCGATCGTCTCGATTTCCCTGCTCGCCTGCGCACCCGGCGAAGAACCCGCCGATCTCGTCCTGATGCATGGCCGCATCGTGACCATGGACGCCGCCTATCCCGAAGCAACCGCCCTCGCGGCGAGGAACGGCAAGCTCGTTGCGGTCGGCACGGAAAGAGAGATCGACAGCTTCATCGGACCCGACACTGAGGTCATCGACCTCGGCGGAAAGCTCGCGGTTCCGGGACTCATCGAGGGCCACGCCCACTTTCTGAGCCTCGGCCGCGCAAAGATGCGGCTCGACCTCAACGGCGTGGCCGATCACGACGAGATCGTGGCGATGGTCGAGGCCGCGGTGGCCGAGTCCGAACCCGGCCAGTGGATCCTCGGTCGCGGCTGGCACCAGGAAAAGTGGACGTCGACACCACAGCCAAACGTCTCCGGCCTGCCGTACCACGACAAGCTGAGCGCCGTTTCTCCTCGAAACCCGGTCTTTCTGACCCACGCAAGCGGACACGCCTCGATGGTCAACGCCGTCGCCCTCGAGATGGCGGGTATCGACGCACGCACCCCCGATCCTCCGGGAGGTGAAATCGTTCGGGACGGGCGTGGAAAGGCAATCGGGATCTTACGGGAGACGGCGGAAAACCTGGTGGGTCAGCTGATCGAAGATACCTGGGACGAAGCCACGATCCGTCGGACGGCCGGGTTGGCGGGCGAGGAAAGCCTGGCCCACGGCATCACGTCTTTTCAAGATGCGGGCGCGAGCTTTTTCGAGGTCGATGTGCTCGCTGCGATGGCCGACGCCGGCGAACTCCCGGTGCGGTTGTGGATCATGCTTGGGGAGGACAACGACAGCCTGGAGAAGGGCCTGCCGGGATACGAGGTGTATCGGCAGGGGGCCGGCCACCTCACGGTTGGTGGCATCAAAGTCTACGCTGATGGCGCCCTGGGATCGCACGGGGCGTGGCTTCTCGAACCTTATAGCGACCTGCCCGATGCGGTCGGTCTCAACGTCATGACCCCGGAATACCTGCGTGAGTCGGCCCGGATTGCCGCTGAATTCAAGCTCCAGCTCTGCACCCATGCCATCGGTGATCGCGCCAATCGGGTCACTCTCGATATCTACGAAGAGACGATTTCATCCCGTAGTGACGGCCGCGACCTGCGGTGGAGAGTCGAGCACGCCCAGCACCTCGATCCGGCCGATCTCCCGCGTTTTGTCGAGCTCGGGGTGATCGCCGCCATGCAACCCGTGCATTGCACATCCGACGGCCCGTGGGTACCGGTGCGGCTGGGTGACGACCGCTCACGTGAGGGGGCCTATATGTGGCGCGACCTCCTCGACTCCGGGGCGATCATCGCCAGCGGCACCGATGCTCCGGTCGAGCGGGTCGACCCCCTGGCCTCGTACTACGCGTCCGTGACCAGAAGATTGCCGGACGGAACGGACTTCTATCCTGCGCAGAAAATGACCCGCGAGGAGGCACTGCGCGCCTACACCCTCGACGCGGCCTACGCTGCGTTCGAGGAGGACATCAAGGGCTCGCTCGAACCCGGCAAGCTCGCCGACATCACGGTGCTGTCAAAAGACATCCTCGAGGTTCCGGCGGAGGAGATCCTTGAAACCAGGGTTCTCTACACGATCGTTGGTGGTGAGGTGCGGTACAGGGCGGAGTAGCGCCCGCCCGCCCCACCAGGGCTTGAGGCTTGGGGCTTGAGGTTGTGGTGGTCGAGCCGCCAAACCTGTCTTTGTCCGAGGCCTCAGGGCCCAAGCCCCAGGTCCCAAGCCCCAGGTCCCAGGCCCCGCGACCCAGGTCACAGGCCTCCAGCGGACCCTCTGATAAGCTTGTAAATGTGACAAAGGGGTGAAGTTATGTCTGGCTACATCCACACGTGTGGGAAATGTGGCGCGCACATGCAGGTGCATGAGCGTTATCTCGGGCGAACCCTCAGGTGCACCTCGTGTCGGACCGAGTTCGAGGCCGTCATGCCCGAAGGGGTGATCGAGGAAGCACCGCCTCTGCCGACTCCGCCCGATGAAGACGCGAAACCTGGCGCCAAACGATTTGTCCCATGGTTGCTGTTGGCGCTGATTCCAGTGGTGGCGCTTGTCTGGTTCCTCGGCCAGGACCAGAGCGAAGGGCCCGCCCAGGCGGTCTTTCGGGAACAACATGCGGTCGGCGAAAACGCCTCCATCGACTCCGGTCTCGGCCGGCCCGTCCTGGTGGCCCTCGATCATGAGGCCGTTGCCGCATTGCATTCGTTTGGCCAGGGTAACGTCCAGATCAACATCGGTTCTTTGATGGACCAGAGCCGTTATATCGAGCTGCCATCCGGCACCAACATACGAATCCTCGAATATGCCAACAAAGGCAAGGAGGCGAGGATCCGGATCCTGGAGGGTCCCTGGCAGAGCAAGGTCGTCTGGGTGCCTTCGCGCTGGATACGGTAATCGACGGCATGGATGCCGTCGATTCAATTCGGAATTCGGAATTCGGAATTCGGAATTTCCACCCGTCTACCCTGTCGATTTTGCCCCTTCCGGCTTTTTTCTGTCGCCCCTCCGGGGCTTCAATTAATAAAACACCCGTTTCCTGGGGCTCACGCCCCAGGCTAAGCATATGCCGCCGCTCCGCGGCTCAATGCATTTGATGCGGGTGCGGAGAGCCGGAGGCTCGACAGACATTTAGCCTGGGGCGTGAGCCCCAGGGAATAGGGACCTATTTTTCACCGAGCCCCGGAGGGGCGACAGATGCCCGGCGTGAAGTGTCGGTTCCGCGTCGATTACCGTTTGAATGATCGGGTGCGTGGCGCTACACTCGGTGCGTCTCGGGTGTGGGGAAGACGGTGTGAATCCGTCGCGGTCCCGCCGCTGTGACCGGGGACGAAGGCTGACGTAGCCACTGTGGTCCGTCGATCATGGGAAGGGTTGGCTGGAGGACGATCCGGGAGCCAGAAGATCCGACCCGGGACTGGTGGCATCGCCCTCGCGGTTTGGGGTCGGTTACACGGCGATAATTCCTGGATGAAAAACGGCATCCCGGGCCCTGTGGGGCCCGGGGTTCTTTTTTTTGGAGGCGGATGGTCCGAGCAAGCGTATTGGCGGCATTCCTGATCGCAACAGTTCTTTCCGTGGGCTGTGGCGGTGAGGCGGATAGTGTGAAATCTGAGGTCGATGGATCCGTGGCGCCACGACGCATCGTCTCCCTGGCGCCGAGCCTGACCGAGACCCTCTTCGCCCTTGGATTGGGCGAGCGAGTGGTGGGCGTGACGCGTTACTGCGCGCACCCACCCGAAGTCCTCGAACTGCCGAAGATCGGCGGTCACCTCGACCCGAACTTCGAGGCGATCGTGTTGCTCGAACCCGATCTGGTGGTGGTGATCCCGTCGAGCCACGAGCACCGGCTGCGGATGGAGTCGCTCGGGATTCGGGTCCTCGAGGTGGACCAGCACGACGTCGAGGCGGTGCTCGAATCAGTCTCCGTCGTGGCCGACGCATGCGGCGTGTCCGAACGCGGAGCGGCCCTCCGCAAGGAGCTTGACCGGAGGCTGGCACAGATCAAGGCCGCCGTCGCTGGCGCGCCGCGCCCACGCGCTGTCGTTGTGGTCGGTCACCAGGTAGGTGGGGGAGTGGTACGCAGTGTCTGGGCCGCGGGCCGCGACACCTTTTACGATGGCGTGGTGCAGATCGCCGGTGGCGTCAACGCCATCGAGGACGGCCTCGCGCGCTACCCGGAGCTGTCGCGGGAGGGGCTCGCCTCTCTCGATGCGGACGTCGTGCTGGACGTGATCGCCGGTCTCGAGGCCCGAAACCTCGACCCCGATGAGCTCCGCGCGGGATGGATGCAGCTGACCGAGCTGCGGGCGGTCCGTGAGCAGCGGGTCAACGTGCTCGCCGGGGACCAGATGGTGGTGCCGGGACCGCGGCTGCCCGAGATGGTCGAAGCGGTGGCGCGGGCACTCCACCCCGATCTCGAGTGGGAGACGAAGTGACCGAAACACGGGTTGCCGTCGAAGAACTCTCGGTGCACCTCGGTGAGGCCGAGATTCTGCACGAGGTCTCTCTGGCGGTCGGTAGCGGAGAGTTTCTCACCGTGATCGGTCCCAACGGTGCGGGCAAGTCGACTCTCCTGCGGTGCCTCGATGGGATCCTCGCGCCCTCGAGCGGTCGGGTCCTGATCGATGGTCGACGCGTTGATGAGTACGGGCGTCGCGAGCTGGCGCGGACGGTGAGCTACGTGCCGCAGCCGGATGCCGGACCTATGGACTACATCGTGCGGTCATTCGTCGAGATGGGGAGGTATCCCCACGTCAACGCGTGGGCCGCGCTCACCGAGGCCGATGCGAAGGCTGCCAACGACGCCATGGTGTTGACCGGAGTCGCGGAGCTCGCGGATCGCTCGATGTCGTCGCTGTCCGGTGGTGAACGCCAGCGCGCATCGATTGCCGCCGCCCTCGCCCAGGGCGGTTCGATCCTGCTGCTGGATGAGCCGACGAGCTTCCTCGACTACCGCCACCAGGTGCAGATCCTCGATCTGCTCGATCGCCTCCACGACGAGAGCGGATTGACGATCATTGCGGTGACCCACGACCTCAACAGCACGGTCGCCTCGTCGGACGCCGTCATTGCCCTCAAGGATGGCAAGGTCGCGGCGACCGGAAACCCGGCCGAGCTTCTGGATGCCGAAATCCTGGCGGCGATCTACGACGCCGAATTCCGGTTGATCGCGGGCGGTCATCGGGGTCTGCCCCTGGTGCTGCCGGCGAGGAACGGCAAATGAAGACGTCGCTGCGTCTCGCCCTGCTCGGTGGTATGGCCATGCTCGCCCTCGCGGTCTTGCCCCTGGTGGGACGGCAGGCGTTGCCATTGTCAGCACTATTCGATCTTCACGGCGTTGATCCAGCGGGGATCATCTTCTGGCAGATCCGGGTCCCGAGAGCACTGGCGGCCTTTGTCGGCGGCGCCGGGCTGGCCCTCGGCGGTGCCGTCTTCCAGGCAATCTTCCGAAACCCATTGGCGACCCCCTACACGCTCGGTGTCGCCAGCGGAGCCTCGCTCGGAGTCGCGTTGGCGAGCCGGTTCGGTCTGTCGCTGGTGGTTATCGGTCTTTCCACCACCTCGGTTGCGGCCTTTGCCGGAGCGATGGTGGCGGTCGGCGTCGTGTGGATGTTGACCCGCCTCCGGCCGGAGCTCTCTTCGACCACCCTGCTCCTTGCCGGGGTCGCGATGAACTTCTTCTTTTCGAGCGTGATCCTCTTTGCCCAGTACACCGCTTCCCTGGGCGACTCCTATCGCATCGTCCGCTGGCTGATGGGTGGTCTCGGCGGGGTCGACATGAGCACCGTCCTGCACATGGCACCAGTTGTCGCGCTCGGCGCCGCGGTCATCGTCTGGCATGCCCGTGAGCTCGATCTTCTGGCCACAGGTTCCGAGATCGCGGCCAGCCGTGGTGTCGCGGTGGCGCCGACACGAACCCTGCTCTTCCTCGCCACGTCGGTGATGGTGGGTGGGGTCGTTGCCGCCTGCGGACCAGTGGGTTTTGTCGGCATGATGGCGCCCCATATCTGCCGCCTGCTCGTGGGCTCGAGCCACCGTGTGCTGTTGCCCGCGTCGGTCCTCTTTGGCGGCGCCTTCCTTGTCGTTTGCGATACCGCGGCGCGAGTCGTCCTCTTCCCGGCCGAGCTGCCGGTGGGTGTGATCACGGCTTTCCTGGGTGCGCCGTTCTTCCTGTGGCTGCTCGTTCGCCAGGTCAAGGTGACGGGATCACGATAAGCGAAATGAGTTACGATACCGATATGGTGAGATGCTGGCGCCTTGTGTTTCTTCTGGCGGTCATGACGTGGCTGAGTGCCGGGCTGCCGGCCCAGGCCCAAAGCGGACCCCAATGGCCGGTGCCCATACCGACGCCGACAGCGACTCCGTCGCCCGAACCGACCGCCGAAACGCCGGCACCCACGCCGACGCCGGAGCCTTCAGCGAACCCGGCTTCTGCCGACCAGGAGTCGGGAGACAGCGGTGACGAACCGAAGTCCGAAGAATCGGCCGACAAAACGCTGGAGAGCGAACAGGAAATCAACCCAGGTGATATGGCCTTTACCGACTATGCGGCCTTCGACCTTGACGACATCGAGTACGAGCCGGCCAAGACAAAGTGGCGGAACTTTGTTCAAGGGCTGCGGGGGATAGCCCGATACAATTTGTTCGACGGCAAGCTCAAATTCAGGCTCGGCGCCAGGGCGCAGCTCGACGGAACCGTCGGTAATGGCAACGACAAATACGAGCAGTTCTATGCCCCGATCGACAATGACTTCAGCGTGCGCCGCTTCGAACTCTATGCGGTCGGACGCGTCGGTAAGTTCAACTTCAACCTCGCGTTCGAGGCCGGTCCCGACTGGGGGCTGTCGGATGCCTGGATCGAGGGCTCCGAGGGTGGGCTCGAGGTCTGGGGAAAGTACCTCGGTAAGCTCAGAGTGGGCTTCATGAACGAGCCCTTCGGTCTCGAGCGGCAAACCAGTTCCTACAACCTCGGTCTGTTGGAGCGGTCACTGCCGGTGCAGACCTTTTCGCCAGGGACCAACGTCGGAGCGATGGTTCACGATTCCGGCCCGAGAGGACGTTTCTCGTGGGCGGTCGGCATATTCTCCTTCGGCCAACAGAACGATGCTAACGCCAGTGGTTCGGTGCTGTCGTTGACTGGACGTTTCACCTATCTCCCGGTCTACCGGAACGAGGGACGTGGTCTGATGCACATCGGGCTGTCGCTGAGCTCGAGGTCACCGAGCGGCAGTGACACCCGGTACCGGTCACGGCCGGAGGCCCGCTTTGTTGACTACCTCGTGGAAACCGGCACCATTGATGCCAGCCACCTCACACTCATGGGTTTCGAGTTTGCCACCGTGCGCGGACCCCTCTGGCTGCAGGCCGAGTACGTCCGTAGCGAGGTTTCGGCGCAGCTGGTGGGCGACCCCGTGTTCATGGGTTCGTACGTGCAAGTGGGGTGGTTCCTCCACGGGAACCACAAACCCTACCGGACCAACAGCGGTACCTTCCAACGTCTGCTACCAAATATCAAGTACGGCAAGGGAAACCCGTTCAAAAAGAAAAACGGTGGCGCATGGGAAGTTGTCGGTCGTTTGTCTCGTGTCGACCTCAGCGATGGCCTGGTCCAGGGCGGCGAGCTCACCGACATCAGCGCCGCCCTGAACTGGTACCCCAACGCCACGACCCGCGTCCAACTCAACTACATTTACGCGAGTCCCAAGGACCGGGGAGCTGCGAACATCTTCCTTCTCAGGGTGCAATACCAGCCGTGGTAGCACGCCTGTAGCGTGGGCTTCAGCCCACCATGGGTCGTCGAAGCCAGAAGGTGGGCCAAGGCCCACCCTACATTTTGAAAATGCTCAGGATTTCATCTGCGGCTGAAGTCGGCGTGGTTCTGGCCTCCAGTACGTCTTCTTCGAGTGCGGCAAGGGTGTCGGCAGCCTCAGGATGCGCGCGCACTGCAGACCGCAAACCTTCATCCACCAACGACCACATCCAGCTCAGGAGTTGTTGCTGACGGCGCCGTTCCAGGTCGCCGCTCCCGGAGAGCAACTCGTGGTGCTCACCGATGAGCTGCCAGATCTCGTCAAGCCCGGCGCCAGTCTGACCGGATGAGGTCACCACACGTGGCGTCCATCCGTCCTCATCCGCGGGCCGGAGGATCTGCAGCGCGCGCTCGAATTCCGCGCGAGCCAACTCTGCAGCCTGGAGATTCTCGCCATCGGCTTTGTTGATGGCGATCAGGTCGGCGAGCTCGAGGATGCCGCGCTTGATGCCCTGCAACTCGTCACCGGCGCCGGCGAGCTTGAGCAGCAGGAAGAAATCCACCATCTCGGCGACCGCGGTCTCGGACTGGCCAACGCCAACCGTTTCCACGAGCACGACGTCGTAGCCGGCCGCTTCACAGACCAGGATCGCTTCTCGGGTCTTGCGCGCGACGCCGCCCAACGAACCGCCGGTGGGGGAGGGTCGGATAAAGGCACTGTCCGTCGCGGCCAGCTTCTCCATCCGCGTCTTGTCGCCGAGGATCGAGCCCTTCGAGACCGTCGACGAAGGATCAACTGCCAACACGGCCACGCGGTGGCCTGCTTCGACCAGTCGAAGGCCGAAGCTCTCGATGAAGGTGCTCTTGCCGACCCCGGGGACGCCGGAGATGCCGATACGGTGAGCCCCGCCGGTGGAGGGGAGAAGGGCAGTCAGGAGCTCCTGGGCGCGATCCCGGTCGCCGGGAGAGTTCGATTCGACGAGGGTGATTGCCCGACCGAGGGTCGCCCGGTCGTTGTCGCGGATTCCGTCAAGCAGTGACGCGAGGTGAGTGGGTGTATTCATCATTTTGCCGTTCGTTCGATCATACGTGATCTTCACCCACGATCCGCGGTGGATTGGGTCTCGGTGGGTTCGGACGTGGTATCGTCGAATCACCCATCTCAGGGAGGTTCAAAGCAATGAAACACCTTTTGCGATTTACCGCGTTCGCATCGATTCTCACGCTGGCCGTCGGCTGCCGGACCTTCAGCCCGACCCCGATGGACGAGGTCGGTTTCAAGGAGAGAGCCGAGTCCCAGACCGAGAGCGGGATCACTGCCAGGGTGGTCGTGCTGACGGCGGAGGAGGCCAAGGCGGCCTTCGACTGCAAGCTCTACAAGAAGAAGATCCAGCCGGTGTGGATCGAGATTACCAACGACACCGAAGAAGAGATGCTCTTCATGCCTCGGAGCGTCGACCCGGACTACTTCGCGCCACTCGAGGTGGCCCAGAAGACCAGCTGGACCTGGTCGAAGAAGGCCAACCGCGAGAAGAAAAGGTACTACTACGAGCACAACATGTCATTCTTGATTTCGCCAGGCGACACCGTGTCCGGATTCGTGTTCGCCAACCGAAGCAAGGGTGTGCGGTGGGTGCTTGTGGAGGCCTTCGGCAAGAGCCAAGCGGTCTATGTCGAGTTCGTCCACGAGATCCCCGGATTCAGGGCGGACTACCACAAGCACGATGAGGGAGACCTCTGGGAGAAGTTTTACCCGGGTCAGGAGATCATCGACATCACCGAGGAGGATGAGCTCAGAAAGTGGGTCGAGGCACAGCCGGCAACGGTCACCAACGCGGACGGCACCAAGACGGGAGACCCGCTCAACCTGGTGATCATCGGCGGACCCGAGGCGATGTGGCCCGCGTTTCTCCGCTCCGGCTGGGACCCGACGGCGGCGATGGGTGCGGGTTCGGCGGTGAAAACCGGTATCTTCGGGATCTTCGGCGGCGCCTACCGCTACGCGCCGATCAGCAACCTCTATGTCTACGGGAGGGCTCAGGACATCGCTCTGCAGAAGGTGCGATCCAATATCCACTACCGTAACCACTTGCGTCTCTGGTTGGCGCCGGTGACCGTCAAGGGCATGCCGGTTCTCATCGGCCAGATCAGCCGCGACATCGGCAGCCGTTTCACGACCAAGAGCAAGACCCTCACGACACACAGGATCGATCCGAATGTCGACGAGACACGCTCTTCGCTGGTCCAGGATTTCATCCATGCCCAGGCCCTGGAGGCCTTTGCGAGGGTTGGTGGGGTCGGTTTTGTTTCCCCGGACGAACCACGCGTGAATCTGACCGGCGACCCCTGGTTCACCGATGGCGCCAGGGCCGTCCTGTTGTTGTCGGATGATCCGGTCAGCAAGACCGAGATCGAGTGGTTCGATTGGGTGGGTGACGACGCGATCGAGGACTGAGCACGAGGAACAGGCTCGAATAAAATCCATGTGAACCCGTCTGTGGAACGACCGTAGTACAGAGTGGTGAGCACGAGGTTGTCTGAAGTGAATGCAGCTGGACCGGTGTCCCGGTCAGACAGAATCATCTCCATCGATGTGCTGCGCGGATTTGCCGTGCTCGGCATCCTCATCATGAACATCCAGTCGTTTTCGATGATCGGGGCGGCCTATTTGAACCCCTACGCCTACGGTGATCTGACGGGTGCCAATTACGG
>Ga0316187_10003100_pt1 | contig 14469 bp, 9 predicted proteins | sample CroRivburrow1_MG_FD_204927 | JGI IMG/M metagenome (GOLD analysis project Ga0316187, IMG submission 204927) | Coastal sediment microbial communities from Maine, United States - Cross River worm burrow 1 | ecosystem: Environmental > Aquatic > Marine > Coastal > Sediment | place: USA: Maine... | reverse complement strand
CAGGTCTGGGCCGACGTATACTCTCAGGGATGCGCCCGAAGAGTCTCACCTCGGCCTTTGTGATCGCCTGCGCCGTCATGGTGTCGATGCTCATCGCTTGTGGTTCGGGCGGCCGACCGGAGCCACTCTCCGACGCCGAGAAGAAGGAGCGCGTCCGAGCTCTCTACGAGGAGTATCGGAAGTCCTTTCCGACGATCCAGAGCCTCACGGTGGAGGAGCTACTGGAGCTTCAGAGCGGTTCGGAACAGCTTGTTCTCGTCGATGTACGGAAGCCTGAGGAAATGAAGGTCTCGATGATTCCCGGCGCCATCGACAAGCAGACTTTCGTGCGCCAGGCCGAGTCCTTCCGGGGAGCCGTTGTCGTTCCCTACTGCACTGTTGGGTATCGATCGGGCCTCTATTCCCGTCAGCTCGAGAAGGACGGATGGGATGTGCGGAATCTCGAGGGGAGCATCCTGGCCTGGACTCTTGCCGGGCTGCCGCTAGAGGACGCCCAGGGTCCGACCAAGAAAGTTCACGTCTACGGCCGTACCTGGGACCTGGCGGCCGGGGACTTCGCGTCGGTCTGGTAGATCTCCCCCGTCACGGGTTACTCGCGACTGTCAGTTCAGATAGCCGAGGGCCTTCAGGGCATTGAGGGTCTCCTCCGAGTAGGCTTCCGAGTCGGGGTCGATCTGGCCTGTCTCCGGAGTGCTCTCCATCCATGTCGAGAGAGCTTGCCACAGTCGATCGAACTCCTCTTTCTGTTGGCCCGCAAGGTTCTCCAGCTCCTGTGGGTCGGAGTCCAAGTCGAAAAGCTCGAAGGTGGGGGGCAACTGCCGGCCGTTCCTGTCGACGGCTGGGTGGAAGACGAGCTTCCAGCGGCCGTCTTGCACGGACACGTAGTGACGCCAGAGCATCTGCCCACCGCCTGCCTCGGAGAACGCGTAGCGGAACTGCGCGAGATCTTTGGTGTCGATTGCGCTTTCCGAACCGAGAAAGGGCACTAGGCTAGATCCCTCGAGACCGACCTGTCCTTCCGGGATCTGCAGCAGTTCGCGAAGGGTGGGGTAGAGATCCAACAGCTCGATCGGATGGTCGATCTGCCGGCCAGCTCTGGCGACCCCGGTATAGGTAATGAAGAGGGGTACATGGGCCGTCGTGTTGTAGGGCTCCCTGCCATGCTCGAAGAGCTCGTCGTGCTCGCCGAGACCCTCTCCGTGATCGGAGGTGAAGATCACCAGGGCATCTTCCAGGAGACCGAGGCTCTCGAGATGGTCGAGGATCGCGCCGATGTAGGAATCCGTAACGAGAATGTTGGCATCGTACCTGGCGACGTAGAACCCCAGCCGCCGTTCGTCGCCGATGGCTCTCGCCGGGGGTAGCTCGTGCTCGATCAGCTCGTCTTGAGTGTCGAAGGCGTCATCGAGAAATGGATCGATGCTGCCTTCCGGCAGCAGATAGGGCGCATGCGGATCAGAATAGTGAAGCCACGCGAAGAGCCTCTCCGAGTCGGTGTGACGCTCGAGCGCGGGAATTGCCAGTTGATTGACCAAGGGCGCGCCGACCCATTTGCGATGCTCCACCGGGTCGTCACTGATCGCCCCCCCGAGCTTCCAGGTTTCCAGGAACTCGTCGAAGCCCCGGTTCCAGCCCAACTCTGCTGAAAGTACAGCATTGGACACCACGCCGAGAGTGCTGTATCCAGCTGACTGAAAGAGCTCGGGCAGGGTCAGGTACTCGGCAGGTATCTGCTGGGCAGCCCTGTGTGTGAGCCCTGTAGTCTTGGGATACCGGCCGGTGAAGATGGAGGCCAGAGAGGGCCCGGTCTTGGGCCACTGGGCGACAGCGCGGCTGAACATGACACCTTGCTCCGCCAGGCCGTCGAGCGCTGGGGACGTCGGTCGGGGATAGCCATGGATCCCCATGTGGTCGGCGCGGAGGGTATCGACGGTGATCAAGAAGACTCTCCTGGGAGCTTCCGGCTCGGATGGGGGCCCGCTACAGGCCACGAGGCCGCCGAGCAGGAGCACCGCGAGGCATCCGGTGATCACTCCATGAGACCGAGGTTCTCGGGCGGGGAAGAGACTCATAGATAGCCGAGGCTCCTGAGCTCTTCGAGCTCCTTTTCATCCAAGATGGCAGTCCCACCGTCTCGGCCGAGTCTTCGCAACTCGCTCATTGCTCGCTGATGACCGACCAGCTGCTCGGCCAGTTGACCACATAGATCGACGCAGGCCCCGATATGTGGTTCCTGCTCGTCCGGGTCGGACTCCAAGTCGTAGAACTCCTGGCGACCGTCGTGGAACCGAATGAGTTTGTGGGTGCTGCTCCGCACCGCTACAGCCTCGGCGCTCTCGGTGAAGATCCACCGCGCCGGCATCTTCTTGCCCTGCATGAGGGGCACAAGGCTCCTGCCCTGTGCCTGCGGAGCCGGAGGTAGGCTCGCAAGCTCCAGCAGAGTGGGCATCACGTCGATCAATCCGACTGGAGAATCGACTTCTGCGACGGGTGCGAGAAGACTCTTTGGCAAGCGAAAAACCAGGGGCACGTGCAGCAATTCGTCGTAGGGAGTGTAGCTGTGCAGCAGCTTGCCATGCTCGAGGAAACCCTCGCCGTGATCGGAAGTCACCACGACGATGGTGTTGTCGTAGAGGTCCATCGCCCGGAGAGCGAGCATGAGCTCACCGATGGCGGCGTCGACGAAAGCGATCTCCTGATCGTAGCGAGCTTCGAGGGCGGAGATGTCGGCGTCCGGATTCATGGTCTCTACCCATTCAGCGACTCGATTCCCACGCTCAGGTGGTTCGGATACCGTACGAAGCGAGCCAAAAGCTTCCTGTTTGCCCTCGAGTCTCCTGGTGTAGGGCCAATGAACATCCAGATAGTGAACATAAGCGAAGAAAGGTGAGGTGCCGATCCCCTCGAGCTGTGCCAATAGCCTGTTGTTGAGCCTGCCTGCCTCCACGCCTCCAGCTGCCTTGAAATAGTCGAAGCCCTGGGCGAAGCCGAAGCGGGCCTGGAGATGCACCTGATTGAGAATACCAATGGTGGTGTAGCCTCCGGCCTGGAATCTCTCGGCCAGGGTGTCGTAACCGTCGTCGAGGATGTCGGTTCTGTAGGCGTCACCCTCCTGCACACCTACGCGATCGATGCCATGCTGCCCCGGGTACAGCGAAGTGAAAAGCGTGGCAATGGAGGGCTTGGTCCAGGTGGAATGCGAGAAGGCCGAGGTGAAAACCACGCCTTCATCTGCCAGCCGGTCGATCGTCGGAGAGGTCGGCAGACCGTAGCCTCCTACGCCAAGGTGATCGGCTCGCAGGGCGTCGACGAGAAGCACCAGAACATTGGGTGGCGGGCCTGGGTCGAGCTCCGGGGAGTCCCGACCACAGGCGAGCAGCGGCAGCAGGACAAGCACCAGAATCCAGCCAGGACGGAGGTGGCCAATCGGCCAGCACGGACTTAGGAACCTCGACGTCTGGGAGGTCATTCGCCTGCCTGCTCCTGATTTGGGATGATCGTCTTGTGGTTGGTGGACGCTCGACGTCCGAGTTCATCGAAGCAGCGATGAGCATATCACCGGGCCTCGAGGCGCCGACTACGCCTATGACGCTGGGTGCCCTTCTGTCGAGGGCCTTCCAATAGAATCGAGCTTGCTCGACGACGAGGCAGCCTGGAATGAAGAGGTCAGCACAGATCATCGCAGTAGCCATTGCGCTACTGATTTCCGGCTGCGGTCGCGAAGAAGAGGATCGAGGACCCCGCCTCCGGGGAGCGGCCGCCGGTTGGAACCTGGTTCTGATCAGTGTCGACACCGTGCGGGCAGATCGATTGGGAGCCTACGGCTATACGGACCGCCCGACCAGTCCGAATATCGACTCGCTGCTGGCTTCAGGGGTCAGCTTCCAGCGCGCCGTGGCCCCGAGGGCTCTGACCTGGCCCTCCATGGCCTCGGTGTTCACGGGGCTCTATCCGACCGGCCACGGCTTGATCGCCAACGGCTACGAGTTTGCCGACGCCACAATCACGTTGCCGAAGATCCTGGGCGCTGCCGGCTATCAGACGGGAGCCGTGCTCAGCAACATGTGCCAGGCGAACCACCAGGGCTGGGAGAGTTTCAAGTGCACCGGCGGCAACGACACCCGCGTCAACCGGGTGGCGAAGCAGTGGATCGATGGCATCGAGGGTGATCGCCCCTTCTTCCTCTGGGCGCACTATTTTGGCGCCCATGCTCCCTACTACAACGGCGGCATCGTGGCCCGTCGGGTTCTGGATCGATACTACGAGGGCCCGATAGCGGCGAAGAAGAACCGACTCAACCGGGTGATGCGTGAAGGCATCGAGCTCAGTGAAGGCGACCTGGCTCAACTGGATGCGGTCTACGATGCGGCAGTCATGGGGACCGATCAATTCGTCGGCGCCCTCCTCGACCATCTACGAGAGGCCGGCCGGCTGGAAAACACCCTCATCGTCTTTGTTGCCGACCATGGAGAGGATCTCTACCAGCACAACGGTTACCTCTACCACGCCTGCTCCGTCTACCAGTCGTCCCTCCACGTGCCCCTCGGTTTCGTAGCCCCCGGGTTGATCCCCGCTGGCGCACGCGTCTCTCAGACGGTCGAGTTGATCGATGTGCTGCCCACGATGCTGGAGCTGCTCGGGCTGGCGGTCGATGGTGACATCCACGGCAGCTCCCTGCTTGCTCACCTGGAACGGCCGGAGAGCGGAGGTGAGGGTAAGCCGGCCTTCTCTGAATACGATGACACTCGGATCCACACGGTGCAGGTGGGTGACTGGAAGCTGGTGGACAATCCGGATGCGGACCTGCCGGTTTGTTTTGCGGGTGTCCCGGAGGATTTCTACCCCATCGCGGAGGTCGAGCTCTACAATCTCCGAGAGGATCCCGGGGAAACCGTCAACCTGGCTGCACAGTACCCCGACCGGGTGCTGGAGATGAGGGAGTTGATCCGGCAGCGATTCGCGTCGCTGCCGCGCAACATCGAGCAGCAGGAGATTCCAGAGGAGCTGAGACAGGAACTGGAGGCCCTTGGCTACGTAGCCAACTGACTCCTCGACCGCGGGCGGAGGATGGCATGACCGAAACTGACACCGACAAGGTGAAGTTCTATCGCTTCTTTGTGCTGCTGATGGTGGTCGCCATCTCGGCACTTTTCTTCACCATGATCCGGCAGTTCTTGATGACCCTGCTGCTGGCGGCCATCTTTTCTGGCCTGGCCTATCCACTCTATCGACGGCTGAACAAGAAATTCGGCCAGCGCAAGGTGCTGGCTTCCGCCGCCACCATTCTCATCGCCATTCTGGTCGTCGTCATTCCGTTGACGGCCTTGTTGGGCTTGATCGCGAACGAGGCCTATCAGATCAGCCAAGTAGTCAAGCCGTGGATCCAGGAACAGATCAGCCAACCTACCGGCGTGGCGGAACGTCTGCCCGCGTGGGCCCAGCCATGGCTCGAGAAACTGAATCCCTTCAGAGATCAGATTCTGGAGAAGACAGGCGAGATCACAGGCATGGCAGGCAACTTCCTCTTCAAGAGCCTTTCGGCCACCACCAAGGGGACGGTGTCTTTCTTCCTCCAGCTCTTCGTCATGCTCTACGCCATGTTCTTCTTCTTGATGGATGGCCCGATGTTGATCCAGAAGGTCCGTTCCTTCCTGCCGCTCAGGGAGTCCGACAAGGACCTCATGGAGGAGCGCTTCATGTCGGTCACCAGGGCCACGATCAAGGGCACTTTCGCGATCGGTGCCATCCAGGGTCTTCTCGGCGGCCTGGGCCTGGCGGTGGCCGGCATTCAGGGAGCGATCTTCTGGGGCGCCATCATGGCAGTGTTGTCCATCATTCCCGGCATCGGTGCCGCGATCGTCTGGGCACCAGCGGTGATCTACCTGTTGGCCAGGGGTGAGTACTTCGCTGGAGTCGCCTTGCTGGCCTGGTGTGCGGGTGTGGTGGGGACCGTAGACAACGTTCTGCGACCTCGGCTGGTGGGCAAGGACGCCAAGATGCCCGATCTGTTGATCCTGCTGAGCACCCTCGGCGGCATCGTCATGTTCGGTGCCGTCGGCTTCATCCTCGGTCCCATTGTGGCGGCTCTTTTTCTCACCATCTGGGACATGTACGGGGCGGCATTCAAGGATGTGCTGCAGCCCACCCCGTTGACCAGTGAACCCGGCGGAGACTCGGAGTCGCCCCTATGAGGGCCGAGTCGACAGCTCACGGTTGATGGGTCGACCAGGGTTCCAGATCGCCGGACTCGAAGCCGTTGGCGAAGATTTGCTCACCGTAGTCAGGCATTAGCAGGAGGCGCCTCTGACCTGTGTAAGGAATCTCAGGCGGAGGCTCTATGGATTCCGCCACAGCGTTTCCTGCCGAAGGAATCGAGAGTCGCAGTATTCTTAGGGTGTTCCGCGGAACCATGTTCGACTGCGGAACTAAACGAAAGCGGGGAGCTTCCCGGAGCGACTTCGAGTGCTAGAGATGGGATTCAGAGATCCTTCACAGCAGCGAGATCCGAACCGGCGCAGACCTACCTGCCCACTTGAAGGGGCCCTGGGAGCTCTCTGGTTGCTGATTGCCGCCTGGGTGGCGAGTCCCGCGTGGTGCCAGGCTCCCATCATCGAGGATGACTCGTCGCCAACGGCTGAGGACAGCGAGCAAGCTGAAGATACAGTCGAGTCCCAAGAGAGCTTAGGCGGGGAAGTCATCCCGAATCCTTGCGCCCTGCCTCAGGACGATCCTGGGGCCTGGATCGACTGGGTGCAGCGCAGTATCTTCAAGAGCGTCTGCTCCTCGGCGCGGTGGTTCGACAACCTGTTCGGCAACGATGCAGCCTTCATCGAGGCCGAGCCCACCATCGGCTGGTTTCGGGGCGCTGTGGTCTGGAACGAACAGGACGGTTTTGATGTGGATGGCACACTGAGGACCAAGTTCGACCTACCCAATGTCGACAAGGTCGAAAGGCGGGTGAGGGGATTCTTTGGGCGGGTCAGTGACGAGGAGTTCACTCGAGAGACGGGCAGCCCGCTGGAGCGAAGACCCGACGTCTTTCGGAATACGGAAGACGAGGAATGGCTTCTGGGTTTGGGATACAGCCCCATCAAGAACTCGCGTCGACGTCTGGATATCGGCGGAGGGGTCAACGTCGCGTGGCCCCCCGATGTCTGGGCCAGGGCCCGCTATCGCCGCCATGCCTTCTTTGGCGACAGGACCCTGGGTCGCTACCGTCAGACCCTGTTTTGGAAACAGGAGGACGGCGCGGGAGCTTCGAGCATCTTCGATCTGGAGCACATGATCCGAAAGCGTTTCCTGGTGGGCTGGAATGGGAGCGCGACCTTTTCCCAGGCGACCGAAGGGGTGGACTGGCTTACCTCGTTTATCCTCTATCAGGCGCTGACGCCGGGCTCAGCCCTCGCCTATCGATTTGCCATCGACGGCGAGACCGGCGCCGATGTGCCGCTGAATGTCTACAGCATCCGGCTCACCTACAGAGGAAGAGTCAGTCGCGAATGGTTGTTTCTCGAGGTGCGCCCGGAGGTGGCCTACCGAAAGTTCGAGCGAGGCGGCGATTGGGATGTAGTGCCCGGGCTGTATCTCGGCTTCGAGCTCCACTTCGGTCAAAATGCCGGCCAGGCTCGCCGCCGCCTATGAGCAACGAAGCTCTACTCGGTGGGCAGCCCCAGCTTTTCGCGCACCGTGGGCTCGAGACGAGTCATGCCCGCCGCCTTGCCTACCGCTAGCGCCTCCTCAGGGCTCATGCCGTCGACGTAGAAGGCCTTCATCGCGAAGAGTCCCCCTACCCGATTGCCACTTGCACAGTGCACCAGAACGGGCGACTCAGTGGCTTCGAGGGCGTCGGCCAGGGCGTGTGCCTTCTCCTGCGTCATGTCTGCAGGGCCGCTGATGGGAAGCGAGACGTAGGTCATCTCCAGATACCGGACCAGTTCCGGGTCGGTGTTGTCCTTCTCTTCGGGCCGGCGAAGGTTGATCACGGTCTTGTAGCCGAGCTCCCGAGCTCTCTCGAGCTGGCCTGGCGTGGGTTGACCTCCTACCAGGATCGCCTCCCCTGCGAAAGGCGCAAGGCCGTTCGTCAGGAGATCCTCGGGACGCAGACTCTCAACGACTGCACTTTCCTCGGCGGCTGTGCTCGCTGCACGGGTCTGTGGAGGAGTCCCGTGCTCGACTTCAGGAGCGCATGCAATCGCCAAGAGAGTCAGACAGACAAAGGAGTACTTCAAGGTCTTGAGGCTGCTCATTCGAGTCCTTTCTCTTCAGCGTGAGTGCCAAGAATAGTCGAATCCGAGGGCAGGAAACAGCTCCTGCACCACGAGAATTCAGCAGCCGTAAAACGGGTAAGGCCCAGGGTCCTCAGCGAGTTCCAGGTAGATCGGGAAGGTCGATCTCGTAGACCCGAATGAGCGGCACGGGTCCGAACGGCCCCTGACGTAGCAGGGGTGTCCTGAAGACTTCCCTGAAGCCCGGCGGCGGAGTGGGCGCCGCCGCCGAGGTTTGTTCGGAGAAATCGGTAGCGAAGGCGAGTCGCGCGCCGATCGTGTCCATGAGTCGGTTCAACTGGATCGCCCGCCGGCCGTCTGGGGTCTTGGGCCCGAGGAAGACCTCGGGATCGATAGCCGCCATCCGTGCAGCGTGCTCGAGTTTCAGCAGGTCGCTTTCCACCACCACCCAGCGGACCCGTCGGCGCTCCAGCAGAGAGGCGATCTCATCGTCGTCCTCCAGGAAATAGAACCCCACAGCGTCGTGAAAGCTGGGCTGTCCATGCGACCCGAACGGGCTGGCGATGGTAGCTTTCTGTCCGATCCACTCGAACCAGTGACCGGCGCTCCAGGGACCCAGGACCGACTCCTCGGCTGGTATCTCGGGTTGTTTCCAGGAGCTGGGCGGTGGAGCAGTCGCACGGAGAAAGAAGCAGACGCTGTCCATGCCGGAGGCCACCACGGGTGCGGGGCGACCGAAGAAGCGAAGTCCTGCAAAGCCCGGTATCGGAAGATACGCCGCCAGGCAGGGTAGGAAGGTCAGGGCGACGAGAAGGTAGGCCCGCTGAGGGAGGTGATCTATGGAGGTCTGTGAAGAGTACTGGACCATGGCGAAGGCGGCCACGGCTGCTACGGCGAATGCCGCGCCATGACTGTAGCGGGCCTGAAACAGAGCCAACAACAGCGTGTAGATGGCCCAGGTCAGTAGAAAAGCGGTTGCGACCGGCGCCCTGGTGCGTCTCACGAGCCAGAAGCCGACAATCGGCAGCAGCAACGGGATCAAGGATAGGCGCACCAGGAGGGGCCTGAGGTCGGGTCGACCGAAGAGTGACAGCAGTGGCCGGGACTCGGCGATGGACTGGAGCCAGGGCTCGGCGCGACCGAGAAATGTCAGACCAGCTAGAAGGGGCGGTAGGCAAATAGGGAGAAGGACAGTGAGTGCAATGGCGCTGACACAAGCCAGCGCCATGATCTTCGAACGGTCCTGCCACAAGTTACCGGAGGCGAGGGCAAGCAGGCTGCCGGCCAGCGACACTCCCAGGAGGGCAGCCAGCTGAAGCCAGGACAGGCCTTCGTAGGAAGCTCCGTCCGAGGAAGTCCAGACACTCCCCAGAACGAACGGCAGGACGATGAGGGCAGCGCCCAGTCCTCCCAGGGCCAGGCTCTTCCCGAGGCGTGAAGAGGATTCGGAGCGCCACCCGGCAGCGGCAGTCGACGCCACTCCGACAACAATAAAGAGGCCGGTGTGGATGAGGGCTCCTGGCCATGTCAGCATGAGAGCGCTCAACCAGACGGCAGCCTCGATGGAGCTTCTTCCAACCGGCATCGGATCGGATTCGGTCCGGCCCAAGGCACCCGCCATCGCCGCCAGAACACCGAGAGCGGCGAGCTCTATCAGCGGATCGTGGTCCGAGGCGCCGAGGAGCGTGAAGCGCACAACGCCAGGAAGAAAAGCCGCCAGCGCAGCGCCGAGGATGGCTGTGCGGCGTCCGGCGAGTCGCCTGAGGAGCACCGCCAGGACTAGGATCTGAAGCACGCCGAGGACCGGGGGTAGGACGGCACCCGCCAATTCGACAGCCGACTCGGGTCCTCCGGGCAGTACCTTGGCCATGGTGGCCAGAAGAAAGTCGTACAGAGGTGCCCACACCAGGGGCGCACCATCGGGTACGTTCATGAGGTGGTCGAATTGAGGCACCCATGGCCAGTCCAGCAGGGTGAGCCAGGCGCGGCGCAGATGGTAGTAGCCGTCCGTGCCGTCCAATGTGATGCCACTCGCGGTAAAGACCGAGCTCCAGGTCCCGAGCCGGAGCGCTGCGGCAATCAGCGACACCACGATCAGGCTGGTTGCGTAACGCTGGCGACTCATCTGCATATCTGGAACCTGTGGAATACGGCGAGTGCAAGGCTACACCGACCAGGGCCCGGGTCCAACCCAATCCGGCTGTCGAGTGGAGGTCCGTCCATGTGGCTCGCAGGTTCCTGATTCCTGGCGGGGTGACCGCAATCTGTTGGGGGTCCGACATGGGGCGCCCAGGACCCAAGCCCTCGTTGCCTCACTGCCTCAAGGATCGGCCGAAGGTAGGACCGGCCGCATCGACCCCCAAGCCCTCTTTTTTTGGACTCCTATTGGACTCTACTGAGGTGCCGTTCATAAGGTGATGCCGTACGACTTCAATCTGCTGCGGACGGTCTTGACGTCAATTCCGAGCCGGCGAGCGGTCCTCGCCTTGTTGTGGCGACACTGTTCCAGCGTCTTGAGGATCACCTGCTTTGTGATCTCTTCCAGTGTGGCACCCGCCTCGAGCACGATGGAGTCGGAGATTCCCGAGCCCCGGTTTCGGATGTGCCGGGGGAGGTGAACAGGCTTGATCCACTCGCCCTTTGCCAGCACAAAGGCCCGCTGTATGACATTCCTCAGCTCTCGAACGTTGCCCGGCCAGGCATAGGCCGTGAGAATACTCACGGTCTTCTCGTCCAGCCTCAGAATCCGGTTTTTCTGCTGACTCCCGAAGATGTCGAGGAAGTGTTGGGCGAGCAAAGGAATATCGCCTGGTCGCTCGCACAGCGCTGGCAGGTGGATCCTGAAAACATCGATGCGGTAGAAGAGATCCTCCCGCAGGAGCCCCTTCCTCACAGCGTCTCTGGGGTCCCGGTTGGTGGCGACCACCGACCGCACGTCGAAGTGCAACTCTTCGCATCCTCCGACTCTCCGCAGGTTGTTGCCCTCCAGTACGCGGAGTAACTTGGGCTGCAGAGAAATGGGCATCTCGGCGATCTCGTCCAAGAAGAGGGTGCCACGGTCGGCCTGTTCGAAGCAGCCCTCTCGAACGCCCTTCGCCCCGGTGAAGGCACCTTTCTCGTGACCGAAGATCTCGCTTTCCATCAACTCCTTGGGGATCGCTGCGGTATTGATCGCAACAAAGGGGCCGTGGCGCCGCTGACTGTGGTAGTGGATACTGTGAGCTGTCAACTCCTTGCCTGTACCGCTTTCTCCCGTGATCAAGACCGGGGTATCGGTCTTTGCAACATCTTCGATCGACCGGTAGACCTCTCGCATCTTCCTGTCAGATCCGACGAAGTCGCCGAAGCGCCCCTCTTCGTTGCGGCGGGCGGAAGCCAGTCGGTGAGATCGCCCGCGAGTCTTGAGCTCCGTCTGAGCCTGTTCTATGGTGCTTTTGAGCTTGGAATAATCCAGTGGTTTGGTCAAGAAGTCCTTGGCACCGTTCTGTAGGGCCTCGACCGCCATCTCGACGGACCCGTAACAGGTCATGAGGATGACGAGGCGTTCCGGATCACTTCGTTGGAGGCTGCGCAAGAGATCGAACCCCGTCATCCCGGGCATGACCACGTCCGAGATCACGAGATCGGGTTGGAAGGCCTTGGATTTACTTGTCGCTTCTTCGCCGTTCTCGGCGAGTTTGACGGCGCAACCCCACTCCGCGAGTCGGAGGCGCAGCACCTCGCGGATCGCGGCCTCGTCATCGACAACGAGAACTCGAAGCCTACGTGAACGTGCCATGTTTAGGCGGTCACCTTGATATGGGGTTGTGCAAGAACTGTTCCGGATTGCATATCTGCACAGCGACCAGCGCGAGGTGGAAGGGCCGCCCCTCTGTGTCTCTGCAGCCTCAGAGGGCGTGAGCAAAGGTAGATCCCATCGAAGCCCGTGCATCTGCTGGAGGCTCCGGTCGGCCCGTGAAGGGAAACTTTCCCTGACGGAGGAAAAATAGCCCACTTCTAGGATCTACGGGAACGATTCTGCTGCGAAATCGGCGGCAAACAGAGGCTCCCCGAAGGCCTCGGCCTCATCCCCCGATCTGAGTCATGCTCTCGCGAGCGCTGCCGTTCTTACCCCTTCTCTCCCACGCTTGCCGCTGTGCCGTCCGTCCGTCTTCGAGCTTTTCCCACATCGCTTGTCTCAGGACCCGGGCGACTTCGTCATCCGATCCGCCTTTGCGCAGGAGGTCGCGGAGACCGTACTCCTTTTCGGAGTAGAGGCAGTTGCGGATCTGACCGTCTGCTGTCAGTCGGATCCTGGTGCAACTGCCGCACAGGCTTCGCGTGTACGACGGTATGAACGCGACCCGTCCTGCGTGTCCGGGTATCTGAAAGATCCGGTGTTCCGTCGCAGAACCCTCAGCGACTTCGCAATTCGGATAGAGCTCCCTGAAGAGTTTCACCAGGGTTTGGGTGCTGGCGAAATGTCCCGACCGCCAAATCTGATGCGCGTCGAACGGCATAAGCTCGATGAAGCGCACGGTAATGGGGGCTCTTTGGGTAAGAGCGGCAAAGCCGCGTAATTCATCGTCGTTGAAACCTCGCAGGGCCACGACATTGATCTTGACCGATGGGAAGTCGAGCTCTAAGGCCTCGTCGAGACCTGCGAGCACTGCCTCGATGCCCGCGCGCCGGGTACACTTTTGGAATCGCTCCGCGTGGAGGGTATCGAGACTGATGTTGAGGCCGTAGAGCCCCGCCCGACGCAGCGAACCGGCCAGGCCTCGAAGGAACACGCCGTTCGTGGTCAGGTGAACTGTCTGGATTCCGGGGGTCTGCGCCGCTCCGCCTACCAGGGCAACGATGTCCTTGTGCACCAGGGGCTCTCCGCCGGTAAACCGGATCTTGCGCACCCCGAGTTGTGAGGCCACTCCGATCAAGCGCAGGATCTCTTCCGTTCTGAGCAACGTCTCATGGGCAGCGAAGTTGACGCCTTCTTCCGGCATGCAGTACACGCAGCGCAGATTGCACCGGTCCGTGACAGCGATCCGCAGATAGTCGAACACCCTCCCGAAACGATCCTGGAGGACGCTGCCGGTGCTCTGAAGCGCGACAGCGCGCCGGCGATGGTCCTCTTGGGGAGTCTGCTCGAGCCCAGCCGGGAAAGCCGACTCTGCGGCGCTCTCCCGGCCCCAGGCGCTCGTTTCTTCCTGCAATGGGGATCCCCCTGTCTCCGCTTTTACATGCACCGCCACGCCTCCCGTTTCTCGCAAGTCGGGCACATCTGGCCTTGGCTGGCCGGTATGACCTCGCCGCAAGCAAAGCACGTCGTCATCTGGATTTGGGCGACGGCTCTCGCGTCGTCGTCCAGGAGATCGGCGAGGCTCCAATGCCGGTCGTAATCGATGGCTTCTTCCGGACAGGCTTCGATGCACAACGAACACTTCGTGCAGGCCGAGCTCACAAAGGAGAGGACCCGGCAGCCATTCTCCGTTCCCTGCTCGAGCGCTCCTGTCGGGCAGACGGTGACACAGATTCCGCAGGCAGAGCACCCTTTTTCATCAACCGTGATACTTCCCCATCGAAACTCGGGCTCGTTTGCCTTGATGGTGGAACTCACTGACCCCTCTTGGCTGGCTAGCTGCCGGAAATGCGCCCGTATCGGTGAATACCTGGCACCACTTCTTTCAGCCTGACCATTCGACTCTTCTGGCATGGCCTCGTCGCCTCGATAGCGGACTGAGGCGGTATGGTTTCTTACCCTGGCGAAGATCTTCGAGAAAAGTTCCTTCCTGTCCACGGTGGATTCTCGTCTCGCCTCGGTCTCCTCCAGGTTGATGGGCACCTCTCCCAGGCCGAGACTGTCCAGCAATGCTCGGGATCTCTTGAGCGAATCCTGGAAGAGCTTCTCGCCCGCCTCCAGCCGGCACTGAGAACAGATCCCTTTCATCAGATGGATCCGATCGAAGCCTGACAGCGCAGCCCCGACAATGATGTTCTCGGTGATTGCCCCGAGGCAGGGAACATCCAGGGAATTGGCATCCCGTGCCCCGACCCGGTGGCAGGAAATCAATAGACTCTTCTGATCGTTCGGAGATCGCTCGGCGCCAAGAGACGATGTCGCCTGAGCGAGGAGGTACTGGTCGGAATGAAGCTCGTCCCGGAAGACCTCTGTCGGACAGACATTCTGGCAGAGACCGCACTCAGAGCAGGCCTTACTGACAGACGGGCCCGGGCTCAGAGAGATGGCGTCGTCTGGGCAGATCTC
>Ga0316187_10003096_pt1 | contig 14485 bp, 13 predicted proteins | sample CroRivburrow1_MG_FD_204927 | JGI IMG/M metagenome (GOLD analysis project Ga0316187, IMG submission 204927) | Coastal sediment microbial communities from Maine, United States - Cross River worm burrow 1 | ecosystem: Environmental > Aquatic > Marine > Coastal > Sediment | place: USA: Maine... | reverse complement strand
GATCGGGCTCCTCGTCTTCCTGGCTCTCGGGACGGGGATCTATCTCGACGCCCACAGGGCCCGTCCCGACCCCGGGACTTCCTGAAGCAATTGGAGTCACGCCATGAGTGCACGAATCTCGAAGAAGGACCTCGAAACCTGGGCCGATTACCTGCTCGACTACTCGCTCGGTGGGGTTGAATCCAGCGACGTGGTGATGCTCAAGGGCGAGCCGATCGCCTGGCCGCTGCTGACGGTCCTGCAGGACAAGATCTTCGCCGCCGGCGGGGTCGCCGACATGAACCTCGTCGCCCCCGACAACGATCGCGGCAAGGTCTGGGGCGCGTCGATCACCCGGCACGGGACGGTGGAGCAGATCGCCCGCGTCCCCGAGTGGCACCGCACGCGGTACGAGGCGATGACGAAATACGTCGAGGTGCTCGGCGCCGAGTCGCCGGAGCTGTTCGCGGGCATTCCCGACGAGACAGGGCAAGCGGTCTCCCGCGCCGACGAGCCCTTCAAGATGATCCGGCTGCTCAAGCCGTGGGTGCTGACTCTTTTCCCCACCGAGTCGTTCGCGAAGATGGAAGAGATGACCCTCGAGCAGTACACCGAGGTGATCGTCTCGGCCTCGACCCTCGACCCGCGAGTCCTCGACGAGGTAGAGACACCGCTCCACGACGCCATGGGCAAGAGCAAGACGATTCGGGCCGTCACGCAGCACCCGAAGACGGGCAAGACCCTCGAGCTCACCATGAACATCGGCGGTCGCAACATCGTGAAGTGCACCGGCAAGCGCAACTTCCCCGACGGCGAGGTCTTCACCAGCCCCGACGCTCGCACGCCCGAGGGCGAAATCTTCGTGGACATGCCGGTCTTCCAGGGGGGGGCGTTGATCCAGGGCGTCTACCTGCGTTTCGAGGGCGGTGTGATCCGTGAATACTCGGCCGAGCAGGGCGGCGAAGCCCTGGCCAGGATCATCGAGACCGACGACGGCTCGCACCGCCTGGGCGAGGTCGCCCTCGGGATGAACGCCGGGATCCAGGAGGTGCTACGCCACCCGCTGTTCGTCGAGAAGACCGGCGGGACGCTGCACATCGCGATCGGCGCCAGCTACCCGGAGTGTTTCGTGGGCGATCCGGCGTCGGCCGACGGCAAGGCCGAGGTCGATGGGCTGGCCGAGAAGAAAATCCTCAACCGTTCGGCGCAGCACGTCGACATCGTCACCGACTTCCGCGGCGGCGGCACCGGGCGCGAGGTCTGGCTCGACGACACTCGCCTGGAGGTCCGCGACGGCATCTGGGTCGTGCCCTGAGCGCCTGATGTCAGTTTCCGGAGCCACGCGGCCCGACCCCGGGGTCGGCGGCGGCAAGCGCTGCGGCTTGAATACCGCCTGGGAGCGGCGAACCACCCGCACGGCCCTCGTCACCAGTGTCACGATCTTCGTGGGCCTGGGCCTTCTGGCTCTGGTCCTGGGCAAGGCAGGGACTCCGCCGTGGCTGGTCCTGCCCTTCGCCGTGGCGCTTGCCGTAGCGGTCTACTCCGGCATGACGCGGAAGATCCGTCGGCGCCGAGCGATCCTCGGCCAACCCTTCCCACCGGAATGGGGAGAGGTACTCGAGCGTGAGGTCGTCTTCTATCGCGCGCTCGACCCGGCCGAGCGCCAGCGGTTTCGCTGCGAGATCCAGGTCTTCATCGGCGAGAAGCGGATCACCGGCATCAAGACCGATGTCGATGTGACCACCCGGGTGCTGACCGCGGTCAGCGCCGTCATACCGATCTTCGGCTTTCCCGAGTGGGAGTGGGACCAGATCGACGAGGTCCTGATCTACCCGTCGAGGTTCGACGAGGACTTCGATCTCGGCGAGGGCATGAACCACCGCACGCTGGGCATGGTCGGCACGGGGTACATGAACCGGCTGATGATCCTCTCGAAGCCCGACCTCATCCGTGGCTTCCGCAATCCGGGCGACAAGCGCAACGTCGGGGTGCACGAGTTTGCCCACCTGGTCGACAAGACCGACGGGACGATCGACGGGCTGCCGACCGCGGGGCTCGACCGCAAGTGCATCGGGCCCTGGATCGAGCTCGTTCGACACAAGATGGAAGAGATTCGCGCCGGGGATTCGGACATTGACTCGTACGCGCTGACGAACGAGGCCGAGTTCTTCGCGGTCGCCAGCGAGTATTTCTTCGAGCGGCCCGGCGTGATGGAGCGCAAGCACCCCGAGCTGTACGCCATGCTGTCGCGGATCTTCAACCAGAACATGGGCGACCGCGCCGCGAACATCGCACGTGAGATCAAGCGAGGACGCCCCCGCTTCGGCCGCAATTCGCCCTGCCCGTGCGGTAGCGGGAAGAAGTACAAGAAGTGTTGCCTCCGTCGGTCGCGCCGGGCGAGCTGACCGACGGGGGATTTGGCTGTCCGGGTGACCTGTGGGAGAGTGGTGCGTGGGAGGAGGGTCGCTCGTGAGGATGAAAGCCCGTCGCGCGCTGGGGGTGATGCTCGCGGTGGTTCTGTGCGGTCTCTCCGGGAACTGGGGGCGCAATCCACCGACCGTCGAGGGCGGCGTGCTGAGCTTCAAACTGCACGACCTCGACGGGCAACCCGTCACCTCGGATGACGAGCGCTTCAAGGGCAAGGTCGTCTTCGTCGATGTCTTCGCCACGTGGTGCCCGCCGTGCGTCCGTGCGATCCCGACGTTCAGGGATCTCCAGATGCGATACCGCAACGCCGGCCTCGTCATCCTGGGGATTGCCTTCGAGCACGGCGACAGTGCCAACGGACGACGGTCCTACCTGGAAGGGTTTGCCCGGCAGAACGCCATCAACTATCCGGTGCTGGACGGGGGGACGCCCGATCAGCTCAGCACGGCCCTCCCCGGCGTCGGCAACTTCAGGGGTTTTCCCATGGAAATCCTTATCGGTAGAGACGGCACCGTCCTCGAGGCCCGAGGCACGAACGTCGACAAGAAGGGCTGGGCCGAGGAGCTGGAAGCCAGGCTCGTCGAGGCCCTCCGGATCGAGCCGGCACAGACTCCGCCTCCGCCGGGCGGCGGCTCGTAGACGACCCGATCACTCACGCTCCTTGAGCCCGGCGACCTGAAGCTCCAGCCTCTTGATCTCGCGCAGGATGGAGTACTTGATCGCCCACTGCCAGCCGACCACCTTGACCAGAACGAAGAAGATGGCGCTGATGATCAGGACCGTGGCGTAGACGATCAGAGGCTTCAGCTCCTGCGCGTGGTAAAGCCGCATGCCGGCCCAGACGGCGACCACGCACACGGCGACGGCCTCGACCCACAGGAACACCACCATCCAGCGGAGCCTGCTTCGGAAGGTCTGGGCGATCATCTGCCGGAGGGTCTCCTCCCGCTCGAACTCGATCGGCTTGCCGTTCTCCAAAGCTCGTTTCAGCTTGTCGTCGAAATCACTCATGTCCTTCTCCTCTCTATTCTCTCCTTCAGGGTGGCTCTCGCGCGATGGAGGCGCGACTTGACCGTCCCCAGAGGAATCCCGAGTATTTCCGCGATCCGCTCGACGCCGAGCTCCTCCCGGTAGTGCAGCGACAGGATGGCGCGCTGCTCGACGCTCAGGCCGCCCAGCGCGATCCGGAGTACCTCGACGTCGTCGTCCTCGTCGTGGGTCGGGTACGTCTCCGGCGTCGGATGCCGGTTCTCCACCTTCTTCCGTCTTTCTTCGCGCCGCAGGTGATCCACGCACTTGAAGGTCACGATGCGATAGGCCCACCCGGCGAACGCTCCGGGATCGTCCAGCCGACGCAGGCCCTTGAGCACGCTCATCCATGCATCCTGCACGACATCCCAGGCCGCGGCGTCATCACGAATCAGGCGACGCGCGTGGCGCCAGAGGCGGTCCTGCCAGCGCGAAACCAGCACCTCGAAAGCCCGGGCGTCGCCATCCTGGCTTTGAAGCACCAGCAACTCGTCCGCAATCTGCCGGGTGCGGTTTCTCATGGCTCCACTTTGAGGTCGAATCTCGGGAAGGAGAGGTTCCCACCTTTGCGGTGGGAACATGGAGACTCAAGGGGTCCGAATTGACCGGATCTCCCGCTTGAGGAGAAAGCCCTTCCACACCATGTAGATCGCCGGGATGATCAGCAGCGTCAGTACCGTGGCGCTGACCAACCCTCCGACCATCGGGGCCGCGATTCGCTGCATGACTTCCGAGCCGGACTCGAAGACGTTGCCGATCATCACCGGCATGAGGCCGATGATCGTCGTAGCGACGGTCATGAGCTTGGGACGCACTCGGAGCACCGCGCCCTCGATGATGCCGTCGTAGAGATCCTTCATCGTGTTCAGCCGGCCCTCGCGCTGCCTGCGATGGTAGACCTCGTCGAGGTAGGCCAGCATCACGATCCCGGTCTCGGCGGCCAGCCCCGCGAGCGCGATGAACCCGACCGCCACGGCGACGCTCATGTTGTAGCCCAATGCGTACATCAGCCAAACGCCACCGACGAGTGAAAACGGGATCGCGAGCATCACGATCAGAACCTCGGTGAGGTTCCTGAAGTGTACGTACAGGAGGAAGAAGATGATCAGCAGCGTGAGCGGGAGAACCAGTGCGAGCCGTTTCTGCGCTCGTTCCATGTACTCGTACCGGCCGCTCCACCGGATGCTGTAGCCCGGCGGCAGCTCGACATGGCTGGCGACCACTTCCTTGGCGCGCGCGACGTAGGTGCCGAGGTCCACCTCGTCTTCCCGGATGCTGACCTGGACCCAGGCGTTGAGTCGGGCGTTCTCACTCTTGATGGAAGGCGGGCCCTTGCGAATGACCAGGTGGGTCAGCTGACTGAGGGGGATATGCTCGCCCCTCGGGGTGGGGACGAGCACCCGTCCGAGCTTCTCGGGATCGTCGCGCAACTCGGGCTTGTAGCGCACGTTGACCGGATAGCGCTCGCGACCCTCGACGGTCTGGGTGATATTCCTCCCGCCGATGGCGGTCATGATGACGTCCTGCACGTCGCCGACGGTCAGACCGTAACGCGACGCCTCCGCGCGGTCGATCTCGAAGTCCAGGTAGTTCCCACCGAACGACCTGTCGGCATACGCCGAGAGCGTGCCCGGCAGCGTTTCCACCACCCGGGCTACTTCCTGGGCCAGCTCCTGGAGCGTCACCAGATCCGGTCCGGCGATCTTGATGCCGACCGGGGCGCGGATGCCGGTAGTCAACATGTCCAGGCGGATCTTGATCGGCCCCTCCATGCTGGCGTTCGTGAGCCCCGGGAATTGGATGGCGTCGTTGATCGCCCGGTCGAGCTCGCCAGGCGTTCTTGCGGGGCCGGTTTCGGGCCACACGTGATTGAGACCGCGGCGTATCGGGTCGGGAATCGGCCAGGTGCTGTAGAAGCGCTCGATGTCTTGCTGAGGCCAGTCCTCCGGCGGCTTGAGCATGATCGTGGTCTCGATCATCGACAGCGGCGCGGGATCGGTCGAGGTCTGGGCGCGACCGATCTTCCCGAACGTATGGTGCACCTCGGGGAACTGCTTGATGATCTTGTTGGTCTGTTGCAGCAGCTCCCGCGACTTCGTGATGGAGATTCCCGGATCGGTCGTGGGCATCCACAGAAAATCTCCCTCGTACAGCGGCGGGATGAACTCGTTGCCCAGACGCTGGTAGGGCACCCACGATACCGCGGTCACGAGGATCGACGCCGCGATGGTGATCTTGGGGAAGCGAAGCACAAAGTGAATGAACGGCTGGTACGCCCAGATGAAGAACCGGCTCAGAGGGTTCTTGTGCTCCGGCCGGATCCGGCCGCGAATCAAGATCGCCATCAGCACCGGTGTGATCGTGATCGCCAGCAGTGCCGCCGCTGCCATGGCAAAGGTCTTGGTGAAGGCCAGGGGGCGAAAGAGCCGTCCCTCCTGCGCCTGCAGGGTGAAGACCGGCAGGAACGACAGCGTGATGATGACGAGACTATAGAACAGGGCGGGGCCGACCTCTTTGGCGGCGTCGATGATGACCGTGTCCCGGTCGAAGGGTTTCCCCGACGCCCGCGCTCGCTCGAGATGCTTGTGGGCATTCTCGACCATCACCACGCTGGCATCCACCATCACCCCGATGGCGATGGCGATTCCCCCCAAGGACATGATGTTGGCGTTGATCCCCAGGGGGTACATGATCAGGAAGGCGGCCAGGATTCCGACGGGCAGGGTGAAGATGGCCACGAATGCGCTGCGGAAGTGCAGGAGAAACAGGAGGCACACCAGCGCGACGACGATCATCTCCTCGGTGAGCTTTTTGCCGAGGACCTCGATCGCATTCCAGATGAGAGTCGAGCGGTCGTAGACCGGTACGATCTCGACGCCCTCGGGCAGACCCGCCTTCAGGTCGTCGAGCTTTGCCTTGACCCGCTCGATGGTCGTCAGGGCGTTCTCGCCGAGACGCATGACCACGATGCCCCCGACGATCTCGCCCTCACCGTTCAGCTCGGCGAGACCGCGGCGCAGCTCGGGGCCGAGGCCGACCTGCGCGACGTCGCGCACGAGCACGGGCGTGCCGTCGCGGCTGACACCCACCGGGACGTCCTCGACGTCGGTCAGGCTCTTGAAGTAGCCCAGTCCCCGGACCATGTACTCGGTCTCGGACATCTCCACGAGGCGACCGCCGACGTCGCTGTTGCTGCGCTGGATTGCGCTGACCACGCGCGAGACCGGGATGTCGTAGCCACGGAGCTTGATCGGATCGACGGTGACCTGGTACTGCTTGACGTAACCCCCGATGCTCGCGACCTCGGCGACGCCCTCGACGCTGGTCAGCTCGTAGCGCAGGTACCAGTCCTGGATGCTCCGTAGCTCCTGGAGGGAGTGGGAGTCCGATTCCAGGACGTATTCGTAGACCCAGCCGACGCCGGTGGCGTCCGGGCCGAGCTCGACCGTGGCGGAAGGGGGAAGGGAGCCCTGGATACCGGACAGGTACTCGAGCACCCGGCTCCGGGCCCAGTACAGATCGGTGCCGTCCTCGAAGATGACGTAGACGAAAGAGAAGCCGAAGAAGGAGTACCCCCTCACCGCCTTGGCGAACGGCACGGCGAGCATCTTGGTCGTCAGGGGATAGGTGACCTGATCCTCGACGACCTGAGGGGCCTGCCCGGGATAGGAGGTGAAGATGATGACCTGCACGTCCGAGAGGTCGGGGATGGCGTCGAGCGGGATGTTCATCATGGCCGCGATGCCGCCCGCGACCAGTGCCGAGGTCACGATGATGACCATCAGTTTGTTGCGGACGCTGCCGGCGATGATCCGTTCGATCATGCTCGTCCTCAGTGCTGGTGATCGGGCGCCGGGGACTCTCCCGGTGCCGGATCCCCGCTCCGGGCACTCCCGCGTTGCCGGAACTTGGCGATGGCTTCCTGGATGCGGCTCTCGGAATCCAGCATGAACTGCGCCTGGGTCACGACGACCTCGCCGGCCTCGACGCCATGGAGAATCTGGAGGCGGTTGCCGTCGCCCTGGATGCCGACCTCGACCTCCCGGGGCTCGAACCGACCGTTCCCGAGGTCGATGAAGATGATGTCGCGCTCGCCGGATCGAAGGACCGCGGACTGAGGTGCGACGATGGCATCCCGGACCGGCGGCCCCTGAACCACGACGTCCGAGTACATCCCGGGCCGCAGGCGGCGATCGGGGTTGGGTATCTCGACGCAGATCTTGAGAGTGCGGGTGTCGCGACTGACCTCGGGGTAGAGAAAGAGGACCTTGCCGCGAGATTCCCGTTCCGGGTCGTTTCGGAAGGTCACCACGGCGGGCTGCCCAGCCCGGATCCAGGGCATGTCGGACTCGTAGACGTCGGCGTGGACCCAGATCGTGGACAGATCGGCGATCTTGTAGAGGTTCATGCCCGGCTTCACGAACATGCCCTCGAGGGCCTCGCTCAGGATCTCGGCGACCACACCGTCTGCCGGCGACATCACGGTGAGCCGGCGCTGCACCTGTTTGCGCTGCACCAGGTTGTCGATCTGCTCGTCGGTGATATCCCAGTACGCCAGCCTGTCGTGAGACGATTGCACCAGATTCTGGGCCTGACGGAGGGTTTCCGGACGACCGCTCTTCACGAGGGAATCCCGGTACTCGAGCGCTCGGAGGTACTCCTCCTGCGTCGTCACCAACTCGGGGCTGTAGATCTCGAACAGCGGCTGGCCCTGTTTCACTTCCTCACCGACGTAGTTGACGTGGACCTTCTCGATCCAGCCCTCGAACTTGATATTGATCCAGGTGATGCGGTCGGCATTGAAATCGAGGATGCCGACGGTCCGGCTGGTACGAGCGATGTCCTCGACCCGGACCTCGGTGCTGACCACCCCGATGTTCTGGACCTGGACCGGATCGATCCGGATCACCCCTTCCTCGGACCCTTCAGCCGCGTCGGAGTACTTGGGCACCAGCTTCATGCCCATGGGTGAGACGCCGGGCTCGTCTCGGGTATAGGTGGGGTCCATGGGCGCGTACCAGTAGAGGATCTCGCGGTCGGTCGACGGTAGACCTTCCTCCGCCGCGGGAGTCTCCTGAATCTGGACAAGGGGCATGCCGCAGATGGGACAGTCGTCGGGTGAGGACTCGATGACCTCCGGGTGCATGGGGCACTGATACAGGACCGCGTCGGTTGCTGGTTTCTCGCTGACCGGCGTTGCCGTCTCGGACGTACGGCCGGGCAGGAATCCCAGACCGAGAGGGTTCCCGAACACGACCCAAGTCAACACCGCTCCGGCGAGGAAGAACAGGATCATTGAGAACCCTTGCGCCCGGCGAGTCATCGGGGGAAGCCTCAGGGAGTCCTTCGAGTCGTTCGTTTCTCTTGCAGTCATGACGATGATCCTGGCGAGGGTGCCCGGTGCCGGAGGTCCGCCGACCGTGGCACATCGGGAACCGGTTTGCCGACCGCAAGCTCGAGATCGGCGAGCGCGATCCAGAGGTCCGACACCAGGCGATGGTAGGCCAGTCGGGACTGGAACAGGGTGCGCTGTGCATCCAGGAGGTCCAGAAAGCCCAGCCGGTTGGTCGTGTAGGCCGCCTCCGCCGACGCGAGCGATTCCTCCGCCTGGGGAACGATCACGTCCCGGTACAGTCGGCCTCGCTCATCGAGGGAGTCCAGCCGAAGCAGCGCCTCCTGGACGTCGTAGCGCAGTCGGTTGCGCACCGCCGCCAGCAGCTCCTCGTTCGCCCTCTGGCTTTCGCGGGCCTCGGCGACACCCGAGCGAATCCGTTTTCGATAAAGGGGTATCTCGATCCCGACGGTCAACGCCAGCACATCCTGGCCGTTGTCCGGCGGTGGGTTCATGACACCGGCGGGGTCGTCTCGATCGTCCACGACGCCGTAGCCCAGGCCGAAACGGAAATCCGGACGCGCCTCGCGCTCGCGGCGTTCGGTCCACAGCAGATCTGCCTCGACTCGATGCTCGACGGCGTGGACCCGTGGGTGATCCGATACCGCGATCCGTTCGAGGTTTTCACGCTCATGGCGAATCTCGGGAAGCGAAAGATCGATCAGGTCCAGATGCAAGGGCTCGTCAGGACGACCGACGAGCTCGGCGATCCGGCGCGCCATCCCATCCAGACGACGTCGAAGCTCCGTTCGCCGGTCATCCAGCCGGCTGATCTCCGTTTGAACCTTCACCACACTCTGCTGGATGCCCTCGCCCGTGGAGTAGCGCTTCAGCGCGATGCTCTCGAACCGCCGTAGGAGATCCTGCTCCTCCGAGTTGATCGTGAGCGCTTCCTGCAGATAGGCCGCTTCGAAGTAGGCGCGCTTGAAGTCGGCGACGAGCCTTCGCTCCAGATCCGCCGCCTCCCAGGTCGCTCCGGTCGCCAGGGATTCATCTCGCTCGGCCTGGAGTCTTCGTTTCCCGGCCCACGGAACGACCTGGCTGAGCTCGAAGCTCTGCGTCTGGGGGCCGACCCTCGTTTCGGGAGTGCTCGCGAAATAGGTGTACCGGAACTGCATCTCCGGCAGCGACCGGGCCTGGGGCACGCGCTCCTTCCGGGACTGCGAGCGCGCCCACGAGGACCGGATCTGCGGGCTCTCCGAGAGGAGGGTCGCGATCAGATCACGAGACTGGCTGTCCGGGACGTGAAAGCGATCCTCCGGCCGGCCGGTGGCCGCGGAGGACGAGTCCATCGAAGAGACATCGGATGGGGTCTCCGCCGCGGCGATGGTCGCCGCAGCGCAGATCATCAACGCTGCCCACGAGATTCGTGAGAGCGTCCACGGCAGCCGAGAGAGGATCATCTGAGGAGCTCCTGGCGTCGGTGCCCCTGGACACCTGACGCACTATCTCTTGCATCGGTCGGTTGGAATCAGCCGGGTTGACCGCGTAGCTACAGTCCGCGTGGCGGACCCCGGGCAGAAGTGGGCCGATGACGGAGATCAGATCAGGAGCGCGCCACAGAGAATGTACTGAGCGACATGGGGTCCCGATCGGACGCGGGGCTCAGTCAGGTGGCGGTGGGCAGGCAGGGTAGGCTCGACGGTCTTGTCCGTCGCGAGAAGCGAGAGCGAGTCCGAGAAGCAGGAGGCTCGAAGCCGTTTCGAGTCCGTGGGCAACGCGGGCGTGTCCACATCGGAGCACGGGATCTCGCTCAACCCGGTGGACGGCAGGCTGTGACACTGGCAGTCTTCCGGGCCGCAACAGCAATCGTGGACCTGCTCGTGGCAAGGCGAAGCGGTCGCCGGGCCCGATGCCGTGAAAAGCACCGCCCCAACAAGCCCCATCGTCACGGACATCCGGATCAACGCTTGCCTCGATATCACAGAATACCTCCCAGCAAAGGTACAGCACGGCCCATGCCAGATGCAAGGTAGCGGCATTTGCAGAGATTCCCGAGGATCCAGTGAGTAAGGGTGATGCTTTTCAGGCAGTCGCTGACTCAAAGGGTACGGGCTCGAAGCCAAGGCAGGTAGAATGGCCCTCGATCATGAGTGAAACCCAGGTACCGGCCGGCGGCAAGAGGGGCGTTTTCGCCCGCGCGGTCCGGATTACCGTTCGCTCGGTGCTCCACGCACTCGTCGGAGCGTTGGTCGTTCTGGTTGTCGTCGTCGTGGTGCACCTCGAGCTTCGCCCGGATCTGGCGGTGTGGCACGAGGTCGACCTGGACGAGGAGTTCACCGCCGACGGTGCGGTGAAGAGCTTTCGGGAGTACCTCGATCTGGAGAAGCGGCTCTTCGCGCAGCTCGATGAGCTCGTCTATGGCGCCAAGGAGGCGGCGCCGGCGAGAGAGGTGCTTCGCTACCATCGCGGCAGCCTGGCGGATCCCGCCGCGCGACCCACGAACTGGAACCGGACGTTCGAGCTGACCGTCGAGGCGCCTCGCGGCGGTGTGTTGCTGCTGCACGGACTCTCGGATTCTCCCTACAGCATGCGGAGCCTGGCGGAGAGCCTCCACGCCGCGGGCTACCAGGTCCTGGGGCTCCGGATTCCGGGTCACGGGACTGCGCCGTCCGGGTTGGTTCGAGTGACCTGGGAAGACATGGCAGCGGCCGTCGAGCTGGCGGTTCGGTACTTGAAGCAGGAGGTCGGGGACCGACCGGTCCACCTCGTGGGTTACTCCAACGGGGGAGCCCTGGCCGTGCACTACGCGCTGGCGGCTCTCGAGGACCGGGAGTTGCCCGCACCGGGGCGGCTGGTGCTGATCTCGCCGGAGATCGGGATCTCGAGGCTGGCGGCCCTGGCGGCGTGGCAGGAACGCCTCGCCGGCTTACTCGGGCTCGAGAAGCTCGAGTGGAACTCGATCCAGCTCGAGTACGACCCCTACAAGTACCAGTCGTTCGCGCTGAACGCAGCCAAGCAAGCCCACCGCTTGACCGGCGAGATCCGCGGCCGGGTCCGGAGACTCGCCGGAACCGGCGACCTGGAGAGGATGCCGCCGATTCTGGCGTTCCAGTCCGTGGTCGATGCGACGGTCACGGCGACGGCGCTGGTCATCGATCTGTTCGAGCCCCTCCCGAGGCGCGGGCACGAGCTGGTGCTGTTCGACATCAATCGGTTCGTGGAGATCGAGCCGATCCTCGCGGGGGACCCCACCGAGACGATGGCGGCGCTGCTCAGGAAAGCGGATCGATCGTTCACCCTGACCGTCGTGACGAACGAAAACGACGAGAGCATCGCTGCGATCGAGAAGCGCTGGGGCCTCGATCAAGTGACTCCGGTTTCGGTGCCGCTCGATCACGAGTGGCCGCCACGTGTCTATTCGCTCTCGCACGTTGCCCTTCCGTTCCCGCCGGAGGACCCGCTGTACGGGGTCGCTCCGCCCGGCGACGGCGAGCTACACCTCGGCAACCTGGCGCTGTACGGTGAGCGGGGACTGCTCAGGATCCCGCCCTCGGAGATCCTGCGGCTGCGCTGGAACCCTTTCTACGACTATCTCGAGAGGCGCACGCTCGAGTTTGTCGGCAACGATCAGCGCTGAGCCCAGGCGCCTCCCAGGAACTCGATCGCGGTCTCGGCGAAGACAGCGGCGCGCCCGGTAGCGGCGCAGATCATCGCGGCAACCGGGACGACGGCCAGGACACCCGCGAAATCTCTGCTCGCTCGCATGGTTGAGTATCTTCCGCGTGTGCAGCCGTCACACCGTGATCATCCAATCGCCGTACTCGGCATTCAGGAGCCGCAACGCTGCCAAAGCCCGCTGCTTGAAGGTCTGCTCGATCAAAGCTCCCTGTCCGGGCCACAGGCGGAACTTCAGTCGGACGTATTTCCAGCCACCAGGCTCCACCGAGAACACACCCAGAACCTCTGGCTCGGTCAGCAGGACCGAGTCATGTTGGGCGTGCATTCCCCGGGCGATCTCGCGTATCCGGCTCGTCACCGCGCTCTCGTCGCAACCCTCGGGAAACTGCACGTCGACGTACGCCCGGACGACACCCTTCCGGTAGCGACCGATCTGCGCGATGTTCCGGTTGGGAACGTAGACCTCCTGTCCCAGGAAAATCAAAAAACCGAGAGGCGCGGAGCTCTTGATTCGGAGACTCTTGCCGGGTATCGTCCAGACCGGAGGCACGCAATCTTCGACCGGTCCAGGACCCGAGAAGGAGAGCTTTGATGAGAGTAACGACGTTTCGGATGTTCATCGCGCTCGCAGCTGTCGCAGCGGTGGTTTCGATCGCCGGGGCAACTGCGACAGGAACGACGGCCATCAAAGAACGGCATGAAGCGATGGAGGACATCGGACAGGCGATGAAGGCCCTCGCGGCGATCGCCAAGAAGGAGGCCCCGTTCGACGCCGGGGTCGTCAAGGCCAGCGCGGAGACGATCGCGAACCTTCTGGAGAAGGCCGCGGATCTGTTTCCGGATGGCAGCGACAAGGGCGACGTCGAGACGTGGGCGAAAGCGGAGATCTGGACCGACCGTGAGAACTTCAATAAGGATCTCCAGAGCGCCCATGCGGCCGCGGTCGAGATGCAGTCGGTCACGGACGAGGCGGCCTTCGGGGCTGCTCTCGGCGCGGTGGGCAACGGCTGCAAGACCTGTCACGACAAGTACCGCCGCCCGAAGCAGTGACGCGCCCTTCTCGGGCGAGGCGGATTGCGGCGGCCGTGGCCTTCGCCGCGGTACTGCTCGCCGCAGTCTTCCTCTTCTTTGGCCTTACCACGGCGCGTCCGAGCGGGCGGGTCGTGCCGACGCACACTCCGGACCTCGCCAACGGCGAGACGCTGTTTCACGCCGGGGGGTGTATCGGGTGTCACAAGCCTTCCTCCGGGACGGGAGACCCGGGACTGCCGACCGGAGGAGCGAGTTTTCCAACGCCGATCGGGACGTTCTATCCGGGGAATCTCACCCCGGACCTCGACACCGGAATCGGTCGCTGGACGGCGCCGCAGTTCCTCGAGGCGATGACGGAAGGTGTCTCGCCAGACGGCCGACACTATTTCCCAGCCTTTCCTTACACTTCCTACCGCAACATGTGGGTTGAAGACCTGCTCGATCTTCACGCCTACCTCATGAGCCTCCCGCCGGCGCGGTCCTCCCAGCGCGACCCTGACGTCGCCATGATCGGGCTTGCGAGACGTACGATGGGACTCTGGAAACGCCTCGCCTTCCGGGTGCAGGGGTTCCGGCTCGATCCGGATCGCAGCGCAGCATGGAACCGCGGCGCGTACCTGGTGCAGGCGCCGGGTCACTGCGGCGAGTGCCACACTCCCCGAAACGCAATCATGATCGCCGCCGACGCCCGCCGGCTTGCAGGCGGACCGCACCCGGGCGGTGAGGGAGAAGTTCCGAATCTTCGGGACCTGCTCGGCCGGGGCCGGTACAAGGACGTCTCGGATCTCACACTGGCGCTGCAATTCGGCGAGACCTTCGGCTACGACAAGCTCTCGAGCGGTGGGATGGCCGAGGTCCAGATGAATCTGGCCCGACTTCCCGAAACCGACCTCCGGGCAATCTCCGAGTACCTCCTGAGTCTCCGCTGACTGCGTAGCGCGCCGGAACGGCGACGAAGAAGCGATGAGCACTTGCTCTGGTTAACAATCTCCGTTCTCCCGGCAC
>Ga0316187_10003095_pt1 | contig 14486 bp, 14 predicted proteins | sample CroRivburrow1_MG_FD_204927 | JGI IMG/M metagenome (GOLD analysis project Ga0316187, IMG submission 204927) | Coastal sediment microbial communities from Maine, United States - Cross River worm burrow 1 | ecosystem: Environmental > Aquatic > Marine > Coastal > Sediment | place: USA: Maine... | reverse complement strand
CTATGCGACTAACAGAATTCCAATTGGGGTCAAACAGTCACGCATCTATACCACGAAATTCGACCAAAACCTGAGAATGGGCCTCGCTAAAGTGCAGATTGGCAGTGGTGAAGAAAGCTGGGAAGAGGTACGCCAGCTTTCCCTAGCCACTACCCCCAAGGATGAGATTTTACTGAGTCTATCTGGTGTTGAAGAAATGGCCGAACTGCGCGCTGAGGATTCACTGGATGAACTAAGGCCTGAAATTGCCCAGTTAATGCGTACCTTTAACGAGGTCATTGAGAAAAGCCGGTGGAAGGAAGTCACGCTTTACGTCCACGGCGCCAACAACAACTTTTACCGCACGGCGTCACAGGCGGCCCAGTATGCTCACTTCATCGGTCGCCAGGCCCTCGTTATCCTATACTCGTGGCCTTCCGCGGAAAGCATTATACGCTATGGTAAGGATATCGCTAACATCCGTGAAACCGTTCCGACCTTAGCGCGCTATATTCGCCTGCTGGCGAAACATAGTACAGTACGTCGGATTAACATACTTGCCTACAGTGCAGGCGCTAAATTGGTCACCCAAACCCTCGCTTTGTTAGGTGAGGACACAGGCATACCCGATCGTAAAGCCTACAAGGATAGCCTGCGCCTCGGAAGTATCTATTTTGCCGCACCGGACACCGACCTCGAAGAATTTGTCGAGCAATTTCGTAACTACCACGACATTGTTGACCACGTTACCATTACAGTAAATCCCAATGATACGGTGCTCGCCATTGCCCAGGCATACCGGTTCGGCAAGGCCGAACAAGACCGCGATGAGCTTGACACTGAAGATATCACAACAAAGTCACGCCTTGGTGCCCCGAACGTTGACGACATTAGCGAAGAGGATGCGCAATGGCTGATTGAACTCTCCAATACTCCCAGGCTTAGCCTAATCGGCATTGACGCAAAGACAATTCCTGTCGTATCCAAGGGCGCTCACGATTACTGGTATAGCAGTCCATGGGTTAGTACCGATACTATGCTCGAATTGAACATACATGCTACACCGGCTCAGCGCGGCTTAGCCGAAATCAAAGGTGAGCGCGGTGCGCGTATCTGGTATTTTCCTCCCGATTATGATCAACGTATCGCCGTGATATTAAAACAATGGACTGAAGAACTAGAGCAACGGAAGTCTCAGTCGAAGTAGACTGGCAGCTAAATTTGGACGACTAATGTCTCGCGGAGATTGAGATCAAATAAACAATGAATAATTACGTCAATACATGGTTAAGTGTGTTTGTGCGCATGTCCCTATTCGCCGTTGCACTGATGTGGCCGGCGGGAACCTGGCAGTGGTGGGAGGCGTGGGCATTAGTCTGTCTTTGGGCCAGTTTCGTAGCCGCGATGACGGTTTATTTAGCGCAACACGATCCCGCATTACTAGCTGAGCGAATGAAGCTTGTGCCGCTGCAAAAGGGACAAAAGAGTTGGGATAAACTGCTAATGTTGTTATTTTTTATCATAGGCATTGGGCTCTATATTATCCCGGGTCTCGATGTCGTGCGTTATGAATGGAGTGAGCCCTTGCCAGTGTGGATGGAGATTATTGCTATCGCTATACATTTGCCGTGCTTTTTGTTTCTCGCTTGGATTATGCGGGAGAACACTTATCTATCGCTTGTCGTTAAAATAGATGAGGAACGTGGACATCAGGTGATTTCAACAGGGCCCTATGCACTTGTCCGCCACCCTATGTACACTGCTGTAATTATTCTGTTGTTTGCGGTACCGGTTGCGCTCGGCTCAAGGTTCGGATTAATTCCCGCTCTGTTTTTGACATTGTTATTGATTGTGCGCACTTACTTCGAGGATCGCACCTTATACGCGGAGTTAGCGGGATACCCAGACTACACAAAGCAGACGCCATATCGATTGATTCCAGGAATCTGGTGAGTTGTTGGGTGATTTTATGATGGCTTGTTAATAGATATTCTGAGCGGGCTGTGGAAACTTGTGCGAACTTAAACAAGAGATAGAAATATGAACACAGACAAGAAGATTTCAATAATCGAAGAAATATCCCCACTAATTTATGCAAGAGTCATAGGATACCTGTACATGTTCGCTTTTGTCGCCGGTACTTTCCCATTGTTTGTCAAATCAAAACTTGTTGTGCCTAGCGATGCCGCAACAACAGCCAACAATATAGTGGCATCTGAAACGTTATTCCGTCTCGGTATTGTAAGCAATCTAACCATGTTTACAGTCTTTAGTTTTGCAGTTCTTCTTTGGTACAAGTTACTTAAGCCTGTTAATAAAAGCCATGCATTGCTTATGCTTGTACTTATTTTGCTAAGTTTTCCTATTGCAATGCTCAATGAGCTTAATCAAGTTGCGGCCCTTCTTGCAGCCACAGATCATAAATATGACCAAATGATGTTATTTATGAATTTATACAAACACGGAGCACTTATTGGCGGTATTTTTTCGGGCCTTTGGTTATTTCCGCTCGGATTGCTAATATACAAATCTGGTTTCTTCCCAAAAATTTTGGGCGTTTTGTTAATGATAGGATGTTTTGGTTATTTAATACGTTTTTTCCAAGGCTTTCTTTTGCCCGGCACCGAAGGCTCACTTTGGACCAATCCTGTTCAAGTGATTACACATATTGCAGAATTGCTACTTATGCTCTGGCTTTTAATTAAAGGAATTGACGTAGAACAGTGGCAAAAAAGTGCTCATGAATCTGCGTGAAAATCAGCCTTATGAATTCATCTGATTAATGTAAATTTGGACGAAATGAAATGACAATCCATGCTGCCAATACATCACCACTTATTTATGCAAGAGTTGCAGGGGCTGCGTATGTTATAACTATTTTACTCGGTATATTCAGCGTGAGTTTTGTAGAGTCAAAACTTGTCGTGCCAGGAAATAGTGAGACCACAGCCGAAAATATTTTGGCGCATGAGTTGCTCTTTCGTGTGGGGATTGTCAGCGAAATAATGATGTATGTGCTGGTCGTATTGCTGGCCTGGGCACTTTACATAATACTCAAAACGGTTAACAAAAATCTTGCCTTGCTCGCACTGCTTTGGAGGCTTGCAGAGGCCATTATAGGAGGTGGTGTCACTGTACTTAGTGGTTTGATTCCCTTGCTGCTTTTAAATAGCGGAATAGCATTTGAAACACAACAGTTGCATGCCCTAGTTGGATTATTTCTCGATACACGAAGTGCCGGATTAGATGTTGTTTTGATATTTATAGGTATGGGGGGCACGGTCTTTTGTTATCTCTTTTATAAATCGAAATACGTTCCCAGAATACTGGCCGCCTGGGGAATATTAACGTATTTGACAATGCTTATACTTTCTATTGTTAGCATTCTTACACCCAATTTTTCGGAGGTCATTAAAATGGCTTTTTATGCGCCTGGCGGGCTTTTCGAACTAATATTTGGCTTGTGGCTTTTAATTAAAGGTGTAAATGCCGAACAGTGCAAAAAAGGAAATTCGTGAAAGCAATTGTATACAAAAAATATGAACCACCTGTAGCCTTTTGGCCTTCTTTACACCTGCCTAATTGACCCAGGGTCGCCGCCCGGCTGGGCAGAAAGTATTCAGGAACAGCGGTATAAAAATGGCGTTAACGATGTCGATGAAGAAGGCGCAGACCAGCAGGACAATAATAAAAGCTAAACGAGATGCGCCATATTGCTTACTGACGGCCGACATATTGGCTATAGCCGTCGGAGTCGAATCCAGTGAAATGCCGCCAAATCCGGCACACACCACTGCGGCGTCTTAATAGCGGCCCATTGATGGTCAATGTGAATCTAAAGGAGTGCACGTAGCCCAAGTGATCGTTTAATAATGCGATCGCAGTACGATATATTAAGGAGTATTAAACATGCATCTAACAAAAACTAGGCTAGCAATGGCGAGTTTTTTGACTCTGGTGTTCATTACAATCCCCCATATTGCTTTCTCCGAGGCTGACGGTCCGGATTATTGGAAAGTGTATGGAGTCGAGAGTGGAGATGTACTCAATATTCGGCGCGAAGGTAATTTTACTTCTGAGAAAATAGGTGAGATACCATCTAATGGTCTTTGTATTAAAAATTTGAGATGTGTCGGTGGACTGACCTACCACGAATTTACTAATCTTTCTGAAGCGGAAAAGAATCGAATTAAGAAAGAACGTCCTCGATGGTGTCATATAGAATATAGAGGAATAAAGGGTTGGGTAGCTGGTCGTTTCCTCAGAGAAGCTAGTTGTAAAACCGAATCAAACTGATCTAAGTATTTCTAGTTCCAACGCAGAGCGTTAGTAGTGTTTTCTCATTCCCACGCTCTGCGTGGGAATGAGGGGTAGAGTAGATTGTATACCTACAGGCACGACATTTGGTCTATAGTTAATAAGCCAGTGAATACTGCGGTGAGATGTAGCTAATATTCAATTTTGCAATAAAAAAACTATAATTATCTAAAAGTAATCGATTTTTCATTATCCATTAATCCCAGCTTCGTATCATTGCTTGAGAATTGCGACTTACAGGAGTTAACCGCTTATGACAACAGCTCTAGTGATTGAAGACAACGAAGATAACAAAGAGTTAATTACCTTTATCTTAGAACAGAGCGGTTACCAAACCTTTTGGGCCCAAACAGGTTTGCAGGGCGTGGAATACACACAGCATACACCGCCGGATTTTATAATTTTGGATATCCAGTTACCCGATATAGACGGAATGGAGGTACTTAAGAGAATTCGTTCGTCCCATACTGGTGGCCATATACCCATAATTGCCATGACCTCATATGCCATGGCAGGCGATCGCGAAAAACTACTGAGTGCAGGCTGCGATGGTTACATCGAGAAACCCATTGATCCGGAAAAGGTAATTTTGCAGATCAAGGAAGTGATTGGGGAATCAATATGAAGGTGTTAATAGCAGAGGATGATGAAAATTCAAGAATTTTGTTAAAAGAATCCTTAAGCAATAACGGATATACCGTCGAAACCAGCTCAAATGGCGAAGAGGCCTTAGATAAACTAAAATACTCAGTACCAGATCTTATAATCTCCGACATTCTTATGCCCAATATGGATGGATTTGAATTATGCCGTTCTGTAAAAAAGGATCAAAGGCTGAAATCAATTCCCTTCGTATTTTATACTGCCACATACACCAATGCAGAAGACGAAAGATTTGCTTTGTCCCTAGGTGCTTCCAAATTTGTCATTAAACCCATGGAGCCCATGGAATTTCTAAATGTTGTTTCCGAAGTACTGCGAGAGAATCAGGAGCACAGGCTTAAGGTCGTTGAAGAACCCAAATTAAGCAATCAAGAATTTGATCATACCCACACGCAATCACTAACGCGCAAGCTCGATAAAAAAATTAAAGATCTAAATAAGGAACATCAGGCACTTCAGGAGAGTGAAGCACGTTTTCGGGATCTCTTTGACAACTCGCCTGTTTCAATGCTTGAACAGGATTACTCAAAGGTTTTTAAAACTATCGAAAAATTGAAAATACCAAGTATTGACGAACTGCGAAATTATTTGCACGCACACCCGAGAGTATTAAGTGAGTGTGAGGATAAAATAATAACCACCGATGTGAACAATGCTGCCTTAGCGCTATTTGTAGCAGGCAATAAGGCCGAGTTGCTGAAAAAGGTCAATAAATTATTCTCAATCGAATTTAAGCAGACCTTGGAAAAAGAGATGTGCGCAATTTGGAGCGGTCTGCAACAATGCCAGACTGACGGAAAAATCACAACATTGGCAGGAGAAAAACGCGATGTAGAGATTCGTTGGTCTGTTTCTCCTGGACATGAACAAAATTATAGTCGTGTGTTGGTCTGCATAATCGATATTACAGAACGTAAACAAGCGGAGGAAGCCGTACGGGTTCTAAATTCTGAATTGGAAGCACGCGTGTCGCAGCGTACGGCTGAGTTAGAAACGGCACTTAAGGAATTGCGATCCTTTAGTTATTCGGTTTCACATGACCTGCGCGCTCCGTTGCGTTCCATTAATGGCTACAGCACGATGTTATTGGAGGAATCCCAACATCTTTTAGACGACAATGGTAAGGAATATCTTGACAGAGTTTGCACAGCTAGTAAGCGTATGGGCGTCTTAATTGATGATTTGTTAACCTTATCTCAAATTACCATGGGTGATTTACAACGGGAAACTCTGGATATGAGTGCCCTCGCACATGAGGTCTTAAAGGAGTTGTGCGAACGAGAACCCCAACGCCGTGTCGAAATCATCATCAGCCCTGGATTAATGGTAAATGCCGACCAACGTTTGTTTCATGTTATGTTAGAGAATTTGCTGGCCAATGCTTGGAAATTTACCAGTAAGAAAGAAGGTGCCCAAATCAAGTTGGGAATGACTGAACAGAATAATAATCACGTGTATTATATTAGCGACAACGGCGCCGGTTTTGATATGCGCTATAAAGATAAACTGTTCAAGGCCTTTCAACGCTTGCACAAACAAGAGGATTTCTCGGGTACAGGCATAGGCCTGGCAACGGTAGCCCGTATTCTGGAACGCCATGGAAACAAGATTTGGGTCGAGAGTGAGTTAAACAAAGGCGCGACCTTCTATTTTACATTTGATTAAATCCCTACTTAACACGCACAAATAATAAAAGGTATTGCCTATATTATGTTTAATGAGGTAATTACAAAATATAATATTAAGTGTGTGTTAATCTCCCTAACAATATTTGTAACTAGTCTTGCTCTGCTATCAAATGCAAATGCCGAAAATGAAAGTATATTACAGCTTTCGCCACAGGAGCATACATGGCTGGAACAACATAAGACCATACGCATGGGCGTGGATGCCAACTATGCCCCTTATTCGTTTGTAAATAATAAGGGAATCTATCAGGGTGTCGCTGCGGATTTTATGCAACTAATCGAAAAGCGCCTTGGGGTCAAATTGGAAATAGTGCCAGGACTTGCTTGGCCTGAAATCGTCGATGGGGTGAAAAATGGGAAGCTTGATATCATAAATGTCGCCGTAAAAACCGAGGAACGGGAGAAAGTCATGGGTTTTTCCCAGATATACGTTCCCACTCCCCTAACTATCATGACGCGCATTGACGATACTCTAATCAGAGGCCCCAAGTATCTGGAAGGAAAGAAAATCGCTTTGGTTGAGGGTTATTCATCGACTCAGAAGATAATACGTGAACATCCAAGTATTGAGCAGTTTATTGTTGATACACCACTCACGGGCTTACGGGCAGTGTCAACTGGACAAGTGGATGCCTATATAGGGGCACTTGGGGTGAATGTATACCAAGCAAGTAAATATGGGGTTCATAACATTAAGGTAGCGGGTCCCTATGAGATGACTTTGAATGGCCAACGTATCGCTGTTCGTAAGGATTGGCCAGAGCTGGTATCAATATTAGATATGGCCATAGACTCCATTACTGAAGAAGAGAGAATACGAATCTTAAACAAGTGGGTGCCAGTAGGTTCGATGAAAAAAAGGCCACAGCAATTAGCATTAAGTGCAGAAGAGAAAGCCTGGCTACAAGAGCATAAAGAGATTCGCTTGGCTGTCGATCCGGAATTTGCGCCTGTAGAATTCGTAGACGAGCGAGGCAAATTTTCTGGAATTGCCGCAGACTATATTCGACTAATTAACAACCGCCTGGGTATATCAATACACAGGGTGCCAGATTTGACATGGAGTCAATCGATTGAGGCGGCAAAAAATGGACAAATAGATATGTTTTCGGCTATTACGCCGACTGTTGAACGTGAATCGTATCTGAGTTTTACCCAGTCGTATATTAAATACCGGTTTGTAATATTTACACGCGATGATTATCCGTTTATATCAGGTTTAAACAATTTAAGTGGAAAGCGGGTTACTGTGGTTAAGGATTATGTTACACACGAACTCACTGAGAATAACTATCCGGATATTAATCTCATTTTCGCAAATACAATTTACGACGGTTTATACGCTGTTGTAACAGGAAGTGCCGACGCATTCATAGGTGATACAGCAACTTCCACGTATGTCATTCGCAAAAACAATTTGTCCAATCTGAAGGTTGCCGCGCCTACGGAATTTCAAAGCGAGGGGCATGCATTTGGCGTGCGAAAAGATTGGCCAGAATTGGTGGGCATATTAAATAAGGCACTGAATTCTGTTTCCTCGGAAGAGCGCCTCACCATCAATAAGAAATGGGTCGATATTGAAATCGAGGAGTTTCCTGCGTATTTTATTTGGATTGCCATTGCCGCAGGTGGATTAATGCTGGTGTTTGTATTTACCAGTACTTTATTGCGTATACAAGTGCGACGAAAAACCAATGAGCTTATTCTGAAAAATGAGCAACTAGAGAATGAAATAGTTGCACGCGAGGCTATGAAAAATGCGCTAAGCTCAAGTGAAAAAAGATTGACACATTTTTTTCACGCTACCTTTGAAATGGTCTTCTTTCATGATAATGGTAAAGTCCTGGATGTCAATCCTGCAGTGCTTAATATAACAGGCTATACACCCGAGGATCTCATTGGTAACAACTTACTTTCTTATGTTGATAAAGAGTCGAAACAAAAAGTAACAGACTATTTAGGTACTCGTGTAGAAAACCGTTTGGAAGTCAATATCATTAAAAAGGACGGTGATATTATTCCCGTAGAGATACATGCCCGGAGTATTGAGTTAGAAGGTCGTAAAGTGAGTGTTGTTAGTTTGCGCGATATTAGTGAACGTAAGAGTAATGAAATTGCCATGCAAAAGGCCAGGCAGGCCTTGCAACAGGCATATGACGAGCTTGAAATAAAGGTTAAAGAACGCACGTATGAGTTGGCCACCGCCAACAAACAACTGCTTGAGCTCGATAAATTAAAATCCATGTTTATCGCCTCCATGTCTCACGAATTACGCACCCCCTTAAATTCAATTATTGGTTTTACGGGCATAATATTGCAAGGTATGTCGGGTGAAATTAATGATAAACAAAAGGACCAATTGCAACGCGTCTATAATTCGGCCAAACACTTATTGTCGCTCATAACAGATGTTATCGATATTTCCAAAATAGAAGCCGGTAGGGTTAGTGTTTATCCTGAGGGTTTCCAATTGCTAGAAGTAATTGACGAAGCCTATTCCAATGTTCAAAACCACATTAATCAAAAAGGATTGCAGATTAGATTTGAAGTGCCCAACAATATAACAATGTATACAGACCGAAAGCGTTTGTTTCAGTGTGTGCTTAATTATCTGTCGAATGCCACGAAATATACGGAAAAGGGTGATATTACCGTTACGGCCCAGTTGTCCAATAATCAGGTTAATATTTCTGTAGTCGATACAGGTATCGGTATCGCCGACAAGGACATGCCAATGCTTTTCGAGGCCTTCGAGCGCTTCGAATCTCAGCTTAAAATTAAAGAAGGTGGTACTGGTTTGGGATTATATTTAACGAAAAAGATTACTACCGAATTACTAAAGGGTGAGGTAAAAGCAAGTAGTGAACTAGGTAAAGGTAGTACATTTCAATTGTTGGTTCCAATGAGAATTGATTTAGTTTCTTAACGTCAATATTCGGTCTATTCTTGAAATAGAAGAGCGAATCTCTAATTCCTCGTTCCTTCGCAGAGCGTCAGTAGTGTCTGGATAAAATTTAGTGATCCTAAATTATTCGGCGTAGAAAAACCGTAGCGTGCGCCGTGCGCACGGCGCACGCTACGAGCAATTTAGGAGTTCTGCTTAACGAAGCCGACTTTTCTCGTTCCCATGCTCTGCGTGGGAATGTATACGAAAGCATCATAAAACTCCAAAACTACGTTATTAATACAAATCTTGGGTATGCATTCCCACGCAGAGCGTGGGAACGAGGAAACGCAGAAAAACACGGCTTGTGTAGGGTGGATAAGAGTAACGCATCCACTAGATCACTATTGATAGTGCGTCCACATTCTAAGAATCTTAATGGCATTTTCTTGTTCAAGAACTTGGTATACAAGTCTATGTTGAATGTTAATTCGTCTTGAATAGGCTCCGGACAAATCACCTACTAATTTTTCATAAGGTGGAGGGTTTTGAAATGGATTCTCGGAAACTACATCCAATAATGTTTGGGCTTTATCTTTTAAGCCAGATTGATTGAGTTTCTTTGCATCTTTTTGCGCCTGTTTGGTAAAATACAGTGTCCAAGTCACCAATCAAGATCCTTAGAACATTGGGAAAGATCGGTCTCTAATCCTTCTTTGATGGAATCCCTCATTCCGGGAATTGAGGATAAGTGCAGGGTTTCACTAATAGCATTCCAATCTTCTTCAGAAATCAACACCGCATTGTTTCTTTTACCAGTAATAACAATAGGTTGATGTGTTTCTGCAGTCTCATCGATTAGATTGTATAAATTAGCTCTTGCCTCGGTTGCTTTAAGAATGGACATTTTAGCGCCTCCTATATTTATAATATATCGTACGATATACCGTACGCTTTAGCAAGAGGAATATAATACTTTTATACCCGTCTATGGTTCGTGTTCGGGGAGAGCCAAATTTTCTGTGGGCCATGCAAATATCACAAGCGATGTCTTGTTCCATTTCGTACAGACTTGATCCTCTAATAACATGCTTATAGTATATATGCTTCCAAGCATTTTGAATTATGATAAATTAATTCATGATGTTAGAGTTGTCGTAGATTCATAAAAAAATTCGTAAATAATCAAGGAGTGTTTATATGAAGGTTTCTTTTCTTGTGTTTCTTTCAGTGGTTTCTTTTTCTTCAGCAAGCAGTGCAGTTAGTCTTTTCGTCAGTGAGTCTGGTACGGGGGATAGTTGTATTAGTGCCGATCCTTGTTCTTCTATTCAACAGGCGGTGGACATAGCCGAATCAGGTGATACGATTCATGTTGCCGCCGGTACCTATGTTGAAAACATCAAGCTAGGTACACCTCAAACTCCAAATACCAAATCCAATATTACCATCAAAGGTGCTGGTGCGGATGAGACTTTTGTTGTATCAGCCGGTAACAGTAGCCAACGTCCCGCCGGTATACCTGCCGATATCGTGTTTGATGTCTGGTCATCAGGCGTGACCATTGAAAAACTGACTGCGTCACACCCTGCTGGTGACGTGATAGGTCGAGATATTGGTGTGTTTGCTGGTCCCCCTGCAAGTAATATGGTTTTACAGCGATGTGAAATTGTCAGAAACCGTTCTGGAGAATACCCAGCTGGACCGGGTTCCCGTGGTGTGCTGGTGTTTCGCGCAATAAATACCGTGGTATCACGAAATACCCTTAGTGGTTCTTATGAGGATCATATCCATATGCCGACGAGTACATCTGAAATTTCACGTAACAGTGTCTACGATGCAACCCGCTTGGGTATTGTCATCATCCAGGAAACGGCGGATAGCGATAACAGTGGCAATACCATCAGCCGCAATACTGTTGATGGCAGTGGTTCGGACGGCATCCAAGTGCAGGGCGATAATAATGAAGTTTCCAGAAATGATGTGACTAACAATGGTGGTGCAGCCATTAAACTGTGTGGTATTGATGAGATTGGTGATTGTGTCATGCCATTTGATCAATGGTCTGAAGCGGAAGGCAATACGGTTTCCAGAAATATTTTTTCTGGCAATGGTGTTGCTGGTATTGTCGATAATGGCACGGATAATATTTTAAATAGAAATCAATTTGAATAGCCTTGGTTAATAATGGGGGCTATGCTCCCATTATTAGTTTTTCTTTCTTAAAGCAGTCTTTTGTAAAGCGCATATACATAGGGTCTCGGATCGCCTGTAGGGTTGATATAAGTATGATCAAAATGTGCAATTAACTTAAACGATGGGCCTAAGTTTTCAGATAGTTCTTCTACGGAATATCTATGCAGTGTTAAGCCGGCACATTTTTCTGCCCCCGATTTGGAAAATTCGGCAAACATAATGTAACCCGCGACTTTTAATTTAGATTTTACATTGTCAAAGTATCCCTCTATATCATCTTCATCCGTTAGAAAATGTAAAACAGCCCTGTCAATCCAAATATCAATGTCTGGTATTGTCTCTTGCAAAGTTTGGGCAATGTCTTGGCAAAGCCAAACAATAGTTTTGGATTTTTCACCCTGCTTGTTTTTGACCCGGTTTAGCGCTTCAGCGCTGATATCGTTAAGTACCAATTTAACGCCTCTGGAAAGTAGTTCGTCGATTAACACCGAAGTCCCTGCGCCTGGAAGGAATACCGTAGAATTTTCCCATTGGGGAATATGCTGCATCAATTCAAATGTTTTAGACGCGTCCTTTTCAAACCAGCCTAATTTTTGATCATCTGTCGCTGAGAATATGGCATCCCAATGTTTACTGCTAGATTTCATAGGTAAAATATCCAGATGCTATAAATATGGATCGGTTAAACTATTATATGGGCCGTTTGAATCTATGTTGTAAATGATAGCATATGACTCAGCTTTCTACGAAACACACAACCAAGTTACGTAATTTGGTCGTTCTATTATAGTGCAAATGTTGAAATTCATATTACAAATAATTTTGTAAGAAATCTTGATGAAATAGAAGAATTTATGAATCTAAATGATTGTGCTTATTTGTTCATGCCATTACTAGATGAACTATTCGCAACTGTAATCCCTAATATTGAGCGATTTTCAGATATCGGTGTAAATTTTCTAGATCGAAATATTAATTCTGTAGAAGCAATAAATCGAATTGAAAAAATACAAAATGTTATTAAAGCAAACAAAATAATCCGAGAATGTTTATTCTCGGATTATTTGTTACTCTATCTTCATGACGACAACCAGGTGTACCTTCTATCAATTAGGCATCACCGTCAGCTAAAATATGATACTTAAAAAATATTGTACCGCTAAGCAGCAAACCGAAACCGCACACTTTAAGCCGTAGCAGGTTGCGCTTCGGCGTCTTGTTTTGCAATTTCCTGACGTATGGCCTCCATGTCCAACCCTTTTATCTGTGTGACAAGTTGAGTCAGAGCGTTTTCCGGTAATACGCCGGGTTGTTGGAATAACATAATTTGATCACGAAATACCATTAAGGTCGGTATGGATCGAATCTGAAAATGAGCGGCCAGTTCCTGTTGCTCTTCCGTATTGACTTTGACAAATTCAATATCTGGATTCGATTTTGCTACGGACTCAAAAATGGGCGCAAATGACTTGCATGGCCCACACCAAGGTGCCCAAAAATCGACAACAACAATATCATTGTTTTCAATAAGTTGCTCGAAATTAACTTTTGTTGCCTGGGTTACCATAGCTGTACTCCTTAATGATTCAGTAATTAATGATACTCTAATATATAGTCCTCAATGTGGAGATTTCAAGTGCAGTAAAAAGCAGGCAATGGTACCGAATTAACATAAACTCCTACGGTCAGATGTCGAAAATTTCCCGGTAGAGCTTCCTGTGTAAAGGGTCCGGTGAGAGAAGGGGATTTCTATATGATGCTCATCAAAGGCGTTTTTTATCTGTTCGTGAATTTTGTGCTTTGAGATAAACGGTGCTATGCTTTTTTAAACTTGCTTTTCTTAAAGAAACTCGGATGAATAGCGCTCAATTATTGTTCAGCCTTACTGTTGATGTTGAAAAACAAGTCAGATTTCGAAAAAACTATCTCTGTAATTTGTCTGGAGGCGCAGTTCCTACGCCATTCGGTACAATGGCTTGATCATCGTTGTTATGGGAGTCTCGGGAGCAGGTAAAAGTACGCTGGGCAGCGCACTGGCGAAGCAACTCGATTGGGATTTTATCGAAGGCGATGATTACCATTCCAAGCGCAACATCGAGAAGATGCGTACGGGCCATGCGTTAAGTGACAGTGATCGCCGCCCATGGTTAATCCGCCTTCATCAGCTCATCACATCCTATACAGTACAACACCGCAACGCTGTTCTGGCATGCTCTGCGTTGAAAAAAGATTACCGGGATGTACTTGGACACAATATAACAAATATTCGCTATGCCTACTTGTGTGGCGAAGTTAGACTGTTTCGAGAACGGTTAAAGTCAAGGGGGCATCATTATATGCCGTCCGATTTGTTGGACAGCCAAATAAAGGCATTAGAGCCGCCAGAAGACGCGTTGCTGGTTCCCATGTCTTTACCCACGGATGAACAGATTGACTTGCTGCGTCAAGCCTGGGCTATGTAAGGATAATTATGCAGACGTTGCAAACACAAGTCGTTGTGCAGAACTTGGCTTTCCCCGAAGGACCACGTTGGCATAAAGGCCGTCTATGGTTTACCGACCAGCACGCTCGTGCGGTTTACGCCATGGATGAAGAAGCTTGCTTGGAAACCATTGCTCACACCGAAGACTTGCCAGGAGGTCTCTGCTGGCTTCCGGACGGCAGTACTTTAGTGGTTTATATGACAGAGCGTCGCTTGATGCGTATTTCGGGATCGACGCTTACGCAATACGCTGACCTCTCGCAGTATGCGTCCTTTCACT
>Ga0316187_10003093_pt1 | contig 14489 bp, 16 predicted proteins | sample CroRivburrow1_MG_FD_204927 | JGI IMG/M metagenome (GOLD analysis project Ga0316187, IMG submission 204927) | Coastal sediment microbial communities from Maine, United States - Cross River worm burrow 1 | ecosystem: Environmental > Aquatic > Marine > Coastal > Sediment | place: USA: Maine... | reverse complement strand
TTGCGGTTGTCTGCATGCTCGCCATATTGCCCGGGTGCAATCACATACGCCAGATTTTCGATGGCTCGGGCCCGCAGCAACGTGTGCCAATGCGCCTCACCGGTCACCTTGGTAAAAGCAGCCGGTACAGTAAACAAGGTTGCACCGTCATCAACCAGCAGGCGGTACAATTCCGGGAAACGAATGTCGTAACAAATCGTCAACCCGACTCTACCCGCCGGCGTATCCACAGCGACTGGGTCATCGCCTGGATACATCGACCAGGATTCCTGATACGACTCCTCGCTGTCCGGCAGTTTGACATCGAAAAGATGGATCTTCCGATACACCGCCTGTTGCTCGCCATCGCTATCGTAGACCGGACACGCGCCGAAGACGCGTTGTTTCTCCGGAGACACAAACGGCATGCTGCCCCCGATGAGCCACAGGCCAAGGCGCTGGGCCGTCACGGCAAGAAATGCCTGGATAGGGCCCACGCCCGGCCGTTCGGCATACAATGCCTTGTCGCGCGACTTGTTGGGCATCAGCGCGAAGTTCTCAGGCAAGACAGCCAATGAGCAACCGTCCGCGGCCGCGTCAGCCAGCAAGCGCTCCGCAAGCTGCAGATTGGCTGCGACATCGGACCCGCTGTTCATTTGAATCGCTGCGACTCGCATTCTTATTCGTCGTCTTCGATGCAGCCGGCCATCGTACCGCTAAGAGCGAAGATCTCAGGTGTCGCAGATTCGATAATCGGCTCATCCCAGGAACCACCGACGCCATAGTAGACCTGGCTGACTTCCTGCAATGGTTTCTTGAAAATCTGCGAGAAAATCAACAATGCGGCCGCCACCTGGGGGCCGGCAACCAGCGCACCGGCGACAGGCAATGCGTTGCCAAAACTGGCGCTAACGACGGCCGTTTGCTCATAGTCGCGAGCGACAAGCCCGGCGCGCCCAACGACGCCGATATCGGCGGCCGGGCTTTCAAGCGACAGATCGCACGTATAGGTGTCGCCGTCGACGAGCGTGAATGTTCCCTGGATTTTGTCAAAGCCAAAGCCCTTGCCAAATACGTCGCGAAAATCCAGCGATAGTCTGCGTGGCAGCGCGGCGACACTCAAGAGTCCAAATACTCTGCCTGCGCCCGGCTTGACCTCTTCGAGCTGGCCTTCGCCGATGCGCAACGTTACCTCACCATCAAGCCATTCCAGCATGTCGTCACGCGGACCGCCCGACCAGCTAAGATCGAGCAGCAGTGACAAGTCATTGCCAATGATGCCGGGCTGATAGTCCAGCCGTCGCATCGTCTTCTTGACGTCTGTACTGGTCAACGTTGCTGTAATGTAACTGCGGTGCCCTTCAGGGTCGGTCTCATCGATTATCCATTTACCGTTACCGACAATCTCAAATGTCTCATCCCTGGCAATTATCTGCTCTGACTCGAGGCCGTCTGCCGTGCGCACAAAATTTGCTTCGACTGCGCCAAAAAACCGACTGCCAAACGCTGTTTCTTTCGATGAGATTGAGATCGAAGGTAAATTTCGCGGATCGATTTTGGCGGACGACTCCGACGTATCGAGTGCATCGCCAGGCAATACCAGGCGTTCTGCCTCCACGACGATGGCGCGTTCCGAGTTCAGGTCATACGGCACAAAAGCAGAACCAATGATGTCTTTGCCGTCGACCTGTATAAGCCAATCGCGGGCGCTCCTGTCCAATCGCACACGATGATCAACCAGATGCTGACCCAGCATATGCAGGTTGCCGACCATCATGTCGATCGAGCGAATACGATCCACGAATCCAGTCTTGCTGTGCGCCTCGCGCGCCATATCGAACCAGCGCTGCACATGCACGTAGTCTGTGGAACCGCGAAAATGCAGACCACGCGTTTCGGGGGTTTCCATAACAACGTCCGCGCCACCAAACGCCACGATGCCACGATCCAGGTCCCATCGATCCTGCTGCTTGGAAAAATCCACCTCCCACGCAAGCACGTTACCCGCCGTACCGGTGCTCGAAACGACTTCACTGTCCTTGGGCATCGTCACTACAGCACTTAGGTCAATGGTCTCGTACAACGGTTTGTTTAACGGCTGCGGCATATCCACAGCAAAACCGGCGAGATCAGTTTCAATTTCGATTGTAAATGGTGCGGGGTCCTCGACCTTGCCGCGTGGAAACAACAGCCGTGCGGAGAAATCCGTAGCACCCGTGACCCGATCGGACAACGGCATCCCGAGTTCATCAATCAGCCCTTGCGCCGTCGCGGTACCCTGTGCGTCAGCAATAACTCGATACTTGGGCATCGATTCGGGTGCCTGCGACAATTCGATCGACACGGGCCTGCCCAGAAAAAGGCCGGTCAGGGATTCGCTGTCAATGTCCTCGCGCTCAATGATCACCGTGCCGTTCAATTCTTCCAGCGGCGCGCTGAATCCCTCAATTTGAAAGCTGCCGTTCTCTGCCTGTAGCGCTGCCCGGAATGAAAAGCTCTCCCAGTCGCGAATGGGCACATTCATGTCCAGCGCCATCACCGCGTCGCCCGATACGGTGATGCGCTCCAACTGGCCGCCAAACATCTCGGCAATCGGGCTTTGTATAGAAAGTTGCCGCAGTGATTCGAGCGTGCCATCGGCAACACCACTAATCGTCAGGTGTGGATTGCGAAAATCGGCAATTTCGAGTTTCGCATTTATGATCTCGTTGCCTGCGTTGATGATATGGCTGCGCTCAGATGAGAGGCTCATATTCTCGACTTTGATATCGGCGTCGATGATTTGCGCTTCCGGCCATTTGGGCTGGTAGATGACGACTGCGTCACGGACATTACCTTCGATCAGCAGCTGGCCTTCGTCATTATCGAAAGGCCATTTGTCCATTGGGCCATAAAGCCTGGCTCTGCCGCGCGGTATCCGACCGGACACGAGCCCTTCCCGAAACCATTGGCTCATTCTCGGGCGCTTCGGCATAAAGGGTACATAGGCCCGCGCTTTGGAGATGTCACTGATACTGAAGGTGCTCTCCAGATCAACGAATGGCGCGGCGCCATTATTGTCGATCGACACTTCAACACTGGTCTCGTTTTCGAAAAAATCATTGCGCAGTAAGATGCTGTCGGAAAGCACTGTCGTCCGATCATTACTGCGTCGCCAGATGATCGTGCCAAGCGTCGTATCGAAGCGCAGCGGCTGGCCCAACAGTTTCGACGCAGTAACAACAAGATTGTCCGAATCGATCTCGAGTCGCCCACTCGACTGATCGGCGCGCAGGCTCCCGGAAAAGCCACGCACACCGGGGCGCACGTCGGTCGCGGCGACACCCACGTCGATCATCTCTGCCGAAACGCTGAAACTGGGTTCTTCCTTATCGAGATCGCTCACTGCAACGCTAAGGTCGCGCAGCATTCCGCTAGGATCGAAATCGCGCAACATGCCGCGCTGCTGTTCGCTAAGCCAGGGTTCCGCGACTGCGATGTGCGCGAAATTCAAATATGAGGCGCGCGCATCAATCGAAACGACCTTGCCATCCGCATTTGTATTAATTTCCAGTCGGGATGACGAAACTGGCCATTTTCCGGCCGGTGTAGTCGCCTGAAATTCATTGGCCGCCACCAACCAGCCGTCGGCGTCGCCCAGAAACTCGAGCCTGCCACTCAGACTGAGATCGGATAGTCCGGCGATGGCAATATCCGCTATATCGAGATCCGCCGTCGCACTTTGTACCCGCTTGTTCGCGTATACGAGCGACAGTTCCAGGTCTCCACTACCGGAATCAAAGCGCGCCGCCTGTACTGGTTGCATCGCTGTGATGCCCGCGAGCCGGATATCATCTACTTCGACGCCTACATCCCAGCTCCGCTCGGAGGCCGGCTCGGACAATAACTGTGTGGCTGTGATTGCAACGCTGCTACCCAGGCTCTCTGGCGGCTCGATATTCGCATCAATGGCCATGCGTACATTGTCGCGAGACACGACCAGGCGCTGGACCAGAAACTTCGTCGGCCGTTCATCGCCAGGCTGCAGAAACAGGACTTTGATATCCTGACCAACGATTTCTATCGGCCCGAGGCCAGGGCCGGGCGTTTCGCTTGCGGCGCGACGTGCAGGCAAGAGCTCATCGATGGGGCCGCCCTGAACCCACCATTGGCCATTCGCTAGTTGCCGGACCTCAACACTCGTATCGCGAACGACCACTCGATCGACGACGGCTGTGCGATCAAATAGCAACTTCGTCAGCGCGATGCCTATGCTGACCTCTTCAGCAGTGACGATGCGCGCATTCGTCTTGAGTGAGATTAGTTCGGCATTATAAAATTCGACTTCCGGACCGCTCAGGCCCCAACGCGCGTCCATGCCGGAAAATTCAACCTGCATCCCGATTGCGGTACTTGCCCAGCTCTTAATGTCTTCCTGATATTCGGGAAGACGCGGCAGGAAAAGCCGGAACAGGCCCACGGCAATAGCGAGCAATATCACGACGCCGCCTGCAAAGTAGGCGAGGAATTTCATTAAGCGTCTAAGAATCTTGTACATCGGCGAATTTACTTACGCATCGTCACAACAGAACGACATCGAACTGATCCTGCAAATACAGTGTCTCTGGCTGCAGTCGAATGGACTTGCCGGTTTGCTCCTCGAGTGTCGCAAGAGCCGGTGCCTGCTCGTCGAGCAGCAGCTCGATAACGTCCTGATGGGCCAACACCAATGCCTCGCTGAATTCGAATTGCCGTGACTGCCGGATGATCTCGCGAAACACCTCGAAACACACTGTTTCTGCGGTTAGTACGAAGCCATTACCTCCGCAGCTTGGACACTCTTCACAGAGAATATGCTGCAAGCTTTCACGGGTGCGCTTACGCGTCATTTCGACCAGGCCCAGCGGTGATACGGGCGTAATATGGTGACGCGCGTGGTCAGTCGACATGGATTGTTCGAGCAACTGCAGCACGGCGTCGCGATGCTCTTCCTCTTCCATATCGATAAAATCGATAATGATGATGCCACCCAGATTTCTGAGCCGCAGTTGCCGCGCTATCGCGACCGCCGCCTCCAGGTTGGTTCGGTAGATGGTCTCCTCAAGATTACGATGACCCACATAGCCGCCGGTATTCACATCAATGGTGGTCATTGCCTCGGTTTGATCGAAAATAATATATCCGCCTGATTTTAAAGGAATACTTCGGTCCAGTGCTTTGTGGATATCCTCTTCGATGCCGTGCAGATCGAATATCGGCCGGCGCCGCTGGTACAACTCCAGCATGGGCGCCACGGGTGGCAGAAATGTCTCGGCGAATTCTTGCATGGCTTCAAAATCGGATTCCGAATCGACGAGGATATGCTCGACGTCACTGGTTACGAGATCCCGTAACACGCGCAGCGGCAAGGAAAGATCCTCATGTACGAGTGTTTTTACCTTACTCTTACTGCACCGTTCCTGAACGACATGCCAGAGTTTGAGCAGGAAGTTCAAATCGGCACGCAGCTCGTCGGCATCAGCACCCTCTGCAACCGTGCGAACGATCGCGCCCACCTCGCCGCCTGTCTCGTCGAGCAGTTCACTGACCAGGTTGCGCAGCCGCTCCCGCTCGTTCTCATCTTCTATACGCGCGGATACGCCGACGCTGTCGCCCGCAGGCAGCAGCACCAAATGGCGCGAGGGCAAGGTTATGAATGTGCTCAGGCGCGCACCCTTGTTTCCCAGCGGTTCTTTGACAACCTGGACAAGGATTTCCTCGCCTTCTTTGACGAGGTCGCGAATATTCGGCAATTCACCGTTATCATCGTCCCCATCTGGCGAACGAACGATATCGGATACGTGCAGAAACGCGGTCCGCTGCAGGCCAATATCAATGAACGCAGCCTGCATCCCGGGGAGAACTCGCGATATGCGACCTTTGTAGATGTTGCTGATCACACCACGCAAGGCGGCCCGTTCGACATGCACCTCCTGCAGGATGCCGTTTTCAAGTAATGCCGCGCGCACTTCGCTCGGCGTCACATTGATTAGAATCTCTTCTTTTGGCGACTCGTCAGTCATGCAATACCTGTATACCCGCATCATGCAGTAGCTGCACGGTCTCAAACACCGGCAATCCGACGACGCCCGAATAACTCCCGGAAATCGCCTCTACGAATACCCCACCACGACCCTGAATAGCATACGCTCCGGCCTTGTCGCAGGGCTCACCACTTTGCCAGTATGCAAGCGCCTCGTCAGGACGGATTTTCCGAAACCGTACCTCGGTTGTCGACAGTATCGTGCGCAATCCCTGCCCTGTAGATAGCGCAACGCCCGTCAACACGGCATGTGTGCGACCGGAAAGCTGCGCAAGCATATTGACAGCGTCATCGCAGTCACGCGGTTTACCGAGTATCTCATCGCCCAGTACGACTGCCGTATCGGCGCCGAGTACCACTTGCAATTGTTTGCGCTGAACCGCCTCGGCTTTCGCGCGAGCCAGACGCAATACCATCGCATCAGCTGCCTCCCCAGGTAGTCGTTGCTCGTCCACGGCGACGCCCGCAGTCGTAAATGTCAGGCCCAGCGCGTTGAGTATTTCGCGACGTCGCGGCGAAGTGGATGCGAGGTGTAAGGATATTGCGGACATAGCTTCTCGAACGGTGCCTACTCGCGGTGATACGGATGGCCAATTTGCAGCGACCACGCACGATACATCTGTTCAGCGAACAGTACGCGTGCCAGGCCATGCGGCAAAGTCAGCTTGGACAACGACCAGATTGAATTTGCGCGCTCCCGACACGCCGAAGATACGCCATCGGGCCCACCAATAACGAAACATAAATCACGGCCATCAGACTGCCAACTGTGCAGCTGCGCGGCCAATTCAGAACTCGAGAACTGCTTGCCTCGTTCATCGAGGAGCACAACCTGCTCATCGGGGGAAATTTTGCCGAGGATCTGCTCACCCTCAGCGTCCATTGCTGCTTTGGATTTGTCATTCTTGCTGCGCCGAGCTGTTGCAATGGAGTCAAGCCGAAACTGCCACTCTCGCGGCAAGCGGCCGGAGTAGACACCGAACGCATCATCAACCCAGGATGGCTGCCGATCACCGACAGCAATCAATCGAATGTGCATGGTCTACCCGTCAGTTACGGCAAGATCACCGGACGATCCGAATGACCAGAGCTTCTCCAGGTTATAGAACTCACGAACTTTTGGCAGCATGACGTGCACCAACGCATCCTGCAGGTCGAGCAACACCCACTCACCGCCTTCTTCGCCCTCAATACCGATGGGTCTGCAACCGGCCTCTTTGGCTTTTTCAGCAACATTTTCTATGAGTGCCTTGACGTGGCGGTTCGACGTGCCGCTCGCGACTATCATGTAGTCCGTCACCTGTGTCATTCTGCGCACGTCGAGTTTGACGATATCCTGCGCCTTGACGTCATCGAGCGCGTCAACGACGAGTGTACAAAGCTGCTCGCTGTTCATGTGATGTTCTCTTCGGTTCTCAAATCAGATTCTCCACTATTTATAACAACTGTTCTCGACAATAAGATCTCGCACCACATCGGGCATCAAAAACCTCGGATCGCGGCCGGCCGCGATCAACTCACGAATCTCGGTCGAAGCAATCTCGAGCTGCGTGACCGCATGAATATGAATATGCCCGTGCAGTGTCTGGTGCAGATCATCAACGCAGGTCGATCGATGTGCGCTAATCAGCTCACCAATATCGCCTTGGTCTGGAACCTGCCACCCCGGCCTGTGAGCAACAACAATATGGGCGAGATTGAGTATTTCATCCCAGCGGTACCAACTTGTCAGGCCAAGAAACGCGTCCATGCCCACAATCAGACCCAATGCGCGGTCAGTGTGTTCCTCTCGCATCGCAGCCAGAGTGTCGACCGTATATGACGGACCATCCCGTTTGAATTCACAGTCATCAACAACAAAGCCTGACTGGTCTTGCACGGCAGCACGCACCATCTCGAGCCGTAATCCTGCGGCGGCGAAAGTCTGACCTCGATGCGGCGGGTCGCCGCTCGGGACAAAGCGCACCTCGCTGAAGCGGAGCGCCTGCAACACTTCGAATGCTGTGCGCAGATGTCCGTAGTGAATAGGGTCGAATGTGCCGCCGAAAATCCCGATCGGGCTCATCGTGTCGATATTCCCAAAACGATGTTCGTCGACAGCTGCCACGGATCCGCTGATGACTGGCCTTTTGCCGCCTGGTCTGCCCGATTGGCGGCTTTGAGCAGGCGATGAAAATCGCCATGCTGGTGCCGGCCGATACAACTCCGCACCAGGGCCTGGCGGTTACTCCAGACGCCGGTCTTTTGCATACCGCTTGCGAGATCCGCCCCCCGCGAAATTGCGTCGGTAAGATTAGCAAGCGTGCGCAGTTCCCGCGTCAGTGCCCAGACGACAATAACCGGCTCGATACCTTCGGCGCGTAAACCCGAGAGAATTTTCAGTGCCCGCTTGGCATCGCCTGTTAACGCTGCATCAACGAGTTTGAAAACATCGTACCGACTGCTGTTCGCGACGGCGGTGCCGACGTCATCCGCGGTCACTTTGCCTTCGCCAAGAATCAGCCGTAGCTTTTCGATTTCCTGATCCGCTGCCAGCAGATTGCCCTCTACCCGGTCGGCGATTAGCGTAACGGCGCCACGGTCTGGCTGCAGACCCGCACGACGCATTCGATCGGCGATCCAGCCCGGCAGTTCGCGTGGACCGATTGGCCAAAGTGGCAGACTGACACCTTTTTTGTCTACAGACTTTGCCCACTTTGATGATTGTGCGCTGCGATCCAGCTTCGGCGAGCTAATAATAAGCATGAGCTCGGTATCGGTATTCTCGACAAAATCGACAATGGCCTGACTACCGATTCGACCCGGCTTGCCGGTCGGCAAGCGTAATTCGATGATGCGTTTCTCCGCGAACAAGGACAGGTTCGAACTTGAGTTGCGCAATTGCGACCAGTCGAAGCCTGCGGTCGCTACGTGCAGTTCCCGCGAGGAGAACCCCTGCTCGCGGGCCGCAGCACGAATCGCGTCCAGTGCCTCGTCCACGAGCAAGTGCTCGTCGCCCGTAACCAGGTAACAGGGCGCGAGTTTTTTCTGCAAATGGACGGAGAGCTGGTTGCCGTTTATCTTCAACCAAGCTGCTCCAGGCTTACCGATTCTCCCTCGAGAAGCACCGGGATGCCGTTGGCGATCGGATACAGCACCTTGCCATCGTCTGTCACCAGCGCTTCCGACAAGGGTATGTCGAGCACACGGCCATCGCGGTTCGACAGCTTGCCCGATTGAATAGCTGCATTGACCTCACTGAGCGTCGCATTCTTGGCCAGCGAAAGCTCTTTCTGGGTCACAGGGCAGCGCAGTATTGCTAGTAGTCGTTTGTCCATATACCTTCCCGTCTCTGATAGGATAACGGCAACTCGCTATGGATCAAAATAAGTCGAAATCGACCAGCTGGCTCGATGGCGCTGCAGTCGGTTTGTCGGCGTTGTGTCTGATCCACTGTCTCGCATTGCCGCTTCTCGTTGCGGGCCTGCCATTTTTCGCGCAGTTCTCTGAGGGCCACCTGCATGCGCAGATGCTCGTCGTCGTATTGCCCCTGAGCATCATCGCGCTGAGTCTCGGATTTCGCCATCATCGCAGCGCTGTGATCGTTTCCACCGGAATCGTCGGCATGGCCATTCTAACAATTGGTGCCACGATTGCTCACGAACAGCTCGGAATCGTTGCCGATCGCATCTTCACTATTGTTGGCGCACTGGTCCTGGCAACCGCACATTTCTATAACACGGCGCGTACACGTGAGCACAAAAGCTGCCCGTAAGAAAGTCAGCGCAGCGCCTTTAGTAAGTCTTCATTGCCGCAATACTCGGCCGCAGCGCGCGCCAGGTCCCGGTCATCCGCCAGCGGCAGGAACGACTCGTGCTCAAGACGACAGCGCAGCATTACCTTAACCGCCGCGACATAATCACCGTCTTGCAGTAAGCGCGTCAGGTAGATTTGCGCAAATTCGAGCGCAGGTTCTTTGCCTTCCCAGCGCAGCATCTGCTGGAAAAACCACTCCCACGCATTGTGCGGCACCGGATCCTGTTGCAACCAGTCTCTGACATGCCTGAGACCACCAGCGCGATTATCCCGACTGATGAATCCGTAAGCATGATTGAGCACCTTGGCGCGTGCTTTCAGCAGCTTCTCGTCAGCTACGACTGTTTCGGGCAACGGATCATAACCGGAGCCGCCCCACGGATGGCACCGACCGATCCGTTTCGCCGCCAGCCAGCTACCACGGAATGCGCCGTACTCGCGAAGCGCTTGCAGCGCGTACTCCGAACACGACGGCTCGAAGCGACAATTGGGCCCAAGCCAGGGCGAGATTACGACGCGATACAAAAAGACAAGCGCGAGCAATGGCCAGGCTAACACTCTGGCTATCGCCTTCATCATCAGACGGCCTGCAGCGCCTCGGTAGCAAAAGTCCGGATTGCTTTGAGCATCGATGACAGGCCGTTACTGCGCGTTGGGCTCAGGTGCTGTTCGAGTTCGAGCGCCGTTACAAAATTGGGCGGTGTATCGAGGATATCCTGGGGTCGTCGGCCGCTGTATATGCGCAGCAACATGGCGATAAGCCCGGACACGATCGCAGCATCGGAAACAGCGCGAAACTCCAGCAGGCCATCATGCTGTTCGGCGACAAACCACACCTGTGACTGACAGCCCCTTATCTTGTTCGCATCCGTGCGCTGTGATTCCGGGAACTCGGGCAAGCGTCGGCCAAGATCTATCAGGTATTGATAACGATCCATCCAGTTGTCGAAGAATTGAAATTCCTCAATCAGCTCATCTTGCGCAGCCTGTACTTCGTTACTCATTAGTCGCCGCGCCGCCAGCTGGTACCGCCTGCCCCATCCTCGATCTTGATGCCCGCTGCGCTCAACTGATCGCGCACCGCATCGGCGGTTGCGAAATCTTTGGCGGCGCGAGCCATATTGCGCTTCTCTATCAAAGCTTCGATGTCGTCCGCCGAAAGTTCGCCTTCAACGTCACCGGCGAACCACTCCTCCGGATCCGACTGCAACAAGCCCATTATCTCACCCGCTGCATACATCGCTGCCGCAAGCCGTATCTTTTCGGAACTGTCAGCCGCCTTATTGAGTTCTTTGGCCAGCGCGAAGAATTCGGCCATGGCTTTGGGCGAATTGAGGTCGTCTTCGAGCGCCGCAACCAGCGCTTCGGGCGGTTCTGCCGCTGCGCGAACGTCGACCGGCACTTCAATGCCGCGCACTGCGCCATACAATCGGTCGAGCATGCGTTTGGCTGACTTTAGTGTGTCATCCGACCAGTCCAATGGCTGGCGATAATGAGCGCCCAACAAAGCCAGGCGAATGACCTCGCCTGGAATCGACTTGATCAGGTCATGCACGAGCACAACATTGCCAAGCGACTTGGACATCTTTTCCTGATCCATGGACAGGAACCCGTTGTGTACCCAGTAGCGCGCGAAATCGGCGCCATCATGCGCACAACAACTCTGCGCGAGTTCGTTCTCGTGGTGCGGGAATATCAGGTCCTGGCCACCCGCGTGAATGTCGATCGTGTCGCCCAGATGCTTGGCCGCCATCGCCGAGCATTCAATATGCCAACCGGGCCGACCGCGTCCCCAGGGGGAATCCCAACCGGGTAGTTCGGACGTTGACGGCTTCCACAGCACGAAATCCTGTGCCGCTTTCTTGTATGGCGCCACCTCCACACGAGACCCTGCGATCATCTCGCGCAAATCACGCTTGGACAGGCTGCCGTAATCTTTGTGAGAGGAAACGTCAAACAGGACGTGACCTTCGGCCTCATAGGCGTGGCCACGCTCAATCAGCGCCTCAATCATCGCGACCATATCGCCTATGTGCTGGGTTGCACGCGGTTCGATATCGGGTGGCTGCACGCCGAGCGCGCCCATATCATCGTTGTAGGCGGTCATATACCGTGCTGTGATCTCGTCGATAGGCTTGCCGGTCTCGACCGAAGCCGCATTAATCTTGTCATCCACGTCGGTGAAATTGCGCGCAAATGTCAGCTCGTAGCGACGCCGCAGTATCCGGGCGAGAAGATCAAACACGACGGCCGGTCGCGCATTACCGATATGCGCATAGTTGTATACCGTCGGTCCACACAGATACATCGTTACCTTGCCGTCCTGCATTGGCGTGAAGGGAACTTTCCGCCCTTGTCGGGTATCGTGTAACTGGATCGTCATGTCTGTCTCTTTGTGCCTTACCAAAAGGCGAATGATAGCAATATTGCCGCTGACAGCGAGGCCTTGTATTCTGCCGCCCCGCCCAGCAATTTCCTGAGGAAGCAAAATGTCTGTCGCACCGGTCAGTTTTCAAGCCCGCGAATCGATCGAACAGGTCGAAGAAGGCAACGATCTCGCGCCAAAGTTCGATGACCGTGGACTCATTACGGTCGTCACGACTGACGCTGACTCCGGCGAGTTGCTGATGCAGGGCTACATGAATGCCGAGGCCCTGGGCCTGACGATCACGACCGGTGAAGCGCATTATTTCAGCCGCAGCCGCCAGGTGCTGTGGCACAAAGGCGCAACGAGTGGATTCGTGCAAAAAGTTCGTGAGCTATTGGTCGACGATGATCAGGACTGCATCTGGCTGCGCGTCGACGTGGCCGGCGGCGCGAGTTGCCATGTCGGTTATCGCAGCTGCTTTTACCGCAGCGTGCCAACAGGCGATGCTTATGCCAACGAGCAAGCAGATGGAAAGGTCAATCTTCAGTGGACGGATACTGAAAAAGTATTCGATCCGAATGAGGTATACGGCGACGCACCAAACCCGACGAAGTTGTAGGCGCCACCCAACAGACGGCTAATCGTCCGATTTAAAAATGCAACTCCTGGCGTACTCTTTTGCCTCATTCGCAGTCCAGTCTGCCTTCGCCTTCTCTTTCATGTTATTGCACCATGCTTCGCTACCGACTTCGGGTGAGCAGGCGGCCAGAGATGCGGCAAACAGAATGGGGGCAACCACAAGCGCGAATATCCTCATATCTCAAATCTCCAAGTATCTGACCTACGGCAGATTATCGAGCATTTTTTGCGCCGACTGCCGGATCGAATCGTTATCGCCGACCAGCGTGGCGTTCGTCAGTGCCGTCCGAGCCCGGTCGAAATTTCCAAGCTCACTATTGACGAAACCGATCGTCAACCAGATCCTCTGATGATCAGGATCGAGCGCCGCACCTTTCTCGAGCTGCCGCAGTGCCTCACTCGACTGACCCATGTAGTGCAGCGTAAGCCCAAGGTTATTATGGATTTCCGGATTGTTTGGGCTCAGCGTTAGCAGGCGTTCGTACATTTCTGCGGCTTGCTGGTACTGCCTGTTGGAGAAAAATACATCAGCCTGACGTGATATTTCCACCGGATCGGTGATTACGGATTGACTGGGTGCTGACGACGTTAGACGCGCCAATTCGTTAGCTGCAATTCCGTTTGGCCATGCGGTCGAAGCACCGCCCGACGGTAACGCGTGGGGGCTCGTGTTGCTCGGTTCCTGGACGTAGTAGTCGCGAGTGACGGCATATACAGCAAATCCAAAGCCGAACTGAAAAACAACCATTAATGTCCAGAACCGGAAGTCGCGAGTCATTTCAGTATCGTCCTTGTTTGTCATAGCGGCGTTTTTTACGCAATCGCTGTGCCAACGGAATAGGTTCCTTGTAAGCGATTGCACGCGCCTGATAAGTGTATTCGATGGTACCGACCAGCCAGAGAAAATAGCCAATTAGTTCGATGAATTCTTCAACTGCCAATTTTGCGACGCGGCGGTAGCCGTCATCAAGAATCGACATCCATAGTGGCTCATGCCCGACAAGCCTCACAAATGCGAACAGGATGACCGCACCCGCGAACAACAGCGCGATACCCGGTGACGGCCAGATTCGCGCCCATGCGATCTTCAATCGTTTTCGCGTACGGTAGGTATAGACAATAACGAACGCGGCAGCAAAGCCGATGAGCACTTGCCATAAATTATCAATCAAATAGCGATCGAAAAAATAATCCAGCTCCCGGACCATGAATGCCAGTGCCATACCGCCAAACGGAATCGCGATTGGTCGCTGACTGGGGCAATACTCCGCAACCCAGAGCATGAGCAATCCACAGACTGCAATAATGATCGGTTGGATGATTTCAATCGGCGAAAACTCGCTCGTGCCAACCTGATCCATTGGGCTCGCCAATACATGCAACTTCAGACTGCCCGGAAACGAAATCTCGAGCTGCGTCAGCATCCACGTGACGAGCGCAATGCCGATGAAATAGAGCAGGTAGCGTGGCCAGACCATACGTGACTATACAATATGTCAGGCACGAAGCCGGAAAATCGCGGCGCCGTTATTTGTAAGCAGATTTTTATCAATCAACCACTTACGTGCATCCTCCGCATCTTCATCAAACCAGGAGGCCGTATTACCAAGGCGAAAGCTGTATCCCCAGGCATCCATGTCTGCCATC
>Ga0316187_10003092_pt1 | contig 14489 bp, 7 predicted proteins | sample CroRivburrow1_MG_FD_204927 | JGI IMG/M metagenome (GOLD analysis project Ga0316187, IMG submission 204927) | Coastal sediment microbial communities from Maine, United States - Cross River worm burrow 1 | ecosystem: Environmental > Aquatic > Marine > Coastal > Sediment | place: USA: Maine... | reverse complement strand
TCAAACAACACGGCAACGGGAAGGGCCTGCCCGATCCGGCGGTCCTGACCCTGACCAACTATCCCATCACCGGGCCCGTATTCTCGGGTCCTCACCAGCACCCCTTCATGTGCAGCGTCCAGAACCATGGACTCGGTCAGCCATTGGTGGACAACCCGACCGAGGGTTTTCCGGTCTTCGCCACCGATCCCGGCGGAAATCCAACGGATGTGATCATCGGCTACAGCATGAACTGCAGCGCCGACACCCTGGTGACCCATGTTTACAAGGCCACCGACGGGGCGTTCAAGCCCTACATTCCGGGTGATCCGAGACCGGCGGACATGGCGCAGACCACGACCATGGACGGGCTGACCGTCGACTACATCGTTCGCTGGGAGCGGGGCACCGTTAACCGCTTCCTCTACAGCATCGCCATGCTCGCACCGTTCGACGAGGCTCCGGACGACCTCGACACCTCGGCCTGGAACGGCAGGGTGATCTATCACTTCCAGGGTGGCGTGGCGATCGGCCACTACCAGGGCAATCCGAGCGGCAGCAGGATGCTTTATGACGACGGTCTTTCGCAGGGCTACGCGGTTCTGTACTCCACCGGCAACAAGACCGGCACCCACTACAACCTGGTGCTCGGCGGCGAGACTGCCCTCATGGTCAAGGAGAAGTTTGTCGAGCGGTACGAACTGCCGGTCTACATGGTTTCGGTTGGCGGATCCGGCGGTGGGATCCAGCAGTATATCTATGGTCAGAATCACAGAGGCCTTCTCGACGCGGCGATCCCGCAGTACTCATACCCCGACATGGTCACCCAGGCGGTGCACATCGGCGATTGCGAGCTGCTCGAGTTCTACATGGATGTCTTGGACGCATCCAACCCGCGCTGGCAGACCTGGTCGAACCGCACGCTGGTCGAAGGACTCAACGCGAGCGACACCGTGTTCAACCCATTCACCGGGACCGTCGGCGCCAGCGAGTGCGTCATGGGGTGGCGGGGTCTGGCTCCGCTGGCCCTCAACCCGCTCTACGGCGCCGCGCCTGGGATGGAGCTCTACGAGCCGCAGTCGGCGGTGGCCGCGATCCATTGGTCTCATTTCGACGATCTGATCAACTACTTCGGCGTCGGCGCTGACGGCTACGCCCAGAACTACTGGGACAACATCGGCGTGCAGTACGGTTTGGGCGCGGTGGCGACCGGAGAGATCACTCCCGCGGAGTTCCTCCAGTTGAATGGCGTCATCGGCGGTTGGAAGCAGGAGCCCGACATGGTTCAGGAGGGATCGCCGTTCTATCCAGGATCCTGGGATCCGTGGAGCGCCCGCAACCAGGTTTTCAGTGTGGATCCTCTGGTGCCTGCACCTCGGCGCGAGGGCGACCTCGAGGCCATGCAGGCCGCCTACGAGGACGGGCTGGTCTTCCGGGGCGACATCGACATCCCGGTCATCGACTGGCGTCACTACCTCGAGGCCGAGCTCAACATGCACAACTCACACCAGAGCTTCGCCTCCAGGCAGCGCATCCGTGACTTCCGGGGGAACTCCGACAACCAGGTGGTCTGGTTCACGGACACGCTGGGAGGGGCCCAGTTCGACCAGACGCCGGAGGCGCTCGAGGTGATCGACGAGTGGATGATGAACATTCTGGATCATCCAGAACTGGGTGTCGCCGGCAACAAGCCCGATCTCGCGGTCGACCGCTGCTTCGACACCTTCGGGGATGAGATCGCCTCCGGCGACGATGTCTGGGACGGGATTCTCGATGCCAATCCCCCGGGCGACTGCACGGTTCTTTTCCCGGTCTACACAACATCCCGCATCGTGGCCGGTGGGCCCTTCAAGGGCAGTATCTTCAAGTGCGAGCTGAAATCGGTGGGGAGGGCCATTGCCGACGGTGACTACGGCGTCTGGGCGCCGACACCGGCGGAGCGGGCGATGCTCCACCAGATCTTCCCTTCCGGCGTCTGTGACTTCAGCCAACCCGACGTCGGATTGCCCCCCGGCTGGTAGGACGGCGTACCGGGACGAACGACGACAGGACGCCCGGCGTTTGCCGGGCGTCTTTTTTGTTCGAAAGGGCCACCTCCGGCATCGGTTGGAGGACAGCTCCTTTGTTTGCGTCGCCGTCTGAGGCTCTCGATGACGCGGCGATGGCGATCCTCGAAGACGACGACGGAAGTCTGTCCGACAGAGGTACCACCATCGGAGCGGGGTCTGCGGCTCAGTCGTCGTTGACCTTTGGAAAAGCGACTGCCATATAATCGCTACAAAGTTGTGAACATTCACGAAGACGAAACCATTGATTTCGAAGGCTCGACCACCGATGTCGACGTCATGCCGACCTGCTGCGTCGGAGACATCCTCTCCGACCGCTATCGCCTCGACGAGGAGATCGGCCGTGGCGGCATGGGCATCGTCTTCCGCTCCTGGGACGCAGACCTCGAGCGCCAGGTCGCGGTCAAGGTACTCGCCGCCCACCACGAGCTCGGCGACGGCCGCGACCGTCTCTTCCGCGAGGCGCGCGCTGCGGCCGCCCTCAGCCACCCGCACGTGGTCGCGGTCCACGACGTCGGCGAGCACGAGAAGATGCCCTACCTGGTGATGGAGCTGATCGAGGGCCCGAGCCTCAAGGAACGCAAACCCGAAAGCCTCCAAGAGACCATCGAGTTCGCCACCCAGATCTGCACCGCCCTGGACCACGCCCATTCGCACGGCCTCGTCCACCGCGACCTCAAACCCGCCAACGTTCTCCTTTCGCAAAGCTCCGGCAAACCCTCGGTCAAGCTCGTCGACCTCGGCCTCGCCGTCCGCGAGCGCGGCGTCCGCATCACCAGCGAGGGAGGCATCGCGGGCACCGTGGACTACATGGCACCCGAGCAGGCGCTGGGCCAGGCGGTGGACGGCCGCACCGACCTCTACGCCCTCGGCGTCATGCTCTACGAGTTCACCACCGGCCGCCTCCCCTTTGAAGGCGACAATGCCCTGGCCGTGCTCTCCCAGCACCTCCACGCACCGGTGGTCCCGCCCCGAACCTATCGCGCCGACGTCCCCGAGCACATCGAGAGCGCCATCCTCCGCCTCCTCGCCAAGGACCCGGACGATCGCTTCGCCACCGCCGTCGACGTCGCGGCCGTGCTCTCCCAGAGCCCCGAAGCCGCCGCAATTTCAGCGCCCGCCGGCGTTTCCGCCGCTCTCGGCGGCCTCGTCCGCGGCCGCATGATCGGCCGCGACTCCGAGATCGATGCCCTTCGCCGCTGCTGGGCCGAAGCGACCCTGGGCCGCGGCGGCATGGTCCTGGTCTCCGGCGAGCCCGGCTCCGGCAAGACCCGCCTCGCCCGCGAGCTGAACGACTACGCCCGCATCACCGGCGGCGCCGTGCTTTCCGGCGGCTGCTACGAGCTCGAAGCCGCGACTCCCTACCTGCCTTTCGTCGAGGCCCTGCGCCTGTGGGTCCACACCAGCAGCGACGACGAGCTGCGTGCGGCCGCCGATGACTCGGGCGCCGAGCTCGCCCGTCTCGCCCCCGAGCTCGAAAGCCGAATCGGGCCGTTCGCGGAAGGCCCCACGTTGTCTGCGTCGGAGCAACGCCTCCGTCTCTATGACGGCATCGCCCGCTGTCTCTTCCACCTCGCCGAGCCCTCCGGCCTCCTGCTCTTCATCGACGACCTCCAGTGGGCCGACCAGGCGTCGCTCAGCCTGCTCCACTACCTCGTGCGTCTCGCCGGCCGCGAGCGCCTGCTCGTCCTCGGCTGCTACCGCGATACCGAGCTCGACCGCGCCCACCCGCTCGGCGAAGCCCTCGATCAATGGAACCGCGAGCGGGCGGCGGTGCGGGTCCACCTCGGCCGCCTCGCGCCGGACGGCACCTCGGCCATGCTCTCGGTGCTGCTCGGTGACGAGTGCCTGTCGCCGAGCTTCTGCGCCGAAATCCACCGCGAGACCGAAGGCAACCCGTTCTTCATCGAGGAGGTCGTCAAGACCCTGGTCAACGAAGAACAGATCGTCTGCGAGTGCGGCGAGTGGCGGCGCCGCGAGGAGGGCGCGCACCTGGTGCTGCCCCAGGGGGTCAAGGCCGCCATCGGCCGTCGGCTCGATCACGTCGACACGACCACCATCGAGGTCCTCCGCACCGCCGCCATCCTCGGCAAGACCTTCGAGTTCTTCGAGCTCGCGGCGGTCGCAGACCAAGGCGAGGACGAGCTCCTCGACGCCATCGACGAGGCCGTCGCCGCGCAGCTCCTGGAAACCGGCACCGGCGAGGCCGTCGCCTTCACCCACGACAAGATCCGCGAGGTCCTCTACCACGAGCTCAATCCAATCCGCCGCCGCCGCCTCCACACCCGCGTCGCCGAAGGTCTCGAGGCTCTGCGCCGGAGCGGGGGGCGGGTCGCCGTCGCGGACCTCGCCCACCACTCGATGGAAGGTGGCTGCCTCGACAGGGGCTTCGACTACGCCATGGAGGCAGCGGTCGACGCCGCCACCCTCTTCGCATACTCGGACTCGCTACGGCTGTATGACCGGGCGCGCGAGTGCGCCGAGATGCTGGGACGATTCGACGAGCTGCCGAAGATCGATATCGCCATCGGCGACGTCTTCAGCCTCAAGGGAGAGCCCCTGAACGCGGCCGGTGCCTACGAACGGGCCCTGGAAGCCATCGACGACCCAGCGCTTGCGACGCCGCTGAAGTGCAAGATCGGCGAGGCATATGTACTGATCGGCGACGTCCGAGCCCTGACCTACGTCAAGGAGGCGAAGACCGGTCTCGACCCCGAAACCCAGCCGGCCGAGGTCGCCCGCGCAACCATGATCGAGGCCCGCTTCCACCACTACAACGGCCGCTCCGGCAGAGCCGCGGAGCTTCTCCTGCAGGCCAGGGAACCCGCCGAGCGCTCGGGGGACATCCTCCTCCTGAGTTGGATCTATGCCTACGTCGCCGGCGCCTACCAGCACTTGGCCGATTTCGAAGAGAGCAACCGCTGGAACCGGTGCAACATCGATCTCGGCGAAGCGAATGACAACCCGATTGTCACCGCCGTGGGGGTCGAGGGCCTGATGGAGAACGCCTTCATGCGCGGCTATTGGCTCGAGTGCCTCGAGCACGTCGCCCGCCACCGCGAGCTTGGCGAGAAGGGGAGCTCCTCTGATCGCCTGGCGTGGAACTACATCGGTCTCGCCTTCGCCAACTACGGCCTCGGCAACCTCGCCGAGGCCGAGGCCGCCTGCGACGACGGCCTCGAGATGGGAGACCGGCTGGGCGACGAGCGCCTGGCCATATTCCTCGCCGGATGGAAGGCGCTGATCGCCGCCGAGCAGGGCCGCATCGACGAGGCCGTTCCCAAAGCCGATGCGGCCATCGAACGGGGAGACATCCTCGGGCTCAAGACCGGGCAGTTCGAAAGCCGCCGCGCACGGGCCTGCATCGCCCAGCTCCGGGGCGACCACGAAGCCGTCCTCGACTTCGCGGCTCAGACCGAGGATCTCCTCGAAGGCACCGACGAGTCGATGTTCCCCATCTGGTGGTGCCCGACCACATGCAGGTCGCTCATCGCCACCGGTAAGCTCGACGAGGCCGAACAACGCCTCGAGACCACCCTCGAAGCCGCCCACAGAGCCGACATGCCCCACTGGGAGGGGATGGCCCTCATGGTGCGGGGGCAGCTTCACGTTGCGCAGGGTAATGAGGAGGCTGCGCTCGGCGATCTCGACGCGGCGATCGAGATCTTCGAGACGATCGGCAGCCGGCTCGAGCTGGCTCGGACGCTGGTAGTGCGGGCCGGGCTGGGCGCTAACCGCGCCGATGACATCCGGATGGCCAATGAGCTGTTCGAAGCCTGCGGGGTCTCGTCGGCGCCGCATCCGTCGTTCAGTGCGGATGCCAGGTAAGGACCCCTATGAGCGCCGTAGTGGTGCCGTATGGGTGCCGGGCGCCGATCTGCAGAGGGAATCGGAGGCGTGACCATGACCGGTGCCACTCGCGGAAACGAAACAGCTCGGTTAGCTGCGCGCTGGGGTTGGGTTGGAGCCGTTATCGCGTCGATGTCGCTGGTCGCCGGCGCCGCCGATCTCTGGGTCGACCGCAACTCGCTTGGCGGCGGGTGCGACGACGCGCGAGATCGAGCGCAGGTGAGCGAGACGACGCCGTGGTGCACGTTGGGCACCGCCGGCAACGCGGTTCTCCCCGGCGATATCGTCCATGTCCGTGCGGGTGACTACACCGAGATCCAATCCTGTGGCGTGTGCAACGACAACTCGGTGCTTCAGGTGGTGGTCAGTGGTGCCGCCGCAGAGCGCATCCGTTTCGAGGCCGAGCCGGGTGAGCTTGTACGAATCACCGGCGCGGGCGGTGCGTTTCACGGAGTGCAGATCATCGAAACCTACGATGGCAGCGTGGTGCCGCGATTCATCGAGGTCGTCGGTTTCGAGGTCCGTGATTTCCCGGGAAACTGCATCGCTGTCAAGGACACGTCCGATGTCCTCCTCTCCGGCCTCGAGGTGACGGCGTGCGCCGGAGGCGCGGTCGAGCTCCACCGTTCGGCGCGGGTCACGGTCAACGGCTGCCGGGTGCATCACAACCCTCTCGGTGGCTGGACGAGCGCCATCGACCTCTATCTGTGCGAGGACGGAAACGTCGTGCGCGGCAACTTCGTGTGGGCCAACACCGACACCGACCCGCGTGAGTCCGAGGGTCACGGGCTCACCATGGACTACTGCGAAGGGCTCGGTGGCGCAGTCATCGAGAACAACGTCATCTGGGACAACGAGGGTTGGTGCATGGCCATCTACCATTCGGACGGCGCCACCATCCGCAACAACATCTGCTGGCAGAACGGCCTCGGCAGGGCCGATACCGGCGAGCTTTCGCTTCTCGGCGAGGACGCAGCCCTCCACAACAACATCCTGGTGTCGCGGGACGGTGCGAAGGCGCTCAATATCCGCGACACCTCGCCGCAGTCTCTCGATCTGTCGACGATCAGCTCCGACTTCAATATCGTCTGGTCGCCATACCACCAGAATGTGGTTGGCTGGCCGTTGTGGAACGTCGGAACCCTTGCCGACTACCAAGCCGCCAACCCGCAGGGGTGGGACGGAGCATCGTTCCAACTCGACCCCATGTTGGTCGACCCGGCAGCAATGGGCTTCCAGCCGCAACCCGCCTCGCCGGCGGTCGACTCGGGAGACGGCACGCACGCCTCCGCGATCGATGTCACCGGGGTTGTCAGGCCGGTTGACGGCGATGGCGACGGCGTCACAGAGGTCGATCGCGGTGCCTATGAGGTTGTCCCGGCGGCGACGATCTTCGCCGACGATTTCGAGTCCGGCGATACCGGAGCGTGGGCCGCGACCGTGCCGTAGCCCGCAACCGTGGGCCGAAACTGGCGCGCCGGGAGGGATTCGAACCCCCGACCGTCGGATCCGAAGTCCGATGCTCTATCCACTGAGCCACCGGCGCGTCGCACCAAGCATAGCGCGATATCCCCGCCGAGCACACCGGGTCGCCGGGACCGGTCGCCCCGCTCGCGGCCTCCGACTCGACGTCGCCGGTCAGCAGCGCCAGCCGGTAGCCTCGCTCGGGTACATTCTCGATGTAGTCGGAGTCCTGGGCGGCGTCACCGAGCGCCTGCTGCAGCTCGGCGATGTGGCGACAGGATCGAACGCCCGTCCGGGGGGCGATCCGTTGAACGTACGGGTGCCAGATGAGTGCCCGAATGAAATGCACGAAGGTGGCGTTTGGTTGCCGAGGGGGAGCGGAGGCGACGTCGCCGGAAACGGGGGTTGTGGTGATTTCCTTTTTGAACAGGCTGTTCGGGCGCGAGGATGAGCCGTCGACGCAGGCATCCAGCGACACCGAGACGGTTCGCCGGATCGTCGGCGAACTCGATCGACTCGATCCTGCCGAAGCGCGGTATCTCGCGGCGTTCGCCTTTGTCTTGGCGAGGGTCGCGAACTCGGATTCGCATGTCAGCGAGGAAGAGAGCCTCCGGATGGAGGAGATCGTTCGCGACGTCGGGGGGCTGACCGAGGCGCAGGCGGTTCTCGTTGTGCAGATCGCGAAATCGCAGCAACTCCTCAAGGGCGGTACCGAAAACTACTTGGTGACGCGGGAGTTCAACAAGATCAGCGATCGCGGGCAGAAGGAGCGGCTGCTTCACTGCCTGTTCGAGATCTCCGCCGCGGATGACTCGATCTCGCTGGTCGAGGAGAACGAGGTCAAGTCCATCGCGAGCGAGCTCAAGTTCGAGCACCGGGAGTTCTCGGCCGTTCGTTCGGGGTACAACGAGAAGAGAAGCATCCTGAGGAAGTGACGGCTGCCTTAGGGGCGCCACCCCTCACCCTTCGCTCACCGCCGGGGGATCGGAGACCGCCGGGTGTGCGTCTCGGCCTCACCCGACCTATATTTGTGGGTAACCACCGATCTGGTTGAATGGGATGACTTCGGGGGCTTTATGCACCGACAGCGCACCACTGGAGTGGCGTGTGGCCTGGTCCTGGTTCTCGCGTCGTCGCTCGGCGCGTCGGAACGGGTCTGGCGGGATGTGGAAAGTGCGTTCCTTCGCGGTCCTTGGCCGGACGCCGGGATGCCGGCGCAGTACCGGACTGTGGAGCTGGACGCGGAGCGTCTCGAGGCGGTGTTGAGTCTCGCCCAGCTCGAGGGCGTTGCCGGCCCGACTGTGCGGCCGGTCATCGAGCTTCCGTTGCCCGATGGTTCGTTCGGCCGGTTCAGGGTCGAGCTGTCGCCGGTCATGGCGCCGGGTCTCGCGGCGCGGTTTCCCGAGATCCGCACCTTTCGAGGATCGGGCATCGACGACCCCACCGCCGTCGTGAGGTTCGACCTCACCCTCAAGGGTTTTCACGGGATGATTCTCTCCGCTGGAGAGACCGTCTTCATCAACCCCCACCCGCGTGGTGGGGGTGGGCTGTACGTGAGTTTCGAACGCGGTGCGGCCGTGGCTTCGGCGAAGGTGCAATTCAACTGCCGGGTCGAGGATGAGCAACTCGCGGGTCACGGTGTTGTCCCGGTGAAGAACTCGGGGCCGGTTCTTCGGACCTACCGCACCGCCATCGCGGCGACCGGCGAGTACACCGAGTACCACGGCGGCACCACGGCGGATGCGCTGTCGGCGATCGTGGTGGTGATGAACCGGATCAACGGCATCTTCCGGCGCGAGGTCTCGGTGGCGTTCGAGTTGGTCGACGACAACGACCGGGTGATCTTCACCGACCCCGAGACCGATCCCTACACCAATGACGACACCAGCGCCATAATCTTGGAGAACCAGGCGACCCTTGACAGCGTCATCGGTTTTGCCGGCTACGACCACGGACACGTCTTTCACACCCATCTCGGAGGTCGAGCGGGAGGATTCGGCACACCGTGCAATCACTTCTACAAAGGGCAGGGCGTTTCGGGCCTGCGCGTGCCGGAGGGTGAGGTCTTCATGGTCGATCTGGTCGCCCACGAGATGGGCCACCAGTTGGGGGCCGCCCACACCTACAACAGCCTCGAGAGAACTTGCGTCATCGCCCGAAACGAGTGGGCGGCGTATGAGCCGGGGAGCGGGTCGACCATCATGTCTTACGCCGGGGTCTGCGGTTCAGAGAACATTCAGGCGCACTCGGACGACTACTTCCACGGCTTCAGCCTCGACGAGATCGGCGGGTTCCTTTCAGGTTCCGGCGCCACCTGCGGATCGGTCACCCAGACCGGGAACCAACCACCGGATGTCGATGCCGGCCCCGGCGCCACCATCCCGGCGCAGACGCCGTTCACCCTCGTCGGGTCCGGGTCCGACGCGTCGCCGCTGACGTTCACCTGGGAGCAGTTCGACCTGGGCCCCCCGTCGCCACCCATGAGCGACGACGGCCTGCGGCCATTGTTCCGGTCCCACCTGCCGGCCGCGGGCGCCTGGCGGGTGTTTCCGCCGTTGAACGAAGTTCTTCACGGAGGCTCGAGTCCGGGTGAAGCGCTCCCCACCACCACCCGCAGATTGACCTTCCGCCTGACGGCTCGCGACGGTGAGGGTGGGGTTGGTCACGACACCAAAGTGCTGCAGGTCGACGGGGCTGCGGGCCCGTTTCAGGTGACCGCGCCCCGGGTCGGCGATCGCTGGGCCGCGGGAGAACGGGCCACGGTGGAGTGGGACGTCGCCGGGACCGACGCGGGACCCGTCGCCTGCGGCGAGGTCGAAATTCTGCTGTCGGCGGACGATGGCGAGATCTTCGACGAAATCCTGGCGGAATCCACACCCAACGACGGCATCGAAGAGGTCGCGGTTCCGCAGACCGCGAGCGCCCACGCGAGGGTGATGATCGCGTGCTCGGACAACATCTTCTTTGCCGTTTCACCGCGATACTCGGTCGTCTGGTGGCGGACCCGTCAGCCGGGGGGTCGGATCACGCCTTGACGGCGCCACCGTTGTTGGGTGCGACGGGCGCAGCCCCTATGTTCGATCGTCGTAGATCGGGAAGTCGGTGTAGCCCTTGGCGCCGTGCCCGCCGGAATACCAGGTACTCATATCGAAATCGTCGTTGAGCGGCCAGCCGTTTGCGAAGCGGGCAGGAAGGTCCGGGTTGTTGATGAACGGACGGCCGAAGGCGATCAGATCAGCGGCGCCTCGGCCGATGGCCGCCTCGGCATTTTCTTCGTCGTAACCGCAGCTTCCCATGAGCGTTCCTTCGTAGACCCCGCGAACCTCGTCGAGAGTGATCGGCTCACCAAGCTCATGGAAACCGAAGGCCAGTCCGTCAACCACGTGGAGGTAGGCCAGATCCAGGGCACGCAGCTGCTCTGCCGCGTAGACGAAGGTTTCCCGATAATCCGGTGAACCCATGTCGTTGAACGATCCGTTGGGGGAGAGACGCACGCCCACCCGGTCCGGCGACCATGCGTTGCTCGCAGCTTCGACGACCTCTCCGAGGAGCCGATAGCGGTTCTCGAGACTGCCTCCATAGCGGTCGGTGCGCCTATTGGTCTTGGACTCGAGAAACTGATTGAGCAGGTAGCCGTTGGCGCAATGGACCTCAACGCCGTCAAAGCCTGCGGCTTTGGCGAGCTCGGTGGCACGCGCGAAGTCGGCGACAACCGCAGGGATCTCATCGGTCTCAAGGGCCCTCGGTGTCTCGTACGGCTTCGGGCCGTCAGGCGTGTGCACGTGATCCCCTTCGAGCTTGATCGCTGAGGGAGCAACCGCCGGTCGGCCACCGTGAAACGCGCTGTGGGACGCCCGACCGCAATGCCAGAGCTGCAGGAATATCGCGGCGCCGTTCGCGTGAACTGCGTCGGTCACCAGCTTCCAGCCCTCGGTCTGGGCCTCGGTGTAGATCCCGGGCGAATCGACCCAACCGATCCCCTGCTCGGAGACAACGGTCGCTTCGGTGATCAGCAGACCCGCGCCGGCACGCTGGGCGTAGTACTCCGCCATGAGCTCGTTGGGAACCCGGCCGTCGGATGCCCTGGCGCGGGTCATCGGCGCGAGCACCACGCGATTTTTCAGCGTCAGGCCGCTCATTTCGAAGGGGGTGAAGAGCTTCTTTTCGGTCATGTTGTCTCCATCTCGTTGATCGACCGGGGGCATCGAGAGCGGTTTCTCTCAGTGTCCGGGCGTCACAGGAAAACGAAGACCTGGTTGATGCTATTCCACGTCGTTGCCGGGTTGCCGGTTCGAAATCAGCGTGACCGTGACTGCGGCAATGCGGGCCTGGGACCGGTGCGAAACCGAACCGGGGTGTTGGTGTCGAGGCCGAGCCCCTTCGCGAGATCGAAGAGCTCCTGCCATAATGGACCGGACGCGGGAGATCAATATGGCTCATCACACGGTCAGGCAGGCCTATCTGAATCTGGCTGACCGTCTGAACCGCCACCCGCAAGGGGCGTCGCCATCGGACCTCCTGTACCGGATCCTCGAGATGCTCTTCTCCGAGCGCGAGGCGGCCCTGGTCGCCGAGTTGCCGATCGCGCCGTTCAACGTCGACCGCGCCGCGAGGGCCTGGAAGATGCCGGTCGAGTCGGCGCGGGCGGTGCTCGACGAGCTCGCGAGCAGAGCGGTTCTGGTCGACATCGTGGACGAGGGAGAGACGACCTACTCGCTGCCGCCCCCGATGGCGGGTTTTTTCGAGTTCTCGATGATGCGAATCCGGGAGGACATCGACCAAAAACTCCTCGCCGAGCTGTACTACGAGTACCTCAACGTCGAGGAATATTTCATCAAGAACCTCTTTACCACGGGCGAAACACAGCTCGGGCGGGCGTTCGTGTCCGAAGATTCGATGCCGATGGACGGCTCGATCGAGGTGCTCGACTATGAGCGCGCGACTCGGGTGGCCGAGACCGCCTCCGACATCGGTGTCGGCCTCTGCTACTGCCGGCACAAGATGGAGCATCTGGGCCGCGCGTGTTCCGCACCCATGGAGATCTGCATGACCTTCAACACCACCGCCGCCGCGCTCGTCCGGCACGGGCATGCGCGCTCGGTCGAGGCCGAAGAATGTCTCGATCTGCTGCAGGAAGCGCGGGATCGCGGGCTCGTGCAGTTTGGTGAGAACGTTCAACAGCGGGTCAACTTCATCTGCAACTGCTGCGGTTGCTGCTGTGAGGCGATGATCGCGGCGCGTCGTTTCGGTCACCTTCACCCCGTCCACACGACGAACTATCTCCCCGAAACGGCCCCCGAGCTCTGCACGGGTTGCGGCAAGTGCGTGGCGGCCTGCCCGGTGGAGGCCATGCACCTGGTCTCGGCCAACGACCCCGCCAAACCCAAACGGAAGGCGGCCCGGCTCGATGAAGACCTGTGTCTCGGCTGCGGGGTCTGCGTGCCGGTGTGCCCCGAGAGCGGGATCCGCCTAAGGGCGCGCTCGAGCAGGGTGATCACCCCGGTCGACTCGACGCGCCGGACGGTGACCATGGCGGTGGAGCGGGGAACGCTGCAACACCTGATTTTCGACAACCACGGTCTGGCCAGCCACCGGGTCATGGCCGCTGTCCTTGGCGCGATCCTGCAGCTCGAGCCCGTCAAGCGGAGCATGGCCGCCGGTCAGCTCGGCTCGCGCTATCTCGAGAAGCTCATCGAGTTGAAGACGCACTGAAGGGCGGACTGGTCCGCCACCCGTCACGGCTGCGCCGAAGACCAGGCGCCGAGATCGGCGCTCTCGAAACCATCCGCGAAGATCCCGCCGATGTTGTTGGTCAGATGGACCCTTTCGGCGGTGAACTCAAACCAGCTCGAGTACGCGTCATCCGGCTCCACGACCGTCACCTTGCCGGTCGTCGGGTCGGGAATCAGAACTACCGGCGGTTGACCGCCGGTGCCGACATCGGGCTGGGTCGGATCGAGCAGGCCGATGCAGAGCGGTGGTGAAACCGCGCAGCCGCCGACCAGAATGTCGAGGGTCGAGTTGCAGCCGGGTCCGACGGGGTTGCCCGTTCCACACCACGTGTAGCTGCCTGACCCTGCACAGGCACCCGAGCACGCGGCGGCGCCACCGCTGGTGAACTCGGCCGGTAACGGCATGGTCGCCAGTGATTCGACCGTGAGGTTGCCGCACAAACCGTGGTTGCCGTCGCTCGCCTGCACGCCCTCAAAGGCCGCGAAACCGGGAGCGAACTGATCGGGGGGCGGCCCCGGGAGGCTGGTGGTGGGTCCGACAACGGCGGCCACGACGGCGTCGCGCACCGAGATCGTGCCTTCCAGGAACCGAATCTCGATCCGCCCCGGTCCGGCCGAGATCTCGCGCGCGGCGACCGCGCCGGGGAGACGCAGGGCCGGCAGGTTGTCGGCATCGAGGAACCCGGCCGTCGCGACGTACCACCCGTCCAACCCGGATGTGAAGCCGCGGGAGTCGGGGTCCGAACCCAGCAATCCGACCTCGATGTCGGGATCGTTGACCGCGGCAGGATCATCGAGCGCGAGAACCTGCAGCAACTGATTGAGGGTTCCGTCGGCGATCGCCGCCGTGAGCTGCGCATTGATCGCGGACAGGCCGAAGCTGGTGAACGAAGCGCCGAACGCATTCGTCGTCGATACGCAGAAAGCCGGTGCCGAGCCGTCGAGGAGCTGAAGGTGAGTCAGGCGCTGGACGTGCTCAAAGGTGCAGTCGGGCGCGCAGCCGTCAAGGCGGAAGGAGGCGCCGTCATCGCACTCCTCGGGTGGTTCGACAATTCCATCACCGCAGATCTGAGCAATGCCGGGAGAGGCGATGACCACGCTGACGAAAAATGCGGTGGAGACGGCGGCACGAGTCGGGAACGGTGCGAATTTCATCTTCGGCTCCCTGTGCGGCGGTGTTGACAACGGCTCCGCTATCGAGCCCGTTACTGGTGTCTCTCAGGCGAACTTGGTCGTCGGGAAGTTGTACTTCTCGATGATCGTCTTCTTCTCGTCATCGGGAAGCGATTTCACATAGGACTTCCACCCGGGGCAGAAGTTGGCGTGCCATCGCCACACACGTCCCAGGATGGACTTGGGTTTCTGGTCGTATTTGGCGCGAAAAGAACACGTCGCACAT
>Ga0316187_10003090_pt1 | contig 14493 bp, 10 predicted proteins | sample CroRivburrow1_MG_FD_204927 | JGI IMG/M metagenome (GOLD analysis project Ga0316187, IMG submission 204927) | Coastal sediment microbial communities from Maine, United States - Cross River worm burrow 1 | ecosystem: Environmental > Aquatic > Marine > Coastal > Sediment | place: USA: Maine... | reverse complement strand
CAGCGAGGGGGCATTTGCACTTCTAATATAGGAACTGAAGCGGACAAATCAGTTGGCAATGTGAACCTTCCTGTCGCGTCCGCAGTTTTTCTTCAAAAATTTGGCGTACGCCATGTGTCACGGCGCTGCATTGACATAGTCAAAGCGCTCCAAACGATAGCGGTAAAATCAAAGTGGAACTGGTCGGCTCGCCGAACCATTTTCCGGGCAACGGGTCGTTCATCAGCCACCCGCAGATCGGCGGCTCCTGGTATTACACCGGCGACGACATTACGCTGGGCGACGGCTTCCAGACCGCGCCGTGACAGACCCGTCTACTTTGGAAGTGGTCTGGAAATATAGGACATTGCTTTAAGTGACCGATAGCCTTACTTTCTTGATCCTAAATCAGGAGCGTGGACATTATGGTCTGGAAAGGAAAACACTCGATCAGATTTATTCGAAAGTTGTCAGTGTCGCTGGCCGCAGCATGACAAAGATCACTTATAAATCACCAATAACTGTCCAGAGAAATCAGATTATTTTTTATTACACATTAGAGAAAACTTAAGACATGATTAAGAATCGCGATACAACAATGGAAATAAGCAAGGATGAATTCAAGCGAATTGGATACAGCCTAATTGACAAGATAGCCGACTTCATTGACGGGATCAATAAACAGCCTGTTACCGCCGGAGAATCAGCGCAAGAATTGCAAAAGCTCTTAGGTCATTCTTCTCTGCCTGAGAATGGATGTCCTGCCGAAGAAGTAGTTTCCAGAGCAACCGAATTATTGATGAATCATTCCCTGCTTAATGGGCATCCCAGGTTTATGGGTTATATCACTTCATCGCCTGCGCCGATCGGCATGCTGGCAGATTTGCTGGCGGCTGCAGTGAACCCCAATGTCGGCGCACAAATATTAAGCCCTGTAGCTACCGAAATTGAAAAACAAACTGTAAAGTGGCTGGCAGAATTTATTGGTGTCTCTGCATGCTATGGTGGGATTTTAGTCAGCGGCGGAAATATGGCAAATTTTACTGCATTTTTAGCTGCCAGAACAGCCAAAGCGCCAAAAAATATCAAAGAGGACGGTCTTATAAGCGCTTCCAAAAAATTGATTACTTATTGTTCAAAAACAACGCATACATGGGTGGAGAAAGCAGCTATTCTTTTCGGTCACGGTTCTAATTCAACTAGATGGATACCAACAGATTCTTTAAATAAAATGGACAATGATTTTTTGGAACAGGCAATAAAAGAGGATTTGCTGGAAGGCCATCAACCCTTTATGGTTGTTGGAACAGCGGGTGACGTGAGCACGGGCGTTGTGGATAACCTTAAAGGTATTGCCGCGCTCTGCAAAAGATATGATTTATGGTTCCATATAGATGGCGCTTATGGAATTCCTGCCGCCGTTGTTCCGGAATTAGCACAAGTTTTTGATGGCGTCAACGAAGCAGATTCGATTGCCCTGGATCCCCACAAATGGCTGTATAGTCCACTTGAAGCAGGATGCACGCTTGTGAAAAATCCGAAGAGCCTGACGGATGCCTACAGTTCAAATCCGGAATACTACAATTTCAGCAACAATGAAAAGGGCTTGACGCATAATTATTTTGAATATGGTCTGCAAAATTCTCGGGGATTTAGAGCATTAAAGGTTTGGTTGGCATTCCAGCAGGTTGGAAAAAGTGGTTATGAGAAAATGATTCGTGAGGATATTGAATTGTCCGAATTATTTTTTGAGTTAGCAGAAAATCATAAAGAATTAGAAGCGATTACACAAAATTTGAGTATTACCACTTTGCGATATGTGCCTGCAGATTATGCGGAGAACAATGAAACCTACTTGAACACATTAAATGAGGCTTTGCTCAATTCATTACAACGAGACGGCGAAGTATTTTTATCCAATGCCGGCGTAAATGGTAAGTATTGTTTAAGAGCATGTATTGTGAATTTCAGGACTTCCCAAAAGGATATAGAGGAGATTGTTGAAATAGTGGTTAGAGAAGGAAGGAAAATGCATCAGATGCTTATGGAAAAATCGTCAAAATAAACGTGTTGCAACAATGTAAGAGAATAGCCGGTTCAATAGTAAATTCAAAGATTGTAGTCCGCTTCAACTTTCTTGTAACTTGATCAGGGCAGCGCAAGTCACCGCCCCCAAAGCAGCAGAGGCGTGTAACGAAACCAGACCACTTCTGATTGCCGCTCACTTTACTTTTAACTTTTTTCAAAAATTAGATCGTTTTGCAATATTTCCCTTGATGTTGCCGACAAAAAGTAAAATATTGCCGTTTACGCCAAGTGATTTATCCTTCTTCCCCAAAAGTGGAAAAAGTAGAATTGGAACAAGGCTGGCGCGACCATATCAAGTATTCTCGTTGGACAAATACAATAAACCTGACAATGCCGGATCATTCTTGAAAAGAGTAGCGGAACAAAGCCAACGGCAAATCATATAATGGCAATTGTGAACAATTAATTTCCGTCAAAAGAAATGGAAACCACATTTAGAATTCGAATGAATAGAATTTATAAAATCCTCTCTGCAATCTTATTACTGCCAGTCTTGTCGCTAAACCTGTCCGCCGGGATTAAGGCAAATTGTAAAATGAATGCGAATCCTGAGGCGCTTACCTGTTGTCCGGCATCAAGCCAGGGCGGCGCGGGTGAATTTATTCCTGGCGACAACTGTTGCTGCACTATTTCGCATAGTGATGAAACTGAAGATAGGCAATCGAGCGCAGCGCTGTCCGAAAAAACCGACTCAGAGCAGGTCATTGAAAATTCCACGCCGCTCTTGCTCTCTTCTGATGGATTTCTTATTGCAAAACAAAACGCTATCCTTTTTTTTTTAGCGCTGAGTTCTAAACCAGCAAAGCGTCCCAAAATCTACCAATTGAATCTTGCCTTTTTGATCTGATCCCCTTCCAATGTGCAACCTCTTTGCAGAGGTAATCGCGGCTTATTTAAGACAAACCATTTCGTTACAACTATTTCAAAGTGGGTTTGCATGTCGCTTTCGTTGCCCTTACTTATTTTATGAAAAATTTTAACAAATTATTTATGAGGTTTAATATGAACCCTGTTCAATATTTTATTCCCGGATTAGCCATTTCCCTGAGTTTGGCATTCGGCGTTTTAGCGCAGGATGAAAACGCCTTGTCGCTTGATGAAATGGTCTCGGAAGCCTTGAAAAACAACCCTCACATCAAGGCGGCGGAGAGCCACTGGCGCGCATACCAGGCAAGGCCGGCGCAAGTTTCCTCGTTGCCTGATCCAATGCTGAGTTACACGCGATTTGGCGCTAGTGTCGAAACAAGACTTGGCCCGCAGGAAAGCATCCTGATGTTATCTCAAAAAATCCCTTTTCCGGGCAAACTTGCCCTGAAAGGCAGCATGGCCAAAGAGGACGCCGTGGCGCAACAACAGAGCTATGAAGCCACTATTCGGGATATTGTTTTTAAAGTAAAAACCGCCTATTTCGATCTTTACCGGGTAGACCAATCGCTGACAATTCTTGCTCAATACCTGAACCTTCTGGAGGATTTCACCAAAGTTGCTGAGCAGAAATACGCAACAGGGCAAGGCATCCAGGCGAATGTCCTGAAATCTCAAGTAGAAATCTCCGGCATCATGGAACGGCGCTTTCATCTTCAAAAAATGCGGGAAGGAGCCGCAGCTCGCCTCAATGCGTTGCTTGGCCGACCACAGAACGATTTGGTTGGATCGGTTTCCTACATCAACACGTTGAGGATTCCGCTCAAACTAGAAACATTGATTGCACGTGCATTGGCGCAACGTGAGGCGTTGCGAGCCGGCAACGCCATGGTGAGTAAGAGTGAGCAGATGAAGCGTTTAGCAAAGAAAAACTATCTGCCCGATTTTAATTTGCAAATGAACTATATCGATATTTCAGAGGGCGTAGTCACATCTCCTGAAGCTGGAAAGAATGCCTGGTCGGTGATGGCAGGTCTGAACTTACCTATCTGGTTCGGAAAACGGAATGCGGCTGTTCGGGAAGCGGACGAAATGATCATATCAAACAGGATGAACTATGAAAACCTGGAAAACCAGATCAAGGCTGAAGTCAGAAATCTTTTCTATCAGCTCGAACTGACCGGCAAAACTCTTGATTTATACGAGCAGGCGCTCATTGCGCAGGCGGAGACCAGTCTGGAATCTGCCGTTGCGAGTTACCGGACTGGAAAATTGGATTTCCTTGGTTTGCTTGATGCGGAGCGGATGCTGCTTAATTTAAAATTAAACCGCATAAAGGAGCAGGCTAATTATCAAAAGCAGCTTGCTGCAATGGAGAAAGCCATCGGTGGTGAAAAACCTTTATCATCCCGGTAAAAGTTTATCAGTTCAATCAAGGAGAATTAAGAATGTCAAAAATAAATAAATTGAAATTTAATAATTTTAAAGGTCTGGCGATCCTCGCCTTATGCGCTTGCCTTGGCGCAACTGTTTTCACTTCATGCGATAAGAGTGAACAGGCGCCGGGTGAAACGCAACTTTATACTTGCGGCATGCATCCGCAAGTCATTCAGGAGGAGCCTGGCATTTGTCCGATTTGTAACATGAATCTTACGCCAATGAAAACTGAGACGCAAACATCCGCTCATGCTCATAATGCGGATTCAAATGAAAAGAATACCAGTAAGGACAAAAAGATTCTTCATTGGCGCGCTCCTATGGATCCCACCTATATTTCTGAGCAACCTGGCAAATCACCCATGGGCATGGATCTCATTCCCGTCTATGAAGGTGACGCGCCCGGCGCCGGAACTACGATTACCATTGATCCCGCTACAATTCAAAATAGCGGCATTCGGTCAGCCGAAGTTAAGCGCCAGTCATTTAGTCGAACTATTCGCTCGGTAGGGCATGTCGACTATGATGAGGAAACACTCTATAATGTAAATATCAAGTTTTCCGGTTGGCTTGAAGAACTCTTTGTTGAACGCACCGGCGATTTGGTTAAAAAAGGACAACCTCTTTTCAAAATTTATTCTCCTGAACTTGTGACCACGCAAGAAGAGTATTTACTGGCATTCAAAAACAATAAAAAACTGTCAGGCGGTAATATTAGCGAAGCGGTCGACGGCGCCGCCAGATTGCTGAATGCCACACGGCAGAGATTGCAGTTTTGGGATATTTCCGATTTCGATATTAGGGCGCTTGAAGAATCCGGTGAATTTAAGAAAACCCTGACTATCCATTCTCCGGCAAGCGGGGTTGTGCTGCATAAGCAAGCAGTTGAAGGCAGTTTTATCAAAGCTGGCATGAATCTGTATCGAATTGCGGATCTCTCTACAATTTGGGTTTACGCCCATATTTTTGAGTACGAATTGCCCTGGATCAAGACTGGCCAGACCGTGAAAATGGAGCTGCCGTACATTCCGGGCAAAAGCTTTGACGGGCGCATTGATTACATCTACCCTTACCTCGACGCCAAAAGCCGCGATATAAAGGTTCGGCTGGTTTTTGACAATAAAGACTTGCTTCTCAAACCACAAATGTATGCAAATGTCACGATCAAATCGAAAATTGGCGACAATGTTGTGGTGATTCCGGGCGAAGCAATTGTGCGCTCCGGGCAACGCAATCTGGTTTTTCTCGATCTGGGCAATGGCAAATTTGCACCGCAGCAGGTAACGTTAGGAGCCGAAGGTGAAGATGGGTTCGTGCAAATATTGGCAGGTTTACAAGAAGGACAACAAATTGTACTCAGCGCCCACTTTTTGCTAGACTCGGAAAGTCGACTGCGCGAGGTTATTCAAAAAATGATACAGAAGAAAGTTGATGCCAACAAAAAAGCGACCACTGAAAAAACCGCAATAAAATCACATGAACAGTAAGCCTGGAGTTGTTTTTGGACTGGAACTAAATAGCTGAGAGACAAAAAATGTTAGAAAAAATAATAGAGTGGTCGATAAACAATCGATTCATAGTTATACTGGCAACACTGTTCGCCATATTGCTCGGCATTGTCGCAATGCTCAACACGCCGATAGACGCCATCCCGGATTTATCCGATGTGCAAGTAATTGTTTTCACAGAATTCCCCGGACAGGCTCCGCAAGTTGTTGAAGATCAGGTGACCTATCCGCTGACCACATCCATGCTGGCGGTTCCTTTTGCCAAAGTCGTGCGCGGGTATTCGTTTTTTGGTTTTTCCATGGTTTACATCATTTTTGAGGATGGAACGGATTTATATTGGGCGCGCAGCCGTGTTCTGGAATATCTGAATTATGTCTCAAAGCGCTTGCCGAGCGGTGTAACGCCAAGCCTCGGCCCTGATGCAACCGGTGTCGGTTGGGTTTACGAATATGCCCTGAAAAGCGACCGCCATGACCTTGCGCAATTGCGCTCCATTCAAGACTGGTTGCTGCGTTATGAACTGACCGCAGTGAAAGGGGTTGCCGAAGTGGCAAGTATTGGCGGCTATGTTAAGCAATATCAGGTTGAGGTAGACCCGAATAAGCTTCTAATCTATGGCGTGCCACTGAAAAAAATTCAAATGGCAATTAAAAATGCCAACAATGATGTTGGCGGGCGGTTGATTGAACAAGCTGAAACCGAATTCATGGTGCGGGGTTTGGGCTATATCAAATCCATTGCGGATTTGGAAAATGTCTCTTTGGGGCTGGGGCCGAACGGGGTTCCGATAACGCTAAAACATGTGGCAAATATACAGATCGGCCCTGAGCTAAGGCGCGGTCTTTGCGAGCTGAACGGCGAAGGAGAAGTGGTCGGCGGCATCATTGTGATGCGCTTCGGTGAAAATGCCCTCAAAACCATAGAAGGTGTTAAGAAGCGCCTGAAAGAACTTCAGGCCAGCTTGCCTGAAGGCATTGAAATTGTGGAAGTTTATGATCGATCCGGTCTGATCGAACGCGCTATAGAAAATCTCACCGGGAAACTGATTGAGGAAATGGTTGTCGTGACCATCGTTTGCATTCTATTCCTTTTGCATTTCCGCAGCGCCCTTGTCGCCATTTTTACACTGCCCGTTGCAATTCTGATTTCATTTTTAATTATGTACAAGCAGGGCGTCAATGCCAACATAATGTCGCTCGGAGGCATTGCAATTGCCATCGGCGCCATGGTCGACGCCGCGATTGTTATGATTGAAAACGCCCACAAACATATTGAGCAAGATCAAGGCAAAAAAAGTCACTGGCAGATAATAATTGACTCATCAAAAGAGGTTGGCCCCGCTCTGTTTTATTCATTATTGATCATCACCGTATCCTTTCTGCCGGTCTTTGCGCTTGAAGCCCAGGAAGGCCGCTTGTTTAAACCTTTGGCCTTCACCAAAACATACGCAATGGGTGCTTCGGCTTTCCTGGCGATTACAATTGTGCCTGTATTGCTCGGCTACATGGTTCGCGGCAAGATCCGGTCAGAGGACAAAAATCCGATGAGTCGCATTTTGATTTGGATCTATCGTCCGATAATTACCTGGGCGCTGCAATTCAAAAAGATGACCATTCTTTTTGCGGTCGCTCTAATGCTGATTACCGCTTTCCCGTTCATGCAACTAGGGTCTGAGTTTATGCCGCCGCTATATGAAGGCGACCTGCTCTATATGCCGACAACAGACCCCGGCATCAGCATTACAAAGGCGAAGGAACTCTTGCAGCAAACCGACAAAATTATCAAACAATTCCCAGAAGTTCATCATGTTTTCGGCAAGGTTGGCAGAGCTGAAACGGCGACAGATCCGGCGCCGCTTTCAATGATTGAAACGACCATTATGCTAAAGCCCGAAAATGAATGGCGTCCGGGAATGACCGTTGACAAATTGGTCGATGAGTTAAATGCAGCGATCCAGTTCCCCGGTCTGACCAATGCCTGGACTATGCCGATTAAAACCCGTATCGACATGTTGTCGACCGGCATAAAAACACCCGTTGGAATCAAGCTGATGGGTGATGACTTGGCCATTTTGGCAGAATTGGCTCAGGAAGTTTCCACAGTAATGTCGGAAGTGCCGGGAACGTTGAGTGTCTTTCCCGAAAAAACAGTTGGCGGAAATTATCTTGATTTCAACATCAAACGTGAAGAAGTCATGCGTTACGGCTTAAACGTCGGGGATGTGCAGGATATCATCAAGCATGCAATTGGCGGTATGAATGTAACCCAAACCGTTGAAGGTCTTGAACGTTATCCGGTAAATGTGCGTTACAGTCGCGAACTAAGAGACAATATCGGGGCGTTGAAAAGGGTCTTGATTCCCACGCCAACCGGCGCACAAATACCAATTACCCAAGTCGCAGATATCGAAATAAGAAAGGGCCCTCCTGGTATTAAAAGTGAAAATGCCCGACGCACAGCCTGGATTTACATCGACATAAAAAATATTGATGTTGGCACCTATGTTGCGCGCGCGCAGAAAATCGTCAATGAACAAATCAAACTGCCTGCAGGCTATACAATGGTTTGGAGCGGGCAGTATGAATATATGCAACGCGCACAGAAACGCATGAAAATTGTAATTCCGGTTACCCTGGTTATCATTTTTGTGCTCCTCTACATGAATTTTAAAAATTTAGTGGAAAGCATGATCGTCATGTTCAGTTTGCCTTTTGCTTTGATCGGCGGCATCTGGTTGATGTACCTGTTGGACTATAACTTCAGCGTTGCAGTTGGAGTGGGTTTTATCGCGCTGGCCGGCGTGGCTGCTGAAACGGGTGTGATTATGATTATCTATCTTGATCATGCATTTAAGAAATGGCGCGACAAAGGCCAAATGTTAACCCTGAAGCACCTGACAGGCTCGGTGATGGAAGGAGCCGTTGATCGCGTTCGACCAAAAATTATGACAGTGACAACCACGATGGTCGGCCTCCTGCCAATTATGTGGGGACACGGCGCCGGTTCAGATGTGATGAAACGAATCGCCGCGCCGATGGTCGGCGGAATGGTATCATCGACAATACTCACACTGATTGTTATTCCGGTGATCTATTTTTTATACAAAAGCCGCGACAACCAGGAAAGTTGGCAAGAAGATGATAAAATCGGCCAAAAGATCTGAGGCAAACGCAATTTTAATGCGGATATTGTGGCAGCGGGGTCTTTTACGACTCGCTTGCATTCAGTAACAGCTATCAGGGTGGCGTTTGGCGTCTCTCATGGTAGCTGAGAACGCAACGCAAAAATGTGTTGGATGCGCTGTTCAAAAACGAAGCAATTGTTGCAGCGGCAATTGAAAGGACGGAGTCGATTATTTTTTCTTCATTACATCATTTACAACCCTGCTCAAATCACGCAGTTGGTAAGGCTTTGGAATAGCCGCCTTAAATCCATAGTCCCAAAAATTAGCTGTAACCGGATCGTTTGAGTAGCCGCTGGAGACAATGATTCGGGCTTTGGGATTAATTTTTAGCAATTCTATGGTTGCCTCTCTTCCACCGAGGCCGCCGGGAATTGTTAAATCCATAATAACAAGGTCAAAAGGGTTTTGAGATTTCAATGATTCTAAATAAAGCGAAATTGCTTCTGCGCCATTCCTTGCGCAGGCCACTTCATAGCCAAGCGTGGCAAGCATACGTTTCGATGTATTTCTGATTAATTGCTCATCGTCCACAATCAGTATTCTACCGGCGCCTTTGATGGAAGCAGGTTCATCATCCGGCTCAAATAATACCGACGACTTGCCAGTGGATGGCAAATATATCTCAATGCGAGAGCCCTGACCCAATTTAGACCAGATGCTGATATGCCCCCCATGCTTTGTCACAATGGAATGGCTTATGGAAAGTCCGAGACCGCTGCCGCTCTCCTTGACGGTAAAATAGGGAGCAAATACCTTCTCAAGATATTTTTCAGGAATACCCTCCCCTGAATCTTGGATGGTAATATTTAGATAATTTCCGTCGGGCAGCGGCAAAGAATCTTTTGATGTTTTCCTGTAATTTTGGCATGAGAGTTTAACTACGCCGCCTTTCGGCATAGCTTGTCTCGCGTTTAAAACCAAATTCTGAATGACCTGGCCGAGCTGCCCGCTGTCAGCCTCAATTGTCTCCAGATCATCCGGCAGGTCGAAAATAGGTTTGACGTTTGAACCAGATAGAACAAAAAGCGCTGCCACTTTGATAATCTCTGCGATATTCACCTCTTTTTTTATCGGTTCCCCTCCTTTAGAGAATGTCAGCAGTTGTTGGGCAAGAGCCTGCGCCCGATACGACGCCTTGACAATCTGATTAAACAAATCAGCAATAGGTTTACTTGCGCTGCCCAGGAGGTTTAATGCCAGGTCAGCGGTTCCCATAATCCCTGCAAGCAAATTATTGAAATCATGTGCGATGCCTCCCGCCAGCAGGCCGATTGATTCCAGATTTTTCACTTTTTGCAGCTCTTCATCCATGCGATAGCGCTCAGTCATATCGAGAATTGTTCCAAAAGAGCGAAGAGGAGTGCCGTCAGGGGCATAATCAGTATGACACTTTTCATTCACATACTTGACGGTTCCGTCTTTTAATGAAAGTCGGTGGATGATGTTGTACTGTGTCTTGTTCTTGAGGGAATCGGTATAAGACTTGTTAACGAAGTTAATATCTTCCGGGTGAATATTGCTTAAAAACGCTTCATAGGTTGCGCCAAATTCTTGCGGCTCCAAATTGAAGATTCGATATATTTCGTCAGACCATTTCAGGGTGTCGGTTACAAGATCCAATTCCCAGTGGCCTAACTTGGCAAGAATTTCTGCCTCTTTCAAATTTTTCTGGTTTAAATTTAGCTTTTTTTCAACCTCTTTTAGCCTGAGAACTTCCTGTTCCAGTTGCTTGATTCGCCGCTCCATTTCATCGCGGGATTTTTTTGAGTTGTGCATTTTTTGTGCCTGTCTATTTTGTAAATCGGGTCGCGCAGCGGGAAAACACAAGGAGCCGCGAAAGTTTAGCTCAGGAGCGACGCGCAGTTTGCGCAAGCCATAAGAAACGAAACAAATGGTTAGTAAACATATAATATAAATATTTCAATATTTATTTCCAACCTCGACGATTAAAAATTCATACAGATACATATTTAGTCTACGCCGTGTAAATTTGCGCATAAATTATTTTGTGCGTTGCCTGAAGGCGGATGCCATGCGGGTCTTTGTTTTGGCAAGCGCGCACTCTGGTCACCTTTTATTTCCCATAAGAGACTTGCACACGCTGGATAATTCGCATATATTTCAACAAAAAAATATACACACGAACATAGGCGTCAAGGAGATTTATGAAACCAAACAGAAATAAATATTTTGGAGAAGGATTGTTAATTGTCTTCAGTGTGTTATTTGCGTTATTCATTAACAAAATGTTTGATGACCTCCAAATAAAGAAAAAGAAAAACATAGCAATCGACAGTATCGCCGGGGAGCTCTATCGAAATGAAGCCATATTAAAGAACTGGAAAAAAAAGCATATAGAAGTTCGGGATAGAATTTCAAAGATGATTGAAGGGGAAAACGATAGTTTAAAAACCGAATTAAGGAAGTACAACTTTTTAAATATGGGTGTATTAACTGACAATGAGTCATTATTTGACGCCCTTTTAACCAATACAGCTTGGGAATCAGCTAAAGCTACGGGCATAATTTCAGAGTTTGATTTTGAAACTACGCAAAAGCTAACTCATGTTTACTCGCTACAGGATGTTATTACGAATAGGACAATTACGAAAATAGTAGACTATTATTTTGATCCAAATTCACATAAATTAGAGAATCTGGAAAGCATTTTAATACAATTTCAACTACGATTTTGGGAATTAACCGGCCAGGAAGACTTGATGTCAAATTTTTATAAAGAAGCAATTGAACATTTAAAAAAATAGTGTTACACCTATAATGGATCTGACAATCAGGCGTCGATGAAGTGAAAACCGCAGCACACTCTTGCCGTTAGCCCGCAATTTTTGCATAAAACTGATAATATTGTCCTGATGGGAGCATGTAAAGTAATGATTATAAAAGACTCGACCAAGAAACCTGTAACAGATTGGCTAACAATAATCGCAATAGCAGCTATCGCGGTTAGCCTGACAGGCGCTTTTCATGAGGGCGTGCATGCTTTATCTTGTGTTATTTTGGGCGGTGAGCTTCAGGAATATTCTGCATTCCATGTGGCCCATGAAAACCTGACAACAAGCCAGGGGAAAATCGTAGCCGGAAGCGCTTCTATTGCCAACCTGATTTTAGGAATTTTGTTTCTGGTGTTATTGCGGCGCTCACACAGAAAAAGCGCAGAATTGCAGTTTTTCGTCTGGTTAATGATGCTAATAAACTTGCTTAAAGGAGCAGGTTACTGGATGTTTTCCGGGATAAGTAATGTGGGAGACTGGGCCGTGGTTATTAGCGGGTGGGAACCATACTGGCTGTGGCGAACCGCTATGGCGATCTTTGGAACAGGTGTTTATACGTACTGTGTATGGATTGCATTACACGAACTGGGAAAAATAATTGGCGGTAAAGCTGACGAGCAGATAAGCAGGGCTAATAAATTGGGGATCTTATCTTACAGCGCCTCAATTATGGTGGTTGCATTCGCAGGCATAAATAACCCCTATGGGATAGCAAGTTTACCTGTAGTTGCGGGCTTATTGGCTGTTTTAGGCGGTCTGTCACCTTTGGTTTGGATGATGCAATGGTTTCGAGCAAACATGTTTAAAAAATTGCAAAAAAAGCCATTGGAAATCAACCGGCAATGGTTCTGGATTGTTACGGGGCTGGCAGTCGTTTTTGGATATTCATTTATACTCGGGCGAACGGTTTATTTTTAGGAAAAATCAGTAATGTCTTGTTAGGTTTTTACGTCGCTTTAATAAACTGTTTTCAGTGCTGGCGCATTCTGGATTACTGGCCTCATTTTTCACATAATTTTGGACTTGACCTCCGTTGTTTCATTTACTGCAATAAACGCCACGGCCGAAGAGGCTTTCAAAAATATTAACAGGGTAAAGAAATGCAAATACCGCTCAGTCAATTTGAACATTTTATAACGAAACCACTCTAAAACGTGGATTGTCATATTTCAAGAATGGATATGTAAATGAACCGGAAGAAATAACTCAGGGATTATACGAAGCCATTGTTGAAGGGACGGAAGCGTATACGGTGCAAGTAACCATTAAAAACGGAATTATTAAAAAACATGCATGTAGTTGCCCCTTTGACATGGGGCCTGTTTGTAAACATGTCGTTGCCTTGGTTTTTTATCTGCAACAGGATGCGTTGGCATTGAAAAAGGAAAGCTCAACTTCCTCTTCTCCAAAAAAGAAAACGAAAAAGCGTAAAACTGTAGCCGACCAAATAACTGAATTACTTGAAATCATATCACATGATGAGCTAAAACAATTTATTCTTGAGAAAACAATACAAAATCCACTTTTGCGAAATTTGTTTTTATCATCATTTGCACAGCATAATACGGAAGAGTCAAAAGAATTGTATCAAAAAAAGGTGCAATCGATACTTCAATCAGCCTCAGACGGGCATGGTTATGTTGACTGGTCGGCCGCAAGCCATGTAGGTGATGCCGTGGCCAACCTTTTAGACGCTGCAGAAAAGCAATTTGAGAACGAAAATTATAGAAGCGCTGTATTTATTTGCACGGCAATAATGGAACAGATGACAGACGCCTTAGAATATGTTGATGACAGTGATGGCGATATTAGTGGAAATGTTTATTGCGCCTATGAAATGCTGCACGATATAGCAAATGCAAACCCGACTGAAGAAATACGAAAACTTGTTCTCAATTACTGTACTATGGCTTATGATAAGGATATTTATTCCGGTTGGGATTGGCACATAGGTATGTTACAAATTTCTTCATTATTATTAAAGACAGATGATGAAACGGAACGACTCTTTACACAACTTGACAAAGCGCAAAAATCAGAATATGAACGGGAAATAGCGCAAAGTATCAAGTACGAAATTTTTATTGAAACGAAAGGGGAAAAAGAGGCAGACAAATATCTGGAGCAAAACATTGCCAATTCACGATTAAGAACAGAGGCTCTTTTAAAAGCCTTGGGAAACAAGAATTACGAGAAAGCCAATTCGATAGCGCTTGACGGTGTTAACCATGATAAAAAAGACAAGCCCGGACTTGCCAAGGAATGGTATGACTGGTTACTAAAAATTGCGCAAGCTAAGAATGACAAAGAAAAAATAATGGAATATTCCCGCCTGCTTTTTATTGAAAATTACAGACACGGGCAAGATTATTACCAAATTTTGAAGAAAAATGTTCAAGCTGATAAATGGAGCAACTTTGTAGAAGAAATTATTAAAGATATAACTATAAAAAAAAGGTGGCTTGACACCGGCTTATTAGAAAAAATTTATATCAAAGAAAAGTGGTGGGACAGACTGTTCGAGCGCATCAAGGCAAATCCCCCGCTATCTACTGGCAGATAAGCAACTGGCATCCAAAGCTGGTCGGCAAAAACCTAGCGGATATCCTCAATGCACCATTTCAATACGAAGATGCCCTA
>Ga0316187_10003088_pt1 | contig 14496 bp, 12 predicted proteins | sample CroRivburrow1_MG_FD_204927 | JGI IMG/M metagenome (GOLD analysis project Ga0316187, IMG submission 204927) | Coastal sediment microbial communities from Maine, United States - Cross River worm burrow 1 | ecosystem: Environmental > Aquatic > Marine > Coastal > Sediment | place: USA: Maine... | reverse complement strand
CTTCGCTGGCGCGATCAGGGCCTCAAACTGAATGTTTGTATCAACCTGGCATCAAGCCAGTTGAACAATCCCGTTCTCGCTCACAACTACCAGCGGATCGTCAAAAAGCTCGGTCTCGAGTGTTCCAACTTCACCTTCGAGGTGACGGAGCAGGACATCGTCAACTCCCAGTCGCCGCATTTGATGGTTCTCAACGAGATGCGACAGCTCGGATTCCGTCTCTCACTCGACGACTTTGGCGTGGCCATGTCATCGCTTGGCACTTTCGAGCAGCTGCCTTTTGACGAGATTAAAATCCATGCATCAGCCCTGAAGCGCGCGCAGGAAAATCCTGTTGCTCTCAAGGTTCTGGCCGCAGTCACCGGTCTCGCTCACAACCTCGGTGTTTCGGTCTGTGCCGAAGGTGTGGAAGACCAGGCAACATTCGAGTTCCTGAAGACAATCGAGTGCGACAAAATGCAAGGCTACCTGATCTCCGAGGCCGTTATGCCGGACATCATCCGCAAGGTTTACAGCGCATCCAAGAAGTCGATCGTTAACGTAGCGTAATTCGGAAATCGGGTCAGCGATTCCCCCTGACCCGATTTTTTCGGTTTTCCGATTTAACCTAATATCGGCTGTGCGCCGAATACAACAAAAGCCCGGCCACTTCCTTTCACGTAAAGCGTTCGCTTTCTTTTTGACCGGATCGGCACTCCGCCCGCAGACCAGGATTTTCAGGTATTGCAAATTGCGATTCTGAAGATGGGAGAGACCAGCATAAGCACGCTGACTTTCCGCAATATCAACGCCCAGGGTCTTTTTGTCTCTGTCCACTTTTTCCGACACTTTGCTAAAAAGTGGCCAAAGGATTTTTCGGCGAAATCAAGATTACCCGCTCGATTTTTCTCGGTAATTTGAACACTCGAAATCACATTGCGGGACGCATCAACCGGTGTGTTCTGGAATTGGATTTCGGGCGGGTGACCCGCCTGTTACGAAGGAGAGTGACATGACTAACAATGAACTTGGATTTCACGGCCAGAAAAGGGCGGGATGGGCCATCAGCGGAATTGTTCTTGGTGCCCTGGCGTTATCGTTCCTGTTCGGATCGTTCTACATTGTCGATACCGGTCACGTTGGCGTCGAAAGAACGCTCGGTAAAGTGGACTTGACTGAAAACAGACCCGGTTTGAACTTCAAGCTGCCCTTCCTGACACAGGCATACGAGTTCAGCGCCAAGGAAATCGCGTTGGATCTCGATGACCTGAAACCGAAAGCTGCAGACAACCTGTCGCTTCAGGACCTGGACGTCACGGTGTACTACAACGCATCGCCGGATGCGATTGCTGATCTGATGGTGAAGTATGCCAACGCGTCGCAATATGCTCCGGGTGCAATATTGCCGGCCTATGGCATCGTTTATCGCGAAGCACGTGGTGCGGTTTATGAGGAGATCGCGAAAATTGACAGCCTCGAGTTGCATAAAATGCGTGATGCACTGCAGACATCGATCCAGGATAGTTTGCAACTGCGGCTGGAAGACAAGGACGGAGATGCACTGCAAATTTCACGAGTGGTAGTGCGTGCGCTGAACACGGATCCCAGCATCGAGGAAAGCATCCGAGAAGCGGTTGCTAATCAGAAGAAGCTGGAAGCCAAGCAGATCTCGGTTGACATCGCGAAAAAGGACGCGGAAATCGAGATCGAACGTGCAAGAGGTATTGCGCAGGCAAACAGCATTATTAACGACAGCCTGACGGCACAGTACCTGCAACATGAGATCAACGTTGCCCTGCAAAGCTTTGCCGAAAACGAAGGTCAGCTGGTGGTTATGCCGGCCAACATGCAGGGCTTTGATGTGATCCTCGATACCCAGCGGTTTCCGGGAAGCGACGGAAACCAGTAGCCAGCAAGGAACTGGCAAACAGGAACGCCCCGCAAGGGGCGTTCTTTTTTTTGCTAAAAAGGGTCAGAGCGGGCCCTGACAGCGCACGCTACTTTATATGTTTCAGTATGCCGTCGAGTTCGTCGAGCGTGTTGTAGGAAATGACCAGTTTGCCAAAGCCCTTTTTCGAATGGTCAATTCGAACCTTTGCTCCCAGCTTGTCCGCAAGGTCCGTCTCCAGCCGTTTGATATCGGCGTTCGCTCCTGGCTTCTCTTTCTGGACCGCTTTTCCCGAGTCGCCCGCCTGGAGTCTTCGAACCAGGCCTTCTGTTTCGCGAACAGACAGCCCCTTCTTGACGACCTGTCGGGCGGCGTCGTATTGCTGGGTCTTGTTTGTGATCGCAAGGAGTGCCCTGGCATGCCCCATTTCGATTTGCCGGCCTTCTAGCAATGATTTCACCTTGTCCGACAGCTCCTGCAGTCGCAACAGGTTGCTTACTGCGGCCCGCGAACGACCAACCGCTTCGGCCGCTTCCTGGTGAGTCAGGTCGAACTCCCGTATCAATCGGTCAAGTGCCGTTGCTTCTTCCAGCGGGTTAAGGTTTTCGCGCTGAATATTTTCGATAAGCGCCATCGCGATAGCGGCTTCGTCGGCAACATCCCGAATTACTGTCGGTATTTCCTGAAGTCCGGCCAGCTGCGCTGCTCGCCAGCGGCGCTCTCCCGCAATGATTTCGTATCGTTGCGTATTTCCGGTCTTCTTTAGCGGTCGCGCAACGATTGGCTGAACGACGCCCTGGGCGTTGATCGATCTGGCAAGATCCTCCAGCGTATCCTGGCGCATGTCCACGCGTGGCTGGTACTGCCCGCGTTGCAGCAGGTCCACCGGGATGTTGAGTAAGCCCTCGGCTGCCGGGGCGCTGGCAACGGCCGCTGCTTGTGCAACAGGTTTGCTCAATAGCGCATCGAGGCCGCGGCCGAGTCTTTTCTTTTTTGTCATGCCTTATCTCAGCTTGCAGATCTTGTGGTTCTGATAGTTTAGTTTATTGGCCAACCGCGACGCGCTCGTCTTCCCGACGCAGCACTTCTCCCGCTAATGCCAGGTATGCCAGCGCTCCTCGGGAGTTTCGATCGTGATAAAGCACCGGCCTGCCGAAACTCGGGGCTTCGGCTAATCTTACGTTTCTCGGTACAACGGTACGGAAGACCTTGTCATTGAAATGACTGACCAATTGATCCGATACTTCATTTGACAAGTTGATTCGCGGATCAACCATTGTTCGCAGCAATCCGTAGACTTCCAGGCCCGGATTGACCGAGTCGCGAACCTGCTCGATCGTGTTCAACAGCGAGCTTAGTCCTTCGAGGGCGTAATATTCACACTGCATTGGAATCAGCACGCCATCCGCAGCGGTCAACGCGTTGACGGTCAGCATGTTGATCGATGGCGGGCAGTCGATAAGGATAAAGTCATAGACGCCGCTTACCGGTGCCAACGCTTTTCGAAGCCGCATCTCCCGGCCGATCTCCTGCAGCAGCCTGACCTCGGCCAAGGTCAAATCTTCGTTGCCTGGCATAACCGCGAAGCCGCCCTCAGGCGCGGAAATAATTGTGTCGGCCGCAGACGCATCACCGAGCAAAACGTCACAGGTGGTCAGCTCGAGTTCACGCTTGTCGATGCCACAGCCCATCGTCGCATTGCCTTGCGGGTCCAGGTCAATCAGCAGCACACGGCGCTGCGTTGCCGCCAGCGAGGCAGCCAGATTGACGCACGTGGTGGTCTTGCCCACGCCGCCCTTTTGATTCGCAACTGCAATGATGCGTGTCATTTGAATTAAGTCTTTGTCCTGCGCACACTGACAACATGCCGCGCATGCGCCTCGAGGAAAGGCACTGCCAGTTTCGTTACGCTAAATTCCCATTCGGGAAATGCTGCTATGGCCTCCAGCTCTTCGGCCGGATATTTCCCTTTTAGCGCCAGCAACTGTCCGTCCTCTCGAACCAGGTGAGCCGAAAGCTCAACCAGTCGCGGTACCGTTGCCAACGCCCGGGCGATCACGGTATCAAAGCGTTTGCCGGGTGCATAGTCCTCGGCACGCGCTTTTACCGCTGTCACGTTCGACAGGCCCAGTTCACCGATCATGTGATTGACGAAACTGATCTTTTTACCGTTGCTGTCCAGCAGCGTGAATTCCAGGCCCGGCTCGGCGATCGCGAGCGGCAGGCCGGGAAAGCCAGCGCCTGTGCCAATGTCGATGACCTGGGACCCTTCGACAAATGGCCGGACCGCAAGGCTGTCGAGAATGTGGGCGCTGACCATCTCGTCCGGATCCAGAATGGCGGTCAGATTGATCCGTTTGCCCCAGCGACCCAATTCGCCGAGCAACCTGGAGAGCTGCGCAATAGCCGCGTCAGGCAATGCCTGACCCAGTGCCGTCACGCCCGTAGCGATTTTCTCTTCAGACATCATAGTATCAGCGCCGGGCTATGCTCCCTCGCTGTCTTATTTCAGGTATCGACCGGATGCTCACAGCTAACACACATTCCCATTGAGTGGCGATACGCCTCAGACAACCAGCATGGCCATAAAGTCGTCCACCGCCAGCGCACATAATTTCTCGCGGTCGGCGCAGACGGCGTCCAGTGATTCCCACTGGGCGGGCTTCAGCTTGCCCGACACGCTGTCCCTGAATTTCTGCTTGAGCACAGGAATGCCTTCGTCGCGACGCTGGCGGTGACCGATCGGATAATCGACAGCCACTTTCTCCGTACTTGTGCCGTCGCTGAAAAACACCTGGATTGCATTACCAATATAGCGCTTGTCAGGATCGAAGTAGTCTTTCGTATAGCCTTTGTTCTCGCTGACTTCCATTTTCGCTCGCAAAGCATCGATGCGAGGATCGTGTGCAACATCATCTTCATAGTCGGCCGCTGTAAGCCGGCCGAAGATCATCGGCACCGCGACCATGTACTGGATGCAGTGATCGCGGTCTGCCGGGTTGTCCAGCGCGCCTGTCTTATCGATGATTCGTACGCCTGGTTCCTGCGTTTCGATAACGATCTTATCGATTTCGTCAAGCCGAGCTTTCACCACTGGATGCAAACTCATTGCGGCTTCAACGGCAGTCTGCGCATGGAATTCTGCAGGGTAGGAAATCTTGAACAGGATGTTCTCCATGACATAAGTGCCATAGCCTTGCGGGAACGAAAACTCCCTGCCCTTGAACATTACGTCGTAATAACCCCAGGTCTTTGCTGTCAGCGCAGATGGATATCCCATTTCTCCGGTCATCGCGATCAGGCCCAGGCGAACTCCACGGCTCGTTGCATCGCCCGCCGCCCAGCTCTTTCGTGAACCGGTGTTTGGAGCATGCCGGTAGGTACGCAACGAACAACCATCGATCCAGGCGTGCGATACGGCATTGATTACCTTCTCCCGGTCACCGCCGAGCATGCGAGTGACAACAGCCGTCGTTGCGACCCGCACGAGCAAGACATGGTCGAGCCCAACGCGGTTATAACTGTTCTCAAGAGCCAACACGCCCTGAATCTCGTGTGCCCTGATCATGGCCGTCAGCACTTCCTTCATGGTCAGCGGTTCTCTGCCTTCCGCCCTCGCAATACGACTCAGATAATCCGCCGTTGCGAGAATACCGCCGAGGTTATCTGACGGATGACCCCACTCTGCCGCCAGCCAGGTGTCGTTGAAATCCAGCCAGCGAATCATTGCGCCGATGTTAAACGCCGCCATAACCGGTTCAAGCTCGTAAGACGTTCCGGGCACGCGGGCGCCACCCGGCATCGTTGCGCCGGGAACAACAGGGCCCAGCAGTTTCGTGCAGGCAGGATAATCCAGCGCCTGAAAACCGCAGGCCAGCGTGTCCATCAGGCAGTAATGTGCCGTTTCGAATGCGAGGTCGCTTTCAGGATCGGCATCACAAACATAATTTGCGATGTCGATGAGTACCTGATCGGGCTCAGGCCGTTCAGCCGAGCGGATATCGTGTGAAGACATTGATGTTTCCTGCTGGTTGTAGTGTCGGGTCAGAGCCGGGCCCTGGATCCGTTTCTATCTTTCGTCGATTGGAATGAACTTCTGCAAACCGGGACCGATGTAATCGGCTGCTGGTCGTATCAGTTTATTGTTTGCGCGCTGCTCCATGACATGCGCTGCCCAACCAGTGATTCGAGAACAAACGAATATGGGTGTGAACAGGTACGTTGGAATGCCCATGAAGTGATAAACGCTTGCGGCGAAGAAATCTGCGTTCGCGAACAGTTTCTTCTCATCCCACATTACTTTTTCTACCGCTTCTGAAACGTCATAAAGGGTCATGTCACCGGCCTCTTCCGCAAGCGCCTTCGACATTCTCTTGTTCACTGAATTACGCGGATCGGAAGTCGTGTAGACACGATGACCGAAACCCATGATCAGCTCTTTGCGTTCGAGCATACCCATGACTCCCACCGTCGCCTCCTCCGGCGTACTGAACTTCTGGATAAGCTCCATTGCCGCTTCATTTGCACCGCCATGCAGCGGCCCGCGAAGCGCCCCGATCGCACCGGTTACTGCGGAGTGCATGTCAGAGAGCGTGCCGGTAATAACGCGGCCGGCGAAGGTTGATGCATTGAATTCGTGCTCTGCATAGAGAATGAGCGTCGTGTCGAGGCACTTTCTGTGAAGCTCGCTTGGCGCTTTGTCATGCAGCATGTGCAGGAAGTGGCCGGCCACGCTGTTGTCATCTGTTTCGGTGTCGATGCGGACGCCGTCTGTATGAAATCGATGCCAATAGAGCAGCATCGAAGGCAGACAGGCCAGTAAACGATCGGCCGTCTCCTGCTGGTTCGAAAAACCGCCTTCCGGTTCGATATTCCCCAGGAAAGAAACGCCTGTCCGCTGAACGTCCATCGGATGCGCATCAGCGGGAATCATCTCGAGAACCTGTCTGAGCTCAGGCGGCAATCCCCTTTTTGACTTCAGTTTTGCGACATAGCCATCGAGTTCCTGGCGAGTCGGCAACTTCCCGTACAACAACAGGTACGCGACTTCCTCGAAGCTCGCATTATCGGAAAGGTCATAGATGTCATAGCCGCGATACGTCAGTCCTGCGCCTTCTTTCCCGACAGTACATAGCGCTGTTGCCCCGGCAGTTACACCGGCGAGGCCGCCGGTCTTCTTGGTTGTTGTCATATTCGTCTCCGACTCTTCAGTCTTTCTTTCCGGTTAGTCCTTTTTCCGCAAACAACTGGTCAAGCTTGTCTTCATATTCCTGGTAGCCGAGTACGTCGTAGAGCTCCATACGTGTTTGCATCGTATCGAGGACTTTGGACTGTGTTCCGTCCTCGCGAAGTGCCCGGTATACATTTTCCGCCGCCCTGGACATTGCGCGAAAGGCGGACAGCGGATACAAGACCATTGCCACACCAACATCGGCGAGTTCCGTTGTCGTGAACATCGGCGTCTTCCCGAATTCAGTCAGATTGGCGAGAACGGGTACGTCGATTGCCGATGTAAATTGTTGGTACTCGTCCAGCGTTGTCAGCGCTTCGGCGAAAATCATGTCTGCACCGGCTTCAACGTAAGCGGCAGCTCGATCCAGTGCCGCCTGCTGGCCTTCTACTGCGTGTGCATCGGTGCGCGCCATGATGACGAAGTCGTCGTCGGTCCGGCCATCGACTGCCGCCTTGATTCGGTCGGCCATCTCTGCGGTCTCCACCAGCGCCTTCCCCGGCCGGTGTCCACACCGTTTGACCGCAACCTGGTCTTCCAGGTGACAACCTGCAGCGCCAGCGCGTGTCATTTCGCGGATTGTCCTGGCGATCATGAACGCGCCACCCCAGCCGGTATCGGCATCGACGAGCAAGGGGGTATTTGTCGCAGAACTTATCCTTCTTATGTCCTCGCAGACATCAGTCAGGGTGGTCATTGCCAGGTCGGGCAGGCCGAAGGACGCATTCGCGACGCCAGCCCCGGACAAATAGATCGCTTTGAATCCCGCCTTTTCGGCCAGTAGCGCCGAATACGCGTTGACCGCGCCGGCGATCTGTAGCGGCCGCTCGTCGTCAAGGGCCTGCCGAAAGTTCGCTCCAGCACTCATGAATCACCTCATATCAATGGTTTCAGGCGAAAATTTTAATCCGCATTAAAATTTTCTGCGAGGCGATTCTAAACCACAGAGGGGGCGTTTCCCAAATTGAGCGAACCGGAAAGAGTTACGTGGACAGGGGCTCGGCTATTTGAGTGCCTGGTAGACCAGTGTCCTGAATCGGGTAGTGATATCGCTCTTGGTCGGGCGCATCTGGGACATGAAAACCGCAATCATGTCTTCTTCCGGGTCAATCCAGTAACTCGTGTTGAACGCGCCGCCCCAACCATAGACACCGGCCGAACCGATTTCTCCGCTCTTTCCGATATCGTTGACGATCAGGAATCCAAGGCCAAATTCTGCGTCTCCGTCCCCGTCCATATCAATTCTCGGAGAATGCATCAATTCAACTGACTTGCGACTGAGAATCCGTTTGCCATCCAGCTCACCGTCGTTCACCAACATTTCGATAAAACGTGCGTAATCGTAGGCCGTGGACGACAAGCCAGCGCCACCCGAAAAATAGGTCATGGCGCCGACCCTGGGATAGTTGGTGTCACCGAGATCACTCAGCGAGTCATCGGTATATGGGACCAACTCGTCCTCGACTGCGGCATAGAGACTCACTAAGCGATCAGCGTCTTTCGGCGGCAAATAGAAGTGTGTATCAGCCATCTGTAGCGGCACGAAAATCTCTTCCTCGAAGAACTGATCAAGAGGTTTTCCTGATACAACCTCAACCAAACGTCCGAGCAAGTCGGTGCTCAGGCCATAGTTCCACTTTGAGCCCGGATCGAACAATAGCGGCATTTCCGCAAGCTTGACCATCTGGTCTTCGAGCCTGACTTCTTTCTCGGTCAAGCCGTCAATAATTCCATTTTCCACGTATATCTTTTGCAGGGGGGTGTTGATGAACGGATAACCCAGTCCTGCTGAGTGAGTAAGAAGATCGACTATCCTGATTTCTCTTTTCGCCGGACGGGTCTCCGTGACCACTCCGTTTTCATCCGCGCTTACAAGAACTTGCGGGTTTGCGAACTCGGGTATGTACTTCGAAACCGGATCGTTTAGCTGAAAATGCCCGCGCTCATAGAGTGTCAACACCGCCACGGTCGTTACCGCTTTCGTCATCGAGGCAATGCGGAAAATTGAGTCGTTCTGCATTGGTGTCTTCGACGCGATGTCTGCGTAACCAAAACTCTTGTGATAAATGGTCTCCCCGTTTTTCACAATCAGGGCGACAGCTCCGGGTATTTTTCCAGCGGAGATTTCGGCATTAATTGCGTGATCGATGCGATCAAGTCTGTTTTCAACAAACCCGGCGACGCCGTCGGCCGCGAAACTGATGTTGGTATGCACAGCGCAAGCTGTCAGGAGACATAGCGAGATCCATCGGGAACTGTGTTTCATGAGTATGTCCTGTCTGCGACATTCAACTGGTGCGCCTGAATATACCGCATCGTGGCAACCAGCATGCGGACCAGACCGCTCGGTCGATGCCCGGACTCAAGGGCGGCTTTGGCGAGTTCGCGGCCTGATCACTAATGAGGTAGACAGGCGACTGGCACTGATTCGGCCGAAATCAGCACCATCGCTGGCGGCAACATAGTGTGCCGCGAAATGGCATGTTCAGATTTCCACCACCGTCCTTCCCGTCACCTTCCCGTCAATGAAAGACTGAAATGCTGCTGGCAGCTCGTCGAAGCTAATCGTATTTGACGCAATCTTGTCGAGATGACGTGGCTTCAGGTCGCTGCCAATTCGGTTCCAGACCTGGAGGCGCAGAGCGCGCGGCGTATCAACCGAGTTGATGCCAAGCAGACATACGGCGCGCAGGATGAAGGGCAATACCGTTGTGTGCAGTTCATGGCTCGCCGCAAGCCCGATGCTCGCGATATTGCCGCCATAGTCAACGGTTCGCGTTAACCATGTCAGCACGTCACCGCCAAGATTGTCGATGCCGCCTGACCACTGTGCTTTTTCCATAGGCCGCTTACCGAGATCCAGTTCGTCGCGTAACAGAACGCTTCGCGCACCGATGCTCTTGAGGTAATCGGCCTGTGCTGCCTTGCCGGTGAGCGCGACCGCTTCATAACCCCGGCCATCGAGCATATCGATAGCTATGCTGCCGACGCCCCCGGTCGCACCGGTTACCACAACCGGACCGTTCTCGGGCAACTGGCCATTCTGCTCCATGCGATGAATTGCGAGCGCTGCTGTATAACCTGCGGTCCCGATTTGCATAGCTTCGGCCGCGGTCATTCCGGCGGGAACCGGCACCACAGCGTCGGCAGGTACCCGCGCGTATTCCGCATAGCCGCCGTCGCGTGTCTCGCTTAAACCGCAGCCATTAACCAACACGGCATCGCCCTCGGCAAAATCTTTGCTTTCCGAGCTGACAACCGTGCCGGCGAGATCTATCCCTCCGACTAATGGAAAACTGCGCAGGATTCGACCGACACCGGTTGCCGCCAGCGCATCCTTATAATTGATCGTGGAGTGGCTAACCTTCACCACCACCTCGCCCGCAGAAAGGTCGTCAATAGTCAGCCGCTTGAAGCCGGCCACGATGTTGCCGTCTTCCTGGTCAATTCGATAAGCGCGAAAATCTTTCATTGCTACCTCGGTTATTGTTATCGGTGATCGAGCCAGTACTCGAGCCCCATGGTATTGAGCCCCACGTCAATTTCGACGATGCCATGAATCTGCTCTGCGGATCCCGCGAAGCCATGTTCTCCCAGCTCTTCGACAAAATAAGCATACATACTCTTGTGCATGTTGGCCGTTCGCTCTTCATCGTCCCTGTGCTGCTCGGCAATTCCAACGAAGTCGTCTATTCGTTTGTGCATGTCGCCCGCCAGTCTGGGCAAATCGCTTACGCGACTGTAATGCGTCAGAAAAAGCTGCGCCGGGTCCAGTTCCATTATTCGGTCAATCGCAATATGTGCCTGTGGCGGATCGAAGTGAATCGGCGTGGTTGTCGGATAAATAAACTCACCCCTGGCGGTATCCAGCTCGCGATAGGAAAGCCCGAAACTGTCGCCAGTGAATACGCCGCGTGACTGAGGATCGCTCAGCACGTAATGGTGTCGCGCATGGCCCTCGGTGTAAATGCACTGCATCGCGCGACCATTGAGGCTGATTTCCTGCTCATCCTCTACGACGATTATGCGTTCTGCGGCGATTGGAACGATGTCACCGTATTCGGCGGTGAATTTTTCCGCGCCATAGACAGCCTGTGCTCCCCGAACAAGCTTCGCTGGATCGATCATGTGTGGCGCACCACGCGGGTGAAGCACGGCTTTCGCATTCGGCAAGGCCTGCATGAGCAATCCCGCGCCGCCGGCATGATCGAGGTGAACATGTGTCAGGAAGACGTAATCGACATGAGCAGGATCGACGTCGCAAAGCCGGAGCGTTTCAAGCAGCAGGGGCACGCTCGAGTTCGCGCCGGTATCGACAAAAGCGGCGCGCCCTCCATCGAGAATCAGGTGGCTGGCGTCGAACAGCGGCCGCAGGTGATCCGTGTCGATGGCCGTGATGCCATCTCCCAACGCGGTGGTTCGGGGTACCTCATTGGCCATGCGGCCCGCCTTTGCTTTTGCTGGCTAGTTGTCGAGCGTATTGAGCCCGTCCTGTGAGGCGTAATAGTCGGCGATCAATGCGATGTCTGCCTCACTCAGTGTCGACGCAAACGCCACCATCACGTTGCCGGATCGTGTGCCGTCCTTGTACTGGTTCAGTGCGTGCACGAGATAGTCTGCATGCTGACCGGCGAGCACGGGCGGCTGAGGGACGACGCCCTTTCCGTCTGCACCATGACAGGTCACGCAGACCTGGGCGGCCGTGACGCCTTTTACCTGTTCGGCCGTGGCAATGTCACTTGCCGTACCCGAGGTCTCCAACCAGGCCAGCAGGTTCTCGATATCAGCATCCGTCAGGGAGCTCGCCTGCGCATGCATTGTTGGATGCGGCCGCGTGCCATCACGATAAGCCCGCAGGGCATTCTCGATGTAGTCGCGGCCCTGGCCGCCCAGTCGCGGTACGCGAAACGACGGGTAGGCATTCCGCTGACCCTCAATGCCATGACACCCCAGGCAGGTGAAACCCAGCTCGCGGCCTTGTTCTTCGTTACCTTCTGCGGCAACCGGTTGTGCACAAATCAACGCGACGATCAGGGCAATTGCCGCGGAAAAACGAATATTCATAAGTGTGTTCACGTTTGTCTTTGCTGTCTGGCGATTCCGGCAGGGTGCCGGGAGTTCCTAAGTGGGCGCTATGGTAGTGACTGTTGCCCGATTTTTCCAGCCGGAACACCTACCATCGTGACCTGCGTGCTAGCATTCCGCTTCACTTTGATTTCTGAGGAAATGCCATGAAACGGTGGCCTGTCGTCTTGCTCGTCCTGCTGGCCCTGATCATCCTGGTCTCGCCGGGCATCATCGGGCGGCTCGCAGAGCAAAACATGGAAGAAAATATTCAATGGGCCGAGTCCGAAAGCCCGGGAATGCACATTACGACCGAAGCTTACGAGCGTGGCTGGTTCACCTCCGAGGGCCAGCATCGTGTTGTGCTCCAGGGCGGTCAGTTTCGTGACGCCTCAGAAAAATATGCAGCCGCCACCGGAAATTCGGAGCTGCCATCCCTGATCATTAATACACGATTCGACCACGGGCTTGTGCCGCTCACCTCATTGTCCCGCGACGCCGGCTCTGTCTCGCCCGGCCTCGCCAGCACGCTATCGACTTTCCAGCTTGACCCGGGGAATGGCCAACTTGTGGTATTGCCAGGCACGCTCTACAGCAATGTGTCTCTGACTGGCGCCAGCGATTCACATTTGCTGGTGGAAACCGGCAGCTACGAGCATGAAGACCTTCTGGTTAATTGGGACGGCGCCGACCTCAAAATCTATTCGGATCGAAGCTCCGGTGAAATTTCTGTACATGGCGCGATCGAGCCGTTAACGATCACGGCAGACGATGGTCATGTCAGCATCGGTTCAATTCGAATAGATGCAGACCAGGTGCGCACAGACTACGGTTTCAATGTAGGCCCGGCCGACTTTACGGTCGGCACGGTGACCCTTGAAGACGATGGCCAGAAATTCGTCTTCGGTGGAATGGACGTGAAGATGAACTCTGCGATTGAGGCAGACCGGGTCAACAGCACAGGTACCGTAACGATCAGCGATGTGGCGATTCCGGGTTTCGGTGAAGTGTCGATGGCCATGGACACATCGATGAACCGTTTTCATGCGGAGTCCTTCGGCGCCATTGTAAAAGCGTTCCGTGATGCTCAGGCCGAAGATGATCCGGAGCTCGCGATGCAGATGTTAATGCCTGAAATTGAAGATGATCTGCAAACGCTGGCGGCCTCGGGTGGCGAGCTTCGCTTCGACCAGTTCGATATCACGTTGCCACAAGGCACTGTCGCAACAAAGATTGCCGTGGAAGTTGCTGAACTGGATGCCGGCGCAAACTTCTCCTGGCCCTCCGTATTGCTTGGAATGACCGCCAGTATCGACGTCAGCGTCCCGACCGAACTCTTTGACCTGGCGACCATGATGAATCCGCAGGCCGGATCGCTGCTCGCGATGGGTATTCTGCAAAAAGAAGGTGAGAATTACGTTATGAAAGCCGAGTATGCGCAGGGTCTCGTGACCGTCAACGGCGCACCCATGCCAATACCCATCCCGGGGCTGTAATCGACCCCACTGTCACGTTCCAACCAGGGACTCACCAACATGATCAAGGCAATTTGCCTGACAACAACGGTGGCGCTGCTGCTTGCCATGAGCACGGCAGCTGCGGCCGAGTTGCCGCTCGATGTCTATGGGCGGCTGGATTCGATTTCCAGCATGGCCGTTTCGCCTGATGGCGATCGGGTGGCATTCCGTCGAACAGACGCGACTGTAGACGCGGTTTTCGTTCTTGATCGTGCGTCTGGCGAAGTGCTCGGTGCGGTAGACGGCTCGGAGACCAACCTGCGAAGAGTCAGCTTCCTGGATCAGGACAGGCTCATACTGTTTGCCGAGGAATCCGAACACATGCGCGAACTCGGGGCCCGGCTGCAGATCGGCGGCAGCTTCCTCTACGACCTTCGGACCAATCAGCTAACCATGCTCCTGAAAGGATCCCGGCATGTTTACCCCCTGCAATCCGGCGGCGGACGAATAGTCGGCCACAATCCGGATACGGACGCGGTGTACATGCCCACATTCATCGGCAAACTGCACAGCACACCGCCAACTTATGGTTTGCTTGAGGTCACACCAGACAACCTCGACGGGCGACTGGTCACCCGGGGTTCTTCCGACACTATCGACTGGTTTGTCGACGGTGAAGGCCGGATTCTTGCCGAGGAAGAATACGACGTCAGTCGCAAGGTCCGACGGATATGGGGTTGGCGGGACGACAAGCGAGTACTGATCTATGAATCTGGCCTCACTGCAGCCGACTATGCCGTTGTCGGGCTGAGCCAGGATTATCGCTCGCTGATCGTTTCAGGACGCTTTGTCGGTTCTGAATTCAGCTCGTATTTTGA
>Ga0316187_10003087_pt1 | contig 14499 bp, 10 predicted proteins | sample CroRivburrow1_MG_FD_204927 | JGI IMG/M metagenome (GOLD analysis project Ga0316187, IMG submission 204927) | Coastal sediment microbial communities from Maine, United States - Cross River worm burrow 1 | ecosystem: Environmental > Aquatic > Marine > Coastal > Sediment | place: USA: Maine... | reverse complement strand
GGGTCTAAAACCTTGTTCATTCCAATCTCGCTGAGATCTTCAGGCAGGGCACCGTTATCCACCACATGATTCGCAATTTTTTTTTCAATGAACTTTATTTCCGTTATAGCCACTTCAATCCGGGCCATTTCTCGGTATTTTATATAATTAGGTACGCCAATAGACGTAAGAATACCCACAATGGCCATAGCGATCATCACCTCGATCAGAGTAAATCCTGCCGTATGGGTCTTCAGGTCTTTTTTTAATTTAATACTATAAGATTTCAAATGATTATGGGTCTTATTGTGAAGATATGAACGTTTTGCCAATGTATCTGATTTATTATCGGCTATTAGGAAAAATCCTTGAGAATCGGCAGGGATTTGCGCAAAAAAATATTCCATTCAGAATTCAGCAACAATCCGAATTCTTTAGGCGTAGGAGGTTGGTGCTGATCGAGCAAAAAATTGCTCAATTGACGGAGCGATACGCGGCGCAGGCGATTGCGCTAGGCGAGCGACATCCATAAATATTCAATAACAAGTTGAATGGATTTGACTTTTATTTTTTTTGGACAGGATTTACCGGATTAAGGGGATTTTTTAAATTCCGGCAAAGATGTTGCTGAAAAATTTCACAAACGGCCAGATGATGCCCCCCAGAACAGACACGCCTGTGGCGCGCCCGAATATAATTAATCCAAGGAGGATAAATGGACCATAGCGTTCCATGACATAGAACATTTTCCCAAACCCATCCGGCAGAAGGCCGGATAAAATTTTGGATCCGTCCAGAGGGGCGATGGGTAGGATGTTGAAAATGGCCAGTGCCAGATTAATCTGCAGGCTCATAAACACCACATAGATGAGCAAACCCATGATGGAAGTCCGATCGGGTGCCCCCCCCGTGGCGATAAGAAGTCTGAGCAAAATGCCGCTGGCAAGCGCTAAAGCCATATTCGCAAAGGGACCAGCGGCGCTGATCCAGAGCATATCCTTTTTGGGATTTTTCAACCGATATGGATTTACCGGTACCGGCTTCGCCCACCCGAAATGTACCAGGAAAATCATAATCGTGCCCAATGGATCCAGATGCCGCAGTGGATTCAGCGACAGACGTCCACTTTGCTTGGCAGTATCATCTCCGAGCCGGTTGGCGACATAAGCATGGGCATATTCGTGAAAGGTTAATGCCAGCAAAATCGGTGGGGCAATCAGCAGAAGGGTTTGTATTTGCATTTTTTTCCTTATTTAAACAGCAATGACAGTTTCTATATGGCGCTTACAAGGTGTACTTTTTTAATATACGTCTCGAAAATTCTACAAGCGAAGCGAGCTAAGAACTTTCAGGCTCTTAAGGAAGGGGATCTCCGGCTCCGCTTCCAGACCGCAGGGCTTACAGGCCGACTTCCTGCTCGTAGAGTCTATAGCCCGGAGAGAGGGTAGAGCCTACAGCTCGGATAGAAGCGGACAAAAACCGCCCCAGAGGAATATGCCCCGCATTCCACAGGGCAGGCAGGCCCGAAGATTTATCGAGGATTTTCTCCGCCTTCGGCGGACTATACAAAAGAAGGAAGTAGATCGAGTCAAGGATAGCTCAATTTGGGCTATAATTAAGTTTCCAATTTCTCAAGCTGACTGAGATCCTCAGCCAATCGCTGGATGCGTATGCCCAGTGTATCCACGACGCCGGACTGCGCTTCGAGCCACAATGGCAACGCTTGCTGCAGAATGCTCCTGCCCTCCTGGGTTAATTGGAGGATTCGGGTTCTCTGGTCCTCGCCTGGCTTGGTGCGAATGAGCCCTTGACGTTCCAGGGGTTTCAGATTGCGATTGAGGGTCGTGCGATTGAGCAACAAAAGATCGGCCAGTTGGGTGATGGCAATTGAAGGATTTAAAAAAATCGCGTTTAGCAATGTAAACTGGGTCCCCTTCAATCCGACTGATTTTAAATGCAGGTCATAAAAATTACCAACCACCCGCGCTGCCCTGCGCACCCGCATGCCCATGCAGTTGCTTTCAACTTTCCGGCAGATTCTCATTAATTGTTCGGTATTTTGTTCATTCATAATGATTGCATGTACACATTAAAATATCGGTTGTCAACCCTTTTGGCCTATTTTTTATCGGAACCGATATCCCGGATTAATTCATCATATTATTTGAATTTCCAAGTGATGTGTGCTAATTTCTTCGACGATCTTAAACCATGCCTCTTTTTTACCATTGGACGATCCTTCACCAATTTAAGGTGGAATTAAAAGGAAAATGAAAAATGAGCAAACGAAGTGATTTAATGACCAAAGGTCCGGAACGGGCCCCCCATCGTTCGCTGTTGCGGGCCGACGGATTTACCGACTGGGAAATGGAGCGGCCGATCATCGGAATTGCCAATTCTTTCAACGAAATCATTCCGGGACACATGCATCTGGATAAGCTGGTGGATGCCGTTAAAGCCGGGATATATGCCGCCGGCGGAACCCCGGTGGTCTTCAATACCATTGGGGTGTGCGACGGCATTGCCATGAACCATGTGGGCATGAAATACTCCCTGCCCAGCCGCGAGCTGATAGCCGATTCTCTTGAGATCATGGCAACCTCCCACCCCTTTGACGGGCTGGTGCTGATGTCATCCTGCGATAAAATTATACCGGGCATGCTGATCGCAGCCGCGCGCTTAAATATTCCCTCTATTTTTGTTTCCGGCGGCCCAATGTTGCCCGGAAAAGTGCACGGTATAGATACGGGGCTTGACAAAGTCTTCGAGGCCGTCGGTCGATTTAAAAGCGGCAAAATATCCGACCGGGAGTTGAACGAAATTGAATGCAGGGCCTGTCCGGGGGCCGGTTCCTGCTCGGGTATGTTTACCGCCAACACCATGAGCAACCTGGCGGAATCTCTGGGGATGGCTCTGCCGTTTAACGGAAGCGCGCCGGCGGTGTATGCCGAGAGAGTCTGGCTGGCAAAACAAACCGGATACAAGGCGGTTGAGCTGGTGAAAGCGGCCATAACGCCCAGAGATATTATGACCAAAGAGGCATTTTACAATACGATCGCCGCGGACATGGCCCTGGGCGGCTCCACCAACACGGCCCTGCACATTCCGGCCATCGCATATTATGCCGAAATCGATATCACTCTCAAAGATTTTGGTGAAGTCTCTCACAAAATCCCGCACCTGACCTCTATCGCGCCGGCAGGCCCCCATCACGTGGTGGATTTCTTTTATGCCGGCGGCATTCCCGCCATTATGGCGGAGTTGAACAAATCCGGGCTTATCGATCCGCAGGCCATGACCGTTTACGGCCTTCCGCTGGGTGAGATGCTGGATGATATTCAGGCCGGCATCAAGGATCCAGCCGTTATTCGCACGGTTGAAAACCCGGTGCATGCCACCGGAAGCTTGGCCGTATTAACCGGCAACCTGGCCCCCGACGGCGCCATTGTCAAACAGGCCGCGGTAGCCGATGAAATGCTCAAACATTCAGGACCCGCCCGCATTTTCAGCTCGGAGGAGGAGGCCTTTCAAACCATTGTGGACGGCAAGATCAATAAAGGCGAGGTACTTGTGGTTCGCTACGAAGGACCCAAAGGGGGCCCCGGAATGCAGGAAATGCTCTCACCCACCTCCGCCTTGGCCGGAATTGGCATGGATAGAGAGGTGGCGCTGATTACGGACGGCCGTTTTTCAGGTGCCAGCCGTGGATCCGCCATCGGGCATGTATCACCCGAAGCCGCCGCCAAAGGCCCGATCGCGGCCATTCAGGATGGGGACATCATCGAAATTGACATACCCGGCAAAACGCTGAATATTCGGCTCTCAGCCGAAGAAATCCAGAAAAGACTGGACGGGTTGCCGGATTTTGAACCCAAAATCAAAAGCGGCTATCTGGCCAGATACGCAACGATGGTCTCCAGTGCGGATAAAGGGGCGGTGTTTCCTCGGTAAGTATTAGGTATTGGGGTATTAGGAACCAGTTCTTGCCATTACGTGAGCGCGATACTTTAGCAATTAAATTTGCCTTCCACCCCAAAGTGTGGCCTCCAATGCCGAAAAGTAATGGCTTCAGGCAACGATTGCAAATTATAATCGTCAAAAAATTAAGGTGAAGTACAAGTTGCTCGTTGACAAAAGAACCATTTTTTTGATTTTCAGGTCAATTAACGTTAATCCGTTTCCCGCAGCGTCTATCTTGGCTAAAAGGGGCCTAAAAAATGGAAAGTGAAAGATTGTTTATTCTCTTATAATTTTCTTGACTGAACCATGGAATCACGATATGTTGATTTAAAGCAACAAATAGCTTTTATAAGGTGTTTTAAAACAACATGTCACGAATCAGTAAAATCGCAAAATCCCCGCCAGCCGCCGTCGAGAACGTACTCAACCGGATAGGCCGCAATATCCGCACCGCTCGCCTGCGGCGTAAGCTTTCCAGCGAAGAGCTCGCCGAACGCATTGGCATCTCGCGATATGTGGTAGCCGACATCGAGAAAGGCAAACCAACCACCGCTATCGCCGCCTACCTGGGTGCGCTGTGGGCGCTTGGCCTTCTCAGAGACATGCGGGAGGTGGCCGATCCGGACCGCGATGAGGAAGGCAAGATTCTGGAGCAGGCTCGAAGCCCGAAGACGGCTCCGAAGCGAAGGGCGTTAGACGATGACTTCTGAGCGTGAGTGTTATGTCTATATCGTGCCGCCCGGCGCAACGGAATTCGTCACGGCCGGGCGCTTCCAAGTGTCCCCCACTCCTGACGACGATCCGGTTGGACGGTTCATCTACGGACGCCGTTATCTTGAACGTAATGATGCGGTCGAGCTTGACCCTGTAGAGTTGCGACTCCGCCGGGGTTTATACGAAACCGCTCGATTGAAGGGCTTCTTTGGCGCGATCCGTGATTCCATGCCTGATTTCTGGGGACGGCGTGTCATTGAACGAAGCAACCGCCACACGCAGCTCGAAGAGTTCGATTATCTGATGTACGGTCCGGATGACCGGGCGGGTGCGCTGGGGTTCGGCCTCAATGTGGAACCACCGGCTCCACAGCGCCTGTTCAACCGCTCCCTTGAGCTGGAACACCTACTGGCCACAGCTTACGCCATAATCAATGATGATCCAAACCTTGAGGGCTCAGCCGTCAAGCAGGTCGAGGAGATCATGTTGGTCGGCACATCAATGGGCGGCGCCCGACCCAAAACTGTGGTGGAACACGAACAAAACCTATGGGTCGCCAAGTTCGCCCGACATGACGACCGCTGGAACCATCCCCGCGTGGAGCACGGCCTGTTGAAGCTTGCCGAAGCCTGTAGCCTCAGCGTGGCCGACAGCGACATCACAACGATTGGCGGGCGGGACGTTTTGCTCGTGCGCCGGTTTGACCGCGACCGGGCAGAAAACGGTTACCGGCGCCACCGCATGGTCAGCGCACTGACCCTGCTGCGAAGTGATGAAGACCCGACAGCGCGGCGGGACTGGTCTTACATCCTGCTTGCAGATGAAATCCGGCGGTTGAGTACGAAACCGGAAACCGACCTGCAAGAGCTGTTCGGCAGAATGTGCTTCAATGCGGTGATGTCTAATCTGAATGACCATCCACGCAATCATGCCGTCCTGGCAAAGGATCGGGGCTGGCGTCTAAGCCCTGCCTTTGACCTCTCGCCCACGCCCATGATCGCCTTGGAAAGGCGCGATCTTGCCATGGCGTGCGGCAGCGCCGGGCGATATGCCAACCGAAAAAATCTTCTCAGCCAATATGGCCGCTTCCTGCTATCCAAAGAAGAAGCGACAACGATTCTCGATCACATCGTTGAGACTGTGCGGAGCGCATGGCGTCCAACCATGCGGCGCGCGGGCGTCAGTGAGGCCGACTGCGAAGTAATCGCCGGCGCCTTCCTTTACGAAGGATTCTTTTATGAGGAAGCTCTATAGAAGGTCCCTGCCCTTAAAATTCAGTGTACTTTTGTGAAAATCCGTGGTTAAAAAAAGAAAAAAATCAGATTTGTTGGTGTCGGTGATTTCGAAAAAAATAGTCAGATAGAGAGCAAACCATGAAAAACGGAAAAATCGAGCTTGTCGCAAAATTACGTCAAACCCTGCGCTGGCGCCCGGAGGTGAAAAAAACGGCTGCCTCTTTTGCCGGCGTTTCCGTGGACGAATATGAACAACTGATTCGGCAGCTCATTGAAACCGGAGACGATAAAGCCCTGGGTATTTTGATGTGTGTCTGCGGAGTAAACAGCGTGAAGCTGAATCCCCAGGTGCTGGCCATGGTGCTGAAAGTGGTGGAACCGATGATTGATCTCTGCTTTCCGTACCGGGTCCAAGGGCCGGCTGCCATTGAACCTTTGCTTGAGGTTGTTCAGGCAGAAGATATTTCCTGGGAACGGCAGGCCTATGGCGCTGCGATAGCTGCCGAGCTTGCCGTGCAGCAGGCCAGTCACCAACAGGTGGTTAAGCAAACTTTGCTGAAGCTGTCCCAAAAGATTCGGGCCTTTGAGGCCAATTTCCTCATTGACCAATCTCTTGCACTGCTGGATGGCGAAATCAAAAACCCGCTCCATAATCTCTGGGTGACGCAACAGGAAGTGCTGAAAGCCCTGCCGGAGGAAAAACCGCCGCTGGTCATCGGCGGTGATTTCACCGTTAGAAGACCGATTCCCAAAATCGGCCGCAATGCTCCCTGCCCTTGCGGCAGCGGCAAAAAATATAAAAAATGCTGTTACGAAAAAGACCAGCAGCTCTTACGCGACGCATCCCCCTATGAAGGCATTACCATGACACAGCTACGCTCCATGCCGAGCCTGGTGGACGATGCCGACATGATTCGAGAGATGCGCGCCTATGAGCTTAAGAAACTGCAACCGGCAAATTTGAACGAAGATCAGCTCTATCAGGCATATCGTCGGGCAGATCACTTTGGCATGCGGGAATTTGCGTATGATATGCTCTTGGAGCTGAAAGATCGACCGGACCGGGAAAATTTTGCCTTGGAACATATGGAAGATCTGCTTGACTCGGCCCTGGATGTCGGGGATATCGATTTGGCGCGCAAAGTTATGGATTTAATCACGCTGGAGGGGCTGCATGATGCCGAGGCCGTCAAATTCCGGTTCGATCTTGTCGAAAACCGGGAACATTATGACGCGCTGGAAGCACGCTGCCGGCAGGCACTGCAGGAAGAAGCTGATGAGGACCTGTTTAAATTGGATTACGCCCTTTTGGCTTTGAGCTACAATTTTGAAAATATTTTTCCGGCCATGAGCATTGTATTTGCCCGCGCCGCCGTCATCGGTCGACAGGAAGCCTTTTTTGACAATGAAATGCTGGTGGAAGTTGTACGCAAATGCAGGGCGGATCTGGGTCACGATCCCTGGGAAGACCCGCTTGAAGACATTTTTGACCGGATGCTGAAAAAAGATGATTTTGATCTACAAGACGAAGCGAAAAGTACTCAAATCCAGAAACTTAAAGAAAAAGTTTCCGAAACCAGCCGGCTGGCGGCCCATAGACATAGTGCACTAAAAGAAAAGGAACTTGAGTTGGACCGGCTTGTCAAAAGATTTGAGGGGGAGGAAAAATCCAGCACCTCCCGACAAAGTGCAGTCAAATCAGCAGAGCCTCTTTCCATTGAAGAAAAAAAAACCGCATCCGATCTGCACCGGCAAATCGACAACATGAAAGCCGAAATCAACCTGCAGCAACATGAACGCCGTCAACTGCGCAAAGAGCTGCGGGAGGCACAAAAAAAATTAGTCGTGCGGGAATCCCGCAAAACGCCGACCGTACCGGCGGATGAGCAAAGCGTCGGACTTGAATTTGAGACGACACCGAAAAAAATAATGATACCGGAATTTAGTGCGGCCTATCGTCGCAGCTGCGAAACGGCACCTTCAGCGGTTGTTGCCAAATCCCTGCAGGCTGCTGCAGGCTTTGCGGCCCACGACAAACAAATTTGGCGCCAGACGAAAGGCATTGAAACAATCCAGCATATTTACCGAATCCGCATCGGTATCCATCACCGCCTGATGATCCGATGGGAAAAGGAGAAAGGTCTGAAGGTTTTGGATTTGATTCCTCGTGCTCAACTTGAAACCTGGATTCGTCAGCGCGCCATGTGAAGAAAGTGTGCCAGTTTTAAAGCCCTACACTTAATCTGATTTTGTGCATGTGGATATCGGGCGGGTTCGATAAATCTTCAATCTTCAATTCCGGCTTATCCGGGTGGGGTAACCGCTATCGCCGTTTGATGATACATCCAGCATTTCGCCCAGTTGGCGCAGGGTATCAAGGTATTCAAATTTGGCTAACTGATGGTGCAGCCGTGATTGTCGCAGATTTTTAGACGCTGTAACCGTGAAGTGTGCCGCCAGGCGATCCGCAAGCCCGCCGAGTCCGGTGGATCTTCCGTTCTGGGCCCGAGCGACCTCATCTTTAAAGTTCGCTTCGTTGATGCAATAGGCCAGCTGAAGCGCCCTTCTGATTTCCGATGAATAACGATCCCAGCGCACTTTGAATTCAGTCTGCGCACAGAAGTGCCGAAATGTGCGGATCTCCCGCGCAGCCCGATCCATGACACGCCGAGTCGTATCCATTACTCTATCTGATGCACCAATCAGCTCCAGATCTTCCAGGGGGCGCTCGGGCAATTCATTGCAGGCGTATTCACTGTCGTAACGGACACGCCGGTAGACGGATTCTTCAATACTGTATCCATACTCCCGACGAACCACGCGGATGGCTTCGGCTTGGGTGTCATGGAAAACCTTCATGAAGATGAAATGCGATCCTTCCTCAAGGCGCTGAATGATCTCGTTCGCAATCTCTTGGGGCTGGTCGACATGCGCAAACTCTTCCAGTAGGTGGCGATGGAGCAATTGTCGGGATCTTGCGTCCACCCAGAGCACATCTTCCACCGCCAGGGTGCGGGTGCCGTAATCCTTGGAGATGGCGTACAGCAGCCCGCCGACGCTGGCCTGAATCGATGTGTTGATGTGGGCGTGCCATTTCTTTTGGAGAAAACGCCGCAGGAGATGCGCTAGTTTTTCCCCGATGCGGCGCCGCCCAATGGCCCCGTCAATTTCTTTCATCAGCCCATGCTGCGCTTGCTCCATGATTTTGGTATTGCCGGGATGGAAAGGGGCGCCGTCCAGATAGTCTTCAAGGAAAGATAAATCCAGGCCGGCCTCCATCCGTTCGTCGCGTTGACGATCCTTGCGTCCCAGGAGGTAGTTGACAGCGGCCTTGAACCCCAGCCGCGACATCACGATCTCGTTGCGTCTTAAGACATACTCTCCGAAATCGAGTAGCGCGCCGTCCATCAGCAAGGCGCGGACACGGTTGGCTTCATCCAAGAATACGGAGTCAATATCGATCAGCTCGTCTTCACGAAAAACCGGGTGCTCCAGGGTGCCAAACCGGTCCGGCTCACTTTCAAGCAAAGACTTGATTTCCGCCACCACTGAATATCGTCTGAGACGGTCAACAACAAAATCCCGGTACAACTTTTCATGGCGCCCTGCGACCTCAGCTAATTGCTGCGATGTAACCATCAATTTGGCTTCAAGGCCATAAACATTCTCATACAGTTCTGGGAGGTACAGTGTCTTAAACCGCTTGGCTTTCTTATGTTCCAGCAGATTGGCGCCATGGGTTTCGGCAAAAAGCAGGCTGCGCTTCAGGGCCCATTTCCCCCACTTCTGGGCGACAAAAGCGGCAATGGCAACGATCAACGTTCCAAGGGCAATATACAATCCGCGGATATCCAGGTTAAAGGCCCGGTTTCCCAGATAAACCAGTGTTCCCAATAGGACGGCTCCGCTAACCAACCGTTTGCGGAGAGCCCGATAAACAAGGTTGCCGGACAGACCAATCACATAAGGCCGGGTACAGATCCCGTGGATGTCCTCACTGATGGCTTTAATCAGGTGTAACACGTTATTCAGTGACCTTTCTTTTTCTCGCTTCGTACACCATTACCAATACTTCACCACCAAAAGTCAATAATTTTTTTGGCGCTATCTTTATTTTTTCGATGTAACCATCAAAATTTCAAGGTTTTTGAAAAAGTACCGATATATTGCTTGAGAAATTGCAATTAGTCATTATTTTTTATACTTGTATCATTTTGAAAGCACCTTTACCTATTCTATCCTTGTAGCCTGGAGAAAAATGAACGCGATCATTGTCAGTGACCTGCATATCGGATCTCAATACCTTCAATCCCAAATCTTAGAGAACTTTCTCGAAGCGCTTCCCGAGGATCATGAATTCATCCTGAACGGCGATATCATCGATCAACCCTATTTAAAAATGAATCAGTCGGACCAGCGGATCCTCGACCGTATTGAACAGATTTCTTTAGGTCAGAAAGTCGTTTGGATACGGGGCAATCATGACAACGGCTATACACCCACTGGGCTCGGAAAGGTAAAGGTGACGCGTTCGTACAGCATTGGAAACAGGCTGTTAATCACCCATGGGGACGATTTTGATGAAATCATGCCCCGCAGCCGAGCGTTCATGAAGGCTTTCAAATTGTTGCACAATTTGCGAGTCAAGCTGGGAGCCAAGCCGGTGCACGTGGCGGAATATGCCAAAAAATGGAAGGCTTTTTACAGTGTTTTGCGAAAGAACGTCGCGTTAAATGCGGTTAGTTGTGCCGCCGAAAATGGTTTCGAAGCCGTTACCTGCGGCCATACCCACTACCCGGAGGATATGGTTGTCGACGGCATCCGATACGTCAACACCGGTGCCTGGACCGAGCTTCCCACCCATTACCTTCACATCACCGCAGATGACATTGCCCTGAACAGGGTGGACCCGTCGTGCATTATGCATCGCCGGAAATCTTCCTTACTGAATCAAACGGCAACCACAATACCTTTTAGTTCGGTTTCCCGTGGTTCTGCCGAAACAGGACAGAGCAACAGTGAAATTGCGCCGTAGCCGATAGAAATAGGGATGGTCCGCCTTGCAGCCCATCTAAAATCGCGGCTGAAAGCCGCTCCCACAACCCATCGCAATCCAATTCAATTATTCCTGCGTACCAGCATCAACGTATTGCCGGTCACACTCAGACTGCTCAGCAACATCGCCGTAACCGCCACCAGGGGACTAAGCAGGCCGCTCATGGCGATGGGGATGCTGACGGCATTGTAAAGAAAAGTAAAGGCAAGATTCTGGGTGATTTTTTTGTTGACCTGTTTAGTAAAATCCAAAAATTCAAGTATTTGAGAAGTTTCACCCCGCATCAGGGTAATGTCGGCAGTCTCCTTGCTCAGCTGACCGCCTGAATGAACGGCAATGGAAAGGTCCGCCTGCACCAGCGCCGGTGCATCATTGATCCCGTCACCCACCATGGCTACCTGATATCCCTTCTGCTGCAATTCGACAATAAAGCGGGATTTATCCCCGGGCAATTGACCGCCAAGGGATTGCTGAATACCGATTTTATCTCCGATGGCCCTTGTGGTTTGCTCACCATCACCGGACAACAGCGCAAGACGTAATCCATCTGTTTTCAATCTTTTCACCGTTGTCTGAGCATCCGGGCGCACCGTATCACCAAAAACAAATATCGCCGCCAGTTGGCCATCGATCCCCAAATATACAAAAGAATGATGGGCTGTTCGATCCAAGACCTTTGCATCACCCAGTGTATTCGTTCCCTTTAATTCCTTATCCAGAAATTCTGCTGAGCCGATTTTTATTGTTCGGCCGTTAGATTCGCCCTGGATTCCCTTATCATCATGTTGGATGTTGGTCAGGGAGATCGGCTGAATATTTTTTGTCCTTGTCTGGCTGATAATCTCCATTGCGATGAAATGTTCTGAATCCTTTTCCAGGCCGGCGGCAAGTGCCAGGACCTGGTCTCTGGTGAGTGACGCATCGTAGACGATATCCAGCAGATTCCACTTCCCGACGGTAATGGTGCCGGTTTTGTCGAACACAATAGCGCTAATTCTTTCAGCTTGTTCGAAGGCCTTAAAATCCCTTATCAGGAGTCCTTTTTTGCCGGCGATGGAAATCCCGGCCACCCGGGCCAGTGGTATGGCAATGCCAAGGGCACACGGGCAGGAAATGACCAGAACGGTGACGGCCCGCAGGATGGCCTCTTCCATCGAGATTCCCACTAACAGGCAAATAAGCGCCGTGCCTGCCGCCAGCACCATAATTATCGGAACGAACCATTGTAATATTGCATCCGTTTTTCCTTCCAGCGGTGTTTTCGTCATCAGGGTCTCTTCGATGATGGCGATCATCTGACCCAATGTCGAGTTGGCTCCTACCTTTTGAGCGCTTACTTTGAATGATCCCTTTATGACGCTGGTACCGCTTTGCAAGGTGTCCCCGGGTTTCTTTCTGATCGGCAACGGTTCACCGGTCAGAGAAGATTCATCCACAGTGCCGGTGCCGTCTAAAACTTTGCCGTCGGCGGGAATGATTTCATTTTCATCGATTCGAAAAATATCTTTTTCAGAGAGATGATCGGCGCTGACATAGTGACCGGCCGGATATTCATCCGTGCAAATTCGAACTTTGGAAGGTTTCAAGGAGTAAAAATTCTCCAGTCCTTCCAACACTCTGCCTTTGGTGCGGCGTTCCAATGTCTTGCCCAAAAGGACGAGGGTGATCAACATGGCGGCCGTGTCGTAATAAAGGTGAATGCTGCCGGCAAACAGGTTCACCGTGCTGTACACATAAGCGCTCATGGAGCCCATGACAATCAACGTTTCCATACTAAAGGCGGCATTGGTAAGTCCGGACCAGGCTTTTTTAAATAAGTCGAAGCCGCCGTAAACGACCACGATGGTTGCCATGATGAAAGCCGGCCAGGACAACTTATAGATGGTGTCCCGGCTGAACTCGGTAAAAAAGCCGGAATACAGCGCATAGGACAGCATCATAATGTTCATCGTCAGAAAGGCCGAGATGGCGAAACGAATAAATTCCTTGCGTCGTTCAAGAGCATCCCGGGAGTCATTGGGTTCCGCAGCCCGGTAGCCAAGTTTTTTGATGACGTCGATAATCTGATCCGGCGAGGTTTTGATGGGGTTATAGTTAACTCGAAGTCTGTCGGTTGAAAAATTGCAGGCGGATTCAATAATCCCGGGTGTTTTTTTGAGACTTTCATCAATTAACCAGGCGCAGGCCGGGCACCACATGTTGCGGACCTTAAGATTGAGGCCTAAAACGCCCTCCATTGGGGTTGCCAACTGCCCGGCGAGTTCCAATTTCTCAACAGTCCTGGAGGGTAATTCGTCTGATTTACCATCAAAATGAGTTGAAACCAAATCAGCTTCCGATCGCGGAATAATGCCTTTTTCCAGGCACTGCTTGAAAAGATCGGATTCACGGAATTTTGCAGGATCACCTGAGTCGGTTGCTTCTATCAGGATGCTGAAGACCTGACGGCATCCGAGACAACAAAATTGGTAGGTTTTGCCGGAGAATGCCGCTTCAAACCTTCCGGCGCGCAGGGCAAGACCGCAAAGATCGCAGGTATTGGAGGTGTTTTGTGAGCTATTAGCATTATCTGGGGATTTAGAGTCAGGCATGATCTAAAAACACCGGTGCCATAATGGGCAAAATATAGGCACGGCCCACTCGTATTAAACTACGCCAAAATGGCACTGTATCTTGATGATTAGACTGGCCGCTTCGATGGCCTGGATAAAACAGCGAACCGCAGAATATCGAATATCGAATGACGAAGGATGGAATCGCTTCGCGAAATCTTTTTTAAAACAGACAGAATACATTTATTCGACGTTCGATGTTGGACGTTCATCAGTTTCTTTTTCGATTTGACCGGCCGTTTTTTTGGCCGGCGGCGGGGCTGAACCAGAATTAGTTATTGGTGGTTAGCGATTGCCAAGGGATTTTACAAAAGCGATAACATGCCAACGATCGTCGATGGTGATGGTGGTATGCAAGGCCGGCTGGCGCCCACCGGGGACACCGTAACTTACCGATTTGAATAATTCACCGTTGACTTTGGACTGGACCTGGGGGCTGCGCAGATCGGCGGGCAGGGGGTGAAAACTCTGACCCACGGTACCGTTGCCGTCGTACCTGTATCCATGGCATTGGGCACAGTATGTCAGGTATACGGCTCTGCCTCTGGTTACAACGGACCGTTCCGTCGAATTCAGCGGGGAAATCAGATTGGCACCGGCACTTGCGCGGTAGATGGCTTCCCCTCCGCTGACCGGGACGATGTCTTTTTCCATGATCAGAAGTGGATCTTCGTGGGGTCTGATCGCCGGAGTTTCACGCATCCGGCCGTACCGGAAGTTGTTGTCATAATACATCAAAGCTTCATAGGCCACATAAAGAATGACCCCGACTACGATGAAAAAGCCAACTATTTTCTTCATTTATTCAAGACCTTTAAGTGGAATCACTTTCAAGTGCAATGGATTTTCTTCTTTCCCTAACTCACCTTGTACATGCTGGGCGTAGGGCAGCGGATGAAAGGGATTACTGACCGCATAGGGTGACTCACCGGGGACGTCCAGT
>Ga0316187_10003086_pt1 | contig 14502 bp, 13 predicted proteins | sample CroRivburrow1_MG_FD_204927 | JGI IMG/M metagenome (GOLD analysis project Ga0316187, IMG submission 204927) | Coastal sediment microbial communities from Maine, United States - Cross River worm burrow 1 | ecosystem: Environmental > Aquatic > Marine > Coastal > Sediment | place: USA: Maine... | reverse complement strand
AGGCCTACATTATCCAGGGTCAGGAAATTAAGTGCACGGCGAGCGTTGGTATTGCGTTGATGCCCAAGCACGGCGAAGAACTCTGGCACCTTCTGAGCGTTGCGGATGAGGCAATGTACGCCGCGAAATCCATCTCCGAAGACGAGGCCGCAAACGATCGCGCCGCCTATATTGAGGCGGCTACTGCCTCGTAGCAATTCATTCGGATATAGTCGTCTGCATGACGATAAATATCCTGGTCCTGTGTACCGGCAATTCCGCCCGCAGCATTCTCGGCGAAGTACTGATCAACGAGCTCGGCGGTGACCGGTTTCGTGCTTTCAGCGCGGGCAGTCACCCGTTTGGACGAGTGAATCCTGGTGCCCTGGCAAGACTCGCTGCCGCAGGTCACGCGACCGAGGGCCTGTCATCAAAATCCTGGGACCAGTTCAGCGGCAGCGGCGCGCCAGACATCGATATAGTGATTACGGTCTGCGACAACGCGGCGGGAGAAGCGTGTCCGTTGTGGAGCGGAAGTCCCGTGACCGTGCATTGGGGGATTCCGGATCCTGCCGCAGACGATGACTTCGATAGTGCCTACGCGCGATTGCGTGGCCGCGTTGAAGCGATGCTGACCTTGCCGATCGCCGAAATGAATTCGGCCGAGCGCCGCGAGGCGCTCAGCCGCATACACAAGGAACGGCTTACGGAACAGGAACGTCGATAAGTTCGAGAACGGTCGGATCGACAGTGTCGACTGCCAGCAGTTCAACAACGTCGCCCAAAGCGAGGTCGAGTTGATACGGACCTGCGAGTTCCGTTTTGCTGTCCCGCTCTGTTAAATAGATATCGTAGCTGCCGTCGTCGAGCTTGATCAGGTCCGACAGGAGCCGATACACGGCGACAGTCCTTGGCAAATCGTCTTCTTCAATAGGTTCGCCGCGGCCCTTCACGTATATGTCAAAAAGCGGAAAATTAAGTGCACCGTGAAAGATCTGAAGTTTCGCATTGAGTAACGCGGATGATCGATCGGGAAACCCGCCGATGGCCCTGAAGTCATCCGGCTCCCCAACCAGGTAAACGTGACTGAATGTTCCGGGTGGCTGACCCCCGATACCGAACTGGAACAAGACCGTTGCCTGGCTGCCGACCGGCGTGAAGTAGTAGGTCTTCGCCTCTGTTGTCGTATCGAGATCGCTCGTCGCAGCCTGGAACTGAAGATCGGACGTAACGAGATTCGTCAGCGCTTCGTCATCGTAAACATCGACAGACTCGAGCAAATATGCGCCATGAATGAATCGTGTCTGTTGCGGGTACGTAGCGTCCGGGAAGGCCAAAGGGTTGCCGACTGCCGTCATGGAGCGTACTGCCACTGGCGCCGTATCATTGCCATCGCCTTCAAAAACAGTAATTACGTGGGCGAACTGTGGCAGAAGGTCGGTTTCGGTCGAGGAAAAATACACGGTATCGACATCGCCCGCGGCTGTTACCGTCATCACGTAGGGGCCCTGCTCAAAGTCTGTCGCGTTGGCTATTTCGCCGAAAGACAATGTCGCTATCGCCGGATTGGTTCCGAGCGCCGTTCCTGCCGCGTCAAAATAGACATCAATATCGCCGAGGGCGGCATTGGCGTGGCCAAAGCGTGCTTCGAAGACCGTGTCGGTTTCTTCCCAGGTACGCCTGTCCCCGTCCCAATTGGTAATCGTTGGCGCATTAACATCGCCGGTCACCAGTAATATGTGTTCGCGATCTCTTTCTACCTTCAGCGCTTGCGATGCCACGCGCGTGAGTGAATCGTCGCCGGGATACCGGATGTCGAAATTGAACAGGTAATCCAGATCGTCGTAAATACCCGGATTGGACGAGTTCTTGTACGAGACTGTGCCGAGCGGCCGCTCCTCGATCAGGAAGAGCATCTCGGGTGAACCCGGAATCGCGTTGATCATGCGAATCGCGCCCTTGCCCGTCGCCGTGGGAAAGCCCGATTCGTTATCGCAGGCAGAAAGAAACAACGCGCCCAGGCACGTGATTAGCAGGAAAATCCGGTTCATTACTTCTGTCTCTTCTCGTATCCGTAGACCGATTTCACTTCGAGGAACTCGTCCAGACCGTGGTGACCCCACTCGCGGCCATTACCGGACTGCTTGTAGCCGCCGAATGGCGCGCCAGAATCAGCCCAGGCGCCGTTGATGTGCACCATGCCGGTTCGCATACGCGACGCAATGCGTCGAGCCGTGTCGAGGTCCGCGCAGGATACATAGCCGGACAGCCCATACGGGTTGTCATTGGCGATACTGACGGCATCGTCTTCATCGTCGTAAGGAATGATCGAGAGGACGGGGCCGAAGATTTCTTCGCGGGCGATTGTCATGTCATTTGTGACATCGGCAAACACCGTTGGTTTCACGTAATAGCCTTTGTCCAGGTTGTCGGGGCGCCCGGTGCCGCCAGCGGCCAGCGTCGCGCCTTCGTCAATCCCGGCCTGGATCAGGTCCTGGATTTTCCCCCATTGGATATCTGACACGACCGGCCCGACTTCAACCTCATCATCGCGAGGATTTCCGACCTTTGTCGCTGCAGCGACCTTGGCCGCAATGGCTGCCGCGTCGTCCATGCGGTGGCGCGGAACCAGCATTCGTGAGGGTGCGTCGCAGGACTGTCCTGTATTTTCAAACATGTCCCCAGCGCCGTTTTCAACGGCTTTCTCGAAGTTTTCGTCGTCGCAGATGATGTTGGCCGATTTGCCACCCAGTTCCTGCGCGACGCGCTTGACCGTAGGGGCGGCATTCTGTGCCACCAGTACGCCGGCCCGCGTCGAACCGGTAAACGAGACCATGGCTATGTCGGGATGACCCGAGAGTGCACTGCCGACACCGGGTCCGTCGCCATTGACGAGATTGAAAACGCCGGCCGGCACACCGGCTGCGTCGAGAATCTCGGCGAACAGGACGGCATCGAACGGAGCAATCTCGCTCGGCTTCAATACCATCGTGCAGCCGGCCGCGATCGCCGGCGCCACTTTTACCGCGATCTGGTTCATCGGCCAGTTCCACGGCGTAATCAATCCGCAGACGCCGATCGGCTCTTTGACGACGTTGGTCGTGCGAATTCGCTCTTCGAATTCGTAGTTGTCGAGGGCCCTGATCGCCGCCTTGATGTGCTGTGGGCCGCTGGCAGCCTGGGAGTCTCTTGCCATACTCCAGGGTGCGCCCATTTCGTCCATGATCGCCTCGGCGACCTCGTCATGGCGCTTGTCGAATTCGGCCAGTATTGCCTTCAGCAGGTCCTTTCGTTCTTCGACGGTTGTCTGCGAGAAAGTCTCAAAAGCCCGCGAAGCGGCTGCGACAGCCTTATCCACATCCGCGCCAGAGCCGACACTAATGCGGCCATAGACCTCTTCGGTGGCCGGGTTTACGACGTCCAGGGTTTGGGGCTCGACCGGATCAACCCACTGGCCATCGATGTAGAATTGGAGCTTCTCGAGCATGGTATGTCCTCATCTGAGCAAGCGGCGCATAATAGCGTAATTTACGGCTCGAGGGGCTGCTAGATGGTGATTGAAGGTCTTCCGACGGCGGGCCTCCGTGGAGGCTTGTTGGCGAGTCCTTCCGGCAGCCGTTCGCAGCGCCTAATCCAGCTGGGAGACGATTCTCTGTGCGATATCTTCGCCACGCATCGTCAGCCTGGCGATGGATTCGTATGGCTCGTTCTTCGGGGCCGGATCACGATACAGCAGATTGGCAGAAGAAAGGCGTTTGAGGCTGCGTAATGCGGTGCCTGGATCAATGCCGACTGTCCGGGACAGCCTTAAAATGCTCATCGGCCCCTGGTCGGATAGAAATGACAACAGGATGAAGTCGCGCACCTTGATTCCATGGTTCACGAGCAAGGATGCAAGCGACTCGTCCATCGCGATGAAGTGCGCAACGGACTGGCCGGCGATCGAATTTTCCTTCTTTTCTAATCCGGACGTCATGGGCCTCTCTCTTGTGACCTGTTCCTTACACGAAGGCCGGACCGGGATCGTTCCATTTTCCCGGCAATTACTTTGTCGTCGCTGGTTGGACTTTGGAGACTCGTGTAACTTCACAGCTAAATCTACAGGCATTGGTCTGTTGCTGAAATACGGAAAATCCCTGCTTTTCAATGCACAAAACACCGCGGCGAATCGCCGGCTGTTCCGAGAATGGGGTGTTTCCCGTATTTGATAGGGGGTTATCCCCCCATATCGATACGGATCTATGAAGAGGAAATTAGTTGTGAGAACGGATGAGTAGCAGACGAACAATGAAACCTTTCGATCGATACAGATTTGCCGTATTCGGCGGTCTTTTCCTCCTTGTGACTGCAACGGCAAGCCAGGTTGCCCAGGCCGAATCCAAGCACGATTTTCTGGTATTCCTCAGCGCAGACAGCTTTGAGACTTTTGACGCGACGGATCCCGCGCTTGAAGGGTCCGATTACGGCGTGACATCAGACTTTCTGTACACCTTTAACAGTGACCGCTTCCGGTTTCTTGCTGAGTACATCTGGACAGACGAAGAGAACGAGATGGAGCGCATGAAGGCCGGGTGGCAAATCAACGACCAGACAATGACCTGGTTAGGCCGCTTCCACACGATTACCAATTACTGGACCACCGAGTATCACCATGGTCAGTACATGCAAACCAGTATCAGCCGGCCCGGGCTGGAAGAGTGGGAAGACGAAAGCGGCCCGATGCCTTCGCACGTCACCGGCGCATGGTTCGAGCACGAATTTCCTCTGGATGCGCAGACCGCAGTCAACTTAACGCTTACGGCGGGGCTCGCACCGATATTTGAAGGTGACGAACTCGTACCGTTCGACGTCCTGGATCCGGAGTCGGGAAATGAGATGGCCTATAGCGCGAGGCTTGTCTATCGCCCGGACGTCCTGTCTATGGACAAGATTGGCCTGACCTTTTCCCACAGCGACATCGCGGTCGTCTCCGATTCCAGTCCCAACCTGGCCGACCTCAATGCAATCAATCTAGTGACGATAGGCCTGTTTACCAGTTGGAAGCTCAAAGACTGGCGCCTCTCATCGAACTGGGTGTATTTCGATGTTGATATGGACTATGTGACCGGCATTGTCAAAGAAGACTTCTTGCTCGGGTATGTACAGGCCGAGTACAAAGCTACCGCAGACTGGACGGTGTTTGGCAGGGTCGAATTCGGTACTGACGAAGACAATTCGCAATACCTGCAGTTGTTTCCGGCTGTCATCACGCACCGGCATATGCTCGGTGTGCGCTGGGATTTTGCGGATTCCCACGCCTTAACGATGGAAATCGCTGATACCAGCACCCAAGGCTCCGACGGAAATCACGACAGTTTCAAGGAACTACGTTTTCAATGGAGTGCCGTCTTTCCGTGAGAGCCCGCGTTTCATTAGTGTTGCTGACTGCAATCCTTACGCTTACGGCAAAAATGGCCGCGGCGGAGGAGGCGGTTGTGTTGGTCGTCGGCATCGACACCACGATTGAAGAAATTAGCCTGCTTGATATCCGAAAAGCTTATCTTGGAATTTCGGTGAGCCTCGGCGGAGGCACGGTTCGACCATTGCGACGAGATGACGACGAACGGCTTAACAATATTTTCATGCAGTCCGTGATAGCAATGTCGGAGAGATCCTATGAAAGGCGCTTGTTGTCGCTCATGCTCAGGTTCGGCACGCCGCGGCCGGAAGAGATCGATAATCGTGACCAACTGATTCGACGGTTGGCCGAGAGGCCTTTTTCCATAGCGTATATGTGGAAGAGTGAAGCCGAGGCGGATGCGCGAGTAAAGGTAATCAAGGTGTTATGGCAAGAGCACTAAAATCCATTTCGTCCAGGATGGTCCTGGCGGTGCTCGCTATTCACGCGGTGCTGCTGCCGCTCCTGTCTTTCGGCATGCTCACTGTCGTTCGCAATGTCCAACAGGAAATATTTACCGACCACGTGCGAATATACTCGAGGGTCTTCGCGGACATGTTGCAGAGCAATGGACAACTTGCCGATGACGAAAGAATCGTGGAAGCGCTGGATAGCTCCATTCTTGGCGGCCGCAGTGTTTATGCTGTATTCCAGGTAGGCAATCGACGGCTGCTCAGCTCGATCATGAACGAGTATGACGCGGAGAAATTCGTCGAAGATTTCAGTTTCGGCGAGCACGGCGATGACGTTTACTACCTCGCGGCGCCCCTGGTGGTCGGCAATACGATGGCGGTCCTTGAGTTGGGATTTGATGAAGTACCGACATTGCTGGCAATTCAAAGTGCGCGCAGAACTATCCTGACGATTGTCATGGTTTACCTGATCGTAACGGTGCTCCTGGCTGTACTCGTGAGTGACCGGGTGTCCAGCCCGTTACAGCGTCTGAGACGGGACAGTCACAAGATAGCGTCCGGCGACTACACGAGGAAGATGTCGGTCGACAGCGAGATCAATGAAATCCGCGAGTTGACCGACGATCTCGAGCATATGCGCAGCACGTTGGTTGGTATCAATGCCAGGCTGGAAGGAGAAATAGCCAGTCGCGAAAAAGCGGAGGCCGAACGTCGCAAGGCAGAAACTCATCTTCGGCATATGCATCGACTTCAGTCTATCGGCACGTTGGCCGGCGGCGTCGCGCACGAATTTAACAATGTTCTTCTGCCGATACTTCTGTATACCGATCTCGCCCTGGAAGATCTGCCTGATGACAGCCCGAGCCGGCCAAATCTTGAGCGGATTCTGAAGCTTGCCAATCGCGCGAAGGGGCTCAGTGAGCAGATCCTTACCTTTGGCCGACCCTCTGGTGAGGCGATGGAGGTGCACTCGAATGTTGCGCCCGTGCTGGATGAGGCGCTGTCGATGGTGCGGGCATTGATCCCGGCAAGTATCGATATACAGGTGGAAATCCAGCGTCCGCTGGGACCGCTCGAATGCGATCCCAATGAGCTACAACAGCTCGTCGTGAATCTTTGCAGCAACGCGTACAAGGCGATAAAGAAGGGCGACGGACGAATACAAGTCAGCGCTGAGAGTTTTGACGTCACGCCGGATTATGTCAAAAAGCATCCTCGTCTGGAGGTGGGTCGTTACGTGCGCGTGACGGTCGCAGATAATGGCGAAGGGATGGACTCGGCTACAATTGACAGAATGTTCGACCCTTTCTTTTCGACGCGTGACGTTGGCAAAGGAACGGGTCTTGGCCTTTCGGTCGTGCATGGCATCGTGGCGAAACACAGCGGCGACATAGCGGTCTCCAGTGAAGTCGAGATTGGGACTACGATCGACGTCTATTTACCTCAGGTAGAGGTATCAGAGTGAGGTGTAAGCAATGACAAGAGTAATTATAATTGACGATGAGGAGGATATCCGCGTCGTACTTAAGGAAATCTTCATTCGGGCCGGATTTGATGTAGCGGTGGCGAGCGACGGTAACGAGGGTCTGAATTTGATCAGGGAAACGGGTGCTGACCTGGTAATTACAGATATCATCATGCCGGGAAGCGATGGCGTGGAGACTGCCTACGACATTCGAATGGAGTTTCCGAGCACCAAGATCATCGTCATGTCAGGCGGCGGTAATACGGGGCCAGTTGACTACGAGCCATCTGCGATTGCCACTAACGCCTACCTGGCGTCCGCGGAGGCGGTTGGTGCGGACATGACGATCACGAAACCATTTGACCGAGAAGAGCTAATCAAGGCAGCCAGGGAACTGACGGGGCACTAGGTAGGCCAGGATGATGTCAATAATTTCAGAGGCTCCCGGCCCCAGGTGGGCACCACAGGTCGTCGTGTTGCTTGACGACGAGGCGCGCGTACTGAGCGTTAACCGAACGCTCGCGGGAGCGAATTTCGAATCAATTTCCGACGGCCAGAAAGACCGTCTGCATAGCCAGTTCCACCCGGGCTGTGATGGCAATTGCCGTTTCGTCGAAATGTGGGACAAAGCCTGGATCAGCCTGGACGCGCGTGACAGCATCGAATGGGAGCTTGACGACCAGGAACTCGGACGCCTGTTTCGACTGAATCTGTCAAAGACGCCAAAGCCCAGTGGTTTGGACGAGGAACGCCGGCAAAGACACTTGCTCTTGACGGTCACTGACATCACCAAGTATCGCCGTGAGTACGAATCCCTGGTCGAGCAACAGCAGGCGCTCATCCGCTTGCTGATGGCGCAACGACTGGAGTCCGGCAGCGATCCGGAGCAGGCCTTCGACGAGACCGGCGATACGGGGAATCGCCTGATGGCCGGTTACATGAAGACCGAACGATCGTTAAGCCGCCAACTGATCCAGGCGCAGGAAAAAGAGCGCAAGCGCATCTCGTCGGAGCTGCACGACGGAATTGCTCAGTCTATTGGTGTCGTGAAATATCGAATAGAAGACGCTGTAGCGAAATTCGGGCAGGACAACCCGGAGCTGGACCTGTCTGCACTCGAGGCGACCGTCGACGATATGAAGGGCCTCGTTGATGAAGTGCGGCGCATATCAAGCAATCTCTCTCCGTCGATGCTTGAAGACTTTGGTATTCATGTCGCCATGGAGTGGTTGTGCAAGGAGTTCAAGGCGCAGAACCGGGAAGTCGAAATTACCTGTTCCGTCGATATCGACGAGGCAGAAACACCGGAATTCGTGAAGGTAGCCATATACCGCGTCGCGCAGGAAGCGCTGCAGAACGTCACCAAGCACTCCGCGGCAACGCGCGTCCGGGCTGTGCTCGAATCTGTGGAAGGTGGCGCCAAACTCGTTATTTCGGACAACGGTGTTGGTTTTGATACGGTAAGAGCCGGACGTGGCTTTGACGGAAAGAGCGGACTCGGTTTGAGCAGCATGCGCGAACGCGTGGACGCAACGGGCGGCAAGTTCGATCTGAAAGCCTCGCCGAAAAAAGGTGTTGAAGTGAAGGCGTTCTGGGCCGCCCAGGATGCGGACCCTAGTCCGTGACGAAGCCGTTCTTGATGGCATAGACGGTCACTTCCGACACATTGTGAAGGTCCAGCTTTCTCATCAGGTTTGTGCGATGTTTCTCGATAGTCTTCGGGCTCAAGGATAGGTATTCAGCTATTTCCTTGGTGCGCTTGCCTTCAGCAATAAGTTTGATGACTTCGCGCTCGCGTCGTGTAAGCACCTCCCAGGACGGTTTCGATGCTGGCGCGTCGCCCCCGGAAATATAACCGGCAACGACTTTGTCGACGATACTCGGACTCAGGTAATTATTGCCGCTAACGACGTTCGCCAGGGCATTGAACAGCTCAGTGCGGCTGTCGTCCTTCAGAACGTAGGCATCGGCGCCGGCTTCGAGTGTCGCGTGAATGTACTTCTCTTCTTTGTGGAAGGTTAGCGCGACAATCTTGACGTCCGGGTACTGGCGCTTGATCTGGACGATCGCATCCATCCCACTGGTCCTGGGCATGGTTAGATCCATGAGGACGACATTCGGCCTCAATTCCGCGACGGACCGAATGGCTGTCATGCCATCTGACGCGACACCAACAACCTCGTAGTTCGGGTCAGACGCCAGCATAGCCTCGAGCCCGTTTCGCATCAGGGCGTGATCGTCGACGATGAGGATGTTGTGAACTTTCTTGCTGGTCAAAGTCTTTCCGTCCGTGTCGGCGACCTGATAGTGCGAATAGAAGAATTCTACAGCATCAGGTGACGAGCATCACAGACCTACTGTTTCCCAATTTGGAGCGGGGGAAAACCCTACCGTCTTATAGGGTGATTTGTTCCCGAAATACCCTGAACAGAATGCCTGGACCGCGGCGGCGCGGACTACTGAATCGCGAGAAACTTTTGTCGGTACTTGGCCGGCGGCATGTTGTACCAGGACTTGAACGCCGTCGTGAACGAACTGATGTTCGAATAGCCGAGGAGCATTGCGATTTCGAGGGATTTAAGCCGCGCATCACGAAGGTAGTTGACGGCCAGCTCGGCGCGTACTTCCGTGAGGACCTGCTGGAAGCTGGTCTTCTCCGCCTTGAGTCGACGCTGAAGGGTCCGGCGACTGAGCTTGAGGGCCCGACAGGCAGCATCGGCATTGGCTTCGCCACAGGCCATCAGATCCGCAAGCCTTCGTCTCAGTTGGCCCGCGATATCGTCCTGCTGGTAAAGTGACCGCAGGTATTTTTCCGCTTGTTCTGTCAATTGCCGGTACATAATTACGGTCAACGATACAGAGTGCATCGCCAATTGAAAAGGAGACCCGATGTCATCCCCGGTCCATTACACACTTACAGGCACTATCGGCGTCATTTCGATCGATAATCCGCCGGTCAATGCGCTGTCTCTGGCGGTTCGGCAGGGGATTATGGATGCCCTGGACGAAGCCGAACGGGACGCGTCGGACGCACTCGTCATAATCTGCAAGGGACGCACGTTCATAGCCGGCGCCGATATCTCGGAATTCGGGAAACCCATCCAGGACCCCTGGCTCCCGGCCGTCGTGAATCGGATCGAAGCGTCGGCGAAGCCCGTGGTTGCGGCGATTCATGGTACGGCGCTGGGTGGCGGTTTCGAGGTCGCGCTGGCGGCTCACTATCGATGCGCATTCCCTTCGGCCAAGGTCGGCTTGCCTGAAGTGAAGCTCGGGCTGTTGCCCGGAGCCGGAGGAACGCAACGTACGCCGCGCCTGGCCGGAGCGGAAGCGGCCCTCGACCTGATGACATCTGGCACGCCCGTCGGTGCGGCCTATGCAGCCGAAATTGGGCTTATCGACAGAATTGTTGAGGGCGACTTGCTCGAAAGCGCGCTTGCCTTCGCTGCGGAGCTGGTTGCCGATGGCGCGGGACCTCGCCGGACAGCAGAAATGGCGTTCCCGGTGCACGATCCGGCGATATTTGACACCTATCGGGCGACACTCGCGAAGCGCGCTCGAGGGCAGATCGCTCCGCAGTACATCGTGGAATGCGTCGAGGGCGCGACCCGGCTTTCTCTCGAGGAGGGGTTGCAGCTGGAGCGCGACCGCTTTGCGGAGCTCATGGCGGGTGAGCAGTCGATCGCACTGCGGCACATATTTTTTGCCGAAAGGCAGGCGGCGAAAGTCGACGGGCTGGCGAGAGACACACCACTGCGTTCGATCGAAAGCATTGGCGTTATCGGCGGCGGCACGATGGGCGGCGGTATCGCGATGAGCTTCGCGAATTCAGGGATTCCTGTCACGCTGATCGAGATCAACGACGAAGCACTCGAACGCGGGCTCACGATCATCGACGGCAATTACGCCGGCAGCGTGAAACGCGGCAAGCTGAGCGAGGACAAGGCGGCGCATTGCCGAGCTCTGATCAGCGGATCGACTGACTATGCATCGCTGGCCGATGCAGACCTGGTTATCGAAGCCGTTTTTGAGGATCCCGACCTCAAGAAACAGATATTCGAAAGACTTGACGGCGTCTGTAAGCAAGGGGCCATTTTGGCGACCAACACCTCCTACCAGGATGTTGATGCGATCGCGGCGGCGACAGAGCGTCCCCAGGACGTTATTGGCCTGCATTTCTTCAGCCCGGCGCACATCATGAAGTTGCTGGAAGTCGTGCGTGGGGGGAAGACAGCGGACGACGTGCTTGCAACCTGCATGAAGCTGGCAAAGCGGATTCGCAAGGTTCCGGTCGTGTCCGGCGTATGCTACGGCTTCATCGGCAATCGCATGTTGCAGCCTTACGGAAAACAGTCTCAATTGCTCTTGCTCGAGGGGGCGACGCCCGAACAGGTGGACGGGGCTATGGAAAATTTCGGCATGGCCATGGGACCGCTACGCGTGTTTGATCTTGCAGGGCTGGATGTAGGTTACCGGGCTCGGCAAGCACTCAGTGATGAGGAGAAGGGCGACCCAGCCAGCTACAAAGTCCTGGACCACCTGGTCGAAGCGGACCGTCACGGGCAGAAATCCGGGTCGGGTTTCTACACCTACGACGAGCACCGCAGACCCACCCCGTGCCCCGAAGTCCACAAGATCATAGAAGACACGGCAGCGGAGCTCGGCATTGAGCGCCGCGAGATCCCGGACGAGGAGATCGTCGACCGCCTGGTCGGTGCGCTCATAGACGAAGGACGCAAGATTGTGGATGAAGGTATCGCTCAGCGTGCGGGCGACATCGATGTTGTGTACGTCTACGGCTACGGTTTTCCGGCGTTCAGGGGCGGCCCGATGCACTACGCAGAGGTCGCGGGACTATGAGTTGGATCAACACAATCAGCTACGACGACTCCGGCGGAGATTTGCGGCAGCTGTACGATCGAATCAAGGGACCGGACAACAACGTCGACAACATTATGATGGCGCACAGTCTCAGGCCCCATTCGATGGTCGGTCACATGACCGTGTACAAGTACGTTTTGCATCATCCACGCAATACGCTGCCCAAGGCGTATCTCGAGGCTATTGGCGTTTACGTGAGTTCGCTGAACCATTGCCATTACTGCGTCGAACATCACTTCGCGGGAATGGCGCGCCTATTGGGTGATACCGAACGCGCAGACGCTGTTCGACGCGCATTGGAAGACCGGCGCCCGGAGAACGCATTCGTTGGCGCGGAGCTCGCCGGGCTGAACTACGCGAGCAAACTGACATTGTCCGCAGACAAGGTCGAGGAGGGCGACATAGAAGCCCTGCGACAAGCGGGTCTCGACGACGGTGAGATTCTGGAGATCAACCAGGTGACGGCGTATTTCGCCTATGCCAACCGGACGGTGCTCGGTCTGGGTGTCGGCGTGGACGGCGATATCATCGGATTGTCACCGGGCGATTCGACAGACCCCGACAACTGGTCCCACACGTAAATAGGGGACAGTTAGATCGGGGACAGTGACCTTATTTCATGAAATAGGGTCACTGTCCCCTAACTGTCCCCAAAAAGTCGAAGGCTGTAGCTAGCGCACCGCGACTTGTACCAGTTCTTCTCCTTCCGGATCTGTCACGTGGACAGCACACGCGATACACGGGTCAAAGCTGTGAATCGTGCGCAGAATCTCCAGTGGCTGCTCCGGGTCGTACATCGTGTGATCATCCTCGAGAGCGGCTTCGTAGGCTCCCGGCTTGCCGTTCGGGTCGCGAGGACCGGCATTCCAGGTACTTGGAACGATAGCCTGGTAGTTCGCGATCTTGCCATCTTTTATGACGACCCAATGAGACAGTGCGCCACGCGGTGCTTCCATGACACCGACGCCCTTGCACTCCTTCGGCCAGCTCTTGGGCTCCCATAGGGTCGCGTCGAATGTCGTCGTGTCGCCGGCTTTGATATTGGCGATCAACGAATCGAGCCAACCTTGCATGCCGTCCGCGAGGACCGCCGTTTCGAGCGTACGTGCCGCGGTGCGGCCGAGCGTCGAGAACAGTGCCCGCGTTGGCAGTTCGAGTTGCTGCAGGGTGCTGTTGACGAGGTGCTGCGTCAGGTCGTGTCCCTTTGCATAAAGCATCAGAACACGTGCCAACGGACCGACCTCCATCGCATGTCCCTGCCACCGCGGTGACTTGAGCCACGAGTAGGATTGTTCGACATCGAGATGGCTATACGGTGGCTGCGGTCCCGTGTAGTTCAGGTTGGTTTCGCCTATCCACGGGTGCAAACCTGCTTCCTTGCCGCCCGAGTAGTCGTACCAGGAACTCGAAACAAACTCCTGGATGCCATTCTGATCCGTGAAGTCGATCTCATGAATTGTAGAGATATCGCGATTCAGGATAGCGCCACGCGGGAACAGGTAAGAGTCTGGATCGTCCATGCTGGTGCCCGGCAGGTCGCCGAAGCACATAAAGTTTCCGAGGCCCTCACCTCGATAGAACCAGTCCTTGTAGAAACTGGCGATCGCGAGTGTGTCGGGTACGTAAACCTGCTCAACGAACACCTTCATCTTATTGATGATGTCCTGCACTTCTGAAAGCCGCTTCGAGTTGATCGCAGAATCAGAGTTCAGATCGATCGGGCTGGGCGCGCCGCCGACGACGAAGTTCGGGTGCGGATTCTTGCCACCGAAAATCGCATGCAGGCGAGCGACGTCACGTTGCCACTCGAGAGCATCCAGATAATGCGCAACGGCCATCAGGTTTGCCTCGGGCGGCAGCTTGTATTCCGGGTGGCCCCAGTAAGCTTTCGCGAAAATGCCCAGCTGCCCGGCTTCGACAAAGTCCCTGACTTTCTTTTGCACATCGCGGAAGTAGCCTTCCGACGAACGCGGATAACTACTCAGCGACTGCGCGAGCGCAGCAGTTGCTTTCGGGTCAGCACTCAACGCCGACACGACGTCTACCCAGTCCAACGCATGCAAGTGATAGAAATGCATGACGTGATCATGGATATATTGGGCGCCGATCATCAGGTTACGGATCAACTCCGCATTTGGCGGAACCTTGGCGCCGATTGCGTTCTCTACAGAGCGAATCGATGCCACTCCATGCACGAGCGTGCACACGCCGCATATTCGTTGTGCGAACGCCCACGCGTCGCGAGGGTCGCGATCTTGCAGAATGATCTCGATTCCGCGCACCATTGTGCCGGACGAGTATGCCTGGCCGATCTGGTTGCCTTCCATCTG
>Ga0316187_10003085_pt1 | contig 14504 bp, 10 predicted proteins | sample CroRivburrow1_MG_FD_204927 | JGI IMG/M metagenome (GOLD analysis project Ga0316187, IMG submission 204927) | Coastal sediment microbial communities from Maine, United States - Cross River worm burrow 1 | ecosystem: Environmental > Aquatic > Marine > Coastal > Sediment | place: USA: Maine... | reverse complement strand
GCCGGATCCGAAACATCGACGATGAGGAGATCGTTTGCGGCGATGTAGGCGTACGGCGGAACCACTTCGATGTCATCGGCTTCGCGGGCGTCGATCTCCGCCACCTGCGAGACCTCGTTCGCATCCTCAACATCGAACACGACCACGCGATCGTTCATGACGTCGCAGACAAACGCATGGCCGCCGGAGAGATCGACGCATCGCGGACCCCACGGCTCGACGAGATCGAAAGAACCGATCTCCACTGGTTTGGAAGGGTCCGCCAGATCGAAAACCCTGAGACCCCCGGACGCCACGGACACCCCTCGACTTCCGTCGACGGCAATATCGACGACCTTGGCCGGCGTCTTCAACACCGAGATCTCGACGGGTTCGGTCGGAATCGTGACGTCATAGGAGCGAAGGCCCGCCGTCCCGGCGGCCACCAGAACATGCGCCTCCATCGCCGCGACTCCCCTCGAGCTCGAGGGTGGTTCGATCAGCGCCACCTGAACAGGGGTTGTCGGATCCGAGACACCGATCACCCGCACTCCGAGATAGCCATCCGGGAAATAGGCGAGGTCGGCCCGAACATCCAGGTTCCCGGCGCGCTGGCTGCTGGCCGAAAAGGGGAGACTGCCGATCACGGCAGGGGAGGCCGGATCGCTGACGTCGATGGCGTGAAAACCACCCTCGCCGGCCACATAGACCGTAGAACCCGACACGACAACGGTTCGGGCCGCCCAGCGTGGCAGGGGAAGCTCGGCGACAACAAAGCCGGCGGCGGGATCGGACACATCGACGATCGTCAGCCCGTACCTCCACGCGACATAGGCATGGGACGGGGATGCTGCGACGGCAAAGGGATTTCCCGGCACATCGATGACATCGATCTCCATCGGATGGGTTGGGTCGTTCACGTCGAGGACTTTCAGCTCGCCGGACCCGGCGGCCACGAAGGCGAATTGGCCGATGGCATCGACGTCGTAGAAAAATCCGTACGTCCCCTCCGGGACGGTGATCCGCGACGCGACGACGGGCGCCGACGCATCGGAGGCATCGATGATCGTCAGGCCCTGAGACCACGACGAGGCGTAGACGACGCCATCCTCGACATCGAGCTTCAAGACCTCGGTCTCGACCTCGACGCGACCGATGGTCTGAGGCGCCGCGGGGTCCGACACGTCGAGGATCTGGACGGTCGCACCGCTGCCGAAGTATGCGTACTGACCTTCCACAACCACCGACGTAGCCGGTCCATCAGGGAGGCCGCCGATGGCGCTTGGACAATCCTCGGCAAGGCCGACCATCGACTGCACACACAGAAAGATCACCACCGGACAGGTCGTCATCCGCATCTCGATGCCCCCTTCGTTTCGAACCGTCGGCCATCGCGCCTGATGTTCCATATGATGCGAAAGAAACTCGCACAGATCAACCTGGTTTTCCGGTATACGGAGACGGTGACGAGTCCGTCACACAAAGTGAGCTGAAATAGCGCCAGGCACCTCTTTGCCTAATTGCCTCACCTAGCGCTCTTCGCTCGCAGCTTGATCGAGGGCATCGGCTGCAGCCGCGAAGTTCTCGTCCTCCGCCCGTCTGGCCATCTGCTCCTCCGCATCCTATTGCTATATCAATTATGCAAAGCGGTGCCTGGCACGTTTACGTTTACGTTTAATGATGCCTCGACTCTCAACCGAGCCTCTTGCAAAAACCCTCTCTCACGATGGTTCGTGGTCTTTGTGCCGGCGAGACGCCAGCACTACAAAGGGCTGAAATCCGTTGTAGAGCCGGCGTCTCGCCGGCTTGATGGTGAAGAGGGTCGGAAGACCTCGGTGTCCGATTCTCGAATTTTGCATGAGGCTCAACCTATAGCTGGTACGGGATTCGGGGGCAGGTCAGCGAGAAAGTTCAGAAAGTTTCACCTGGCCCGATTATGACGAGTTTTCACTCTTCCTGCCTGGCGTCGGAAGTCTCACCGTCGAAATCGAGACCTGACGGAGATTTGCAGGAGTTGTTGGGCACCGATGCTCCTGGTTGGTGGCATAATCGAGTGACCGAACATAGAAACCCCCAGACGACCAAAGGGAGTAAGCTCATGACCTTGACCCGCGTGGTTCCGCTCGTCGTTCTCATGGTGTTGGTCACACCCGGTGTCGTCGACGCCGGTCAGGTGGTTCCGGAACCGCCCGAGATCTCGGTGGCCGATCTCTCGGATCCATTTCCGTGGCCCACGCGGATCTTCGCCGATGATCCGGTGGCGCTGGAGTTCTCGGTCGATCTCGATCTCATCTCCCCGCTGGGTACGAAGGAGGGAAACAGCGCGCCGTGGTTCGCGGCGTTCGCCAAGAATATCGGTGACCGCCGCGGTGAGGTCGAGGCGGCGCAGGAAATTGCCGTGGAGTGGGAGTATCACGGAAAGGCCCGCAAGGTGCTCCCGCCCGACCATCCGCTGTTGCTCGAGGCCGAATCGTGGATCGACCACGCCGTCTGTTCGTTCTACCCGGACGTCTGGCCCTGGCAGGGCGGACCGACGCCGATCTCGAACCTCCTCTTCGCCCTCCAGCTCGGTCGGTCGTGGGTGGCTCGGGGACAGGCGGCGGATGACGCGACCCAAGCCATGGCGGACTATCGGAAGACCATCCGCTTCGGGCGGCTGTTGCTCCAGGACGACGTTGTCCAGATTCAGAATCTCATCGGCATCGCTCTGATCCGGAACGGGGCCGAGGCCATCTTCGAGCACGCGCGCACGCAGGGTGATGGCGCAACGGCTGCCTTGGCGGCTCTCGTGCTCCAAGACTGCACAGCCCTGCGTCTCGAGCTGACTCGACGGTTTCAACGACTCTTGGTCTTTATTGATTTCGTCTCTCAGGTGGAGACATCCGATGGTGGACGCCGAGTTGAGTTGCGTCTTCCCGAGGGACGGCTTGAGATCCTCGTCAAAACCGCCTCCGAGGATCCCTGCCGGGCGCTCAGGATCGAGGCCGTGACCCCGCTTTGGATCACGAGCCACATCGGGACAGAGAGCCAGAAGAAGATCGCCGGAGACACTCTTGCGGAGCTTCGGGAGGATCCGGACGGGTTGGTTGCGACCGCCGCCAATCTGATGCTCGAGCAGACCTTTGTTGCCGACGAACTCGAAGCCTACTGGGGTGGGTGATGACTCGTCACCACCCCGAGGAAACAAATGCCAAGTCAACAGCTGCTACCGCCGCCACGCGAAGTAGCGTCGGAGAAGCTTGCTCCGGCCCTCGGTGAGCCGTGTGCGGTTGAAGAGGTCGCCTGCCTTGCGGATCGCCTCGGCCTGGGTCGGGTAGGGGTGGATCACGCTTGCGAGCTTGCCGAGCCCGATCTTTCCGACCATCGCGGTGGTCAGCTCCGAGATCATTTCGCCGGCGTGCCTCGCCACCACGGTGGCGCCGACGATCTTGTCGCTGCCCTTCTTGACGTGGATCTTGACGAACCCCTCGTCCTCGCCCTCGGCGATGGCGCGGTCGACATCGGACATGGGTACGGTGAAGGTCGTCACTTCGATCCCCTCAGCCGCCGCGTCGTGTTCGTAGAGCCCGACATGGGCGATCTCGGGGTCGGTGTAGGTGCACCAGGGTATGGTCAGCGAGCTCATTCTCTTCTTGCCGGCGAAACCGAAGAACGCGTTCTGGATCACGGCCCGCGCCATGAAATCCGCCGCGTGGGTGAACTTGTAGGACGAGCAGATGTCGCCGGCGGCGTAGATCCGGTGGTTGGAGGTCTGTAGGAAGTCATTGACCTCGACTCCGTGCCGGCTGAAAGCGACGTTGGCGGCCTCGAGGCCGAGACCATCGACGTTGGGGGCGCGTCCGACGCCGACCAGGATCTCATCGACCTCGAGCGTTGTGGACGATCCGCCGTTTTCCAGGTGGAGCACTTTGGCGCCGTTGGCTGTTTCGACTCTCGCCAGGGTCGTGCCGAGGTGCACCGCCACCCCGTCGCGCTCGAACGCACCGAGCAGAACGGCGACGGCGTCGGTGTCCTCGCGGGGGAGGAAATGCTCGCCCTTCTCGATGATGGTCACTTGTGTGCCGAGCCGGGCGAAGCTCTGAGCGAGTTCGCACCCGATCGGCCCGCCGCCGAGAACCGCCAGACGGCTCGGCTGCTCGGTCAAATTGAACACGGTTTCGTTGGTCAGAAAGCCGGCTTCCGCAAGACCCGGGATGGGCGGGACAGCCGCCCGGGCGCCGGTGGCGATGACCGCGCGCTCGAATCTGAGGGTCGCGCCGTCCACCTCGACAGTGTCCTTGCCCGTGAAACGGCCGCCGCCGAGGAAGATGTCGACGCCGTATTCGTCGCGAAAACGACGGGCCGAGTCGTTCGGGCTGATTTGCGCGCGAATGCGGCGCACCCGCTCCATCACCGAAGAAAAGTCAACCGTGACGTTTCCCGCCGTCTGCACGCCGAAGCTCGAGGAGGAGCGGACATCTGCCGCGGCGCGGCCGGCCCTGATGATGGTCTTTGACGGTACACAGCCGACGTTGAGACAGTCTCCGCCCATGAGGTGGCGCTCGACGAGGGCGACCTTGGCCCCCATCCCGGCAGCGCCGATGGCGCTTACCAGCCCTGCGGTTCCGGCGCCGACAACCACAAGGTTGTATCGCTCGGCCGGTTCGGGGTTGACCCAATCGGGGGGATGGACGTTAGCGACCAGCTTGAGATTGTGCTCGTCGAGAGGGGTGATTTCAGGCAACGCGGTCATGGGGGACTCCTTGTTCGGCCAATTGCTCGGGCTCCGTGTTCTTGAGCGAGCGGCGGGCACGACGCACCACCAGGGTCAGGCCGACGGCCACAGCCACCACGACCCCAACCAGAGACCAGGGGACACGGCCTTCGGCCAGCCCCTTGGTCACGGCATCAGCTCCGACCACGTACAGGATGGTGCCAGGAAGCATACAAAGCCACGACCACAGCACGTAGGTGCCGAACCGCACTCCGGTCAGACCGAAGCCATAGTTGAGCAACGTGAACGGGAAGATCGGCACCAGACGGGTGATCGCGACCATGATCGCGCCGTGCTCTGCGGTCATCCGGTCGAGCGCCGCGAAGCGCTCGTTGTCTCCGAGCCAGCGAGTGACCGAGTCGCGAGCAAACCAGCGCGCCACTGCGAATGCCAACGCCGCGCCCAGGGTTGATGCCACGCTCACCGATGCGACGCCCAGGACCGACCCGAACATGGCGCCGGCCGCGATGGTCAGGACCGACGCCGGCACCGCAGCGACAACGGCGATCGCGTACAGGGCGATGAACACCACCGGGCCCCAGGCTCCGAGCTCGAGGATCCAAGCCCGGAGGTCGTCGAGGCGCGCCCCGAGACCGAATGCCTTGGCAGCGATCAGCAGCGCGACCAGGACCAGTCCCAGCAGCAGCGGTTTGACCCACGGCCTGCCGGTGGGCTTTTTAGGGCTCGGCGTCGTCGACTCCATGTCGATCATGGGGTCGGCTTGAATATCGTTTCCCATCCTGTTGGACATCGAAATCTCCTTCATGGCCATTAGTCTGTTGAGACGCCGATTCGTTACATCATCGCGGGAGGCCGGGCTCCCACCGCCGACACGACGCGCTGTTGCGTACGTCCTCGAGTTCCATTCCCTCGTGTCAGGTCGTTTACGCGCCGTCAGTCGTGGGTCCATGCCGTCTGGAAAACCGGGTCGCCGGTCCTGTTGTCGACGGTCGAGGCGTAGGCGATGACGCGACCGCCGTCGGTCAGGACCTCGATCTCGGCTCGAACGTCGGCGGCATCGGCGGCGCCGACCTCGGTCAGGGCCTCGTTGAAGGTGCGGCTGACAACCACCAGGGGCTGCTGTGCCTTTACAAGCAGGGCGCCCGAGCCGTTGGTTCCGAAGGTACCCTGGACCACGTCTTCGAGGGTCATCGATTGCCCGGGATCGACAGTGAACCCAAGCGTTGGGGCCTGGGTGTTGTCGCGGTTTCGGGCCAAGTACGTGAGCTCGACCTCCACCGACACTGCGTGGGGGTTGGCGAACGTGACGTCGCTGACCCAAACGGTGTCGCCGACGCCATCGATGTAATAAATAGCACTGCGGCGAGAGCGGTGCAGTTTACTGTCGAGCGCATGTGGCCTCCTTGAACAAGAGTCTCGACGATGAGTGGTCCGGTGGATTCGCCACGGTTACAAGTTCCTCGAGCCGCGCCCCTGAGATCGAAAGCCCGGTGAGAACCGCGGGTTAGGTGCTCTTCCAGTCCTTGAAACGGCTCAGCAGCTCGGCCTCGATCTCGGAGGACGGCGGTTCGGGGAGCGACTCGCCGAGCAACCGGCTAGTCCCAATAGCCGGCCGCGTTGAAACGGGCAGGATCGACCGCCGGCTCGCCGTCACCTGTGTCGCCCGACATGTCCGAAAAAAGTGATGTTCGCCCGTCTCGCACGGCCCGCGTGCGGGCTCGGTTGGCGAGGATCGAGAAGATCCACGACTTCAGCGTCGAACGCCCCTCGAATTTGCCAAGACCCTTGAGAACCTGAAGCCATGTTTCCTGGGCAACCTCCTCGGCCGTCGCCGGGTTGCGCACGAATGACCGGGCCAGCCGGACCATGTTCGTATGATGGGCGGCGAGGAGATTTCGGAACGCGTCCTCGTCACCGGCAATGAGCCGCCGGACTAAGTCGCCATCTCCTGTTGGGCTTGTCATGTGCCGGTGACTGTATCTTCTGGACGTGTGCGAGTCCAGGCCGATTGAACCCAATCAGTGAAACAGGTTTAACAAAGGTGTGATTGCTTCGCGGTCGAAGGATTTCGGACGCTGCGGGGGAGAAGAATGTTGGTCGAAGCCGGGCTGTACCGCGTTTACAACCGGTTCGCCCGCGGTAAGAAAGGATTGGCGAGTCAACGACGAGACAAAGAGACCTCAGCGTTGAGGAAAACGATAGCCGCGGTTGGTGTTGAGCGATGGGGTCAGCGGCCGGGGCAGCTGGCGGCCTTGCTGAACAAGCACCCGGTCGCGGTCAGCCGCTGGGTATCAGACTCGGCGAGGAAACGTCAGGAAGTCTTGGCCTTTGGCGTAGCGACGGGCAAGCTTGACGAGGCTCTGAGCGGTTGGGCTCTCGAGGCCTCCAAACGAAATGAATTGGCAAGAGAGTTCGCCGAAAACCAAGAAGAGAACGACTTTGTTAACTTTGTTCCACCTGGCACCGATGCACCGATGGGCACCGATGCGAGGCTGATCGGCGGCCTCATGATGTAGCGGGCCAGGCGCTCCACCGCCTGCTGATCCTCCGGCTCCACCCGCACCAGGTTGTGGACCGAAAACCCCGTATGGCGCCACGACAGCATCAACTACCGCTGCATCGGCACAGTGGTCGCGTCGTTGGTGCGCGAGTCGATGACCGACGCGGACACCAGCACCCCCGAACCGGTCATCACCTCCGCTCGGGCCAGCCCCCACCCCAGATTGGGACGGCCGGCGCGTCTCGCGAAGGGCTCGAGATCCTGAATCAGCTCGCCCGGTTCGAGGTCCAGGGTGAATACGTGGACTTCGCTTCCGCCGGTCGCCATGAGGTGGATCCGCACCGATGCGTCGGCATCGCCTGTGTTGGCGACGGCGATGTTGGTCCGGAACCGGTCCTGTTCCTGGCGCAGCTCGAGCAACCATGCGGTTTCGCCGGTGGCCAGACCCTGATCCGTGGTGTGGAGAGTGAAGCCCTGGCCGAAGGTGCCCTCGGTCGCCAGGTTGTAGGTCCGCGCGGCGGCCCGTAGCGAGAGGGTGGAGCGGACTTCGAGCGGACCCTTCCCCTGGTGTTGGAAGCTGCCGCCGACGACGTCTTCGAACACCCTCTGGGCGCCGGCGACAACCGACGCAGGCGCGTTGTGCTGGCCGTCGTCAGCGTGGAGAATGAGGGAGACGGTGGCGGGCTCCAGCGCCTCGTTGAAAAGAACCAGGTCGGTGACCCACTGGCTTCCGAAGCTGCCCGGCAGGTTGGCGGCCACCTCCAGCCAGTAGACGAAGGGGAACTCGGGCGGGGCAACGGTCAGTTCTTCCACTATTGAAGAAGGGTTTCTCCACCAACTCGCTTCAATATCGCCCCCGATGGCGTAGATTCTGCCGTCGACCGCGCTGGTGGCCAATGCCGCTCTTGTGGTTGGCAGATCGTCCGCCAGCGTCCAAGTGTTCGTCACCGGATCGAATACCTCCACGGTGTTGGAAGTGAGAACGTCATAAGTACCGTCACAACCTCCAATGGCGTAGATCTTCCCGTTCACCACACTGGTGGAGAAAAAGGCCCTTGCCGTTGGCATGGGGGCCTTTGTCGTCCAGGTGTCCGTCGCCGGATCGTAAGCCTCCACTGTCGAGATCTCTGTGTGTTCGTATGGGGCGCCTCCGATGGCATAGATGATCCCGTCGACCACGCTGGTGGACATGAGCATTCTCGGCGTCGGCATATCGGCTTTCGTTGTCCAGGTGTTTGTAGTTGGGTCGTACTCTTCGACTGTGCCAAGACCATAAACAGGATATTCTTCCCCCCCGATAGCGTAGATCTTGCCGTTCACTGCGCTGGTGGACAGGAATGTCCTTGGTGTCGGCATCTCAGCTCTTTCCCTCCAGGTATCCGTCGCTGGGTCATATTCCACCACTGTGTCAATACCGAAGCCACCAGGCGCCCAGCCCCCGATGGCATAGATTCTGCCATCCACTGCGCTGGTGGCATGCCAACATGTGGCGGCGGGCATATCGGCCTTTTCCACCCAGCTATCCGTTGCCGGATTGTATTCCTGTACGCTGCGAACCATGTCCCCCACACCTACTCCACCGCCTATGGCATAAACCTTGCCATCCACAACGCTGGTGGCAGGACCGAATCTTGCGGTCGGCATGTCGGCCTTTCGAGTCCAGCTGTCTTCTGCCACAAGACTCATCGGAGTCATGGTCATCACTCCAACTGCCACTATTCTGAAAACGCTTCGCATATTCATCCCGGGAATCCTCCCTTGACGCGTCCATTGTTTGAGTGACTTCAAAGACAATATGGGTCCCAATCGCGGGACTGTCATCTCCGAGGATCGATTCCGGCTCCACCTCGGCGTGGTCAGTGACGGTGCCGTAGGTGTCAGGCCTGCACCCAAAAGGAGGTCCCCCGGCTTTGCGGGGAGGCCGTTCAGTGCCGGGTTAATCAGAGTTGACAAAGGCGCGATTGCTTCGCGGTAGAGGGATTTCGGATGCCGCGGGGGAGAAGAGAGTTCGCCGAAAACCAAGAACAGAAAGACTTTGTTAACTTTGTTTCACCTGGCACCGACGCCGATGTGATGAACCCACCCGAAGCCTCAACCGAGCCGGTCGAGGGCCGCGATTTCGCCGATGGCGATCAGGGTGTCGTCCCGCTCGAGGATGGTCTCCGGCGGCGGGTTGAAGATCAGACCGCCGGTCTTCTTGATCGACAGCACGATGAACCTGGGGTTTTGTGAGATCCCGGTATCGCCGAGCGCCCTGCCGCAGTAACGAGACCCTTCGGCGATCCGAATCTGCTCGAGCTCGATCTGCTGCTCCTTGTAATCGACGACCGCATCCAGGAACTCGAGCACATCGGGTTTGAGGACCCCAACCACAAGACGCATCCCGCCCAACACATAGGGGTTGATCACCCGGTCGGCGCCGACCATCTTGAGTTTGGTCTGGGCGGATCGCTCTCCGGCCCTGGCGGTGATGTCGAGCTTCGGGTTGAGCTGGCGGCCCGTGAGCACGGTGTAGAGATTGGCGGCGTCGGACTCGAGCACCGACACCAGACCCTTGGCGTGGTCGATTCCGGCGGCCAGGAGCACCTCCTCCTGGGTGGCGTCGCCCGCAGAGAGAAGATAGCCTTTGTCGCGGATTCGTTCCCGCGTCTCGGGTCGCTTCTCGACGACCACGAAGGGCACTTCCCGGCGATCGAACTCGCGACAGATGAACGAGCCCATCCTGCCAAAGCCGCACACCACATAGTGATCCTGGAGGTGTTCAATGCACTTCATGTCATGCCGCCTCTTGAGTATTCTCGTGAACTCGCCCTCGATAAAGAACCGGACCCCCGTGAGAGCGCTGTAGCCGACGATGCCGAAGCCGAGAAAGATGATCACAACCGTGAAGATCCTTCCCTCGGCGCTGAGCGGGTAAATCTCGCCGAACCCGATGGTCGTCAGCGTGATCATGGTCATGTAGAAGCAGTCGAGCGTCGGCCAGCCCTCGATCACCCGGTAGCCCACGGTGCCGAAGGCGATCACGATCCAGATGGCCACGAAGGCCTTGGCCAGCACCACCAAGGGGGCCAGATGGGGGTAGTCCCTCAAAATGCGGCTTCGGTTCTTCCTCACCATCCCCGCTCCACCGTACATGCCCGTTCATCGAGTGTGGCTGGAAGTATCATGCGCGCCCGCGCGGCAATGTCAAGCGATTGCTCGGAGTCGATAGAGTGATGCGCGGCGTCCTGCGAGGGCGCACATGGGCGTGCCACACGAGGGTACCGGGGACTCTCTTGGCACAGGTTCTCCGCGAATCTCGGATTGGGATCCGTCGCAAGGGATCATTGATGGTTCAAGCGGCGGGGGTGGATGGACCAGCTAAGGCACTGAGCTCGACCACGCCGACGTATTGCCCGACTCGAATCCGTCAACGAAGATCGACTCTCCGGATCCGAGGCGGAAGTTGGCAACCGTGCTGCACGTGTTGTTGAGAGCAAGGCGGTTGTCGGCGGCGCAGGTGCTTGGGTCGGGAGAAAGCGAGCCGGAGGTGCAGTTGGTCGGTCCGGCGGAGCTGACGCCCATGGGGTCGCCGCCGTAGAGCACGTTGGGATTCGACCAATAGGGGAGCCGGTTGCAGTAGACGCCATGGTCCGAGCACAACGTGTTGTAGCCCATGATCGTCCGCCACTCGTCGGCGAGATTGATAAAGCCCTTGCGGTACGCGCTCGAGCCGCCCGCGTCATCGATGTACCAGTCGTGGCGTGCAGACATGTTGTGCCCGAGTTCGTGGCCGAAGCTGTAGTAGCCGGTCGCACAGGTCCGATGGGTCACCGTGAAGGCCGAGTCCTCCTCCGAATTCAAAAAGCCGATACCGCACGAGGAGGAGTTTTCGATGATCAACCCCACCATGTCGGCGCTGTAGGTTTCGCGGGCCGTATCGACGTTGTCGAAGATGCCGTCCGACAGATTGCTGAGAGCATAGAGATCGGTGTTGAAGCTGTTCGACGCATCTCCGGGGTCGGTCTCCATCGTGTGCGCCAGGACAATGCGTTGGACGAGGCCGCTGTTGACATAAGACTGGTTGGTCTCGGCCACCGCGAGAGCAACCAGACTCTCCATGGCGGCAACGCCTCCCGCGGCGGCGCGTGCCTCCGGACTGTAGGGCACGAGCACTCGAATTTGCTGACAGGTGTCAACCAGCGCGGGGGCTTCCCTGCGCTCCCCCTTGAGCGGCGAAGGGCTTTGAATTCCATGCGTCTCGGGTGGGAAAGCGGACTGGTCGATCTCGTGAATGGCGTGGGCGCCGTTCCCGGTGCTGCGCACTTCGTAGTGAGATCCGGGCATCGAAATGCTCCCCGCAAGCAGGCCTTTGTTGGCAACGAGGACGGCACGGCCATGGTCGACTCCCTCGAGGCGTCCGATCCAGGCAAAACCACCGAGTCCGGTGCGTTCAATGCGTTCGAAGACCGCTGTAAATGAAACGTCGCCAAAGAGCTCGATGCCGACGGTATCGGCCGGCGAGTTGGCTGTGCCGAGAACATCGAGGTGGACATCGACGATCCGGGTTCGAACGATTGTCGGTTCGGCGCTCCAGGCCTGCGCACCATCGATGGATGAGGTGGTGAACAGACCGGACGACGTCTTGGAGGGATCCGTGTGCTGGGCGGTTGCGGCCGAAACTGATGCCAGCGCCGCGAATACGATCAGTAATACGGCTCGGAGCAACCAGGAGCGTGGATACACGGTCATGCCTCCATCTGATTTCAAAGGGTGTCGTATCGGAGTGCGGCTCCCAGATCCTTCAACCGCCTCCAACTCCCAGCATATCCCAACCTCCTGACTTCCTAACTTCCTGACTTCCTGACTTCCTAACTCCACACCCGACACCGATGCCGATGGTTCCTGAGGTATCGGGTCACGTTGACAAAAGCCGAACCGTGCCCCACAATCATCTGCACAGAGAAAGCTCGAAAATCGACGATCCGGTGGCTCTTGGCCACGTTCACCGCATCCGCTGTGGGCTAAAAAGGAGGATCGTCCATTGAGAAAGGTCGTGGACCATGACTCGGAGTCGCTCGTTTCGTATCCCGTTCATCCTCCTCGCGGTGGCGGCCGTGGCGTCGGCACCGGCCCTGGCGGTGGAGATCAACAAGGAGCTCGTTCAGAACTGGAAGGTCCTGGTCAAAGGAGCTCCTGTTCACGGCGCCAACGGTCTCGCGTTCGACACTCACGACAGACTGCACATCGCGAGTGTGTTCGGCCGTGAAATCGTCGTGATGGACCCGAGGACGGGGAGGATTCTGGACCGTCTCGGAACGGATGTCGGTGTCGAAACCCCGGACGACGTCACGTTCGGCCCGGTGGGCTCGGTGTATCAAGACGACATTTTCTGGACCGCGATTTTCACCGGCGAGGTCGGCCGTCTGTCTCCGGACGGAACCAAGATCACCGCCGGCCAGGTCTTTCCGGGGGTCAATCCAATCACCTTCTCGGACGAGAATCGGCTTTTTGTCGCCCACGACTTCTTTGGTTACGCGGGTCTTTTCGAGATCGATCCGGACGGCGCCAATCCGGCCGCCATGCTGGACCCGAACTTCTACAACCTCAACGCCTTCGATTTCGGACCTGACGGTCTGCTCTACGGCCCGATCTTCCAGGAGAAGATCCTCAAGATCGACGTCGATTCGGGTTCACCCCTCTGGTCTGAGGACATCCTCAACCCATTTGCTTCCGCCGCGGTGAAGTTCGATTCCCACGGACGAATGTTCGCGCTCAACATCGACCAGGTGGTGCGAATCAACCCGGATACGGGCGCCGTCGAGGTGGTCGCCCATGTCGGGCCAGGCCTCGACAATCTGGCATTCGACTCACGGGGAAGACTCTACGTGTCGAGCTTCCTCAACGGAGCCATCTACCGTGTGCTCCCGAGTGGTCGGGCGCGCGTGATCAGCAGGGGCGGGATGATAGCGCCGGGCGGAGTCGCAATTCTTCCCCGTGCCCATGGCGGTGATTCGGTCTTCGTGGCGGACGGCTTCTCTTACCGCGAGTTCAACGCGCGAACCGGGCGAAGCGGAGCTGTCGAGGAGGTCTTTGGCAACGCACAAACCATCGCCCCTTATGGGGAGGACCTGGTGGTGTCCGGTTGGTTCTCCAGCTCGGTCGAAATTCGAGACGGAGAGACGCTTCACCTCATCGACGGCCCGCACCTCTTCAACCTCCCGCTGAGCGCCATCGGTTTCCAGGGCGGCATCGCAGTCGCCGAGCTTGGATCCTCAAGTGTGGTTCGCGGCGATCACTCGCCGATCGCCACCGGCCTTGCGGTTCCGGCCGGTCTTGCGTCGAACGGGTCCGACCTGTGGGTGGCAGATTGGTTTCTGGGAGTCGTGTTTCAGATCATGGACGACGGTGTTCCGGTCACAATTCCCGTGGCTTCAGGCCTCGTCTTTCCCGAGGGACTCGCTGTGAACACTGACGGCAGCCTGCTTGTGGTAGAGGCCGGCGCCGGCCGTCTGTCGCGCATCGATCCGGCGACCGGAGAGGTCTCGGTGGTGGCGGAGGGTCTCGAGCTCGGAGCGCAAGGGGTTCCAAACTATCCTCCAACGTGGATCTTCAACGGAGTTGCGGTCGGGGCGTCGGGCCACATCTATGTGACGGGCGACAAGGAGGGCCTGCTCTACCGTTTCAAACAACACCCGTAGCGCGCCGCCGCGCCTCCTCGGGCAACCGACGGGATTTGCAGTCGTATTGATTTTCGGCGTCAGGGCCGACACTTGTGCAACACGGGTATCTCCTTCGCTCAGGTGGTGAGTCCCTGAGGAGGGAGGGGGTAAACCCCTCCCCTACATAGGACTTCGCAGGTCACGTGATGCACCCGTTCACCAGCGTTCCAACCATACTGGTGAACACCGTGGGAGTCGCCGTAACCACCGTAGGGGCGGGGTTTACCCCCGCCCGTTCTGGCGCCCGGGGGTCCACACAGCCGGCCTACCTGAGCGAAGGAGATACCCGTGTTTGTGCAATTTCGAGCGTTTCCCATGAAGCGCAGACTTGGAACCGTTCGGAACCGTTCCAGTTGGCCGCGGTGCGTGCCATGCGATTGCACGCTTTCTGCCGGGCCGGAAAGTAGGGAGGATCCCGGAGACTGATCCCCGATCTCTGCCGCAATGCGTCTTTCGGGATTGGGTTTTTGCTGCTATACCCAAAGCTATTGCAGCTGGAGGGCGCACCCAGAAATGAAAGATCTTCCATGATCGGGAAACGTATCGGTGTCTTTGGCTGGGGTGTCGTCGCTCCCAAATCTCCGGATATCGCCACCTTCGAACGCAACCT
>Ga0316187_10003083_pt1 | contig 14511 bp, 12 predicted proteins | sample CroRivburrow1_MG_FD_204927 | JGI IMG/M metagenome (GOLD analysis project Ga0316187, IMG submission 204927) | Coastal sediment microbial communities from Maine, United States - Cross River worm burrow 1 | ecosystem: Environmental > Aquatic > Marine > Coastal > Sediment | place: USA: Maine... | reverse complement strand
CACGTGGTAGGCGTCTTTTAGTTTCGCCAGCACATAATTGGCATTGAGCACGGCGTCCTCGGCGATCATATGCAGATGATCGCGGCCGAAGGCGGCGATGTAGGCAATCGCCCGCATCATGACGCCTGCCTGTCCTATCGTCCCCAATACCGGGCCAATGCTCGCCTCGGCCTCATGCTGTAAGCGATAGCCGTCACCGTCTTTGATAATTCTCGGGACTGGCAAATACGGCGCGAGGGTGTCGTTGACCGCCACCGGGCCGCCGCCCGGGCCGCCGCCGCCATGTGGCGTGGAAAAGGTTTTATGCACGTTGATGTGCAGACAGTCGATGCCCATGTCACCAGGCCGGGCCACGCCGACAAGGGCGTTGAGGTTGGCTCCATCACCATACACCAGCCCACCAGCATCATGCATGATCTGGCAAATCTCGGCGATGTCGGTTTCGAACATGCCGGCGGTATTGGGGTTGGTGAGCATAAGCGCAGCTGTTTCATCATCCAGCTTGGCGCGCAGTTCATCCAGATCAATGCGGCCATCGGCCCCAGATTTCAGCTCGACTGTGTACATGCCGCACAGGGCGGCGGAGGCTGGGTTGGTGCCATGCGCGGAATCCGGCACCAGCACCTTGCGCCGCCGCGTTTCCCTCCTCGCATCCAGACAGGCGCGGATCATCATCAGTCCCGCCAACTCGCCATGCGCGCCGGCGGCAGGCTGTAGCGTTACATGCGGAAGGCCGCTGATTTCACCCAGCCAACCCTGCAATTCATACAGCAATGCCAGCATGCCCTGCACCGCTTCCTCGGGCTGCTCGGGGTGCAAATGGGCGATGCCGGGCAGCCGCGCCACTTGCTCATTGACGCGCGGATTGTATTTCATGGTGCACGAGCCGAGCGGGTAAAAACCAGTCTCGATGCCATGGTTCCATTGGCTCAGGCGCACGAAGTGGCGTACGCATTCGGGCTCGGCCAAGCCGGGGATGCCCGATGATTCGCTTCTGGCAAACGCAGCCAGGGCCGCCGGAAATGGCGCATCGACGCCTGGAAGACTGATGCCCGAATGCTGGCTCCCGTGCTCAAACAGAAGGTCTTCTTCATGCTGCAGGCCTGTAGCGCCGGAAAATCGTTGTTGGCTCATCGGCTCTGCTCCAGAGCCTTGATATAATCGGCAATGTCATCCTTTTCGATCATCTCGGTGGTGGCGACGAGCAGATGTCTGGCTTCGGCATCTTTCTCCAGCTTTTCCAGTGGAATGCCGGCGAACATGCGCTGCTGGCCGGCAGCGGCAATGAAGCGGTCGCGTCCGGCCTGATCGGTAAAGCTCAGCACGGTTTCATTGTAGCGCGGTCCGCTCGCAGCAGTCACGTGCGCGGGCAGGCCGGCCACGAGGTGCTCGAGTGCGGCGGCTGAGCGCGTAGCCGCGCTCTTTAGTCCCGCATCGCCCATCAGGCTCATGTAGGCGGCGGCGGCGGTGCACATCAGCCCCTGATTGGTGCAGATGTTCGAGGTCGCCTTTTCGCGGCGGATGTGCTGCTCGCGGGTGGACAGGGTGAGCACGAAGCCACGTTTGTTATTGACATCCGTGGTCATACCGCATACGCGCCCGGGCATCTGGCGCAGGTATTTCTGTTTGCAGGTAAACAGCCCCAAATGCGGGCCGCCATAGCCCATGGGGATGCCCAGGGACTGACCGGAACCCACGACGATGTCGGCGCCGAATTCTCCTGGGGGCTTCATCAGGCCAAAGGCCGTGGCGTCCGAGAACACGGCGACCAGCAGCGCGCCGGTGGCGTCGCAGGCGGCACGCAGCGGGGCAAGGTCGTAGACGTGCCCGTAAAAATCAGGGTATTGCACGATCACGCAGGCCGTTTTCTCATCCAGCGCATCGGTTAGCGCCGCTGTGTCCGTGGTAAACCCTTCACCCGCCGCAACTTCCAGTACTTTGCCGCTCAGTCGCGAGAGGTAGTTGCTGGTCACGGCGCGATAACGCGGGTTGACGCTGGCCGACAGGATGACTTTTTCGCGCCGGTTGATTCTTCTGGCCATCAGGGCGGCCTCGGCTGTGGCTGTGGCGGCCTCGTACATCGAGGCGTTGGCGATATCCATACCGGTCAGTCGCGCGATCATGGTTTGAAACTCAAACAGGGCCTGAAGCGTTCCCTGGGCGATTTCGGGCTGGTAGGGCGTGTAGGCGGTCAAAAATTCGCCGCGTGAAATGATGTAGTCCACCGCCGCCGGAATGAAGTGATGGTAGGTGCCGCCTCCTAGAAAGCAGCGCGTATTGGCGGCATGGCGGTTGCTCTCAGAAGCCGCCATGAACTTGCGCACAATGGCCGCCTCACTCATGGCGGGGGGTAGGTTCAGGCTACCTTGTTCAATGTGGAAATCGGCCGGGACATCGGCAAACAGGTCGCGAACGCTGGCGCAACCAATATCCCTGAGCATGGCCGTTCGGTCGGCACCGGTGTTGGGTAAAAAACGCAAGGATTCGCTTTAAAACAGGAAAGGCGTGGGACGTAACAATGCTTGATGCATGCTGGCGGCTAAGCGCCAGTCCGGGGCTTTACGCCTCATTGAGATAGTCCGCATATGCCTCAGCATCCATCAGAGCATCGAGTTGGGAGGGGTCGGACAGTCTGATTTTGGCCAGCCAGCCCTCACCGTAGGGATCGCTGTTTACAAGCTCAGGCACGGTTTCAAGGCCAGCATTGACCTCGATGACTTCTCCGCCGGCAGGAGCGTAGACATCGGAAACTGCCTTGACCGATTCGACCACGGCAAAGGGCTCGGCTGCTTGCACCTGGCGGCCAGTCTCCGGCACTTCGACGAACACGATATCGCCCAATGCGTCCTGGGCATGGTCCGTCAGGCCTATCATCGCTACGTCGCCGTCAAGCTTCAGCCATTCATGTTCCTTAGTGTATTTCAATTCAGCTGGGATGCTCATGGACTATCTCCTCATCTGGGGCGTTGGCTCTCTGGCGTTAACGCCGAACGTTACTGCGAATAAAGGGAAATTTCACCCGTTCGGCTGCTACGGGTTTTCCACGAATGTCCATGGCCAGTTCATTAAGTTCGGCATGTTCCGGCGAGATGTAGGCGATAGCCACTCCGCTGCCTGCCAGCGGTGAGTGTGCGCCTGACGTTATTACGCCTGTTTCCACGCCGCCGGCCAGTACCGCATAGCCCTCACGCGGCACGCCGCGCCCAGCCAGCTTCAGGCCGATAAGTATTTTTTCCGGTCCGGTTTGACGGCGCTGTGCCACGGCTTCCTTGCCGACAAACTCGCCCTTGTCGAGCTTGGTGATCCACATCAGCCGCGCTTCCACCGGTGTGACATCGGCGCTGATCTCATGGCCATAGAGGGCATAGCCCATTTCCGTACGCAGCATATCGCGCACGGCCAGGCCGCAGGGCGTTGCCCCAGCCTGGAGCAACGACTGCCACAGCCCATCCGCCGCATCATTGGCCAGATAAATCTCGAAACCGTCCTCGCCCGTGTAGCCGGTGCGCGAAACCATGGCCGGCGCACCATTCAGCCGACAACGGGCAAAGCGGTAATAGGCGACAGATTCCAGGTCTGTATCCGCAAGACCCTGCAACATGGTCTGGGCAGTTTGTCCCTGGATGGCCAGCAGGGCGGTGTCATCGGATTCGTCGATGACATCCACGTTAAACCCAGTCGAGAGCTTCAACAGATGCGCGACGTCTTTTTCTCTATTCGCGGCGTTGATGCACAGGTAAAACTCATCCCCGCTGATGCGATAGGTGGTGATGTCATCAATGAACGTGCCGGCGTCGTTCAGCAGGGCGGAATATTGCACCTGCCCGTTGGCCAGTGCGGTCACATCATTGCTCGTGACGTATTGCAGGAAATCCAGGGCTTTCTCACCGCTGATCTGCACCTGCCCCATATGCGAAATATCGAAAATACCAGCGCCGGTCTCGCGCACGGCCTGATACTCGGCCAGCACACCAGCAGGATACTGCACCGGCATGGAAAAACCGGCAAAAGGCACCATCTTGCCGCCTAGCGCTATATGAGCCTCATAAAGCGGCGTTTTACGCAAATTATTCACCAGATTGATCTCCAGTATGCATGCGGAACGCCTGCACGGTGTTGGCCATCAGCATGGTAATGGTCATCGGGCCCACGCCGCCCGGGACGGGCGTGATCCACGATGCGCGCATCCTGGCCGGCTCAAACTCAACATCGCCGACCAGTTTGCCGCTGCTGTCACGTGTAATGCCGACATCAAGCACGATGGCGCCAGGTTTGATCCATTCGCCCTTGACCAGCCCTGGCTTGCCAGCAGCGGCGATGACGATGTCGGAACGCTGGATATGGGTGGCGATATCGGTGCTGAAGCGGTGCACGATGGTTGGTGTGGCGCCGGCCAGCAAAAGTTCAAGCGCCATGGGGCGGCCGACGATGTTGGAGGCGCCAACAATACAGGCGTTCTTACCGTACAGGTCGCAGCCGGTCTCCTCAAGAAGCTTCATGCAGCCATAAGGCGTGCATGGCCTGAGCCCCGGTATGCGCAGGGCGAGACGGCCTATATTGTAGGGGTGGAATCCGTCTACATCCTTGTCTACGGCAATGGTCTCAATGACGATTTCGGCATCAATATGCGCTGGCAGCGGCAATTGCACCAAAATGCCATCCACACGCGCATCTTCATTCAGCCTGGCAATTAGCTCGAGCAGTTCTAGCTGGGTTGTCGTGGCGGGAAGATCATAGGCAAATGAGCGCATGGCAATTTCCGCGCAGGCCCGTTTCTTGTTGCGCACGTAGACCTGCGATGGTGCATCCTCGCCCACCAGCACCACGGCCAGGCCCGGCGCTCGTTCATGTTTTTGATAAAGCGTTTCCACCTCGAGCCGCATCTCAGCGCGCATGCGCGAAGAAACCGCTTTGCCGTCGAGGATTTGTGCGCCTCCCATGCGGGGATTGTTGCAGGAAGAAGGCAGTGGGTAAACCGTGTCGGCGAAGGCCGTTTCCACTCCTGCTCTAATACAGGTATTCGAGCCTGGCAGTGACGGCGCTTAGGTCCTCTGTATTGCCCTGAACGCCCAGCGCATCGAGCACACTCTTGCTGATAAACTCGAGATCGAACACGATATTTCGCGTTGCCGCATACCAGGCGCCGACCATCCAGGTCTTGGTGGAAGAGCTCACCTTGGTCGGCTGGCCGGCAAACCTTGTGCGGGAGAAGTCGTAACCAAACCTTGCGCCTATGGGTCCGGAGGAGGCGGTAATCACGGGGTAGATGCCAAACCATGAGTCATCTGAAGAGCCCACAGCCTTGCTCACCTGATCAGCCTTGAACTGCCAGGGTAAATAAAAGCCAAGGCTGATTTCCCCAATCGTTCCCTGCGCCTCAAGGTCAATGCCATATTGCTGCGTGGCCGTACTATCAGTGCCGTTTACGGCGGCGGCATAGCTGCCGATTTTGATCTGGGAATACCAGGCACCGGTCACGATGTCGAATGCGCCCAGTGGGAACGTCAACGCGGTTCGCAGATAGGGCGACACACGCAAATCGGTGGCTCCACCTCGCGTGCCGATTTCGGGGCTGATGCCGGCCACGGCCACATAGATAAGATCGTAGAGGTGGGCATAGATGCCTGCGCCGCCAATGCGGCCGGACATGACACCCTCGCCGCTAGCATCAAGCGCCACGAAGGCATGCTGCCAACCACGCAAATTAGGGCTAACTGCATTGGACGGATCATTGAACACATAGGTGGCGCCGTTGGTTCTGGAGAAGCCACCGGCCAGGGCCACAGGGCCCAAGCTCGTATCCCATACGTATGCCAGCTTAAGGTGGTCAATGTCCACCTTGCCATTTAGCAGGTTGATCTCGGTGATTGCCCCCATGTGTTTGCCTAAGTGGCCTGCGATGAACATATCCGCCAGCTCTGGCGCTTGTACGCCAGGCGGCTTGCTAATGCCTCCCACCTCTGGCATTTCAATCACGCCGCCGCTGGACAGCACGTTGCCATCCTGGTCCTTGGCCGTGCCGTTGGAAATATGCACCCTCAAGCGCAGGCTGGCGTTCAGGTCGACCGGCAGAGAGAGGGATTCATCTTCCATTAGTCCTTGCTCGCCGACGTCACGGAATGAGTTCATGCGGAAGCGATGGCCTTCGGCATTAAGCCGCGGCATGATGGCAAAGTGGCATGCCTGACAGGATTGTCCGGTTTGCTGGGAAAATGCTGGGATTGCGGCTGCTCGCTCTGGCGTTGCGACCATGACCGCAACCCAAACCAAAGCGAATGCCAAAGCAGAGAATATTGTTTTTTTCATCCAGCCCTCCCACATACGAAGCCAATAGTATTAAGAGGCGCAACATTGGGATCAAGAGGCGCTCTGGTCAAGCTGGACGAATATAAGGGGACGCATCAGGCCATGTGACGTTCCTTGAAATGATCGAAGACTACAAAAAAAGCGGGGGCATATGCCCCCGCTTTCGAGAATACATCCCGAAGGAAGTATTAGTACATGTACATAGCCTGTAACGTGAAAGCGCTGAGCGAAATGTTGTCGCCCAGTGTTGCTGCGCCACCGGCATCCTGGTTGTCGATGTCCGTATTGGTGTACTCAAGATCGAGCACTACATTCTGCGCCGCCTGATACCAGGCGCCGGCCATGAAAATCTTCTGCTTCACGCTGAAGGTCTGGCCAGTTGTTTCGAACTTGGCATAGTCATAGCCAATACGGCCGCCAAAGGGGCCCGTGGCTACGGTCAGCACCGGATAGACGCCGCTAACCTCGTTCGTTATCGCTGCGGTGGAACTGAGTTGCTCGCCCTTGATCTGCCAGGGGACATAGAAACCGACAGACACGCCACCAACATCGCCCTGAACCTGAGCATCCAAGCCATACTGGGTGGTGGTCTCATTGGCCAGTCCAAGTAGGGCGGCATTGTAATTACCCAACTTGTTGGCGTAGTACCAGCCGCCAGCAACCACGTCAAAGCCCGCCACGTCGCCTGTGAAGGCGGCACGAACATACGGTGACAGCTTGAAGTTGACCGCGGTGCCATCGGCAATCGTTGCCGGAATCAGGCCGCCCACGGCAAGGTAGGCCATGCCATTGAGCTGAGTGTACAGGCCCAAACCGGTGGCCGCTCCGTTCATGATGCCATTCTTAAGCGCCACGGACCTATGCTGCCAGCCACGAACGCTACGGCTTACGGCGTTCGACGGATCGTTCATCAGCCACGGCACACCGTAGTTCGACGTACCACCGGTCAGAGCGACCGGACCCATCTCGGTGTCATACACGTAGGTCAGCTTGTACTTCTCAAGTCCCGGATCATCGGCCCTCATGTTGAAGTCAATCAACATGCCGAAATGCTCGCCTACGCGGCCACCGATCAATAGCTCGGCCTCATCTGGCCATTGCACGCCCGTGCTTGACACAAATGCGCCTGCGGGGGCAGTTCCCAGCGTACCACTACCCTTTACATCGGTTGTCACGCCCGCTGCGGTCGTGTGTTCGGTCTTGCCGTTAGACAACTTGGCCTTGAACAGCAGGCCGGCATTGAACGCGTCCGGAAGCGATAGGCCCTCATCCTCAACCAGACCCTGCGTGCCCGTGGCACGGAAGGCATTGATACGGAAGTCACGGCCAAAAGCGTTCAGTCGCGGCATCGCCTGAAAGTGACAGGCAGAACATGCCTGGCCAGTCTGGCGCGAAAAGGCCGAGTTAGCCAAAGCGCTCGTTGGGTTCATGGCAATTGCCGAGAACGCCACAACCGCGAAAGCCGCGGCGGAAACAATCATTTTTTTCATATCGGATTACTCCTCCTTATATTAACAAACCAGCTTTGGTTTGCCGCCTCGTGGGTTTCTGATGCTTCCTCGATTCCGTTTCGCAACAAAATCATGGGCGATGCACCGGGGGCTCATCGAGAACTGGCCGCACGGTGCTGCCTGAGAGAGGGCGTGTCAATGTGATGCATACAACATGTGGCATTTTGTTACATGTGCATTTTAAGGTGATACAAGGCTTGCGGTGTTGCCCGGGATTACTTTCACTGCTCCGTGGTTCGCAGTGATTGAATGCAGCATAAAAAAAGCGGGGGCTTAAGCCCCCGCTTTCCTTGGTCCAATCCGAAGATTGGCTTAGTACACGTACTCGACTGTTGCGGTGATCGAGTCCTGCTCAACAGAGATGTCCGTACCCGGGATGCCCAGGATCGGATCAGTCTCGATGGTGCTGTTGACGTACTCAAGGTCAACCACAACATTCTGCGCTACGTCCAGCCAGGCACCGATGACCCATGCCTTGGAGTCAACCTGGGGCATGGCTGAGAGTGTTCCCTTGCCCTCGGTGTTAGCGTAGTCGTAGCCGAAGCGAACGCCGGCATGGACCGGTGCATTGACGCCAACCGTCAGCATTGGGTAGAGGCCGGAGGTGTCAACATCACTCGTGGCTGTAGCTAAAGCAATGCTCTCGCCCTTGATCTGCCAGGGCAGGTAGAAGCCAACGGAAACGCCATCGCCAACGTTGCCCTGAACCTGCAGGTCCAGGCCATACTGGGTGGTGGTCACATTGTTAATGCCAAGGAAGGCGGCATTGTAGTCGCCCAGCTTGTTGGCGTAGTACCAGCCACCGGCCACAACGTCAAAGCCAGCCACGGCGCCCGTGAAGGCGGCGCGGACATACGGAGACAGCTTGAAGTTCACTGCAATTCCGCTGTTCACGGCTGCGGGGATGATGCCACCAAGAGCGAGGTAGCCCATGCCGTTCAGGTGTGTGTAGAGGCCCAGAGCCGTAGCACCACCAGCATTTACGCCACCAAGAGCCAAGGCGGTGGACTGATGACCCCATCCGGCGAGGTTCTGGCCGAAGACGTTGGATGGATCGTTGAGCAGGTAAGCTGCGCCACGGTTGGCAGTAGAACCGCCAGCAATGGCCACGGGACCCATCTCGGTATCATAAACGAAGGCCAGCTTGTAGTGCTCAAGGCCGGCATGGCCATTGATCAGGTTGATCGATGTCACGCCGCCGAAGTTATCACCATAGCGACCGCCAATTACCAGCTCGGCCTCGGTCGGCCAGGCAACGCCAGTGTTGGATTCGATGACTGTGCCAGGTACTACTCCTGGCTGGTCCGGCAGCCCAAACAATCCAGCGCCTAAATGGGCACTTGGGACCGCGACGCCACCAACGGCCGTGTCAGTATCGCCATTGGAAATTGCCAGTTCCATGTTCAGGCCAGCGTTGAAGGAAGCCGGCAGGGACAGGCCCTCGTCCTCGACCAGGCCCTGCGTGCCAGTGTCACGGAAGGCGTTGATGCGGAACTTGCGGCCAAAATCATTCAGTCGCGGAATGGACTGGAAGTGGCAGGCCGAGCAGGCCTGACCGGTCTGACGTGCAAAAGCCGAGTTGGCCAGTGCACTCGTAGGCGCCATGGCAACAGCCGAGAGCGCCACAACCGCGAAAGCCGCGGCGGAAACAATCATTTTTTTCATATTGGATTACTCCTCCTATTAATAGGGCAAACCAGCTTTGATTTGCCATCTCGTGGTGTCCTGATGCGCCCTCAATTTCGTTTTGCAACAAAGGCATGAAGATTCAGCAGTCCCCTCGAGGACAGGCCGAACATTGCTGATAGTGACACGGCGCGTCAATGTGATGCACGCAACATGTGGCATTTTGTTACACATCTTCCAACACATTGATTTTAAATAGGTCGAATATCTGAGGCCTTTTTTACGGATGCTCTGACTTGTTCATAGCATCCGTGCGTTCCATGGACGGGCCACTAAAATCAAACACCTGCGTGTTCGATTTTGCGAACAAAGGCGGAGCCGCACTTTTACCTTTGCGTCTGAATTCGGGCAGGGATGCGCTTCTTCAGACTTTCCTTAAGAGTACATGGCTTCCCTGAATATCGCGTCGATATTCCCATTCCAGCGCCGGTGATAGGCCTCCAGCCAGACATCGGCCTGAGTCTGCCCCCTGTCTATCGCACCGCTTAGTGGGCGCAGGAACTTCGCCTCATTTTCATTTTCCGAATTACGCACATCCAGTTGTAACAGGCCGTTACGGGCGATGTCCAGCAGCTGTGTGCACAACTCAAGCGCGGTGACATCGCGGAATTCGGCGGCAAAGCCTTGCATGGCCACACGCTGGCGCAGTGTCATAACATCTTCATGTTGCCAGTCGGCCACCATATGCCAGGCTGCATCCAGCGACCGAGGGTCGTATAGAAGCCCCTTCCACAGAGCAGGCAGTGAGCATATCCATGGCCACGGGCCGGCATCGGCACCGCGCATCTCCAGATATGTCCTCAGGCGCACATCCGGGAATACAGTGCTGTTGTGCAGGTTCCAATCATCCAGGGTGGGGAATTCATTCGGCAGCGCGCTCAGCTTGCCTTGCATGAATTGACGGAAGCTCGCCCCGGCGCAGTCTATATATCGGCCATCGCGCATAATGAAATACATCGGTGCGTCGAGCACCCAGTCCGTGTAACGCTCGAAGCCGAAGTTCTCGTCAAAGATCATGGCTGGAGTACCGGTGCGGGCCGGGTCGGTGTGGTTCCAGCAATGGGCGCGATAGGAGACATAGCCTGATGGCTTACCATCGACGAATGGAGAAGCGGCGTACAGCGCAGTTACTAGCGGTTGCAGGCAATAGGCGACACGCATCTTTCTCACCATGTCTGCTTCTGATTCAAAATCCAGGTTCGCCTGCACGGTGGCTGTACGCAGCATCATGTCCAGCCCAAGGCGGCCCACCTGGGGCATATAATGTTTCATGACGTGGTAACGCGGCTTTGGCATCCAGGGGATGTCCTCACGCGGCCATTTGGGCTGGAAGCCCAGGCCAAGAAAGCCGATGCTGAGCTGATGGCTGATTCCTCGCAGCAAGCGCAGATGCTCCCCGACCTCAGCACAGGTCTCATGTACTGTGGCCAGGGGTTGGCCGGACAGCTCCAGTTGGCCTCCCGGCTCCAGCGTGATTGAGGCGGCGCCGTTTTTCAGCGCGATGATGTTGCATTCCTCATAAACGGGCTGCCATTCATCCGAGGCGAGCATGGCAAGCACGCTTTTTATGCTGCGTTCGCCGCCATAGGGGATGGGTTTTAGCGAATCAAGGCAAAAGCCGATCTTTTCGTGCTCCGTGCCGATGCGCCACGCTTGCCTGGGCTTGCAGCCCGAGGCGTATGTATCGATCAGTATGTCCCGATTCAGGGGGGGGGAAGCCATCGGCTAAGCATAAGTGCCTGCCATCCGGCTTGCACTGTGTTTTTAGACCTGCTATTTCTTTTACATACTTTCCGCATAAGCGGGGAGTTGGCGGGCCATGGATGGCGCGCGCAAAATAAATTCAATCATTAGGAGGGGAGAATCAAATGAACAGAAACAAATATATCGCCACTGTTGTGGTGGCGTTCTTTGCCGCCTGTCTGTTATTGGCCGCGCCCAGCTTCGCTGGTGAAATGCTGGATGTGAACACGGCGACAGCCGAGCAGCTTGAAGAAATCAAGGGCGTGGGTGAAAAGACGGCCAAGGCGATCGTCGAGTACCGTGAGGATCACGGTTCGTTCGCCAGTCTTGATGACCTGATCCAGGTCAAGGGGATTGGTGAAAAGAAGCTGGCGGCAATGCGGGAGCATTTGACCGTCGGCGCAAACAACCCGTGTAATCCGTGTACCCCCAAATAAGGGAGGCGTGAACGTAAAGAGGGTAGGCAAATGCCTACCCTCTTTTGCATCTGGAGCCGATGATCCGATTTGAACGGACGACCTGCTCATTACGAGTGAGCTGCTCTACCAACTGAGCTACATCGGCATTGTTCTTATGCGGCGCGCATTGTATGCATGCCGGCGCGATTTTGGAACCAGAAGGAACCACATCTAGTCCAACACGGCCTGGATGGCCGATAGCAGGGCGGGAGCCGCCGTTTCCGTGCGCAGGATGCGCGGTCCGAAACCCAGGCCTTGGAAGCCCAGCTCGCGCCATTGCTCCAGATCGCGCGCCGACCATCCGCCTTCGGGTCCAACGGCCAGGCAAATGGAAGTTGCGTCACGCATGCCTTGGCGCGTATCGATCCAGTGAAGGGCCGCCTCCGGCTCAAGCACGAAACAGCTGCCTTGGAACCGGATATCCGACAACGCCTGACGCCAGGCGATTTCCGGCACGCGCGTGCGGCCGCTCTGTTCGGCGGCTTCGACGATGATCTTGCGCCAGCGCGATAGGCGAGCGTCCAGCTTGCTGGCTGCCAGGCGCAGCGTGGCGCGATCGCTGGCCACGATCTGGAAGGAGGCTGCGCCAAGCTCGGTGCATTTTTGCAGCACTGACTCGATCTTGTCGCTGCGGCAGGCGGCCTGGATGATGTGCACGGGCAAGCTCAATTCACGATCCACCGCGTCAAAGGACAACACCTGGCAGGTGCATGCCTGCTTGCTCAGCAGGGTGATTTCAGCTTGGTATTCGCCGCCCGCGCCATCGAAAAGCACCAGATGGTCGCCCTTCTGCAGGCGCAGCACCTGCCGCAGGTAGTGGCCGTGCTCAGCGGAAAGCTGTACATCCCTGCCGCACTCGAGCAGGGCGCCGGTAAAAATACGTGAAAGGCGCATGCGCCAATATCGCCTGAATTTGCCTCCCCCGGCAAGCCTCTTGACCTTGCTTGCCCATGCCCCAACATGCGCGGATGTTCTTATCATGGCCAACCGAGCAAGAATGGGCCGCCGCAGCCAAATGGTCTGCCGGAAAAGCGGGCGCTTCACCGACAATCGGCAGCGTGCTGCTGATTACCGGTTCGCTCACGCGCCGGCTCGATCATCGTTACGGCATGCGCTTGACGCTTAAGGTCCGCGATCAGTTCGTCGACCACTGCGAAAAGGAGGAGGCGGCGTTGTTGGAGTGCGCCATCGCAGCACCCTGCCTGCGCCGCCGCGTGTCCCTGCTGCACCGGGGCGAGGTGATGTTTGACGCCGAATCCGTGTTGCCGCTGGAATTTCTGCCGGCGGAGATGATGGAAACGTTGCATGAAGGCAAGCAGCCGCTGGGCAATGTGCTCATCGACCGGGGGCTGACGCTGGCGCGCTCGGACCTGAGGCTGGCAAGGCTGCGCTGCCCTGATCACGCCGGCGACGAGGCGCGCTGGGCCAGAAGTTCCGTATTGCGTTCGGAGTCCGGCGAGCGCGCCCTGGTGACCGAATGTTTTCACGCGGCGATGTGGCGTCATATGGAAATTCTACAACGGCGATCATGAGCGCTGCCGCAACCCCCATGGGCGGCTGGCGCGACTGGGTGGCTTTGCTGCGCATCGACCGGCCGGTGGGCTACTGGCTGCTACTGTGGCCGACGATGTGGGGACTACTGGCCGCCTCAAATGGCCGCCCCAGCCTGAATAACCTTGTCATTTTCGTGGCCGGCGTGCTGCTGATGCGCTCGGCCGGCTGCGTGATCAACGATTTCGCCGACCGTAATTTCGATGGCTATATCGAGCGCACGCGCGACCGGCCATTGGCCAGCGGCCGTATCGCCGCCAGCTCGGCCCTGATGGCTTTTGGGGGCATGCTGCTGCTCGCCCTGGGCCTGGTGTCGCTCACATCCATGCTCGTCGTCAAGCTCGCCTTCATTGGCGCGGCGCTGGCTGCCATCTACCCGTTTCTCAAACGCCATACCCACTTTCCCCAGGCCTGGCTGGGCATGGCCTTTGGCTGGGGCGCGGTCATGGCCTGGGCGGCTGAGGCCGGAAGCGTAACGAATTCCGCCGTTCCGTGGCTGCTATTCGCCGCCAATGTCTGCTGGTCGCTATCGTATGACACGGCCTATGCCATCGGCGACCGGGCCGATGATGTGCATATCGGTGTGAAATCCACAGCCCTGTGGTTTGGTGGGCGCGCGATCCAGGCCGTGATCATCCTGGCTGCCGCCATGTTGCTGCTCCTGGCCGCAGCTGCCTGGCTTTCAGGCGGATATGCCTGGCTGGGTTGCTTGCTGGCTGCCGCCTGGCAAATCTACTTGTGCACAAAACTTTATGATCAGGGTGAGGCCTGGAGCTTCCGCTTCTTTCTGTTGTCACACTGGAGCGGTGCGCTGATGTGCCTGGGCTTTCTCATATAAAGGAGACTCTGAAAAACGACCATCCCTGGCATTTTTCAGGGCGGAAAGAAAAAGTGTGATTTTGCTTTCCTCTCAGAATCGACGCTTTCGCGATCACTTCTGGCGGCACTTACATGTGCCGCGCGGAACCTCTGAGGTATTCAGAGGTTCCTAAAAATTACTGTTGTGCCTTTTGGTATTGGGCGTATAATGAAAAAGACACATGGGGGCGATCGGCTTCGACGGAGATGCTGAACCCTGTGGTGCATGCCGGGTCGCTGATCCCGTAAAAAACGGCAAACGGCATTAACTGCCAACGACGACGTAGAACTGGCTTACGCAGCGTAAGTCACCCCTCGCTTGATTTGCCTATCGGTTGGGTAGCAGGGGTCATCTAGATGGGATCGCCATCAAAGGCTGGAGGCTCGTGGTCTTTGGG
>Ga0316187_10003080_pt1 | contig 14515 bp, 13 predicted proteins | sample CroRivburrow1_MG_FD_204927 | JGI IMG/M metagenome (GOLD analysis project Ga0316187, IMG submission 204927) | Coastal sediment microbial communities from Maine, United States - Cross River worm burrow 1 | ecosystem: Environmental > Aquatic > Marine > Coastal > Sediment | place: USA: Maine... | reverse complement strand
GGCGATGCGCGCGTTGGTCAGGCGCAGTCCCTTCACCCATCCTTTTGGGCGCCCGGGGGAAGTCGTGGTGGATTTTGGCGCATGCCCGCTCATCCCACGATCTCCTCCACCCTGCCGCGATAATCGCGGCGTCCGCTGCCCTTGGCCTCGGCCAGTTCCAGGTAGCGGGGCGGTTGCCGCCGCTCCAGCAGGTGCTCGAAGGCCCAGGCGTCCAGGGCCACCGGGTCGGTGCCCGCCAGCACGGCATCGCCGGCCTTGACGTTGGAGGGATCGCCCCCGGTGGGGCCGTTTTCCATCAGCACATGGGTGCCGTCCAGCACGGTCAGGGTGGGGCGGATCATGATCGACAGGTCCGACACGATGTCGTGGATGCGCTGATGGAACTGGTTGCGCCGCCCGCCCAGCAGCCCATACCAGTTCTTGATGCCCATGGAGGCGCTGCACAGGTTGTGGTCCTTGACCGGCGAGAGGCCGATGACCTTGGTCACTCCGCGGAAGGGGCGCTCGAAGAACCACCAGCGCTCGATCAGGGTGGCGCCGGGGGTATCCAGCATCCGGAAGGCGTTCCCGTCGGGGAGGAAGACCCGCGCTCCGGCCTTTTCGGCGGCGGGACGGATGCCGCTTTTCAGGAAGCAATCCGCCGGGGACTCGATGGGGTTGTCGGCCACGCGAATTTCGGCCACCCGCAGGGCGCGCAACTGGTGGATCAACGCCTCCAGCACCGCGGGGTGGGTGGTGGCCCCCAGGTTCGGGGAGCGGTCGAAGGCCACGTTGGGCTTGATGAGCACCACGTCGCCGGGCTGGATGTAATGGGCCAGCCCGCCCAGGGCATCCAAGGCCTTGCTCAGCCTCTGGCCGACGGTGTTGTCGTTGGCGGGACCCGTGCGCCCGATGCCGACCGCCGGCTTGCCTGCCGGGGGCGCGACCCGGAAGTCGGGGAGGCGAAAGGGCTCGGGGTGATCCACGCCGCGCAGGCCGGTGGCGTCCTGGAGGGAGCCGGGCCAATGCTCCGGGGCCAGGGCCAGGTAGCCGCCTGCCGCGCCGATCCCCGCCACGGTCAGGACCCGCCCGGCGAACTGGCGCCGGGTCAGGGGCGCCTTGCGGTATTCCGGGTGGCGCTCGCCCCGCGCTGTCGTGGCGGGTTTGTTGTCGCGCATGCTCATCGCCCGTCCTCCGTCACATCAGCCACGCGCGCCACGGCCCGTTCCAGCCTGTCCAGCCAGGGTGCGATGGCCTCGGGGCCCTGGGCACGCTCCATCCCATAGACCGCCCTCCCTCGCCGCGCCAGGGCGAAGAAGGTGCCCAGCACCCGCTGGCGCAGCACCAGGACGCCCTTCCGCCCGCCCCTGTTTCCATTCCCCACGCCTGCCGCGGGATCGTAGTCGTAGGCCAGTTCCTCGGCGAGCAGGCGCATCAATTCCGTGGCCTGCTCCCCGCTGGGGGCCAGATGAACGAAGAGGCGCGGGCCGTCCTCCCCCGCCGGCGCGGCGAACCAGAAATCCTCGGCGAAGTCGTACTGGAAGACGTTGCGGCGCTTGTAGGCGATGCGGTCGGCAGGGATGCCGAGTTCCCCATTGAACAGGGCGAATGCCGGGGGTTTCGCGTCCTTGGCATCCTTGCCGTCCGATGATGGGACACGCTTGTCCCGGGTGGGTGCGGATGCGGCGCCCGGCTCGGGATCATTGCCGGGCAGGGCGGAAAAGGCCGCCACAACCTGCCGGGCCCGGGCCTGGAGGGCGGGGGTGTCCGCGGAGCCCGCAATGCGGAAGAACCAGCGCCCGCGCATGCCGATCGCCCCGGCGGGCGTGGTGAAGAAGAGGGTGTCCCTGTCCCCCGGCGCCCTTTCGATGGTGCGCCGGCCCCCGTGGTGATCGGAGAAGATGCCCAGGCTGCCCGCGAAGGTGCCCTGATCGAAAAGTTCGATGGCGAGGCGCTCGCCGGCGCCGGGTCCTTGCGCGGGGGCGGACAGGTCCAGCACGTGCAGGCGGTGGAAGCCCTGCTTGATGAACTTCTCCGCTTCGCCGTTGATTTTCTCGAAGAGATTGTCCGGGCCGAAGCGGCGCACCCTTCCCGGCCGCCATCCGTCCGAGGCCAGAGCAGCGGGAAAGGGCGCCAATGCCGACACGTCCCCCTCCCGAGGCCCGCTTCCTGAACCAGGCTCCACCCAGGGTTGCAGGGGGCGCTTGTAGAGGGTGTCGCGCACCGGTGCCGCGGCCAGCAACTCGAAGCTCAGGTCGCGTTCCACGGGATCGTAGCGGGATTTCTGGGCCAGCACCCAGCCCACCGTCAGGACGAGCAGGGCCAGCAGGACCAGCCCGGCCCCGGCTTCGCGCACGGGGATGCGCTTGCGGAGCAGCCAGCGCTTGCGGGGATTGAAGACACGCCCTGGGTTCATGATCCCTTGCAGAAGGGGTGTGGGGCACAGTTCGCCGATTCCGGTCAAAGATACCCCGATTTCAAGAGGATACCAACCCGACCCCCTCTGGGCCAAGTAACCTGCCTTACCATTTGTGCCGGTTCGTGGCGTGGACGCCCTAATATTTATTCGATAGGGTGATCCGATATTTTACAGTCACACCTCGCCACACATCCAGGGGGAGTTCTCATGGGTCGTTCCGAGCAGCTTGGGGAAGAGAAAACCACTTCCCAACCCATTTCCCCGCCGCCCAAAATCCTGATGACCAAGATCGGCCTGGACGGTCACGACCGGGGGGTGCGGCTGGTCTCCACCATTCTGCGTGACGCGGGCATGGAGGTGATTTACACCGGACCCTGGCAGGCCATCGACGATGTGGTGCGCATCGCCATGGAGGAGGATGTGGACGCCATCGGCATCAGTTCGCTGGCCTCGGATCATTTGATGGTGCCACGCCTGATGGAGGCGCTCCAGGCACAGGGCCTGGGTCATGTGGGGGTGGCGCTGGGAGGGACCATTCCCCAAAGCGACGACGGTTGGCTGCGTGAAGCGGGCGTGGGTATGATCACCCGTCCCGGGGCCACGTCGCAGGATTTGGTGGAGGGTATGCGGGCCGTGGTGCGCCAGGCACGAAACGGTGGGAGAAACGAGGGAAAGGAGGCGGGGCCATGAAAGCACGAAAAGAGTCCATCCCCGGCGGGAAGGCCACCACGAAAACCAACACCGAAACCAATACCAAGGCGGCTGGTGGGACCGCAGGGCGCAAAATGCCCGGGCATCCCCAGGAAGGGCATCCTTCCTGGCTGGCGGCCTACGAACGGGATGAAGGAGCGGCACAAAGCCGCCGCAACCGGTCGGGCATTGAGATCAAGCCCCTCTACACCTCTGCGGACTGGGACGGCGGGCATGAGGGGGAAAAGCTTGGATTTCCCGGCCAGCCCCCGTTCACACGGGGGATCTACACCACCATGCACCGGGGGCGCGCCTGGAGCCGGCGGCAGTTGGTGGGGCTGGGCACGCCCAGTGACAGCAACCTGCGGCAGAGGATGCTGCTGTCCCAGGGAGCGACCGGGGTGCAGATCGGTCCCTGCAACGTCCAGTTCAGGGGCTACGACTACGACGAGGTGGAACCGGAGTTGATGGGCATCTGCGGGGCTTCCATGAGCTCCCTGGAAGACCTGGACGATTACCTGGCGGATATCCCGATCGGGGAGGTCTCGGTGGGGAACAACGATTGCGTGCCATTCACCCTTGCCGCGCAATTGCTGGTGCTGGCCAAGAGGCGCGGGGTGCCCTGGCAGTCGCTCTCGGGCACTTCCAACCAGAGCGATTACCTCTCCCACTACATCGCCAACCATATGTTCTTCCGGCTGTCCCTGCCCGGGTCGCGGCGGGTGTTGCTGGATCACATTGCCTTCATGAACCGTCACGTCCCGCGCTGGAATCCGATTTCGGTGGTGGGTCAGCACATGCAGCAGGCGGGCGCCACACCAGCCCAGGCGATGGCTTTCACCCTGGCCAGCGCCATCCAGTATGCCGAGGACTGCCTGGCGCGAGGCATGGACCCAGATGCGTTCCTGCCCCGCTTCAGCTTCTTTTTCGACATCTCCATCAGCTTTTTCGAGGAGGTGGCCAAGTTCCGCGCCGGGCGGCGTTTGTGGGCGCGGCTCACCGCCGAGCGTTTCGGGGCCAAAACCGAACGCGCCCGCCTGATGCGCTTCCATGGCCAGACCTCCGGCGCGGACCTCACCGCCCACAAACCCCTCAACAACACCGTGCGCGTGGCCGTTCAGGCCATGGCCGGCATCTTCGGCGGCCTGCAATCCCTCCACACCGACAGCTACGACGAGGCCCTCAGCACCCCCACCAAGGAGGCGGCCACCATCGCCCTGGACACCCAGAACATCCTGCTGGAGGAAGCCCATCTGGATCATGTCATCGATCCCCTCGGGGGCTCGTACTACATGGAAGCCCTCACCGACCGGATGGAGGAGGAGATCGAAGCGATCATCGCCCGCATCGACGAGGCCGGGGGGATGTACGCGGCGGCCGAGGAAGGGCTGGTGCAGCACATGATCGGGCAGTCGGCCCTGGAGTTCCAGCGCAAGGTGGAGCGGGGTGAGGAAAGCATCGTGGGGGTTTCCACCCACACGGCCGAGGAGGAAAGCGAGGAGGTGGAGCCCCTGCCTCGTCCGGACCTTGCCACCAACCTAGCCCAGGTGGCCCGGCTCAAGGACTACAAGGCCTCCCGCAGCGCCACAGCGGTGGACAAGGCCCTGGATGCTCTCGCCGCTTCGGCGGGCGATCCGCGCGCCAACGTATTTGAGGCCATCGTTGGGGCCACCGAGGCCGGGCTCACCCACGGCGAAATCTGCGGCCTGCTGCGCCGCGAAATGGGCTTCGGACAGCCCCGCGCCATGGTCTAGCAAGCCTGTGATTTTTTGCCTCCGGCGGGCAAGGGCGGGGTGTTTAGGATTGGGCCAATACCAATCCCGAAGATAAGGAAATAATTTCAGGGTATTGTATCTCCACCCCACATTTCACCCCCTCCGTAAAAGGGGGGCGTGGGGGGACTTGTTCCCCCACATGTTTTTACTTTTTGCTGTTGTCTAAGCCTTTGGCATGTTGCCGAAAGAACAGCACGGCCTCATCCTTGGACAGGGAGCCTTCCGCGACCCCAAGGGTCAGGCGTTCCAGTTCCTCATCGTTGGCCTCCAGGGAGCAATCGTTCAGGAGCAGGAAGATTTCAGCCGAGGCCAGGGCCGTGCGCGTGTTGCCATCCATGAAAGGATGATTCCGGCAGAGATGGAACAGGGTGGCCGCTGCCATGGTGGGAATATCCCCGTGCAGGAATTTCCCGCCATATTGCGCGGCTGGGATCAGCACGGCGGATTCCAGCAACCCGGGATCGCGCAGGCCTGGAATTCCTCCAAATTCGGCAATCGTGCGCTGGTGCACGGCCTTGACCTGAGCCACGGTCAGGAAGGCTGGGTCCAGGTTCACTGCGCCAGACGGCGCAGCACATCCCGCCGGTTGGTGACGACCTGCTCCAGCGCTGCTTCGAATTTCTCTTTTGAAACCAGCTTGGGATTGGCCGGGGCGATGATAAGCGCGCCTTCGTGCACCGTCACTTGAACGTGGCTGCCTTCCTCCAGTCCCACCAATTCCAGCAGCGCCTTATCCAGGAACAGGGCATTTCCATTTCCCACTTTCTTGATCTGCTTGATCATCCGACCCTCCATTGGTTTATACAATGTTAAACCAATGGAATCGGACCAGCAATCCTCCAATTCCTGCTATCGTTCCTTGCAGGCGCTTTCATTCTCCAGTCGGGGATTCATGCATGTTGCTCCCCCACGCCCCCTTTGGCTAACCTGAAGCCTGAACCTTTCATCCCCCCCGGAGCATTGCATGACCGACCCGATCTGGCGCTGGAGCGCCACCGAAACCGCCGCGGCCATCCGAAGTGGGCGCATCACCTGCACCGAAGCGGTGGAGGCGGCCCTGGGGCGCATGGGGGAGGTCAACGGGGCGGTCAACGCCGTGACCCTGGACTTATCGGAGGAGGCCCGCGTCCAGGCCCGGGAGGCTGATGCCACCGTGCGGGCCGGAACGGCCCTGGGAGCGCTGCACGGGGTGCCCGTGACCTGCAAGGAGAACGTGGACCACAAGGGGCTGCCCAATCCCAATGGCATTCCCGCCTATGAATCGGTGATCGCTCCCGATCATTCCCCGGTGGTGGCGAACCTGCTCAAGGCCGGGGCGATCGTGATCGGGCGCACCAACACGCCGGAATTCAGCCTCCGCTGGTTCACCGACAATCCCCTGCGGGGCCGGACGGACAATCCCTGGAATCAGGACGTGACCCCCGGGGGTTCTTCGGGCGGGGCCGCAGCGTCCGTGGCACTGGGGGTGGGCGCGATTGCCCACGGCAGCGACCTGGGGGGCTCCTTGCGCTACCCCGCCTATGCCTGCGGCGTGGCGACCATTCGCCCCTCCCTGGGCCGGGTGCCGGCCTACAACCCCAGCGCTCCCGAAGAACGGCCGCTGACCCTGCAATTGATGAGCGTTCAGGGGCCCATCGCCCGCGAGGTGCGCGACGTGCGGTTGGCCCTGGCGGCCATGGCCGCCCCGGACCCCCGCGACCCTTGGTGGGTGCCCGCGTCCCTGGAGGGCTCGCGCCTCCCCGGCCCGATCCGGGTGGCCGTGACCACCTCCCCCGCGGGCGTCCCCTGCCATCCGGCCGTGGCCGCCGCCATCGACGCGGCCGCGGGCCACCTCTCGGACGCGGGCTATGCCGTGGAGGCCGTCGACCCGCCCCTGGTGGAAGAGATCGCCGCGGCCTGGCGCACCCTCGTGTTCACCGACACCAGGATTGCGAGCGAAGCCGCCATCCGGGAACACGGTTCCGCCGACATCAATCGGGTGTACGACGGATTCAAGGCCTCCGCGCCTGTCATGGACATGGAAGCCTACATCCGCGCCCTGGCCGACCGCACACGACTGCTGCGGGCCTGGAGCCTGTTCATGGAGGATTTCCCCCTGGTGCTGGCCCCGGTCTCCCAGGTGCCCCCCTTTCCCCAGGGGGAGGATCTGTTGGGGGAAGCGCGGCTGGTGCGGATGTTGGACGAGCAGAGCATGCTCTATGGGGTGAACCTGCTCGGGCTTCCCGCCTCGGCCGTACCCACCGGCCTGCACGACGGCGTTCCCCTGGGGGTGCAGATCGTCGGGCGGCGCTTCCGGGAAGACATGTGCCTGGACGCGGCTCAGGCCATCGAAGACCGGGTCGGCGTCCTGGCCCACCGGCTTTGGGAGCAGGCCTGAGAAGTCTCTGGCGGGATATTCAGGGAGATTGGGTGCAATTTCAGGCCACGTCTTTTAGAATGAAGCATTGAAAATGTCCCCGGCTCTTCATTCCCGCCCAGCAGATCCGGGTCAAGCCCGGAGTCGGGCCATGAAAACCGTACCCTTGGAATGGGAGAAGATCATGGAATGCCTTGAACGGAAAAGGGCTGGCGCGGCCCGCTGGCTCGCGGGGAGCGTCATCCCCATTCTGATCTTTCTCATGTTGGGCGCGTGCGCGTCGGACCCGGAGGGCAAGGACCCCCAGACGCAGGAGAACGGCCCGGCCCTCTATACCGCCTACAATATCTGGTACGAGAAACCGGGGAATTTGTATGTGATCAATTACAAACGAGGCGCCATCCTCCCGGCGGGCACCCCCATCTCCAACCTGAAGGTCACTCGTTCCGTGATCCGGTTCATGGCGAACGGGGTGGAATTTTACATTGCCTTCCAGCACAGGTTTCACCCCGGACAATCGACGGAAAGCTACCGGGAGAAGATGTTCACATCCAAGACTTTCGAAGAACTGACCAACGGTATGAGCAAGGAGGTCATCAGCGGAATCAAGCGTGGAGCGCCAATCGCCGGCATGACCAAGCAGGAGGTGCTCATCGCCTACGGCTACCCCCCCGAGCACAGGACCCCGACCCTGGAATCCAATCGCTGGGTCTATTGGAGGAACCGGATGGGGACGAAAGTGATCTGTTTCGACGAGAACGAACTGGGCACCAGGCGCTGCCGCCGCCCGGACGACCTCTAGGCGCGGCCCGCCACCCCACCTTCCCGTTGCCCCTCCCCCCGCCCCGGCTTTCCCGGGTTGCTCGGGGGGCGCAGTCCCCCAATGCGGGATTTCGCACCCTCCCGCACCCCCGACATGGATCCCCCCGAATGCTACCCGGTCGCTACCACGCGACCGCGATGGCGCTCATGACGAGGATGGACAGGACCACGTATCCCATCTCGATGGCGGCCAGAGCGAGGGGTTTCCTTGCCATGGCATACCCGGGGGCCGCCCCGGCCACGACCAGCCCCACGGCCAGCAGCACCCCCGTCAGCAGGGCATCGCCCATGGAGGTCACGTTCATGCGCATGACCAGCACGCGAAAGACGGTGTAGGCCATGATATAAGCCCCCACGGCCCAGATTGCGAAGGCGGCCGCCGTGGGTTTGTGGGGGGCGCTCAAGCCATGCAGACGTTTCCAGACCCGCCCGAAAACCGGGTCCGCGTACCAGATCATGCCAATCACAACCGACACCACCATCGCCACCAGCACGGCTCCGTAGTCGATATTGTGGTACATCATCGTGCTTTCCTCCTCATTCCTTGGATTCGATTCCCCCCGGCCGGGGGGCATTCCCCGGAGATAATGCCCGCCGCCGTTTCTTTCAGAAGGGCGGTACAAGGCCTCATGGCCCCCACGGGTGCAAGGGCCGGTCGAGGAGCATCACAACAATCCCGAGACGGTTTGGCAATGACTCTCCGCCAACCCTTTCTCACCCCCCAGCCACCAGGGGCGGACCGCCCGAGTCCCCACCCGAGCCGCGACCCGAATCACCGCCTGAGCCATCCAAGAGTTCCCGGGGGGGCTCGCCGGGATTTCCCTCGCGGAGGAGGAAGCGGCGCACCTTGCCGCTGGCGGTGCGGGGCAGGGCGTCAACATGCTGGAAGCGCGCGGGAATCTTGAAGGGGGCCAGGCGCCCGGCCAGGTGGGCGCGCAGGGCCTCATCCGTGACCGGAAGGGAACCCTCCCCGCTTTTCCCATCGTCTGACCCATCGCGGGTTTCCCCGCTGAGCACCACATAGGCCAGCACTTCCATCAGCCCTTCGGGGTCGGGGTTTCCCACCACGGCGCATTCGGCGACCCCCGGATGGGCGAGCAGGGCCTGTTCCACCTCTTCCGGGTTGACCCACGACCCCCCGGCCTTGAACACGTCGTCCACGCGGCCGCGGAAAAAATAGCGCCCCTCGCCGTCCCGGCGAAAGCGGTCGCCCGTGGCGAACCACCCATCCCGGAACACCGCACGGGTGCGTTCGGGTTTGCGCCAATACCCGGCCGCCACGGCTTCTCCCCGCAGCCACAATTCCCCCTCCTCATCCGGGGCGACCTCCCGGCCGCCTTCGCCCACCAGCCGCAGGTCGTAGCCGGGCACGGGGCGTCCGGCGCTGCCCGGCGCCACGTCCTGCGGAGTGTTGGCCAGGTAGAAGTGGAGGGCCTCGGTGGAGCCGACCCCGTCCAGGATAGGCAGGCCGAAGTGCTCCCGCCAGCGCTCGAGGACCGTGGGTGGCAGGACCTCTCCCCCCGACACCGCGAGGCGCAGATGTTCCAGGCGCGGAAGGGGGCCGGGGCAGGGCGCGCGCCCGGCCAGCCGCGCCTCATGCAGGGCCACCATTGCGCGAAAGAGGGAGGGCACGCCGTAGAAGACGCTGGGGCGGTGACGCGCCAGCACCGCGAAGGCCGATTCCGCCGTGGCCGGGCCGGGGTCGATCACCGCCGCGCTCCCGGAAGCCAGGGGGAAGTAGAGGCTATTGCCCAGGCCATAGGCGAAGGAGAGCTTGGGCGCGGAATAGGCCAGATCGTCCCCGTGCAGACGCAGCACATGGCGCAGGTAATGGTGGGCCACATGGGCCATGTCCCGCTGGTGGTGAACCGCGGCCTTTGGAAGCCCGGTGCTGCCCGAAGTGTAAAGCCAGAAGGCCGGGGTGTCGGTGGTGGTGGTCACCGCCTCGAAGGTCGGCGGGGCCTCGGCCATGAGGGATTCCAGGGAGGGCCTCCCGGGAATTTCCCCCCCCACCGAAAGCCCTACCGTTAAAACGTGCCGCGGGGATCCCGGCCCTTCCAGGGCAGGCGCCACCCTGGGCCAGATCTCCGCGTCCACGATCAACACCCTTGCCTCGCTGTCCGCGAGATAGGCGCGGGTTTCCGGCGCGGTGAGCACCGTGTTCAAGGGCACGGGCAGGGCCCCGCACCGCACGGCGCCCCAGAATGCGGGAGGGAAAAGAAGGGAGTCGCGCAACAGCAGCGCCACACGTTCGCCCGGCCGGATGCCCAGTCCCGCCAGCGCGCCAGCCACCCGGTTGGATTGCTCGTGCAGTGCGCCAAAGGTGAGCGCCTCCCCGCCACACACCAGGCAGGGCCGCGCGATCCGTTCCGGCGCGAGATTGGGCAGAATGAAATGATCGGCGATGTTGAAGCGCGCCGGGAGAACAAGGGGTTCGGACTGTGTCGATTTCGATTGCGAAGGATCGGACATGGAATACAGGCACAAGGGAGGCACCGCGCAAAACCCGCACCTCCCCGGAAGAGGGCGCGGCCTTCCCTATTGTTATAGCCTCAGCGGGCGTGGGAATCCAGTTCCGCCGGGGGCTCATCCATTGGCTCTTTGGTCTTTCGGAACCAGCCCTAAAACGCAAAACCGAGGGTCAGCACCACCGCCCCGGAGTATCCGGAAAACTTATTGAGATTCTCGCCCAACTGATCGAGATCGTCCTGGGCCTCCTTCTTGTCGGCCGGATCGATCAGGGCGTTGTAGTCCACGGCGTTAATAGAGGACTCGATGTTTTCGCTGAGTACACCGGAGAGGAGGAGCCAGTCCACCCCGATCGTCAGCCCGAAATCCAGCATCCACTGGTTGCCGATCCCCAGAGTGCCGACCGTGGCTGCCGATTCCACTTTGACCCGAACCGGAATCGGGTTCCCGGTGCCTTCCTCGGTGACGGTGATCACCGCGTCGATGTCCCATGAGCGTCGATGGGCCGCCAGCATCATGTAAAAGGTATTGCCCGGGAACCACTTGACGTAGGCGCCGCCGTTGGACCAGGTTCCGGACATGGTTTCATTATCTTCCCCGACATCATCCTCTTCCCCGGTGTTGGTCGAGGACGTGGCCTCGAATTTCATCCGCCCATATTCGAATCCAACCAGCCAACTGTCCCCCAGGTAAAGCCCCAAACCGACGGGCCTGGTGAGCAGAGCGGGTAAATGGAGACCGACAGGGGTCCATCCAATGAAAACCAGGCTGTCGTCCCGATTGGCTTGGCTCGACGCGCCAAGGGCCGACGAGGTAAACAACAGGGTCAGAAACCCGGCAAGCAGAATCGTGCGGGAAGATTTCATGCTCATGAACCCCCTGCTGGATGGCGAATTGAGGGAATAGAAAGGAACTCCTTAATATACCATATTCACCGCCGGAATGGGACTCTGGGACCGAAGCCATCGAAATTCGGCTCGCCGGGCTTGTCGCCTTTCCTTGTTTCAACGAGGGGATTTGCAGAAAAAGTCCCGTGTTTTCACATATGACCCACACAGCCCTCCAACCCGCCGCACCCGACACCTGTCAATCCTTCCCGGAATTTCCTGCTTCCAGTTCCGCCATCATCCGGGCATGGAGCAGGTTGATGGCCTTGAGAGGCCGCACCATCACCTTGAAGTCCACGATTCGTTGCGCGTCGTTCCAGCGGATCAGGTCCACCCCGTTGATGTGGATGCCTTCGATCTCCACCTCGAACTCCAGCACGGCCTCGTTGCCGGAGGCCACCTCACGCACATAGCGAAAGCTGCTGTTGAGCAACACCCTGGAGGCCGCCAGGAGGTATCCCATCACCAGGGGCCGGCCCACCTGGGGCCTGTGCACCACGGGAGAATGGAACACGGCGTCCTCGGCCAGAAGATCCTCCAGGGCCTCCCAGTCCCCGCTTTGGACGATGCGGTGCCAGGTGGCCAGGGCGGGTGCGGTCATGGGGCATTCCTCGCTGGGGGGGGTGTGGTGACCGGAGGCTACTTTACCTGGAAGATGTCGACGCCATCCCAGTCCTCCGGCGGGGTGCGCAAGTGCTTTTCGCATAAGGTCAGATAGACTTCCGCGGTGCGGTCTCCAAGGTTGCAGGATTCCACCCTCTCGAATCCCTTGCGCGCCTCGGCGAAGCGGCCCGCCCGGTAATGGGCCAGCGCCTCCGCGAAAGCCTTCCCGTTGTCCAGCTTGCATTCCCTCGAATCGTCCGGTTCCCAATCGAAGAGGTCATAGAGCCGCACCGACTGCTGCTTGCCCTTCGCCCGCACCATGGCGATCTCCCGCAGAAAATGGGTTGAGGGGTCGGACAAGCCGTCGCGCACCGAATCGGAGATCACCACCCCGACCCGGTAGTGGCCCGTCATGGCTTCCAGCCTGGAGGCCAGGTTGACGGTATCGCCCACCACGGTGGTGTTGAGCCGGGTAGGGCTGCCGATGGTGCCGAGGATCAACGAACCGGCGTGCAATCCCACCCCGATTCGCACCGATTCCTGCCCCTTTTTGGACCTGAAACGATTGTACTCGGCCAGTTCCCGGCGCATCTCGATAGCCGAATTGGCGGCCAGGTCGGCCGAGGTGCGCCCGTTGGAGGCCCGGTCGTGAAACAGGGCCATGATTCCGTCCCCGAAAAACTGGTTGACGAATCCGCCATGGTTTTCGATGGCGGGGCCCATTCGCGCCAGGTATTCGTTGAGAAAGGAGAATGCGTGTTCAGCGCCCAATTTCTCGGACAATGTGGTGAAGCCGCGGATGTCGGAGAACATCACGCTCATGGAGCGCGGTGAGTAATCGCCAAGTTGAATGGCCATGGCCGAATCGCGGCCCAACAGTTCCAGGAACTGGGTGGGCACGAATCGCAGGAAGGCGTCCTTTTCCCATTGCAGCAGCCGGGTGTAGGCTTCCACCTGCCCCTTGCTGGTGCGCAGGTCGTCCACCATGCGCCGGTAGGCCCGGGTAAGATCTCCCACCTCGTCCAGGGAATTCACTTCTTCGATCCGTACCTCCAGGTTCCCCCGGGCGATATCCAGCGAGGCTTGGCGCAAGGCCACCAGCGGGCGCGAGAGCCGGACGGCGAAGAACCACCACAGGGCAATCCCCACCGCCAGGACGGCGGACACGCCAATCACGATCTGCCGCTGCCGGCGCGCAATTTCCTCGGCCACGGGGGTGGCGAACTTGTTGATGAGCAGCAGCCCCACCACCTCCCCCTGGTCCAACAGGGGGACGTTGATCTGGAACCACTTGGTGTCCCCGCTGCTGAACAGGCCCGTGGCGCCCATCCGCCCCGTCTCGAAGGCCTCGTCGGCGGGGGGTTTGGTTTCGGGAAACTGCTCGTGCAGGTCCACCGCCTCGTTGATGGCGAACACCCCGCGATCGTCGGCGATGTATGCATAATTCCCGGAAGTGGTGCGCCGCATCACCACCGCGTTGTCCACCTCGAACTCGGCGCGGATTCGGGCCAGGGCTTCGCGCAACTCCCGGTAGTTCGCGTTATTGACATGCTCGGACTCCGTGATGCTCGGCAGGGACCCTGAATCGATCAAGGTCGATCCACGCTGGGCCACCACGGCGATTTGCGCCGCGAGGGTGTCGGTCAGCAACCGCTCCACCGTGACCAGGTAGGTGTAGGCCACCGGCACTACCAGCCCGATGGCGATGATCACGAACACGATCACATTCTTGAACGCCAGGGACTGCAACCGGGCCGGGATCCATCTTCCCACCCCCATGCCTCCCTGCGCCTCCCTCGGCGCCCCGCCCAGGCTGGTGGACGCCTGCATTTCTTCTCCCGTGCCCCTCTGGCTTGTGGATTGGTTCTCCATGGGTCAACGCCCCTCCTGCTTGAGACGGCGCGCGGCCAGAAGGGGATTGTCCTTCCTTTCCACGATAGCTCCCATATCGGGCGGCGCTACCACGGGCTGCCATCGCAACACCAGCGTGGAGGACGCCACCACCTTTGGCGCTCGTTTCCCGGGGGCGCAGGGGTTGCTGCCTCCGCCGGGAGAGCAGGGATTGCCGGAAATCGTGCGGGGATTGCAGGGATTGCCGGAGACCGGGGCCGTCGCCTGGGGATTGCAGGGATTGCCGGAGATCGGGGCCGTCGCCTGGGGATTGCAGGGGTTGCAGGGGTTGACCGGGATCGAGCCCGCCGTGGGCGCCGCGCAGGGATTGCAGGGGTTGACCGGGATCGAGCCCGCCGTGGGCGCCGCGCTGGGATTGCAAGGGTTGTCGGGATTGGGAGCGGCGGAGGAGATAGGCGCCGCCACCGATTCCCCGGGGGCCATCCCCCCAGGAACCCCCACCAGCAGCAACACAGCCATTAGGACGACCGGCCAGGCCGGACCCATGCGCGGGTATCCATGTGTCAACTTCAGGTTCACAATGCACGGCCCTTGGATGGATTCAGCCAATCGGGGATTCCCCCCCCCCTGGGAGCCGTCGCGGGAGAGCCCCCTCCTTGCCCTT
>Ga0316187_10003078_pt1 | contig 14518 bp, 14 predicted proteins | sample CroRivburrow1_MG_FD_204927 | JGI IMG/M metagenome (GOLD analysis project Ga0316187, IMG submission 204927) | Coastal sediment microbial communities from Maine, United States - Cross River worm burrow 1 | ecosystem: Environmental > Aquatic > Marine > Coastal > Sediment | place: USA: Maine... | reverse complement strand
CTATGTGGTGCAAAGGACCTGCCATGTCCGCCTGTTCGCCGACGGGCTCGCGGCCTTCACCTTCTGGGGTTGGCAGGTGGTCATCGTACTGGCGGCCATCACGCTGCCTCTGGGGCTGACCCAGGGTAAGGAATACGCCGAGCTGATCTGGCCGATCGACCTGCTGATCGCCGCTGTCTGGGTATCCTATGCGGTGGTCTTCTTCGGCACCGTGGCATTACGCAAGGTCTCGCATATCTACGTGGCCAACTGGTTTTACGGCGCGTTCATCCTGACCATCGCGGTGCTGCATATCGTCAACAGCCTGGCCCTGCCGACCGGGCTGCTGCATTCGTACCCGGCCTATTCCGGCGTCGTAGACGCGATGGTGCAGTGGTGGTACGGGCACAATGCGGTCGGATTTTTCCTGACCGCCGGCTTCCTGGGGATGATGTATTACTTCGTCCCGAAACAGGCAGGACGCCCGGTCTACTCATACCGCTTGTCCGTGGTTCACTTCTGGGCGCTGATCTCCATTTACATGTGGGCCGGACCGCATCATCTCCACTACACCACCCTGCCCGACTGGGCCCAGAGCCTCGGCATGGTGTTCTCCCTGATACTGCTGGCGCCGTCCTGGGGTGGCATGATTAACGGCATCATGACGCTGTCGGGAGCCTGGCATAAGTTACGCACGGACCCGATCCTGAAATTCCTGATCGTCTCGCTGTCGTTCTATGGCATGTCGACCTTCGAAGGGCCGATGATGTCGATCAAGACGGTCAACGCCCTGTCCCACTACACCGACTGGACCATCGGCCATGTCCATTCCGGGGCCCTGGGCTGGGTGGCGATGATATCGATCGGCTGTATTTACGCGCTGCTGCCAAAAATATTCAACCGGGAAAGCATGTACAGCATAAAGCTGATCGATGTTCACTTCTGGGTCTCAACCATCGGCGTCGTGCTGTACATCGCAGCGATGTGGATGGCCGGCGTAATGCAGGGCCTCATGTGGCGCGCGGTGAACGATGACGGCACCTTGACCTACACGTTCATCGAAAGCCTCAACGCGACCTACCCGTTCTACGGAGTACGGCTGATAGGTGGCACGCTGTTCCTGGTGGGCATGCTGGTGATGGTCTACAACGTCTGGATGACGATCCGGGGCAGCGAGCCTGCGGAAAGCACCGTCATACAGCCGGCTTGAGGGGGACACTCCATGAAACATGACATCGTCGAGAGAAAAATCGGCCTGATGGGTGTCCTGATCATCCTGGTGATCAGCATTGGCGGACTGGTGGAGATCGTGCCGCTGTTCTTCTCGAGTCAGGTACGGGATCCGGCACCGGGCATCGAGCCGTACAGCGCCCTCGAACTGGCCGGTCGGGATATCTATATCCGCGAGGGCTGCTACGGCTGTCATTCGCAGATGATCCGTCCGTTCCGGTCCGAGACCGAACGTTACGGCCACTATTCGCTTGCCGGAGAATCGGTCTATGACCGTCCATTCCAGTTCGGGTCGAAACGGACCGGGCCGGATCTGGCGAGAGTTGGCGGCCGCTATGCCGACGAATGGCACCGGGTTCATCTGATGAATCCGCGAGACGTCGTACCGGAATCCAATATGCCGGGCTATCCGTGGCTCGCAGACCATGAGGTGGACCCGAGGGCGACCGTCAAGCGCATGCAGGCGCTGCGGACGCTGGGGCACCCTTATTCGGATGAGCAGATCGGCACGGCGGAGAAGGACGTCACCGGCAAGACCGAGTTACAGGCCTTGATCGCCTATCTGCAGGGGCTCGGCACGAACCTGCAGGTCAGGAGATAAGGCATGGATCTGCCCACTCTGAGGGGACTGTTTACGCTCATCCTGATGATTGCTTTCGTAGCAATCGTGATCTGGGCGTGGAGTAGCAAGCGCCGCAAGGAATTCGACGAGGCGGCGCGCCTGCCGCTGGAGGACGGCCCGCTCGCCGACAACGGCGGGGCCGGCCACACGACAGCGACTGGCGCGGGGGAGAAACAATCATGAGTAGCTTCTGGAGCTGGTACATCATCATCCTGACCGTCGGGAGCATCGTCGCATCGGTCTGGCTAATGAGTTCGAACAGCAAAAGCTCACCGGGAGAAATCGATACCACCGGTCACAAGTGGGACGAAGACCTGCAGGAGTACAACAATCCGCTGCCCCGCTGGTGGCTGTACCTGTTCTACATCACGGTCGTGTTCAGCGTGGGCTACCTGGTCCTGTATCCGGGGTTGGGGAGTTACGCCGGCACCAGCAAGTGGAGTCAGGTCGATCAGTACAACGCGCAAATGTCGGAAGCCGAAGCGAAATATGCGGACTTCTACGCACGCTTCCGCGACATGGAAATTTCGGCCATTGCCGGGGACGAGGCCGCCATGCGCGCTGCCGGCAACATCTTCGGCAACAATTGTGCCCAGTGCCATGGTTCGGACGGCCGCGGGGCCGTCGGTTTCCCGAATCTGACGGACGACAACTGGCAGTGGGGCGGCAGTGAAGATGCGATCCTCGCGACCCTGCGCAATGGCCGCAATGGCATCATGCCGGCCCAGGCCGCTGTTCTGGGCAGCGACGAGGCAGTCGAGAACGTGGTGGCCTATGTGCGGTCATTAAGTGGTCTGGAGGCCTCGGCTGACAAGGCTGAAGCCGGCCAGCAGCGCTTCGCGATGATTTGTGCGGCCTGCCATGGTCCGGACGGCAAGGGCAATCCGATGCTCGGGGCCCCCAATCTCACCGACGATATCTGGCTATATGGAAGCGCGCCCGGAGACATCCGTTACACGATCGTCAACGGCCGCGCGAACCAGATGCCTGCGCAGCTGGACTATCTCGGCGAGGACAGGCTGCGGCTCATGGCTGCCTACGTCATGAGTCTGTCAGAGACGGCGGGTGACTGATCCGCGGACGCCGGGGCACATAGATGAACCGGAGGGCATGCGGCCCCCGGTCTGGCGTCGCAGCAAGCGTGATGTCGCCAACATCATCTGGATTTCGTTCCTGACAGCATCAATCGCCACCATGGTCTTCTTCGCCATGGTCGATCCGGAGGTGCTCAGCGGCTACAACACGCTGGGTTGGCATATCAGCCGCCAGACCGGCTACGCCTTCGGCTTCTTCGGTCTGTGGCTACTTACCGGGATCACCAGCTTCCTGAGCGTCTATCTCGTGCGCACGGAGCGGCGGGCCAGAGATTTCCCGGCCATCCACGGCCAGGAGTCCGCCGACGCCTCTGCCGATGACAGCGCCAACCCCGATCGGAGGGATCCCTAGGATGAACCCCACCGCGACTCCCGCAGGACAACCGCCGGAGTCGTTCTACGTCGCTCACCAGAAGATTTATGCCCGCGAGGTGCAGGGTCGGTTCGCCCGGCTGCGGAATCTCGCGGTGGTCGCTTTGCTCGGCATCTACTATGTCCTGCCCTGGATCAACTGGGGCGGGCGCCAGGCGGTGCTCTTCGACCTGCCGGAACGCAAGTTCTACATTTTCGGCATCACCTTCTGGCCGCAGGACTTCTTCTACATGGCATGGCTGCTCATCATCGCCGCCCTGTCACTGTTCTTCGTGACCGCGATCGCCGGTCGGCTATGGTGTGGTTACGCCTGCCCACAGACCGTTTGGACAGAAGCGTTTATGTGGATGGAACGCCTCACGGAGGGCACCCACAGCCGCCGGCGGAAGCTGGACCAGGCGCCGTGGAGCACGGAGAAACTACTCAGGAAAGGCGCCAAGCAGTTTCTTTGGATCGGCTTTGCATTGTGGACCGGGATCACCTTTGTCGGCTTCTTCTCACCGGTGCGGGAATTGTTCGGGCGAATCGCGAACTTCAGCCTTGGCCCGTGGGAGACGTTCTGGTGTCTCTTCTATGGATTTGCGACCTATGGCAACGCCGGCTTCCTGCGAGAGCAGGTCTGCAAGTACATGTGTCCCTACGCGCGTTTCCAGAGCGCGATGTTCGACAAGGACACGCTCGTCATCTCCTACGATGCCGAGCGCGGAGAACCTCGTGGCGGGCGCAAGCGCAAGATGGATCACCGCGCCGCCGGAATGGGTGACTGCATCGACTGCAATATGTGTGTCCAGGTGTGCCCTACGGGGATCGACATCCGTCAGGGGCTGCAGATCGAGTGCATTGCCTGTGCTGCCTGTATCGACATCTGCGACTCGGTCATGGACCGCATGTCCTACGACCGCGGGCTCATCCGCTATACCTCGGATCACGCCATGCGGGAGAAGCGGCCGCTGAAGATGCTGCGGACCCGTACCATCATCTACGGTACGCTCCTGCTCGTGCTACTGGCCGGTTTCGCCTTCTCCATCGGTGTACGCACGCCGCTCAGGCTGGATGCGATCCGCGACCGCAACACGCTCTACAGAGAGCTAGCCGGCGGCGATATTGAGAACGCCTTCAGCCTCAAACTGCTGAATCTTGATACCCGATCGCACACTTATGTGCTGCAGCTCGACGCACCCGAAGAGATGCGCCTGGAGATCGACTCCTCCGGCCTGACTCTCGAGTCCGGTGAAGTCCGTCGCATCCCGGTCCGCGTGCTGACGCCACGCAATGCCCTGTCCGCCGCCGGCATTGACATCACGTTCACGGTCCGGGCCGAAGGATCACCCGGGATGGAAGCCAGCGCCGAGAGCCGCTTCCTCGGACCGCCGCCCGGCCGCTGAGATAGAATCGGTCTATGTCCCGTCCGGAAATCGCGAGTGCAGAACCCTGGTATCGCCAGTTCTGGCCATGGTTCCTGATCCTGTTGCCGATGCTCTCGGTCGTCGGCGGCATCGTGACTATCTTTGTGGCTACCAACAGCCCCCACTCCATGGTCGTCGATGACTATGCGCGCATCGGTCTCGCGACCCACCGCAAGCTGGAGCGAGATCGGCAGGCCGCAATTCTGGGCGTAGGTGCGGATCTCGAGATTCCCGCGGATGCCGCCGAAATCCGGGTGCGGCTCTCCGGTGGCGCCAGTCATCCCGGCCACCTGATCCTGAAACTCTCTCATCCGACTGTCTCGGCACTCGACCAGGAGATGACGCTACCCGGGCACGGTGAGATCTACAGCGCACGGCTCGCTTCGCCCCTGAGCGGCCGCTGGTATGTGCAGCTGGAACCGCCTGATGGGAGCTGGCGTCTCGCCGGTGAACGTGGGCCGGGCACCACTAAGCTGTCCCTCATCCCGGCAACGGGCGACCGTTAGGATCACGCCATGGGCGATCCTGGCGCCTGTTTTCATTGTGGCGAGCCGGTCACCACCGGGCGTCGTTACATGGTCGAATTCGACACCGACGCCCTGCCCGTGTGTTGCCCGGGCTGCAAGGCCGTCGCCGAATTCATACGCGACTCGGGCCTGTCCGAGTACTACGACTTCCGCACGGTCGATGCGCTTCGCCCCGAAGCGCCCGAACCCGACGGCATCCGCCCCGAGTGGCTTGCCTACGACAGGGAGACCCTCCAGGAACACATGACTTCGGGGCTTGCGGACGGGCAACGGGAGGTCCTGTTGCTGGTGGAGGGGGTCCGCTGCGCGGCGTGTAGCTGGCTGATAGAGCGAGCTCTGAAGGGCCTCGAAGGCCTGTCCTCGATCGAGATCAATCCGGCCACGGCCAGGGGGCGGGTCGTCTGGGATCCGTCGTCTCTGTCGCTGAGCCGCATCATGGATGCGATCGCCCGCCTCGGCTACCGGCCCCACCCTGTGACCGCGACAGCCGGCGCCTCGGTTGCTACCCGGGAGCGCCGCGATGCGATGAAACGTCTGGTGGTCGCCGGGCTCGGCATGATGCAGGTGATGACCTACGCGGTGTCCCTCTATCTGGGCGCCTTTCAGGGCATGGACGAAGACATCCGCGAGTTCCTCAGGCTGGTCAGCCTGCTGGTCGCCACACCCGTTGTTCTGTATTCGGGATTGCCGTTCTTTGCCGGCGCGTGGCGCGACCTGAGCGTCGGCCGACCCGGGATGGACGTGCCGGTGGCTCTGGCGGTGGGCGGCGCCTATGCTGCCAGCCTCTACAACAGCTTTCGGGGCACCGGCGAAGTCTACTTCGATTCCGTCACGATGTTTGTGTTCCTGCTTTCGCTGGGACGGTTCGCCGAAATGACCGCCCGCCATCGGGCCGGAGAGATCGCCGATTCTCTGGCGCGGCTGGCGCCCGCCACGGCTCTCAGGATCGAGCCGGACAACAATGATCCTGTGCCGGTCGGGGTGGCGGAACTGGCCGTGGGCGATCGCCTGCTGGTGCGACCCGGAGACCCGTTCCCGGCGGATGGCCGGATAGTCAGGGGCCGGACCCATGTGGATGAGTCCATGCTGACGGGCGAGTCCCGTCCAGTATCGAGGGAGACGGGCTCCACGGTAACCGGCGGCAGCCTGAATACCGGCGACCCGGTCGATATCCTGGTGGAACGGGTCGGTGCCGACACGGTGCTGTCTCACATCTCCCGGCTGCTTGAGCGGGCGCAGTCGAGCCGCCCTGCCCTGGCCCGGACGGCGGACCTCGTGGCCCGGTGGTTCGTTGTTGGCGTCCTCGCGATCGCCGCGATCGTCGCTGCCATATGGTCGGCCGTTGACGCGACGGCCGCATTCGAGGTCACCCTCTCCGTACTGGTGGTCACTTGTCCCTGTGCCCTCTCCCTGGCGACGCCGACCGCGCTGACTGCGGCGACTTCGTGCCTGGCCAGGAGCGGGCTGCTGGTCGGCAGGAGCGACGCACTCGAGCAGCTCAGCAAGGCAGACTGGGTGGTGTTCGACAAGACGGGAACGCTGACCCGGGCCCATGTCAGCCTGCAAGCCGTCCGGCCGCTGGGAAGCCTCGAAGAGAACCAGTGCCGACGCGTGGCGGCGGCTCTGGAGGCCGGGTCGGAACATCCGCTGGCGACGGCCATGAGAAGGACAGATGCGCCTGTCGCCAGGGACGTCAGTGCGAAGCGTGGCGAGGGTATCGAGGGTGTCGTGGAAGGCCGGACCTACAGGGTCGGCAGCCCGGCATTTGTCGCGAGACTGAGCGGCGCGCGGGTCGAGGAAGATGCGACTGACCCGGCGTCGGTGATGCTCGGTGATGCCTCCGGTTTGCTGGCGGCGTTCACGTTCACTGACTCGGTCAGGCCGAACGTTGAGCCGACTCTTGAACGTCTGCGGCACGCGGGGCTGGAACTGGAGATCCTGAGTGGCGACAACGAAGCGTCGGTGACCGAGGTCGGGCGGCGACTCGGCGTGTCGCATCTGCGTTGGCGTCGGAACCCGGAGGCCAAGCTGGAGCGAATCCGTGAGCTGCAGGCCGACGGGCACCGGGTGGCAATGGTGGGGGACGGCGTCAATGACGCGCCGGTGCTGGCCGGCGCGGACGTTTCCGTGGCAATGGGGGCGGGTGCACCGCTGGCCCAGACCAGTGCTGACATGGTCCTGCTGGGCGATTCTCTGGCGCCATTGCCGATCGGGGTGACCACAGCTCGAGCAGCGATGAGGATCATCCGCCAGAACATCACCTGGGCGATCCTTTACAACCTGACGGCCCTGCCACTGGCGGCCGCCGGCCTTGTCGCACCCTGGATGGCGGCCATCGGTATGTCGGCAAGTTCTCTGTTGGTCGTATTGAACTCGTCCAGGCTTGCGGGCGAGACAGCGGCGCCGGGCAAGACAAGAGTCAGCGGAATCACCGCTGAACGAGCTGCGATGACCGCACACAGGAGCGGATCATGAGCATCATCTTCGTACTCATCCCGTTGGGACTTATCGTCGTGGGCCTGGGTATCTGGGCCTTCTTCTGGGCTGCCGGAAGCGGCCAGTTCGACGACCTGGAGACGCCTGCCTGGCGGATATTGATGGACGACGACCGCAGGCCCCCGCAGCAGCCGGGTAAGGAGGTCGACGGCGATGAGTGATGAGCTCACCCTGCTGACCGCGCTTGCCGCCGGCGTGCTGGGTAGTACCCACTGCCTCGGCATGTGCGGTGGGATCGCCGGCGCGCTCGGCGCCAGCGCCCGCGCCGCCACTGACACGCGTGGGGGAATGCTGGGACTGACAGTGCTGTTTAGCCTGGGTCGAATCATCGGCTATGCGATTATCGGCGCCGTCGCAGGACTGGTGGGGGCCGGGATAGCCGCGGCAGTTGACGTTCCGGTGTGGGCCGCGCTGACGCGGGGAATCACCGGTCTCCTGATGGTGTTGATCGGCCTGCAGATCGCCTTCCGATGGCCGCTGTTGCGCTTCGTCGAGCAAAGCGGCGCGCGGTTCTGGGCCCGAATCGCGCCGCTCGCGAGACGACTCCTGCCCGTCCGGTCGGCGGGAGGGGCCCTGCTGCTGGGTGTCTTGTGGGGCTGGCTGCCCTGCGGGCTGGTGTACAGCATCCTGCTATTGGCCCTGGTAGGGGGGGACCCGCTCGAGTCGGCCACCCTGATGGCCATGTTCGGGCTGGGGACCCTGCCCGCCATGACCTTGACCGGGTTTGTCGGCACCCGGATGAAACTCGCCACGGCCAAACCTTCGGTGCGCCTGCTGGGCGGATTTGTCCTGGTCGCGTTCGGCGTATGGACCGCACTGGGACCCCTCAGTCACGTCGGCGGCGGCGGGAAACATCATCCCCATGCCGCGGCCACCGAGACCCGACAGGCTGCTATAGTAGAGTTCTGACCAGTTGCCATCCTGGCAACTGGTTGCGCCGTGCCGGACCACGGGACGCCGCCGATCAATGAGGAGCAAACCATGTCACAAGAAGCTTCCGCAGCCGCTGGCGAAACGATTTCCTCCGTAGCCGGCCCCGGAGTGGCCACCGGCGATGCGGTCTCGGAAATCTACCGGGTCGCCAAAGAGCAGGGCTTCGCTCTGCCAGCAGTTAACTGCGTCGGTTCCAACTCTGTCAATGCCGTGCTCGAGGCCGCCAGCGCGGTCAACTCTCCGGTCATCGTCCAGTTCTCCAACAGCGGCGGTGCTTTCTTTGTCGGCAAGACGCTGCCCAACGATAGTATGCAGACCTCGGTCAGAGGTTGCGTAGCGGCTGCCAACTACATCCGTGAAGTGGCTCCCGCCTACGGGGTGCCGGTCATCCTGCACACTGATCACTGCGCCAAGAAGCACCTGCCCTGGGTAGACGGGATGGTAGAAGCCGGCGAACGGTACTTCGAGCAACACGGCGTTCCCTTATTCAGCTCTCACATGATCGATCTGTCGGCCCAGCCGCTGGAAGAAAACGTGGAGACCTGCGCCCGTTATCACGAGCGTATGAGCAAGATCGGCATGTCCCTGGAGATCGAACTGGGCGTCACCGGTGGTGAGGAAGACGGTATCGACAATACCGACGTCGACAACTCGGCACTGTATACGCAACCGGAAGATGTCGACTACGCCTACGAGATCATGTCGGCGATCAGTCCGAACTTCACGATCGCAGCGAGCTTTGGCAACGTGCACGGCGTCTACAAGCCCGGCAACGTCCACCTGACACCGGTCATCCTGAAGAACTCCCAGGATTACATCGTCGACAAGCGCGGCACCGGTCCGAAACCGGTCAGCTTCGTGTTCCACGGGGGCTCCGGTTCGGAACCGGAGAAGATCGAGGAAGCGATCTCCTACGGGGTCATCAAGATGAATATCGACACCGACACCCAATGGGCGACGTGGAAGGGCGTCAAGGAGTACTACTCGGAGTTCGAGGGCTACCTGCAGGGGCAGATCGGTAACCCGGAAGGCGACGACAAGCCCAACAAGAAATACTACGACCCACGCGCCTGGTTGCGTCGCGGTGAACAATCGATGGTCGAGCGCCTGAAGATCGCATTTGACGATCTGAACTGCATCAACAGGCTATGAGTCCCGCCGCCGTGGGCGTGGCATCCGGCAGACTGCCCGACCTGCTGTGGGCGGCGCTGGTGGTCATCGGTGTCTCGGTAGCCGGCGTCGCCATCGCAGGCGACGCCGTGTCCGAGTTCGGGCAGCTGGAGAGTCGTCTGCTCGATGCCGATCAGGTCACGATCCGATTCGACATCCGCTCTACCGGGGCCGTGGATTCGGCGTTGTCGGGGCAAGCGGAGATCAGCCGCTCGGGCCAGACTGATATTCACGCCGAGGGCGCCTTCGGCGGCGCCACGGCCAATCTTAAGCTGAATGCCGCGGCAGACAAGCTGACCGGTGGTAATGGTGAACAATCGTTCGAGACGGCCCGGCCAGATTCGCTGGCCGAGGGCCTGCTGGTCGGATTTACACGCATGGGTCTGCTGCATAATCTGGCCATGCTGTCGGCCGGCTATCCGCCTGACGCGACGGACGGTACGGCCACAGAGTGGGTCGAGGCGTCGGGCATCACGCTGGGCGAGCCGCAGGCGCTCGGTGGCGCGACCGCACGGGCCTTCAGATTCACCGTCGTCGTGGGTGGGAAACCGTCCGGATTAGCAGAGCTATGGATCGACGCGGACACCGGGCTTCCGGTCAGACGGCTTCAGATTGTCAGCTTCCCCGAGGGAGAGATGCGGGTGCTGGAGCAGTACAGCGCCTTCGAACTCACCGGCGGCGACTAGCCGCAGCGCGCGCAAGCCGCCACTCAGCGGCCGCGAAACCCGTCGGTAGCGTCCACCAGTGCCGCCGCGTTGCCCTTCTCGAACGCCGAATGACCCGCATCCGGCGTAATCCGCAGATCCGCCTCCGGCCAGGCTGCATGCAGATCCCAGGCAGAGCGCACCGGACAAACAACATCATAGCGGCCCTGGACGATGACGGTGGGTATGTGGCGGATAAGATCGACCCCACGAATCAGTTGATCATCGCTGCCAAGAAAACAGCCGTTGACGAAGTAGTGACACTCGATACGAGCAAGCGCGAGAGCAAATTCCGGATCGGAAAAATGGTCCACATGGCTGTGGTCCGTCAACAGGAAACTGGTCGCGCCCTCCCAGGTCGACCAGGCCTTGGCGGCTTCAACAGCGACGTCGCTGTCGGACCCGATCAGGCGCCTGTGGTAGGCACCGAGCAAGTCGTCCCGCTCCGCTTCAGGGATGGGTGCGAGATAGGACTCCCAGACGTCTGGAAACAGTTCGCTGGCGCCTGATTGGTAGAGCCAGCGGATCTCTCGCTGCCGACCGAGGAAGATCCCCCTGAGCACGAGTTCCGTGACTTTGTCGGCATGGTGCTGGGCGTAGGCCAATGCCAGCGTGCTGCCCCAGGATCCCCCGAAGACCTGCCAAGCGGTGACGTTCAGGTGCTCCCGGAGGCGCTCCATGTCGGCGCACAGGTGCCAGGTCGTGTTGTCCTCGATCCGCGCGTGTGGCTTGCTGCGGCCGCAGCCGCGCTGATCGAACAGGATGATCCGGTAAACATCCGGATCGAAGAACCGGCGGGCGCGTTGGTCGCATCCGGCGCCGGGGCCACCATGGACGAAGACAACAGGCTTGCCGTCCGGGTTACCGCATTCCTCGTAAAAAATCTGGTGGGCCTCGGATACCGGGAGGACGCCATCATTGAAGGACTCAATCTCCGGATACAGCCCCCTGGCATGGTTTTCTCCGCTCACCGCCCGTCTCCTAGCCGGAGCCGGAACGGGTAATAAAGAACCAGGCGAGGTAGCCGCCTATCCCCAACATCACAAAGATGACGACCAGTGCACCCAATCCATAGGGAGTGCCCAACAGCAAGTCTGTCCACTCAGTCATGAGACCTCCGATCCGGAAACGATTACGCCAATCTGAGGCTAGCACAGGAGCCGTCGTCTTTCGTAGCCAGACTGCACCGGCGGCGGCGTGTGCTAGTCTCGGCTGCGATCAGCCAGACCCGTCCAACGGTTTTTCTGAAGGGAGCGGCTCCAGTGACCCTATGGCAGACGGCCATCGCCAGCCTCGTCACGCTGGCCGGCTTCGCATCCGCGATCCACGCTCTGCTCAACAAGCGCGATCCCCGCGCTGCTCTGGGATGGTGCGCGATCTGCATCATGGTACCGCTGATCGGTGCCGTGCTCTACACCCTGTTCGGCATCAATCGGGTCCACAGCCGTGCGCGACGCCTGCAGCTTCAGGAGCGCAACATCCCGGGCTCGCCTGGCGACTGCCACGGTGGTGAAACCGACAGTATCGGCGGCCCCCTGGCGCCGCTTGCGAACCTGTCGGCCACGCTGCAGGGATGGCCCTTGCTTGCTGGCAACGATGTCCGGGAGCTGCGCAACGGCGAACAGGCCTATCCGGAGATGCTGGAGGCGATTGGACAAGCCCGTAGCCGGGTCTGCCTGAGCAGCTACATTTTCGACACGGACGCATCCGGCGCTGCGTTTATCGACGCGCTGGCTGACGCCGTCGCGCGCGGTATTGACGTACGCGTGCTGGTCGACGGCATCGGGGAACTCTACTCATGGCCGCGTGCCAGTCGGCAACTACGCAAGCGGGGCGTCCCGGTTTTGCGTTTCTCGCCGCCGCAACTTTTTCCGCCATCGATCCAGTTCAATCTGCGCAATCATCGCAAGATTCTGGTCGTCGACCGGGCCACCGCTTTCGCAGGCGGCATTAATATTGGCGACCGCCACCTGCAGCATCGACAGCGAGGCTCGTCGGTACTGGACATGCACTTCCGTTTTGACGGGCCGGTAGCGGCGCAGCTGGAACAGGCGTTTTTCGATGACTGGGAACGTGCTGGCGGAGAGCTGCCGGACACGAATCCGGTCAGGGCTGAGCAGCGTGGCTCGGCCGCGTGCCGGGTGCTCACCGACGGACCCGGCGAGGACATGGACAAGCTCACGACAGTGCTCACTGCGGCAGCGTCGACCGCGCGGCGGCGGATCCTGATAAAAACCCCCTATTTCCTGCCGCCCCGCGAGCTGATCGGCGGCCTGGTCTCGGCAGCACTGAGAGGGGTCGATGTGTCCATCATCCTGCCCGCGAATAACAATCTGCCCTACGTCCACTGGGCCACCCGCAACATGCTATGGGAATTGCTGCGCTGGGGTGTCAAAGTGTTCTATCAACCCGGGACGTTTGATCACTCCAAGCTCTTTGTCGTAGACGAGGGCTACGTCCAGGTCGGCTCGGCGAACCTGGATCCACGCAGCCTGCGGCTCAATTTCGAACTGGCTGTCGAGATCTTCGACGCTGCGCTGACCGCCCGTTTGGGGGATCATTGCCTTGCCGCGCGCGACCGGTCCAGGGCGGTGACGCTGGAAGAGATGGATAGGCGTCCATTGCTGCAACGATTCAGGGACGCCTTCGTGTGGTTATTCTCTCCATACCTTTGACACTGCCGTGGAGCCCGTGACGATCGAAACCAAGGGGAAACAGCTACCGCTTCTCGTCGAGAGGCGCATGGGTCCATTGTGGCTCTGCCAGCTGACCAATTCGTTCAATAGTCAGCTGCTGCGGGCGGCAACTCTATGGGTCGTCAGTGGCGGCGCCTACGCAGTTCTCGGAGATGCCGGGGTGCGCAGCGAGGCGCTTGTCTGGTTCGCGCTACCGGCACTGATGATGGCCGTTATCGGCGGCCAACTGGCCGACAAGCTCGACCGTGCCGTGGTGCTCAGGATCTGCCAGGGCCTGGGTCTCCTGTCGGGTCTGACCGCGATCTACGGCCTCGTCACGGGTCGTCACGCGCTGGTGCTGGCCGCGGTCGCGGTCGCCGGGATGCAGGCAACCGTGTTCGGTCCCGCGCAGGGCGCGCTGTTGCGGCAGCATCTGGGCGACACGGAGCTGACCGCCGGCAACGGGCTGATGTCGGCCGCGCGGCAGAGCGCCGCGGTCCTTGCGATAACGCTGATGCTTATTACCGTCGCTGGTCACTGGGATGTACAGGGCATACTCTTGCCGGCGCTGGTTGTCTCTGCATTGCTGGGCCTGGCTGCGGCATTCGCGGTGCCGAGATCGCCGGCACCGTCACCGGATCTGGACATCGCCTGGCGGCCGCTGGAAGCGCTGCGACGCACGCTGGTGACAGCACTCAGGAGTCGCGGCATTTTTCTGGCCATCCTTGGCGTCAGCTGGTTCTGGTTTACCAACCTCATCTACATCATGTATCTCCCGGCCTATGCGACCGAGGTCATCGGCGCCCAAGGCAACGCCGTGGCGCTGCTACAGCTGACGCCGGCAACCGCACTGATCGTCGGCTCCCTGTTGTGCCACCCGGCTTCGGGAAGGCGGGTGGAGCTGGGACTGGTGCCTCTGGGCGCCATCGGCATGACCCTGGCCGGTGTGGATTTCTACCTGAACTCGCCGCAGGCGGCCCCGCTGGCCGCGGCCGGACTCCGCGAGCTCTTGATGTCGCCCACTTATCTTCGTTGCCTGATCGATCTGTCTGTTTACGGGGTGTCAGCAGGTCTGTTCGTCGTGCCCCTCTACGCGTTGATCCAGCAGATCGCGCCGCGTGATCAGCTGGGTCGAATCCTGGGCGGGATGTACTTCTATAACCTGGCATTCATCGGTATCGCGCTGGCGGGTGCCCAGTGGCTTCTGCACGAAGGCCTGTCTGTACAAGCCATCGTTCTCATCGCGACGCTGATGCAGGCCTGCGTCGCCGTTTACATCTTCCTGCTGCTGCCGGAGTTTTTGCTGCGGC